>Ga0307374_10007816_pt1 | contig 16173 bp, 19 predicted proteins | sample OX3MG_FD_202532 | JGI IMG/M metagenome (GOLD analysis project Ga0307374, IMG submission 202532) | Soil microbial communities from Risofladan, Vaasa, Finland - OX-3 | ecosystem: Environmental > Terrestrial > Soil > Coastal area > Acid sulfate soil | place: Finland: Risofladan, Vaasa | collected... | reverse complement strand
ATTCGTCGAAGCACATTCCATAGCGCGCGTCGCCGACGGTGAAAGCGTGCAAGTGCGAGTTAGTCCAGCCAGTGGCGGCCTGAATCATGTCGTGCAGTCGCGCCATCCTCACGCCCGTCGGCACCAGGATCCGGCGCCAGACGGTGGGCGTGACTTCGTCCAGTTCGATGAGCAGCTGGAGGGTCAACTGTGCAGGAGTGGTGGGCATGGACTCTTCGCTCGTTTGATGGTCGGTGGTGTGAAACGGCAAGGCAGTTCAAATCTAATTCGCGTCCTCAACCATCAGAAAGAAAATCGCCGGGAACGCTTCGTCTTCTCATTACTCGCTTCGCAGCTCTGAATGGCGCCCGGAGAGCGGGGACCATTTAATTCCGAATACGGTGTTCTCGCTAGCCGGTCCGGCTTCGAAGTGTCGACAAATGTGAGGCCTGAAATGGGGTCCCCTGCGTCGCGCCAGTTCCGTAACGATTCTCAATAGACCACGTTGCGTAATCGAGTCAGGTCAAAAATTCTTCGATTTCGTTCAGAAGTACCGCGACCGTTGTAATCCACGAACGTGCCCGTTCACCTACTAATGGTGGGCCGCCCGGGTCTCGATCCCGGCACCTTGGGATTAAAGGGCCACCGAGTTCATTATTCTTCATTCATTAGATTCAGAGAACCCGATATTCGTAGGGGTTTGCGTTCAGTCCGTTCAGTGGCTATCGAGAAATGTTAGGGATGAAATTAGGGATTTTTGCCACGTCCGCTGGGCAATTACAACCACTCGAATGGGCCGCATTGGAGATCATTCGTCCTCCCTAAAAATCGGCACGATTCAACCTTGGGAATGAAGGAACATCGTTCACGAGCTGATCAGTAGGAGGAGTTGGAACTCTTGCGCGCAATCCTTACCGCGGCGCAGCACGGTTGCGACTCCGCAGCGCACTCAGCGATTGGGAGTTGGTCAAGTTGTGACGCGATCGAGGTGGTATCTGATCTGAATCGCCGCCGCGGCACCTTCGCCGACCGCTGACGCTAATTGCTTGGTCGAACCTCGACGGACGTCGCCGGCGACGAAGACTCCCGGCATCGAAGTTTTGAATTGCTCATCACTGATGATGAACCCGCGATCATCGAGATTCACAGCATTCTTCAAGAACGCCGTATTGGGATCGAGACCAATAAAGACGAACGCACCCGACGCCGCGTGCGAGCGCTGCTCCCCGGTCACGCGGTCCTCGAGGCGTACTGATGTCAGTTTGGCGTTGTCTCCACTCATGAAGTCGACGACCTTGGTATTGGTGTGTACCGTCATGCGCGGGTGCGCGAGTACCTTATCTTGGAGCAGTCGGCTCGCCGCCATCTTCTCGGAGAATTCGACAACCGTCACGTGGCGGGCGAACTGGGTAAGGAAGAGGCCTTCTTCGAGTCCGCTGTTGCCTCCGCCGATCACGACGACCTCGTCGGCGTCTTTGTAGAAAGGTCCGTCACACGTCGCGCAGAAGTGAATGCCGGCACCAATGAGGTCCGCCTCGCCATCGGCACCAGTGCGTCGATAGACCGAGCCGGTGGCCAGGAGCACGGCCTTCGCGCGCACGGTGTCACCGGTGGCGGAAGTCACCGCAATGCAATCATCGTCGAGCGCGACTGACTGTACCGCTACTGCTTGAAGAATCTCGACGCCGTAACGTTCGGCCTGTCGGCGCATGCGGTCCGCCAGCTCACTGCCCGCCACGCCGTCGGGAAAACCGGGATAGTTGTCTAACCGCTCGGTGATACCGGCTTGGCCACCGGGTGCTGATTTCTCGATCACGAGTACCTTGGCGTTCTCTCGCGCAGCGTAAATGGCCGCGGTAAGGCCGGTCGGACCAGCGCCGACGATGACCACGTCGTACACGGACATCGACGCCGAACGTTGGAGTCCGAGCTTGTCAGCGAGTTCGTCGTTGCCGGGTTCGGCCAGGTGTGTACCGTCGGGGAACACGATGGTGGGAATTGTGCGGCTACCACCATTGATCTGTTCAACTATGGCGACTGCCTCGGGCGTGGTTTCCAGATCGATCCACTCATATGGTATGCGTTGCTCGCCGAGAAAGGCCTTGGCACGACGACAGTCGGGACACCAGTTCGCGCCGTAGACCTTGATGAGTTCATTCACTGCGTCCACACGCTCTCCTTAGTTTCCCGCGACGATTCGACGACGGAGGCGGCTGTCCGGCGATCCCTCGTGAACGTTTGATCCGTCGAAACTTCACTACAGCTGCGCTTCACGATAGCGGGGTCACCATCTCGTCGTCACCATCTCGTCGTCACCATCTCGTCGTAGTAACGAAACCCAACACGGTGGTGGAATATTCCACCGATACCGGTGTTTCTTGAGCATGGAAACTATCTTCAATGTCAATGGCCGCTCCTCCTTTCAAAGTGAGGTCCTCGACGCGAGTGTTCCGGTAATCGTCGACTTCTGGGCGAGTTGGTGTGGTCCGTGCAAAGTGGTTGCACCCGAACTCGAACTGCTCGCGGCTGCTTACGGAGACGACCTGCGCGTCGTCAAGGTGGACGTCGACGCGAATGGCGACATCGCCGCAGAGTATGGCGTGCAGAGCATTCCGACCATCGCACTCTTTCGCTCCGGCACGTGGGTTGCCGCGAGCGTGGGGGCGAAGAGGGCGCGCGTCATCGAGGGCGACCTCGGTCTCCCCGGTGCGATCAGCGCTTAGGCGCTGACGAAGCGCAGGACAGGTAGGTCAATGCATACGTCTCATCTCGCATTCGTAGTCGAGCGGCGCCGAACAGGCCGAGTATGAGGGGCGCAGCGTAGCTGAGCGTCGTGCCCGAGTGGGCTGCCGCGATGTTGACGTCGATGCGCGAGGACCGTGGGGCTCGCCACACGTAAGCAGGTCGCCGTTCGGAATAGAGTTCGCCAAAGATGGGTTACACACACTATGAACACTGAACTCGTCGTTATCGGCGGTGGTGCGGCGGGTCTCGCCGCCGCTCGAGCGGCGCGGCGCCGAGGCGCGAGTGTCACGCTCGTGAGCGACGCACCCCTCGGCGGAGATTGCACCTTCACGGGGTGCGTACCTTCGAAGACGTTGTTGAGTGGTGCGCGACGAGGACTCTCCTTCACTGCCGCCATGGCGAACGTTACGGCGGTGATTGGGTCGATCTCCAAGGGCGAGAGTGAGGATGTCCTTCGAGCAGAAGGTGTGGTCGTCATCAGGGGGCGCGCAAGGTTCACCAGTGCGTCGACGTTGGGCGTCGACGGCGCGTCTGTTCGCTCGAAACGATTCGTCATCGCGACGGGCGCCGGGCCTTTGGTGCCACTGATCAGCGGGCTCGATCCCCGCTCGGTGTTGACCAATGACAACATCTTTCTCCAAACGACGCTGCCCTCTCGACTAACCATCCTTGGGGGCGGACCCGTCGGCGTCGAGATGGCCGAAGCGTTCGCGCGGCTCGGGAGCCACGTGACGATCGTTGAGGCTGCGGACCGGCTGCTGCCGCGAGAAGAGCCCGAAGCGAGTGCGGCAATCGTTGAGTATCTCGAGTCCCTTGGCGTGCGGTCGCTGGTGGCGACGACGTGTGTCAAGGTTGCCCACGCCACATCGACATCACGACTCGAATTCGACTCCGGCTCACCACTCGAGTGCGACGCGCTGTTGGTTGCGGTGGGACGGCGTCCCTCGAGTAGCGGACTCGGGCTCGAGAGAGCCGGCGTGTTGGTCGACGAACGTGGATTCGTGAAGGTGAATGAGAGACTGCGTACGAGCATCGGTGGCATCTACGCGGCGGGTGACGTCGCGCAGTCACTCCAGTTCACGCACGTCGCCGACGAAACTGGACGAATCGCCGCGGGCAATGCCCTTTCGCGGATTCCCGCGCGTCGATTCAAACCGCAATGGATACCTATGGTGACGTACACCGGACTCGAGGTGGCCAGAGTTGGTGTCACCGAGCAGACCACCGCGAGCGGCGCTCGGGTCGCGTACCTGCCGATGACGGAGTTCGATCGCGCCGCGATGTCGGGTGAAGAGCGCGGATTCGTCAAGATCATCGTCGGACCGCGTCGCTTCAGCGGCAACCTGGCCGGCGGTTCGATCCTTGGCGCAACTATCGTGGCGCCGCGGGCGGGTGAGATGATCCACGAGATCGTCCTCGCCATGCGCGCGGGCCTGTTCAGCGCCCGCCTCGCCACTGCGACGCACGCCTATCCATCCTGGTCCTTGGCGGTACAGATGACCGCCGCCCAGTTTTTTGGTGAATTCGGCGGCCGTCAAGCCCGTGTCGTTAAAACAATGGAATAGTGACGAACCGACGAGTGTTTACCAAGTGATGGAGTCAGAACCTACTTTCGACGGCCGTAAAAACGCCATCTCTGACGACGAAGCGTTTCAGCGCTACGTGGTACCAGAACTTCCAACGTTGTTACGGGTGGCGCGGTCACTGACCCATAATCCTCACGACGCCGAAGACCTGGTACAGGACACGATTCTTCGCGCCTACAAGGCAATGTCGAGTTTCGACGGTGCGCACGCGCGCGCGTGGCTCTTCACGATCCTGCGCAACACTCATATAAACCGCAACCGTCGCCAACGTCCCAATCTCTTCGATGACCCCCACGATGCAGAATTGGTGCCGGAGCTTCGTAGGTCCGATCCGGCCGAGCTCGCCGAACAGGCGGCCTTTCGTGACGCGGTCATTGCTGCGGTGGCGGCGTTGCCCGACAAGATGCGCGTCGTCGTTGAATTGGTCGATCTCGAGATGTGCACCTACGCCGAGGTGGCGATGGTGCTCGACATTCCGATCGGCACGGTGATGAGTCGACTTCACCGAGGGCGACGCCACATCAAAGAGCAGCTCATATCGAGCGGTCTGGTACTAGGGAAAGCGAGTTCACGGTGAGGGTGCTTCGAGGAATGAGAGACAATCTTCGTGAGATGCGAACTTGCCACGAGTTGGGCCAGTGGCTGCAGCACTACCTGGACGGCGAATTAGAAGCACCGCTCACCTCACAGGTCGAGGACCACTTGAAGACCTGCGTGCGGTGTGGCTTGGAAATCGACATGTACACGAGGATCAAGTCGGCGTTGCACGACGCGGCGGGGCATTCTCCGGCCTTGATCGACGACGAGATTGCGCTGCAACGTCTACGCCGCTTCGCCAATGAGTTGGCGGGCGATCACGGCGCGCACGGGTAGGGTGACGGGCGAGCGTGCAACAGAACCACGACACCTTGATGGCCCCGCGCTGGTGGAGTCGACTCGACAAGTTGACGAGGCCTGTTGACGCCAAGACGGCTGATGCTCTCGCCCAACGCTGGCGCGAACTGCCAGAGTCAGTTCGTACGCCGGGGCAGGTGCTCGGTCGTTTCGGCGTTGGCTGCGAAGGGACCCACGGGGTCTTTCCGAAGTGTGATTTCGCGTGCACTCCTTGTTATCACTCGTCTGATGCGAACAAGGTTCGCGTCGACGGTCCACATACGCTGACCCAGATCGAGTCTCAGATGGCGTACCTGGAGCAGACTCGTGGCTCGCACGCCCACGCTCAGTTGATCGGTGGCGAGGTGTCGCTGCTGAGCGGCGAAGACCACGCCGCGGCGATCGAGATCATGCGTCGTCATGGTCGCGAACCAATGAGTTTCAGCCACGGTGACTTCGACTACGAGTACCTGGAACAGGTAGCCGTCGGTGCCAACGGCAAACGACGATTCAAGAAACTTTCGTTTGCGGTGCACATCGACTCCACGATGAAGGGTCGACGCGGTATGCGACGAGCTCTTGATGAAGCGTCGCTTGACCCGTATCGGCAGCGGGTCGCGGCGATGTTCCATCGCCTGCGTCGAGAACATGGGGTGAAGTTCTACCTCGCTCACAACGTGACGGTGACTCCGGCGAATGTCGATCAGATACCTGAGGTGATTCGTGCGGCACACGGCCTCGGGTACGGCATGTTCTCGTTTCAACCCGCGGCCTTCGTGGGTGACGAGCGACGCTGGCGCGACGACTACGCGAGCCTCGAGGCGGATCGCGTGTGGTCCAAGATCGAACAGGGCGTGGGATCACGGCTGCCCTATGAAGTACTCCAGGTCGGTGATACTCGTTGTAATCGCACGGCGTGGGGCTTTTACGTGGGAGAGCGATGGTTCAGTTTCTTCAATGATGAGGACCCGAAAGACCTCGCCGCGCGCGACGCGCTCCTCGAACATCTGGGTGGTGTGCACTTCAACGCCCCCGCCCATCTCTTGGCGCTGCGACTCGGTCGGGTCGCTCTTCGCCGACCCTCTTTGATCCCAACGGCGGTCGGATGGTTTCGCCGCACGGTGCGCCGCAGTGGTGGGTTCGTTCGCCTGATGAGCGAGCGTCCGGTACCCGTGACGTTTGTGATGCACCGCTTCATGCATGCGGCCGACGTGAAACCCGCTTGGGAACTTCTCGAGCGAGGCGTAATGAGTGAGGATCCAAGAATCCTTGAGACCCAAGAGCGGCTCCTCGCGTGTTCCTACGCCATGGCGCATCCCGAGACGGGAAAGTTGGTGCCGGCCTGCGTACAGCACGGGGTGCTTGATCCTGATGAGAACGCAACTCTGGCGGCGCTGTTGCCGATTCCGCGACGTCGGACGCTCAACGCCGAGATTGGTCACTGAGATGTTCGATCGACGCGCGCGTGAACTCTGCCAACCCGTCCTGATCGGCGTGAGTGGCCAGTTGTCCCGGCTCGGAGTACGCGCCAATACTCTCACCGGAATTGGCTGGCTGGCGGGGGCGGGTGCGTGTATCGCCGTGGGTCTTCGATTATGGGCGGTCGCCCTGCTGGCGTGGCTCATCAACAGGTTCATCGACGGACTCGATGGCGCGTTGGCTCGACGATGTGGCGTGACCGATATCGGAGGCTACTTTGACCTGCTCGCTGATTTCAGTGTCTACGCCGGCTTCATTGTGGCGCTCGCAATTGCTGAACCGGCGACGCGCCTGGCCAGCGTCGCGCTGCTCTTTAGCTACTACCTCTCGGGCACTGCACTGCTCGCCGCGTCGACGTTGCTCGATCGTCGCGGCATTGGACGCTTCGACGATCGTTCGATCAGTTTGCTCGGTGGCGTTGCTGAGGGTCTCGAGACGATGGTGGCCTACGCCGCCATACTGCTCGTGCCGTCGAGTGCCCAATGGGTGGAGTGGATCTTCACCGTCATGGTGCTCGTGACGGCCGTCCAGCGCGTGGTCTGGGCGCGTCGAGCCTTGAGGGGAGCGGTGGCGTCTACTTCAGCCGACATTCGACCAGTGGTGGCTCCGTGAGGTGCATGCTGTGACCAAACTGTCGAATGAGGTGTGGTCGAGCTACCTCTCGAGTTTCCATCGAATGCACCCGGGGATCACCGAGGATGTGCTCTTGGCGTCGCGTTCGCGTCAAGGACTCACGCCCTATGCCTGGATCACCGCCCCGATCCCTCTCGGTGCACGGGTGCTGGATGTGGCCTGCGGTAGCGGGCCCAGCCTTCGTCTCCGCCCAGGGGAACCCTGGATCGGACTCGATCGCTCGACGAGTGAGCTGACCAGGGCGCGAAGGTCGGGAACGGTCAATGTTCTCGAGGGTGACGCAACGGCGCTGCCCTTTGAGGACGGGTCCTTCGACGGCGTCATCTGCTCGATGGCACTGATGCTCATCCAACCCCTCGAACGAGCGCTCGCTGAGGCGCGTCGAGTGCTCACCCGAGATGGCCTGTTCGTCGTGACGATGCCGGGGCGGCGCCCTTTACGCGTACGTGACGTCGCGCGTTACTCGCATCTCGTCAGTCGACTCGGACGATGTCGTCTGAGTTATCCCAATATGAAGACTCTGTCGCACACGCCCGCACTCTTCGCCGAGCACGGTTTCGAGCTCATCGAAGACGTACGCACGAGGTTCGACTTCCTCGTCAGTTCACCCGAGGCGGCCGCCACCTTTGTTCGCTCGCTCTACCTACCCGGCGTCACCGAGGCGACACTCGTACAAGGCGAGCACCTTGCCACGCGGTGGATTGGTACCTCGATCGGCATACCACTTCGACGTCTCATACTGGTGCGAGAATGACGCGCGTGTGGTCGAATGGTCACGGTCGGGCAGATGACCGGCGTGGCGCGCCACGTCACCATGCGCGTGGGTGGTGAATGATGGGTCGCTCCAGTGTTGGCGCGCGCGATAGCTCGACGATGGACTCGAACGAGCTCGACGCCCAGAGCGCGTACGCCTCGGACCTCGAGGCGGGTCGACTTCGAGCGGGTCGACTGCGTTTCTTTCGAGTGATAGCGGAGTCCGTTGGCATTCAGGGCCCGACCGGGGGCGTCGTGATCACTGCGGCGATCTTGGCCGGCATCGTTGGGGGCGGGACTGCTCTCGTCCAGGTGATCGCGGCGCTCGCCATGGGATTTGTTGCTTACGCCTTTATTGTCTTCACGCGCACCTTCAATAGTGCGGGCTCGGTGTACGGCTTCACGGGAGCGGCCGTCGGGCCTCGGTTCGGATTCCTCTCGGTGTGGGCCCTCACGCTCGTCTACGTGAACTTCGCCGGTGGGGTCTACGCGAGCACGGCCGACGAGGCACAACCCGCGTTCGCGTCGCTCGGGATCCATTGGCCGTGGCCCGTCTACGCCGTCATCGTGTTCGCGCTCGTGACCATCTTGGCGTTTCTCGACATCAAGATCTCGTCGGCGATCATCCTCGTCGTCGAGGGAGTGTCGATCCTGCTCGTCGTCATCGCGGCGATCGTCATCACGATAAAGGGTGGGTACCACCACCACGCCTTCAGCTCGGCACCCTTTCGAGCGACCGGACTCTCCGGCTCGGCTCTCGGACTCGGCACCGTGTACGCATTCTCAGTCTTTTCGGGCTTCGAAGGGGCCGCCACGCTTGGAGAAGAAGCGCACCAACCACGGCGCAACATTCCCCGGGCCATCTGGATCTCACTCGCTGCGGTGGCTGGGTATGAAGTCCTCGTCTCGGCGGTGATCCAGAACGCCTTTCCGAGTGTGAAGGCACTGTCGCTCTCGGCGGTGCCGCTCGTGAGCGCGACGAATCATTTCGTCACGCCATGGTTTGGTGATCTCATCAACTGGGGCGCGGTACTCAGTTCCTTCGGCGCGGCGCTGGCACTGATGGTAGGCGCGAGTCGAATGATCTTCGCGCTCGGGCGCGACGGGTTCGGACCGCGGATACTCAAGCGAACAAGCACGACATCGGGCGCGCCGACCGGTGCCATTGGACTGGTAGCGACCGTGAGTTTCGTCCTGTTGTTCGGCTTCCTCTGGGAGTCCCAGGCAACGACGGCCGTGGCGGTGATTCTCACCTACGGCGCCGACCTGATCATCGCGGCCTACTTCCTCGCCGTCGTCGCCGCACTCGTGCTGGTCATTCGCACGAAGATGCCGTGGTATCGAGGAGCGATTCTCAGCGTGGGCGTGTTGGTACTCGGGTACGTGGCGAAAGAGACCTTCATACCCTTCCCGACGGGGCCCTATCGTTGGGATTTCCTCGCCGCAGTGGCTTCCTTGGTGATCGGTGTTCTCTTGCCGATGATGTCACCGCGGCTGCGACACGGGATCACGACGTCGCCGCTCCTACGCGTTGGTTCAGAGGCGCTGCTCGGACCAGTCGGTGAAGAGAATCTGGTTGACGAGAGGGTCGGGGCCTAGCCCTCGGGCAACGCCCGCGACGGGAGACCTGTGCGCAATCTAAAAAGGGGTGGGCGCGTCGTCAATGGAACAGCTGTTCACTGATCCCCCGATGCTCATCGTGCGGTCTCGCGCGTGCTTCTAACGTGCACCGCGTCAGATGCACCTTGTTCGCTTGAGGAACACGATACGCGCCGCGTTATTCCAAGTTCTCGATCGTTTCTTTAGGAACGATCGAGAACTCCTAGGCCGGCTCGGATGACGTGTTGCGATCAAAGAGTGATCGCGTGGAATACATGACGTTGGTTGGGGTTCATTAAGTGAGGCGTGTGCCTTGCAAAGAAACTGGAACTGACGCAATGGCGCTGGTCATCAAGAGAGATAGAGGTTCTATGAGTACCCAAGTACCTAATCGAGGGTCCGTCACTTCGAATCGGGGCGGTAATGTTTCGCTCGTTGCGCGCAAGTTGGCCGTGCCCGGTGCCCTCTGGGGTCTCATGGGCGGCATGGTGCTAGCTCTCACCATGATGATTGTCATGGGGGCGGCACACATGGGGTTCGCGAGTGCGATCAACATCGGCATGCCGGCATTCGTCTTCACGATCGCGCCACCGCTGCAGATGCTGCCGAGCCTGATGGCGGGGATGGGTCTCACACTGCCCTCGTCGGCAATGGCGCAACTCACCATGGCGATTCACAGCGGTCACATCAGTACAGCGATGGCGCATCAACTGGGCGCAATGCTGACGTCCATGCACGTGCCCATGGCGAAGGTACAAATGATTGGATCGATCATGACCGGTCATGCCACCAACACCACGGTGAGCGCACTGATGTCCCAGATGTCGCCATCGGCACGGGCCACAGTGATGTCGACGATGCCACTGAACGCTGGTCACATGGCGGTCGGACTCATTCTGCACTTCGCCTTTTCGATGTTCCTCGGCCTGGCCTTCTTCGCCGTCATTGGCGCGTTCGCCTGGTTGGCGCCGCGCGCACTGCGCACCCGGATGATGTTCATGGCGTCGGGCCTAATCGGCGGAGCGGTGGTGTACCTCGTGATGCGCTTTGGACTCTTACCGTCGACAAATCCGTTGATGGGCTTCGTTCCTCAGATTGCGTTCTTCATTGCGCACCTGCTCTTCGGACTCGTCGTAGGCATGGGGTTCGCGTTCGCGTACGAGCGTCGATCACTGGAGAGTGCACTTCCCGCGACCAAGTAGATCGGTTCAGTAGGCCCCGTCTCGTCCAGCCCCCGACGAGACGGGGCCCACTGAACGTCGTAACGTCGCCTCAGCGCGCTGCATGAAGTGCGCACCCATCTATCGACGGGTTCGGGTCTACGACCGTCGACGAATGATGTTGATGATCTCGCGTAGTGTCCAGGAGAGTCGACCAGCGGGGCCAGTTGAGCAGTCGGGAAGACCCTCGGAATTCGGCTCACAGACGGACTCGTCATTGCGATTCCCATCGCGCGAGTTCGTTGGCTGCGACACATGGGGGTGATGAGTAGACATAATGTCTTTCCGCACCGGTGGACTTCACCTGATACCTCTCTCCATTGTACGCGTCAGCTCATCAATACGACGATTGCTCCACGTCGGCGGATCTTTCATTCGCGTGTTCGCTCATCTCAAGCCGGTCGTCGTACTCAGGTGATCTAAGGTCGCCAGGTGACAGAACGCCGTCGAGTGTGCGTCGACTCGTCGGCCGGTGCCATCGAGCTCATGGCAAGCGAGCGTTGTGACGTGAATCTCGCGTCGTCGGGGCCGTATCTATGTAACGTACGTGGTTCGAACACTCTTCCACCGTCGTGGAACTCCTTACGTCGTCTTCGACTTTACGTGTGGCTCCGATCGACGCCCACTGGAGGCACTGGTCACAATGAAGTGGAATATCCCGCGCGTGCTCGGGTTTCCTGGGTATGACCATTGACAATGTCCCCATCACCGTGTTCTGGCGTCCGGGCTGTGTATGGTGCGCGCGCCTGCGTAGCGGACTGCTCGCCGCCGGAGTTCAAACTCACGAAGTCAACATCTGGGAGGATGAGAGTGCTGCCAAGGCAGTTCGAATGATCGCCCAAGGTAACGAGACAGTCCCGACGGTGACGGTCGGGACGTCCGTCTTGGTGAACCCGTCGGTCAAGTCAGTGCTCGCCGAGATCAACCGCCAGCCGCACGGGCGACCGTTCTTGGCGCAAGGTGTCGTCGAGTCAGTGCCCGAGAAGCATCGAAGTGCTCTTGAGGTCACACAATGGTTCTTGGTTGTATTGTTCCTCGCATTGAGTTTTCTGGCCGAAGGCCTGCATCAGGTGGCGGTCAGTTGGGCTCTGGATGGCGTGAATGTCGCCGCCTTTCTTCTCTTGAAAGCGCTCCGGAATTCTCGAACGACGTCGACCTTGCAATGATCTCTTCGCGGCCTGGTGACTCGAGCGGTCAGCCGCTGCGACGATTGCCTTCGAATGAATCGACGAATTTCTCGTTCACAGGGAGCTCGTTCGCAAGAAGTGTCGTCTCATCGTTGAACACCAGCGCGTCGAGCCAGCTGTAGTCAACGCTTCGCGACTCTGTCGCCCTGCGAAGGTCCGGACGTTTACCCTTGAGTTGAGCGTGGCACGTTGATGAGGCCGTCCGCACTTTCACGGATCCAGTCGATTATGAGGTCGACCTTGGCGTCGAGGAGCAAGTTCATCACGGGGCAGCGTACCTCGGTCTCAGATATCACGGCATCGAGGTCGGAGAGGGAGGCGTCGGTAGCGACGATGGCGCGGACGCGAACGGTTTGAAAATGTGGTCGAACGGTGCGGTCCCCGAGTCGGCCGCGAATGTCGATGGTGAAGGCGGCGTCGAATCGGATGGACTCGTAGTCCAGATCCATGTCCGTTGCGGTGCGCCGGAAGGTCACTGACTCACAACCACAAAGTGCGCCCAGTACCGCCTGCAGTGGAGAGGGGCCGTCACCAGAGCCACCATGATTCACTGGTTCGTCGAGCACCGAGACGCCGTACTCGCTGTAGTCGATAACGGTTCGCATCGTGGCGGGGTTCTCCGCCGTCAGCGTCTTTCTTCGAAGCCACTCGTGGATGTCGGGGTCGTAGGGCTCGTTCATTGGCGTCCTTATCGCTGGAGGTACTCATTGTCGGTGTCGAAACTAGGCGACGTGGCGCGGCGAGTCGATCGACTGAAGTGGTCGCCGCCGAATTCATTGTCGTCGGAGTCGTTGAGAGGTGACGTACTGGCTGGGTGCGGCGCGAGCGTGCAGTTGACACGACGAGACCATCGAGGTGACGAGACTGAGGGATTCGTCATTCAACGGACCCCAGCAGGTGCTCAGTGAGATCGACGAGATTGCCTGCTGCAAAGTCTGGGGGATGAAAGACATCGGGGAAGACTCGCTCGTGGCGGTTCACCCACGCTGTGATGAAGCCCGCAGACCATGCCCCGTGCAGGTCCCAAGGGTGCGCCGCAACCATGGCAAGACTCTGTGGCGCGAGGCCGACCTCGTCTGCGATATAGCGGTAGGCCTCGACGCGGGGCTTCCAGAGCTGAACCGCTTCGACGGAGTAGACGTGGCTCACGAAGGACGTCAGTGCGGAGCGCTCGAGGACGTCTCGTGTGATGCGTTCGCTACCGTTCGTCAGCGCCAGAATTGGCAGGCCCACCTTGGCGAGTCGCTCGAACGCGGGGGCTACGTCGGGGTGCACGTCCAGTTCGGCGAATTGGGCCAGGATGCGCGCTCTGGCACCCGGTGGGGTGCCAGAGCCACACGCGGACATGATCTCATCGAGCGCGACGCCGGCGAGCGAAGCGAATGAGCCGTAATCTCCGCTCGCCGCCAACGCCATGCCATCGCGCAAGAGAGTAGCGAACCACCACTCGAGGCTGTGAGGAGGCATCTTCAGATCGTCAAAGATCAGCCGCAAGCGTGAAAGGTCCACCAGTGTCTCATTGACGTCAAAGACGATTGCTTGAGGTCGACTCGTCAGCATCGAGTGTGCATCCTTACCGCACCCGACGCAGTGACGTAGCGCCTACGTCGTGAACGCTGGACGTGATCGTCGTGGTTGTCGAAGGGGGGCGCGTGACCCGTGTCGTCGACGAGCGAAAGTGATCGAGAGTGGTATCGCGACGCGAGTCTTCATTGTCGGTGCGCTGTGAATCACGTGCGAACAACGCCACGGGGCAACCCCACCTCCTCGATGACGGTTCGATTGAGTCTGTCCGTTGTAGCGGTGCTTCGACCGTTTGGTATTCCCGGTCGCTCGTCATCTCAGTGACACAGAGTTCTGCTTGAGCGAGCGCCCGGGTAGCCATAGCTAGAGAGCCTCGAGGATAGCAATCACGTCGTCAGGCTCGGCTCGCTTGGTGTAGTCAGCGTCCGCGAAGCGCCACGCGACGATGCCGTCAGAACCAATGACGTAGGTCGCCGGCAGGGGTAGGCGGAACGTGGTGTCGCCGTTGGCTGCCGGCAGATCGATGCCGAAGCCCTGATAGACCTCGCGAAGTGATTCGGGTAGTTCGAACACGAGTCCGAAGGACTCGGCTACGTGATTGCCCTCGTCGGAGAGAACGGTGAAGGCGAGGTCGAGTTCTTCCGCGGTCGACAGCGAGTTGTCGGGTGTCTGCGGCGAGATCGCCACGAGTGTGGCGCCCGCCGCCATGATCTCGGGGAGTTTGGCCTGGAGGGCGCGTAACTCGGTTGAGCAGTAGGGGCACCAGCCACCACGATAGAAAGCGAGTACGACGGGCCCCTTGATCAACAATGCGGAAAGTGAGACCATAGCCCCGGTCGCCACTGGAAGTGAGAAGTCAGCCACGGCGGCCCCCACACCGAGACTCGACTCGGCGAGACGCGACGCAGCTATTTGTGCGGTCGCTTGATCCATCACGGACAATGTCTCTTCGCTTATGTGAGCCCGCCCCGCTGCATTTTGCTCTTTCAACTGTTGACCCAAAGTAATCATGTCCGACTCCTCCTCGTACGCCCGACAGCAATTCTGTAGCGACATAGTGCGTAAACACGCCACAAGGGTCAGTTATTCCCCCGAGCGTCATTGACGACCGGATTCGTGAGTTCTGTCGTGGTGGTGATGAGGTGACAGACGCTCGATGGTGCACAGTCTCTCATTTCAAGACCCTCAGCTCGAGCGACGAGATGATCAATAGTGTCTCGTACTCGGCGAAGTTCCACGATCTGCTGGTCTATTTCTTCACCGCGCCGCATGAGGAGCGTGAGCACGTGAGCACACGGAGATTCGTTGCGATCACGAAGCGCCACGATGCCACGAATCTCACCAAGGCGAAGCCCCGACGATTGGCTGGCTCGAATGAAACGCAATCGTTCGACCACGTCCGACTCATATTCTCTGTATCCCGACGCCAGGCGACGTGGTTCATCGAGCACGCCAATACGTTCGTAGTAACGGATCGTCTTCACTGTGACTCCGGCGCGCCTGGCGACTTCTCCTATGTGCACATTCGGATGGTAGCCCTTGACTCTCCCCTAGAGGGGAGGCCTTAGTCTCGACTACATAGACGTGTCGACGATTGGCAACGACACTCGTTGCGGTTCGCCCGAGCGAGTCGCTCGAGAGGGGAACGATATGCCCACTGCAATCACGTTTGATTTGGCGATTGTGGGTTCTGGTAGCGCCGCGTTCGCGACCGCCATCGAAGCTCGACGCCACAAGGCGTCGGTCGTGATGATCGAGCAGGGAGCCATCGGTGGCACCTGCGTGAACGTGGGGTGCGTACCCTCCAAGGCCCTACTGGCCGCGGCCGACGCCCGTCATGTGGCCCTCGCGCAACACTTTCCCGGCATCACGACGTCGGCTGGCCACGTTGATATGACGTCGCTCGTCGCTGGCAAGGACGAGATCGTGACCGAACTGCGCCGCGAGAAGTACGTGGGGCTCGCCGAACTCTACGGCTTTCACATCCTCACCGGTGTCGCGCGATTCATCGAAGGTCCCGCGCTTGAAGTCAACGGCGAGCGCATCGAGGCCACGCACTACGTCATCGCGACCGGAGCCGCCCCGTGGACTCCGCCCGTCGTCGGTCTGGACGAGGTTGACTATCTCACGTCCACCACGGCCATGGAGCTCAATCACGTGCCCGCGTCGCTCGTCGTGATCGGCGCCAATGCCGTTGGTCTTGAGCAGGCCCAGCTCTTCGCCCGACTGGGCGCGCAGGTGACCATCGTCGAGGCGCTCGCGCGCATCGCGCCCTTTGAGGAGCCAGAGATCTCCGAGTCGTTGACCACCATCCTCGCCAGCGAGGGGATCACCGTTCGAACCGGAGCGACGGTCCGAGAGGTCCAGCGCGAGGGTGAGGAGGTCGTTCTCGCGCTCGACTCGTCGATGGGTTCTGAGGAGTTGCGCGCCGAGGCCGCGCTGGTCGCGACGGGCCGGCGTCCGACGACCGAGAATCTCGGACTTGTTAATACGTATAGGACCTTTCATCACATTCGCTCTTCAGGCACCTTGTCGTGTTAAGTCCTAGAGCCCGAGGACGGCGTGCGCGAAGCGCCAAGCCGTCCGTTCGGGCTA
>Ga0307374_10007813_pt1 | contig 16178 bp, 11 predicted proteins | sample OX3MG_FD_202532 | JGI IMG/M metagenome (GOLD analysis project Ga0307374, IMG submission 202532) | Soil microbial communities from Risofladan, Vaasa, Finland - OX-3 | ecosystem: Environmental > Terrestrial > Soil > Coastal area > Acid sulfate soil | place: Finland: Risofladan, Vaasa | collected... | reverse complement strand
CAGGCCTGGGCCGAAGCACTGTCCGCTCAGCTCGCCCATACGGAGGTGACCCGATGACTGCCGCAGGAGAAAGCTGGGCGGAGGGCAGTCCCGCGGTGCCCGGCGTTGCGAAGCCTGCCGGCACCGTGGGGTCTGCCGCCCGACCGGCGGCGACAGGGGGTCCAGGCGGGCGCGCCTGCGTCGAGATGTACGACACGACATTGCGGGATGGATCGCAGCAAGTCGGGCTGGACTTGACCGTGGAGGACAAGCTGCGGGTCGCGGCGGCGCTCGACGCTCTTGGCGTGGACGTCGTGGAGGGCGGGTGGCCGGGGTCGAATCCGAAGGATAAGGAGTTCTTCGCGCGGGCCGGTGACCTGCCGTGGCGCAATGCCACGCTGGCGGCCTTCGGGGCGACCCGAAGGCCCAATCGGTCGGCTGATGGCGATTCCGACCTGGAGACGCTGCTGGTGGCGAACACGCCGATCGTGACGCTGGTCGGCAAGGCGTGGACGCTCCACGTGGACGAGGCGCTGCGGACCACGCGGGAGGAGAACCTCGCGATGGTGGCGGACTCGGTACGGTACTTCGCCGGCGAGGGCCGCCGGGTGGTGTTCGATGCCGAGCACTTCTTCGACGGGTATGCCGCCGACCGCAGCTATGCGCTCGAGGTGCTGGCCGCGGCCACGGAGGCGGGGGCCGACACGCTGGCGCTGTGCGACACCAACGGCGGGACGCTGCCCGACGACATCGTGCAGGTGGTACGCGACGTGCTCGGCGGGTTCGGATCAGTCAGGGTGGGCGTCCACTGCCACAATGACTCGGCCTGTGCCGTGGCGAACTCGCTGGTCGCGGTCGGGGAGGGTGCGACGCACGTCCAGGGGGCGGCCAACGGCTACGGCGAGCGGTGCGGGAACGCGGACCTGTTCGCGGTCATCGCGGGCCTGGAGCTCAAGCGGGACTACGAGCTGCTACCGCCGGGCAGGCTCGGCGCGCTCGCTGCGACGGCACGGGAGATCGCCGAGCTCGCGAACCTGCCGTTCGAGCCCCGGCAGCCGTATGTGGGGTCATCGGCGTTCGCGACCAAGGCGGGGCTGCACGCCTCGGCGATCGCCCGGCGGCCTGACGCCTACTCGCACGTGGATCCCACCAGGGTTGGCAACAAGGCGAACGTGCTGGTCAGCGAGCTAGCCGGGCGCAGCAACGTGCTGGTCAAGGCAGCAGAGATGGGGCTCGACCTGACCTCGGATCCCGGTCTGGCGACGGAGGTGCTGGACGAGATTAAGGCGGCCGAGCATCGCGGTTACGCGTTCGAGGCGGCCGATGCGTCGTTCGAGCTGCTCGTCCGCAAGGTGACGGGCCGCCGCCCGGCCTTCTTCGAGCTCGAGGGGTACCGGGTGGTGATCGAGCGGACCGACGGGCCAGCGGGGGGAACTGGGGGGTCGTCCCCCCGGACCAGCACCGACCGCAGCGAGGCGATCGTGCGGCTGGTGCTCGGCGAGCAGCGGGTGGTCGCGGTCGGCGAGGGAGTCGGGCCGGTGCACGCTCTCGACCAGGCCCTGCGCAAGGCGCTGGCCGAGCTGTACCCGGAGCTGGCCGACATCCACCTGGTCGACTACAAGGTCAGGATCCTGGACGGCAGGGCCGCCACGAGCGCGGTCACCAGGGTCATGCTCACCTCGGCTGACCATCAGGGCGAGTGGACGACCGTCGGAGTGTCGGACGACATCGTCACCGCGTCCTGGGAAGCTCTTGCTGACGGGATCAGTTACGGCCTGCTCCGCGCCGGCGCCGAAGCCCTCGTCCCGGCCTAGCCATGAAGCCGGATTCCATGATCGTGGTGGCTTTTCGTGCTAAAGCGCGGTCAACCCACCATGATCATGGATCCTCTAACAGGAGACTGCGATGACGAACCTGCCGCGGCCGCGCAGCGGCCCGCTGACCACCGGTCCGGCCCGTGCGCCGCAGCGGGCGATGCTCCGCGCGGTCGGACTGAGCGAACACGACCTGGAGCTGCCGCAGGTAGCGGTCGCCTCGTCGTGGAACGAGGTGACCCCGTGCAACCTGCACCTGAACTCGCTCGCCGTCGCGGCCAAGGAGGGCGTCAGGCAGGCAGGCGCCGTGCCGCTCGAGTTCGGCACCATCGCGGTCTCCGACGGCATCTCAATGGGGCACGAAGGCATGAAGGCGTCGCTGGTCAGCCGCGAGGTGATCGCCGACTCCGTCGAGCTCATGGTGCACGCGGAGCGGTTCGACGCGCTGGTTGCCATCGCTGGCTGCGACAAGTCGCTGCCCGGCATGCTGATGGCCTGCGCCAGGCTCAACGTGCCGGCGGCGTTCCTGTACGGCGGCACCATCCTGCCGGGATGGGCACTCGGCAGGTCGCTCACCATCCAGGACGTCTTCGAGGCGGTCGGGGCGCAGGCGGCCGGCGAGATGTCCGACGCCGACCTGCTCGCGGTCGAGCGAGCGGCCTGCCCGGGCGCCGGATCGTGCGCCGGCATGTACACGGCGAACACCATGTCGGCGTGCGCCGAGGCGCTCGGCATGGCGCTGCCGGGCTCGGCCTCACCGCCCGCCGTCACCGCCGAGCGGGCCGCGCTCGCTCGCGCCACCGGCGAGGTCGCGGTCGCCGCGCTGGCGGCCGGGCTGCGCCCGCGCGACATCATGACCAGGACGGCGTTCCTGAACGCGGCCGCTGTGGTGATGGCGACGGCTGGCTCCACCAACGCTGTGCTGCACCTGCTGGCGATCGCCGCCGAGGCGCAGGTCGAGCTGACCCTCGACGACTTCGACACGATCAGCCGCCGTACCCCGCATATCGCCTCGATGCGCCCGGCCGGCCGGTTCGTGATGAGCGAGCTCGATCAGGTCGGCGGGCTCCCCGTGGTGCTGCGCGAGCTGCTGGAGGCCGGGCTGGTCGACGGCGACACCATTGCGGTGAACGGCCGCACCCTGGCCGAGAACGTCGCTGATGCCGGGCGCCCGGACGGCGACGTGGTCCGGCCTGCGAGGGACCCGATCAGCACCGAGGGCGGTCTTGCGGTGCTGCGCGGCAGCCTGGCACCGAACGGCGCCGTGGTGAAGGTGCCTGGCCTGGAGACGCTGCGGTTCGAGGGGCCGGCCCGGGTGTACGAGCGTGAGGAGGAGTGCTTCGCCGCAATTACCAGCGGCAAGGTCGCCAAGGGCGACGTGCTCGTGATCCGCTATGAGGGACCGAAGGGCGGCCCGGGGATGCGCGAGATGCTGGCGGTCACGGCCGCGCTCAAGGGCGCAGGGCTAGGCAAGGACGTAGCACTCGTGACAGACGGGCGGTTCTCGGGCGCCACGTTCGGCGCCTGCATCGCGCACGCCGCGCCAGAAGCCTTCGATGGCGGCCCGATCGCGCTCGTTGCCGAGGGCGACCGGATCGTGCTCGACGTGCCGCAGCGGCGGCTCGACCTGCTCGTCGACGCCGGCGAGCTTGCCCGGCGGCGGGCGGGCTGGAAACGTCCTGCGCCGAATTACACCAGCGGAGCGCTGGCCAAATATGCGGCGCTGGTTTCCGGTGCCGACCTGGGCGCGATCTGCACGGCGCAGCCACGATGACGCAGCGCGCCGGGGGACGTCGATCAGCTCATCGCCAGGTAGCGGCTAGGATGACCGTTCGTCCGTCCTCCGCTGCACGTATGCGACAGAATGAAACACCGGAGGGCTGCGATCCGACCCCACCCCCGACCCGGAGGCTCGGCTCATGACTGAGGACTTGACACGCAGGCGCCTGTTCGGGCTGGCCAGCGCATCGGCAGCGGGAGCGGCCGGGCTCAGCCTGAGCGGATGCTCGACCGGGATCGGGGCCGATCCGACGCTGGCGACGCAGGCGGCTGACGCCTCCGCCGGGTTCGTGTCCCGTCCCGACCTGACGCCGCCGCGTATCACCATCCGGCGGTCCGGCCTCGGCGCCGATTCTCAGTACATCTTCCTCAACGCCCCGTTCTCGGGACCGGGGCATGGCGGGACGATCATCCTCAACCCGCACGGCGACTTGGTCTGGTTCGGACCGAACACCTCGGCCCGCCGCCACATGAATTTCGCCGTGCAGACCTATAACAGCCAGCCCGTGCTCACCTGGTGGCAGGGCCAGATAGTCGCGGGCTTCGGCGAGGGCGAACTGGTCATCGCCGACTCCTCGTACAAGAACCTGCATACCATCCGGGCCGTCGGCGGCCAGACCGCCGACTTCCACGAGTTCTACATCACCCCGCAGAACACCGCGCTGATCACTATCTACCGGCGGCACTCGGGCGTCGACCTGCGTGCGGTGGGCGGCCCGGCCAGCGGATACCTGGTATCCGGGGTCGCCCAGGAGATCGACATCACGACAGGGAAACTGCTGTGGCAGTGGGACAGCTGGGATCACGCCCATCCGCAGGTCGCCCTGACCGAGACGTATCAGCAGTTCGGCGTCGGCGACGGCGGCAACGGGACCCACGCGACCCCGTTCAACTACTTCCACATCAACTCCCTGGCTATCGACCAGGACGGCGACCTGCTGATCTCGGCGCGGAACACCTGCGCCATCTACAAGGTCAGCAGGCAGACCAGCAAGATCGTCTGGCGGCTGAACGGCAAGAAGTCCGACTTCACGATGGGGCCGCGGAGCAAGTTCTGGTGGCAGCACCATGTGCGCCCGCACGGCAATGGCCGCCTGACGGTCTTCGACAACGCCGCTAACGGCCCTACCGTCAACGAGAAGCAGTCCCGGGCGCTGATCCTCAGCGTCGACACCACGGCCATGCACGCATCTCTGAAGAAGGCTTACATACACCCAGGACAGCAGCTGGTTGCGGGAGCGATGGGCAGCGCCCAGCTGCTGGGCGATGGCAGGATGTTCGTCGGCTGGGGCACCGAGCCGTACTTCTCGGAGTTCTCAGCCGACGGGCGCCTCCTGATGGACGGGATCATCGAGAAGGGAGACGCGTCCTACCGGGCCTTCAGCCAGAACTGGAGCGGCCAGCCCACCGAACTCCCTGCGGCGGCGGCGCGGCACCGCACCGGCGGAGCCACCGTCTACGCGAGCTGGAACGGCGCTACCGAGGTCCGTTCCTGGGCAGTTTTCGCCGGGAAGACCAGAACGTCACTGACCGAAGTCGGCGCCGCGCGCAAGACCGGATTCGAGACGGCGATCGCAGTTCCGAGCAAAGGCCCGTACTTCGCCGTTCAGGCTCGCGACTCCAAGGGCCGTGCGCTGTCCAAATCGGCCACAGTTAAGATCAGCTGAGGTAACTGGGTATAACCGGTCTGCCTGCCCGCCGAGTCCTGGCGGCAGGCGGCATTCGATTCTCGGCGATTCCGGGCGTTCTTGACGGGATGTGCGCCTTCTGGCCTAGAATCGCTGGCCTTAGCTGAAGCTGTATGCGCACGTTGACTTCCTGGCGAGGTACCCGATGAACGAAGGCTGGACGCGGCGGCAACTGCTGAAGCGGACAGGCACTGCTGCCGCCGCTGCGGCAGGGTTCGGCCTCGCCGGCTGCGGGACAGGCAACGCTACCCAGCCCAAGGCGCACCGCCGGCTGAAGGACGTCCAGTACTTCATCTCCCGGCCTGACCTCAACCCGCCCAAGGTGACGCTCGAGCATGTCGCCCCGGGTCACAAGCTGCAGTACCTGTTCCTCGGCCTCGCCGCTTCCGGGCCCGGCCAGGGCGGCGCCATGATCATGGACACCACCGGCCAGCTGGTCTGGTTCTCCCCCGACACGACCGGCAACAACAAGCTGGACTTCGAGCTGCAGCGCTATCAGGGCAAGCCCGTGCTGACCTGGTTCCAGGGCCGGGTCGTCACCGGCGGCCACGGCGAGGGCGTGGCCATCATCGCCGACGACTCCTATCAGACCATCCATACCATCCGCGCCCACGACAAGCTCGAGGTGGACTTCCACGAGTTCAACGTCACGCCGCGGGGCACCGCGCTGGTCACCGCTTTCCGCACCCTCCGGTACGACCTGTCCTCGGTCGGCGGGCCGAAGGACGGGTACCTGCTCACCAGCATCGCGCAGGAAATCGACATCGCCACCGGCAAGCTGCTGTTCTCGTGGGACAGCCTGAACCACGTGCCGCTGAGCGAGTCGTACCTGGCGCTCAAGGACGCCGGCAAGAAGGCCAAGCCGTACGACTACTTTCATATCAACACCATCGCCGACGCCGGGGACGGCTCGGGAGACCTGCTGATCGGCGCACGGAACACCTGGTGCGTGTACAAGGTCAGCAGGAAGACCGGCAAGATCGTGTGGCGGCTGAACGGCAAGCTCACCGACTTCACGATGGGGCCGGGCAGCCAGTTCTACTGGCAGCACGACACCCGGCCGCACGGCCCCGACGTCCTGACGGTCTTCGACGACGGCTACGACGCCGTCATGCCCAAGGACGAGAAAGAGTCCAGAGCGCTGATTCTCGACATCGACTACGACCGGATGCTGGTCACGCTGCGCAAGCAGTTCACGCATCCCGGCGCGCTCGTGCTGGCCAGAGCGATGGGCAATGCCCAGCTGCTCCCGCACGGCGGCATGTTCGTCGGCTGGGGCACGAACCCGTACTTCTCCGAGTTCTCTGCCGACGGAGAGCTCCTGCTTGATGGTCGGCTCACCAAGGGCGACCCGACCTACCGGTCGTTCATCGGGGACTGGTCCGGCCATCCGCTCGAGCTTCCCGCCGTCGCAGCGAGGCACCGGGCTGGCGGCGCCACCATCTACGCGAGCTGGAACGGCGCCACCGACATCGCGTCCTGGACCGTCTTCGCCGGGCAGGCGCAGACCGCAATGACCCAGATCGGCTCGGCGCGCAAGTCCGGATTCGAGACGGCCATCGCGGTGCCGAGCATGGGGCCTTACTTCGCCGTGCAGGCACATGACGCGCACGGTCACCCGCTGTCCAGGTCAGCTCCTGTCAAGATCGCCTGAGCCCGGCCCGCCCGCGGCCCTGTACCTCCAGCGTGCTTGAGCTTTTAGGCTACGCACGCGTGCCGTAAGCAGGACGAGCTGATGGGCAGGGGCGATGGCAGACGGATTGTGGGCGCCGCAGCGGCGGTCGCTCACCGCTGGCCTGGCGGCGACGATAACGTTCGTCGCGGCTGAGGCGCTCGCTGTCGTCACGGTCATGCCGCTGGTCGCGAAGGACCTGAACGGGCTGAGCCTGTACGGATTCGTGTTCAGCGCCTTCCTGCTCGGGACGATGGTCGGCATCGTCGCGGCCGGCCGTGCGGCCGACCGGCGGGGACCGGCAGCTCCCTACGTGGCCGGGATCATTGTCTTCGGCATCGGCCTCACGATTGCGGGGCTGGCGCCGTCCATGCCGGTGCTGGTGGCCGGCCGGGCGCTGCAGGGGCTTGGCGCCGGAGCGGTGCCTGCCGTGGCCTATGTCGCCATCGGGCGCAGCCTGCCCGAGCGGCTGAGGGCGCGGATGATGGCCGTGCTCTCGACCGCGTGGGTGGCTCCCGGCCTGGCCGGCCCGGCCCTCAGCGCCGAGGTGGCGCGGCTGTTCGGGTGGCGGTGGGTATTTCTCGGCCTGCTGCCCTTCATCGCCCTCACCGGCCCGCTCGCCATTCCTGCCCTGGTCCGGCTCGGCCGCGCGCCTGACCCCGCCGCGGACGGGCACCGGCTGATCGACGGTGTCGGTGTGGCGGCCTCCGCCGGCATGGTGCTGGCCGGGCTCACCCTGGCTGTCGGCTCTGCTAGTGGCAGCGGGCCGACCGGCGGCGGCGGCGGCAGGACCTCAGCCAGCGTCATCATCGGCTGCGTCCTGATCGCGGCGGGCTGCGCGCTGGGCGTGCCCGTACTGCGCCGCCTCATGCCGCCAGGGACGCTGTCCGCCCGGTACGGCCTGCCCGCCACGATCCTGACCCGGTCGCTGCTGACGTTCTGTTTTTTCGGCGCCGACGCGTTCGTCACGCTCGCGATCACGATCCTGCGGCATCGCAGCCCGGTGGTGGCCGGCGTCGCAGTGACGGGCAGCACCCTGGCCTGGACGGCCGGTGCCTGGATTCAGGCCAGGATGAGTTCGAGGTGGGAGGGAAAGCGCCTGGTCAGGATAGGACTCGCGGTCATTCTGACCGGAATCGCCGGCCTGAGCGCGATGCTCAGGAGTGATGTCGCCGTCGCAATCGGCATCGCGGCGTGGACGATCGCGGGGCTCGGAATGGGCCTGTCCTACGCGCCGATCACGCTGTTCATGCTCAAGCGGGCGCCAGCGGGCCGGCAGGGGTGGGCATCTGCCTCACTCAACCTGGCCGACGTGCTCGGCAGCGCCATGGGCATTGGCATCGGCGGCGCGGCGATCAGCGCGGCGGTGCGATTCGGCTGGTCACTATCGGCCGGACTGGCGGCTGCGTTCGCGATCACGGCCGCAGCGGGGATCGTGGCGCTGGCCATCAGCCCCCGCCTTCCGGCCGGCCAGCGCAGCGCCGACGAATCGCCCCCCGCCGAGCCCAGCGAGGCAACCGAGGACAGCACAGCCGAGCCCAGCGAGGCAACCGAGGACAGCACAGCCGAGCCCAGCGAGGACGACCAGGACAGTCCCGCCGAGCGCGCCTCGGGCGGCACGCGGTAGATCAGCTCAGCCGGCCGCGCGGGCGATGGGAGCCACGACGGCGCTGGTCGCGCGGATGAGGTCGGCGGGGGCAAGCTGCACCTGCAGGCCGCGCTGCCCGGCGCTGCAGTACACGGTCGGCCAGTCAAGCGCCGCTGCGTCGACGACGACGGGCAGGCGCTTGCGCGGCGCGATCGGTGAGATCCCGCCAGTGACGTAACCGGTCGCCCGCTCGGCCGCCGCGGGCTGCGCCATCTCGGCCTTCTTGCCGCCGACGGCCTCTGCGAGTGCCTTGAGGCTCAGCTGGCCGGCTACGGGAACGACGGCAACGGTCAGGCTGCCGTCCACGCTAGCGATGAGTGTCTTGAATACCTGCCCGGCCGGCACGCCGAGCGCGGCGGCAGCCTCCGGGCCGTACGAGCCGCTCTTTTCCCGGTGGCTGTACTCATGAACGGAATGACCGATCCCCAGCCTGGCGAGTTCCTGAGTTGCTCGAGTGCCGCGGGCCGCCACATCGCAAGATTAGACGTGCCCGCGCTGGCACTCGTGCCTGGGTCAGCCGCTGATGATCGGTGCCTGGTCCTGGACCGCCAGCCATGGCTCCGGAGCCATCGTCAGTGCCTGCTGGTAGACGGCCTCGTAGCCTTCAGCCATCACCTCGACGGTGAAGCCGGCCTCGACGTGCTTGCGGCAGACCGCTGGCTCGAGCTGGCGCGCCAGGGCGATCCCGGCCGGAAGGTCGTCAGGATCGTCGACGATGATGCCGGTCTGGCCGTGCACGATCAGCTCGGGCACGGCGCCCCGGCGGAGCGCTACCACCGGGGTACCGCAGGCCATCGCCTCGATGACGACCAGCCCGAACGGCTCTTCCCAGCAGATCGGGAACAGCATGCAGGCCGCCCGGGACAGCAGGCGCCGCTTGGCCGCGGCGTCGGCCACGCCGTAGATCGTCACATCGCTGCCGATCCTCGGCTCGATCTCGCGCGAGAAGTAGGCGCGCTCGATCGGCTCGGAACACTTTCCGGCCAGGACGACGGGCAGGCCCGCCGCCCTGGCCGCGTCGATGGCCAGGTGCGGCGCTTTCTCCGGATGGAACCTGCCGAGGAAGATCGCGTAATCGTCTTTCTCGGCCCGGAACGGGAAGGTCTCCGAGCGGATCGCGTTGTGCACCGTGGCAGCCCAGCACAGGTCAGGCGCGCTTGATCGCTGCGCGTCGGAGATCGCGATCAGCTGGACGGTGTCGCCGAGCGCGCGGTAGTACTCGCCCGAATCGCCCGAGACCGGGCCGTGAGCGGTCACAACCGTGGGCGTGAGACGTCCTCTGGCCATCAGCGGGCCGGCCATCGTGTGGTCATGGATCACGTCGACGTCGAGTGCGTCCAGGATGCTCGCTACCTTGGCGGCGTGGACCATCTCAGGCATCGCCTCGCCCAGCTGGTCGGCCGGACCGACGTCGTACGTCGGGTGGAATCGCTGAGCTCTTGTCGCGTGATTGCCGGCACCGATCAGCGTTACCTTGTGGCCCCTGGCGACCAGTGCGTCGACTAGATCAGCGACCACCGTCTCGATCCCGCCGTATGCCGCGGGCGGAACGCTGAAATACGGCGGTGCCACCATCGCTATATGCATCTGCTGCGCTCCGACCGGAGCCTGCTGAGTTCGGGTGAGGGTCGAGCCTGTGGTGCTCACAGCGAACGCCTCCTTGCCTGACGGGATCACCGGCGCGGCTCGGGGCGCCGGTCGGGCGCCCAGTCCGGCCGAAAATGATCATGCCCGTCGACCGTGGCGCCAATGCTGCGAGAGCATTAATAAAAAGCCAATGGCTCGGTAAAGAGTTTACCTTTACAGGCTCGGTAATGCGGCAAGAAGTGCTATGACGGCTGCGTTTACGCTGCGTGTGGTGCACATTGTGGTGCCATCTTCTGGCGGCCGTCAGTGCCGCCAGTTCTCGGTAACCGCGTTATCGTACGGAGATTGTCGCTGATTGTCTGGGTAAGTGGGTGATCAGGGCCAAGTGCCCGTTCGCAGTCTGCGATAGTCCGCTGAAGCAGCTTGAGCGCATCGCTGAGCCGCCGCGCCATGTAGTAGGCGTGGGCGAGATTAGCGCGGGAGGTCAGCGTGTCCGGGTGATCGGGACCGAGCACCCGCTCGAAATCCGCCACCGTACGCTCGTAGACCGGAATCGCGTCCGCCAGCCGGCCGGCCGAATGGTAAGCACCTGCCAGGTTGCCCCTGGCGGTCAGGGTCTCCCGGTGATCAGGGCCCTGGAGCCGCTCCCGGGCGGCGAGCAGCCGCTCGTAGAGCGGAATGGCATCTTTCATCCGGTGCGCGGAGTGATAGCACGAGGCGAGGTTGCCCAGCGCCGTCAGCGTGTCAGGGTGATCGGTGCCGAGGCCGGACTCACGGCTCGCCAGCGCCTGGCGGTACAGGGCGATGGCCTCTTTCAGCCGCCCGGCCGTCCGGTACGCCAGCGCCAGGTGGCCGGCGGCGGTGACCGTGTCCGCATGATCCTGGCCCAGGGTCGCCTCCCTGATCTTGCGCACCCGGACGAAGATCGCGATCGCCTCGTCGATCCTGCTCGCCTGCTGGAGTGCCCGGCCCAGGTTCAGCGACTCGGCGAGCACGTCATGGTGCTCGGGTCCGGCCGCCTGCTCCCAGTCGGCAAGGTTGCGCTGGTACAGCGCGATGGCCTGGTCGGCCTCGCCGGCCAGCAGGTAGGTGCTCGCCAGCTGGCTGCGGACGCCGAGCGTGTCGGCGTGCTCCGGGCCCAGTACCCACTCACGGTCGGCGAGCACCCGGCCGTACACGTCGATTGCGGCCTCGTACATCCCCGTCGCCCGGTAGATCCGGGCCAGGGTGGTCCGGGCAGTCAGGGTATCGGGGTGATCGGGGCCCTGGACCTGCTCCCGTTCGGCCAGGCTGATCAGGATCAGCTCCCTGGCTTCATCGAGCCGGCCGGCATCCTCGCACGCCGCGGCTAGCTGATCGCGGATGGCCAGCGTCCGCGGGTGGTCACGGCCGAGCGCGCGGCCGCTGGCCGCGAGCATCGACTTCCAGTACGCGACGGCCGCGGCGGCCAGCCCGCTCTCGCCGAGGCTCTGGCCCGCCCTGATCAGGACCGGATGCGGCTCCGGCAGCCAGAGCAGGTCGCCGGCGATGCCGCCGAGCCAGCCGGCGCAGCCGCGCAGCGCCTGCTCGTAGACGGGGTCCCCTTCGAGCTGCGGCCACACCTCAGCGATCGCATCGGCTGCGGATCGCGCCGCGTCATCAAGCACGCTCGCGGGCACCAGCCTGCGGACCGTGTCCTGGACGACGGGATGGACGGCGACCAGCCCCGGACCGGCCGACTGATCGATCGCGACCAGGCTGCACTGGGCGAGGCTGCCGAGCGCGGTCATGACTTCGTTCTGGTCGGCCGGCAGGCCGCGGCCGTGCCGGGACAGGTAGCCGCACGTGGCCCGGCTCGCGGCGACCTGGACCGGCAGGCCAGCCGGGTCGAGCAGCGCGGCGAGAGCGAGCAGGGGCCGTGCCAGCCCGGCCGGCTGATACTGATCAGCGCGGTCGAGCGCGAGCGACCAGGCGACTTCGGCCGGCGAGACCGATCCGTCGGCCGAACGGCCGAGCAGTTCCTGCCTGCGGCCCGCGAACCTGATCCGGTACTGACGGCAGTCCAGAGCGGTGCCGACGATCGTGGTGGTCGCCAGCGCGAGCGCCAGCGGCATGTAGCCGAGATCCGCCGCGAGATCGACGGCCTCGGCGCGCTTGCCGGAATCCTCGTACAGCCGCGCGGTCAGGTAGCCGAGTGCCTCCCGCGGGCTGAACTCGCCGATCCGGCAGATCCTGGGGCCGGCGTCGGCTATCTCGGACAGGTCCGCGGAAGGATGGCACGTGACCAGGACCTGGCCGACTATCCCGGCCGGCCACAGCCCGCGAAGGCCGCCGGCATCTGTCACGTTGTCGAGAACCACCAGCCACCGGCGGTCAGTACGGCCTAGCCAGTCGAGGAATCGCGCGGCCGCCACATCGGGCACCACGCCGCGATCGGTGAGGCCGATATCGGCAGCGGCCCCGGCATAGCCCATCACGGCCGCGGACGGGCTCGACCCGTTCACCCAGACCTGCAGATCCGAGCGCCCCGACCGCGCCGCCGCCCGCAGCACGGCGGCCGCCAGGTAGGTCTTGCCGTATCCGCTCGGCCCGACCAGGACCGTCAGCGCCTGCTGGTCGCCACCTGACCGCTGCATGACCTCGGCCTGGCCAACATCGAGGCCGTAGCCAGTCTCAGGGCGCGGACTGAAGAAGTCAGTGACCCCAGGAGGCGATCCCGACCAGACAGGCCAGGTCACCGGGGGCATGGACGCGACTCCAGCCCGCCGCCTGGCACCCTGATTGCTCATGACCGCCTGATTAATGAATGCACGGCAGACCCATCGCTGCTAGACCGGCTCGGCATCCCAACAGTACGACGAATTGCCGGTCAATTGGCAGGTAACCACACAGACTCAGCGGAATCAGGCACGCCGTTACCGGGGCATTCGGCGCCACAAGGGCCTGGGTACCAGCCGCAGAACCCCGGCCGCGGCGGCGAGGCTGCGCGGGACCCAGACCAGCGCCGCCTTGCCGTCCAGTGCCTCCGCCACGGCAGCACCCACCTGAGCAGGCGTGGACGCGAGCGGCGCGGGACTCATGCCCGCGGTCATCCGGCCCGTGACGAAGCCCGGCCGGACCAGCAGCACCCGGACGCCGGTGCCAGCCAGCGAGTCGGCGAGGCCGCGAGCGAAGGCATCCAGCCCGGCCTTGGCCGCACCGTAGACGAAGTTGGCCCTTCTCGGCCTGATCGCCGCCACCGAGGACAGCACGACGATGGTGCCGAACCCCTGCGAGCGCATTCTCGCGGCCGCGGTGAGCAGCGTCGTGACGTGGCTGGTGAAGTTCGTATCGATCATCTGCGCCGCGAGCATGGGCTCGCGGTCCACCTCATCCTGCGCGGTGAGCACGCCAGTCGCCGCGATTACCAGGTCCACGGGGCCGCCGTCGAAGACCTGCTCGACGACGGCCTGGTGAGTATCTGGCGCCAGCGCGTCGAACAGGACGGTCGCGGCGCCGAAAGGCAACTCCTTGCCCGCGGCAGCCAGGCGCTGCTCGTCCCGGCCTGCCAGCAGCACCTCGGTGCTGGCCGGCGCCCTGAGCGACGCCAGGATGGCCAGGCCGATCTCGCTGGTACCGCCAAGCAGCAGCACCCGGCCGGGTCTGCCAAGATCGTCAAGCATTCAGGCTCCTTCGTCGAGCGGCTAGAGCCCGAGCGCGAACAGCGCTAGCCAGGCGATCTCGCAGACCACCATCACCGGGTCGCGGGCGATCAGGTCCTCCACCGGCTTGCTGGTCGCTCGCGCCGTCAGGCGGTCGAACCTGGCCAGCGCGGCGGTCAGCGCGACCGAGCTGATCAGGTGCCAGACTCGCATCCGGGCGTGCGGCTCCGCGGCAGCCCACAGGACATAGGAGATGACCATGATGGCCGAAACGGCGCGCTGCGCGATCCGGAGCGCCGGGGCCGAGTAGCCCCGCATCGCGGGCCTGTGCTTCGCTGAGTCGGCACCGAGCACGGTGAGCTCGGTATAGCGCTTGGCGATCGCCACCATCAGCGCGCCGAGGCTGCAGACCAGCAGGAACCACCCGGACGGCGGCACGTGCGTCGCCGCCGCGCCGCCGACGACCCGCAGGACGAATCCGGAAGCCACGCAGGCGAGCTCGACTACCGGTACGTGCTTCAGCCCGGCCGAGTACAGGAACGAGATAACCAGGTAGGCGGCGACCGCGGCCGCGAGCAGCGGCTCGCCGATCACCAGGCCTGCCCCGAGCGCGACGAGCACCAGGCAGACGGCCAGTGTCACGGCGTGCGGCACCGGCAGCCGACCCGCCGCCACCGGCCTGAACTTCTTGTACGGATGGCCGCGGTCCCGCTCCGCGTCGACCACGTCGTTGACGAGATAGACCGCCGAGGATGCGGCCACGAACGCGCCCACGGCGACCAGCGCGTACCAGAATCCGAAAGCGCGGCCGAAGGAGTCACCGGCCAGCGGCGCCGCGAAGACCAGCAGGTTCTTGGGCCACTGCCGCGGGCGCGTGCTCTGCACGACGGCCTTCAGCCACCGCAGCGGCCCCCGCAGGCGCGCGTTCGTCCCGCTCTGCGGCTCGGTCAGCCTCGCCGCCGGAGTTGGAACTGTCATCTGCTGAAGACCGCCGTGAAGTCTCGGTTGGAGGTGTAGTAGTACCGGTCAGCTGGCTGGATCTGGGTGGGCAGCAAGTTCACTGGCTGCGGATTCTCTGGATGATTTTTCGGCAGATAATACATGAAAGACATCCAGTCGGGATTGATATCAAGCTCCATGGCCGTCACGGACCCCGCCCGCTGGAGCAGGCTGGCAAGCGTGCGCACGTCGAGCGCGGGACCATACACGAAGATGATCCTGCCATTGCTGGTAATCCCGATGCCAGAACGCCAGACGTTGTAGCCGCCGCCGAGCGTGGCGCCCCAGCTCGCGATGACGTTCTGGTCCACCGACGCGGGAACGTGACTGTGCTCCACGATCGGGCGCAGGTTCTGGCGCACCGCGGCGATGTCGGGACCCATCTGCAGGGCGCCGCTCCCCCAGCTTCCGATCGCGAGGCGGCCGTTAGTGAAGTAGACCTCGGACGCGGCACCGCGCACGAGCCTGCCGTCATAGTGCCCGTGCAGGTAGAAGCCACCGCCCGAGGAGGCGACCCGGAAGCCGCTGTTGAATGTCGCCACCAGGCCGCGCCGGTGCCCTGGCGGCACGCTCATCGGAGCGCCCCAGTTGCCGTAGCCGGGGTCCTCGGTGCCCGGCCGCAGGGAGAACTTGAGCAGCCGCTGGTCCATCGAGACGACGCCGGCATAGTAGGACGAGTACGTCTTGCTCTGCCGCACGTAGGTCTTGAAGACCGCGGGCACGCCCTTGACGCTGACCGCGACCTTCCACTGGCCCTCGCCGGGCAGTGGCCGGCCGGCCGGCGAGCCGATGCTAGCCGGGATGATCGGAACGATCCCGTGGTAGTGCTTCTTCTTGTGGACCGTCTGGCCGCCGAGCTTCTTGAACGACACGTTGGGATTGCCGCCGGTCTTCGGCTTCTGGTACGTCAGCCACTCACCGAAGGTGACCACGGGGCTCAGGTAGTGGTTGCGTGCCCACTCGGCGACCCGCTCGGGCACGGTGCCGCCGCCCGGGACGGTCAGGGCGTGGCCGATCGACCAGCCCGTGACGAGGAGGAACGTTGCCAGCAGTGCTGCCAGCACGCGAAGCACCAGACGTGATCGCCGCCCAAATCGACGACCTCCGCGCGGGGACCGACGACCACCGCGCGGCGGCCACGGTGACGTGGACCGCGGCTGCCGGGCGTGTGTTACCGGTCGGGCCACGCAGACCTCCTCGTTCGCGTGCACATTCTGCCGTATTGCAGCTGTATTGCTCGGCTGTATTGGCCGTTAGCCTCAGCTAGCTGGCATCAGCCGACTGCCTCAGCCAGCGGGCCGCCGGCGGGCGGTGGCCATACGTGCTCCCGAGTCGCTCACTCTATGCGACCTTTGCGGGGCGCCAGCCACGACCTACCCCACATGAACGGGA
>Ga0307374_10007808_pt1 | contig 16181 bp, 16 predicted proteins | sample OX3MG_FD_202532 | JGI IMG/M metagenome (GOLD analysis project Ga0307374, IMG submission 202532) | Soil microbial communities from Risofladan, Vaasa, Finland - OX-3 | ecosystem: Environmental > Terrestrial > Soil > Coastal area > Acid sulfate soil | place: Finland: Risofladan, Vaasa | collected... | reverse complement strand
CGTCCTCGTCGAGCCAGGCTTCCCAGCGGCTGGTCACCTGGATTCGCTCGGCGTGCTTCGTGCCGATAAGCGCCTTGAGGGAGCGCATGAACCGCATGCCCCCGCCGGGCAGGTCAACTTCCCCGGGCGGCCCGTCGACGGGGATGAGGAGGGCCTTCACTGTTCGTCCTTGTGCCGGGCGGGGCCGCGCCGGCTGTCGAGCCGGGTGACGTTGCCGAGCGCGGCGATCTCGTCTCGTGCCTGCTGTAGTTCCAGGGTGAGCTGGTTGACGGCGCGGACGAGCGCCGGGACGTCGGCGCGGATCTGGGCGAGTTCCCTGTTCTTGCCGGCGATCGTCTGCCGGAGCTTCGCGATGGTGGCGCGGAGGCGGGCTTCGTCGCCGTTGTCGGCTCTGCGGTCGCGGATGCGCTGGTAGAACTCGTCTTTCAGGTCGGTGTGGCGCTGGGTGAGCGCGTTGCGCGGGATGCCGGCCTCGGTGGCGAGGGCGACCACGGTCAGCGCGCCGTTGGAGCGCTCGGGGACGCCGGCGAGGATGCGGTCCATCGCGGCGCCGATCCGGGTGCGCTCGTCTGGCTCGGCGGTCATCCTTCGGCCCTGCCTGGGGTGATGCGAGTTCGGTCGTGCTTGCCGGCCTGCTCGCGGAGCTTCGCCGCAGCGGCGCGGAGCCGGTCGCCGACGGGCTGGGGAACGTGCTGTGCCTGGGTTTCCAGGGCGGCGGCTCGCTCGCGGAGCTGGGCGGCCTGGGCGTCGGTGCGGGCGATGTTCCCGCAGCCGGGGACGCATGGTCGAGGCTGGGCGTGTCCCGGGCGCCGTCGCGGTGGCAGAGAGCCTTGTCGCGCTTGTAGTGGCAGATGACGAGGGCGTGGGGATTGTCGTAGATCATGGCGTCCTCGTTCTTCAGCAGCTTGCGGGCGGCGGCGAGCGTGACGGGGACGCCGGCGAACCGGGACGCGGCGGCTGCGGCCGTGATCGCGCGGCGGGCGGCGGGGCCGGAGATGCCCCCGCCGTTGTCAAGGTCTTCGCGCAGGGCGGCCGCGGTGTCGGCGGTCGCGAGTGCTGTCTCAAGTTCGATGAGGTCGTGGATGCCGTTCCGGCTGCGGCTGCCGTAGCCTTCCGACGCCCAGGTATCGGAGGCGGTGCGCATGTGCCCGTACTGGATGGCCAGGGCGACCAGCCCGTTGGGCCGGCGTGCGATGTGCCACGCCAGGCTCCGGCGGAAGCGCATGGTGCCGACATCGCCGTGCGGGTCGGCGGGGATCGCCTCGCCGGGCAGTCCGAGGCTGGCTGCCTCGCGGTTCGCCCAGGCGGCGAAGTGCCCGATCCGGTGGCGGACCGCGTTCGGCTGCAGGGAGCCGGTGCCGGGGCGGGTGCTGGCCAGGTCGTGGGCGTGGTGGTCGAAGAGCAGGTGCCCGTCCGGGACCATGCGCTCCAGGACGCGGATGGCGTTGACGACCGGGGTTATGGCGACCCAGGGGACGGTGCGCTCGGTGCCGGCGGAGCGGTGGTTGCCGTGTTCGTCGGTGGCGGTCTTGAACTCCAGGCCGCGGATGAGGTGCCGTCCTGTCCGCCCGTCCGGGCCGGGAACGGGGTCGGGGCAGCAGCCGGCGCGCAGGCCCAGGACTACTGGTGCAGTGCGGCTATTCCGAGTGTGCGGTATTCCCCGAGAGGAGGCGGCTTGGCGTACTGGAGACCTGCATCGGCCGGAGGGGTTTCCATGTGACAGGGACGTCTCGCATCAGCAGTGCGGAGTCGAGTACGGCACTGTCTTGCGGGAATCGGTTTTGGTCGTCGAAGAAGCTGGACCGAACGGCGCGGACTTCGAGGGGCTCCACTTGCCAGGCGTCGGTGTCCAGTGCCATTCCATCCAGCCGACTCCCGTCGCAGGCGCCTGAGAAGCCGGTGGATCCGTGCTGGAAGAACGCGGATGCCTGTTCCAGGTCGGCGAACACCGCGCTGCCCTGAAGTGTCGTAGCAACTCTGGCGTCGACGCTGACGCGGGTCACGCCGTCGTGGCTGTTGTAGGCCACATGCAGGTCATGTGCTGTTTCATGTACCTTGAACGCCGCCCGGTGATGCTCGCCCGGGAACAGGCGCCCGCCAGCCAGGACGTTGACGACCGAGGAGCTGTCTCGGCGCGGGATGTAGACGCCAGTCTCAGGCCCGTCGGGGCCGTCCCACTCGACGGCGATGCGATGTGCGGCGTTCTCGCTGCGAAGCCCGAATCCGCCCGGCACCCATGAGGGCCGGACCTTCCCCAGGCGGATGAGGCAGATGCCGGCGACCGCCCAGCCGCTGACCTCCTGGGGCCTCAGCAGAGCCGGAAGCATCGGAGCGATGATCGCCGGGTCGATGCGGTAGTTCACCAGGATGCGGCGCTCGATGACGCTGGCCAGGCGAGGCTGCCTCATGCCAGTTCCTCCCGCCCGGCCGCCTGCCGCCTTTGCCGCCGCGAGATGGCCTCCCCGGGACAGACCGCGCTCAGGAAGCGGCCGACGCTGAGGGCCAGCCGCTCCTCGACGAGCGAGTACAAGATCCGATTGGCCTCTCGCCGCTCACGTATCAAGCCTGCCGCCTTCAGCACGCCCAGATGCCTGGAGATCGAGGGGCCGCTGATCGGGAACCTCGCTGCGATCTCGCCGGCAGCCAGCTCGCCAGGCCGCAGCTCCTCAAGTATCTGGCGTCGCGTGGAGTCCGCCAGCGCTCGAAAGACGCTCGCCTCCACTTCCGGCCCGGTCTCATTCATGGTTCGTGTTTAGCACAAGAGCTAAAGAGCTAACAACTTTGGAACGGCGAAGCGCCATCCGGCCCATGGCCGGATCTTTGCTGGTCAGGGTCGTTCTCAAGGTCGGCTGCTCGGTCCGCGAGGTAGTCGGTCCAGTCCTTGCGGGCGTAGGTGACCCAGCGGACGGCGGTGTTGATGTGGAGGCCGAGGAGGTCGGCGAGGATCGCGGCGGGCAGGTCGGAGGCGAGGGCTGCGAGGGCTCCGTTGCGGGCGGGCCGGGCGCTGATGCCGTGCCGGTTGAGCAGGTTGGTGAGGCTGTGCTCGTCGATGGGCTGTCCGGGAACGCGGCCGGGGAACAGCCACCTGGGGGTGTTCGGGCCGTGGGGGATCATGAGCGGGGTCGGCGGCCGTGAGGCCAGGTCGCGCAGGAGCATGCCGAGCCGTGGCGGCAGCAGGATCGGGTGGCGGCCTGCCGTCAGGTAGGTATCGTCGTCTTTCTCGGTGAGCTGGTCAGCGGTGAGCTGGCGGATCCGCTGGGCTTGGAGGGCGAGCAGGATGGTGAGTGCCCCGGCGGCCCGGGCCTCGATGGGCAGCGTCTCGTCGGTGAGGCAGCGGTGCAGGAGCTGCCAGCGGTGGTCATCGTCGAGCAGGTCGGCGGGTTGCTGGCGAGGGATGGAGGGGACGGTGAGTCGGCGGCTGAGTCCGCGGTCGGCGGTCCAGCCGAGGAAGTAGCGGACGCGGTTGCGTCGTTGGCTGCTCTCCTCATCCAGCCACCGGTCGAGATCGTCCTGGCGGAGCTCGGCGAGGGTGGTTTCGCGTGCGTCGATCCAGGCCAGGAGGTCGAGGGCGACCAGGATGCGGCGGCGTAGGTCACGACCCGCGGTGGTGCGGTAGGCGTGCCTGCTGGCGCGGCTTCGGGCTCGGCGAAGGAGGTGCCAGCGGAGGAACGGGCGGACGAGGCTGGCGTGCTCGACCGGCTTGTCGGCCAGGTGGTGCTCCAGCCAGGCCGGAACGCGTTCGAGGTCTTCGTGCCGCTCGGGCAGCACCCCGGTCTGCACCAGCATCTGCCGCAGATGCTGCAGGGCGGCGCCGGGCGGCAGCTCGTCCAGGAGGTCGTGGCTGATCGTGCGGCCCTCAGCGACGAACCCGGCCAAGAGCTGGGCGTTGGGGTGTTCGTGGACCCACTGAATGGCTTTGAACGGTGAATGAGTGCCGGTGAGGCCATCGGCGAGGGGCTGTAGCTGGGCCGGGAGGGTCCCGTCCTGGCCTGCGAGCAAGTCGTGGACCTTGTCGGCGAGGACGCAGTAGGCGCACCGGCCGCGGCCGTAGGGGTTCCCGGACCGTCCGCACTGCCGGCAGGCGAAATCGACGTCGTGACCTGCGCAGGGGCCGCAGAGGCCGGCGCCGTTGTCGTCCTGGGCGATGAGCGGGTGGGTCTGGCGGCAGCGGGCGCATTCGGCCGGGGAGCGGACGATGGCGGTGTAGCAGCTCTGGCAGACCGGCCCGATCGGCCAGTAGGTCATGACGGGCTTGTCGCGTCGGCAGCGTGCGCAGGCCACCAGGGGCCGCTCGTCGCGGGCGTAGCAGGTGTGGCAGATCGGCTCGTCGGTGGTGGTGCGCGAGCAGGGGCGCATCCGTCCGCATCGCGAGCAGGTCCGCTCCGGTCCTCGGTAGCAGCCTTCGCAGAGGTCCGGCTGGTCGCCGTGGGCGTTCCGGGAGATCTTCCCGAGCCGTCCGCATCGACCGCAGGTCCGCCGCGGACGTCGATGCCGGTTGTAGCACAGGTGACAGTAGGCGCCTTGCTCGTCGATGAGGGCTGCGGCGGCCTCCTTCCCGCAAGACACGCACGTGTGCATGGGCCGCCGGCTCTTCCAGCAGCTCTGGCAGAGGGCCCGGCCGTCGGGGAGGCGGACGGCCGGGCAACGGCGGGCGCCGCACTCTGCGCATTCCTCGACGACCGCGGGGTCGGAGCGGTAGCAGCGGTTGCAGATGCCGCCCTCGGGCCGCCTGGCCACGATGTTCACCCCGGTGGCCGCGCAGCGTCCGCACGTCCCGTTCTTGCGGGAGCGCCGGTCGCAGGCGCCGCAGATCCGCCCCTCGCCTCGCAGTTGCCGCAGGCCGGTGCGGATCGTTCCGCAGGCAGCGCAGCCGGGACGGACGACCTGGTGTCCGGCCTCGTGCAGGACCTGGGCCAGACGCAGCAGCACCGGCGGGCATCGCGAGTCACCCGAGGTGAGCGCGTCGGGATGCGCGGCCATGTACTCCGCCAGCTCCTCCAGAAACCGGGCGGGGCCCTTCACCGTGATCGGCACCGCGGCCTCCAGCACGGCCGTGGCCTCCTGCTCGCCGACCGCGGGCATCACGGCCGTCACCTGGGTGACCGCAGCGCCCATCGCGGCCTCCATCCGGGCCGCCTGCCGGGCCAGGCGTGCGACCACCGACGGCGCGGTCACAGGCCCTCCGGCCGGCGGATCGAGGTGCGGCGCACCGCCGGAGCCGGGCCAGACGTCTCACCTGCGGTCTTGCGGACCTCGGCGTTGACGGTCTCGACCTCGATCAGATCGTTGGGGGCGCATCCCAGGATGTCGCAGAGCGCGGCCAAAGTGTCCATCGACAACCGCTGCGGCGGCTGGGTGACCAGCCGGAACACCTGCTCGCGCGAGAGCTGGATGCCGCGTTCGGCCAGCAGCGGGACCAGGTCGGTGGTCTGGAACATGTCCCGGGCGGCCATCAGCTTGCGCAGGTTCCACCGGATCCCCATCTTCTTGATCACGGCTTCTCCCAGAGCTCGGCGTGACGGGCGGTGAGCTTGCTCCTCAGCAGCCGGTTGCGGTACTCGTCCGAAACCGAGGTATAGATGCCGGTCGTGGCCGCGACGGCATGCCCTGCCTGATCTTGAACGAACCGCTCCGGATAATCGAACTCCACCAAATGCGTGATCATCGAGTGCCGGAGCCCGTGCAGGTCGAGCTCAGCGGGAAGCCCGGCGGCATGGCGGGCGTGCTCGAACGCCTCGTTCGCCGAGCGCTTGGACAGCCGCCCGCACCGCTCGGTCACCCACAACGCCGGATGGTTGCCGACCTCGAAACGGGGCCGGACCTCGGCCAGGTAGTGCTCCAGCACGTCGACGACCCAGTCCATCTCCGGGACGGTGAACACCGTCCGCCGCCTGGGAGCACTGCCGTTGGAGGACTTGCCGTACCGGACGAACAACGCGCCCAGCCGACCGTACTGCGGCATCTTCGGATTGCGGCGCAGGTCAGCGAGGTCGAGGCCGACCATCTCCTGACGGCGGACGCCGTAGGCGTAGAACCCTTTCAGCAGCGCCGAGTCCCGCATCGCCGTCAGCGCGCCCTTGCGGCCCCGGGCCCGCTTGTCCTCCACCAGGCCGTCGGCGGCGTCGAACAGGGCCTGGACCTCCTCGTAGGTGAGCGGCCGGCGGCCTGGCTGCCCCTCGAACTCGGTCACGTGCGTGACCGAGTTCCACTCGTGCAGGATCTGCTCCGGAGCCTGCCCGAACCGCTCCACACACGTCGACGTCCAGCCGTAACGGGCGTCGCAGACGAAGTCCATGAACATCCGCAGCCCGTTCTGGTACTGCCGCCCCGTCGACACCGCGAAACTCGGGTTCCCCGCCCGGATGTGGTCGAAGAACGCCTCCACCTCGGCGGGCTGCCACTCCCACGGGTACTGGTCGGTGAACGTCGCGAACCGGCGCACCAGCGACAACCGCGGCTTGATCGTCCCCTCCCACTTCAGGAACCGGGTCCGCTGCTGCCGCGCCCACCCCTCCAGCATCGCCTCGAACACCACCGGCGCCGGATCCAGATGCACGACGTTGTCCGCCAGCACCAGATGCGCCGCACCCGGCAGATCGACCGCTCTACCCACACCAACCTCCGTTACATCAGATGCAACATTGTTGGGATGGGGGCGCCGAGGCGCAAGAGGCCCAGGCAGATTTGTTGATCATGTGACGGCGGCGACGAACCCGCCTCTCTGACCTGCGGCGATGCGAGTATCGCGAGCGGGCGAGTCTTGCGTCTAATGCAATTCCGCGCCTTTCTCTTCCGGTCTCATTCCGGACAAGTACCCCACCGTGATCAGCGCGGCGGCCGACAGGTGGAGGGCCAGGTCCATGGCGTCTTCGATGTCGATGGCCGATGTCCAGGGCAGGCTGTCCAGCCGGGCGGTGACCGGCACTGGCAGCGGCGCTCCGGTGCCGAACTGCAGGCCGTCCAGTTCCTCGGGGCGGTCCCGCAGCAGGGAGGCGACCTGCGTGACAGAGACGCTCAGCACGCCGGCGATGAAGGCGTTGTGGATTAGCGGCCGGTCCCCGGCGGTCTTGCCTTGCTGCCTGGCCATCGCCTGGTGCGCCCGGGCCAGTGTCCTGGCCCGGGCGCTGGCGTAGACGGGCAGTGGCTGCCTGGTCTCGCGGAGGTGCCGCAGGTAGGTGAGGATGTCTTCGCGTCCTGCCTGCCTGGCTTTGGAAGGGACACGATCGAGCAGGCGGCGGGTTTCCCGCCAGGCGGCGATGATGTCCGGGGCGAAGTCGGTGATTGTCCGCAGTGCCCAGATCAGCAGCGGGGACATCACGGCCGGGTGGATGGGGATCGTGGTGTTCTCGCCGGGTGATTGCGCCGTCTCGCCGAGGAAATCTTCCATCCCGGCTCCGGCCTGGTCCCATGGCGGCATCGGGATCCGGTCCTCGGGCAGCAGGAACGGCGCGTAGGCCCAGAGGCGGGTGATGGTGAACATCTCCAGGGTGACCGCGGCCCGGGCGAGGCCGCGGTCCCGCAGTGCCTGCGGGTATTCCTCAAGGAGATGCTGGCCTGTCTGGTCAAGGCGGCAGACCTGGCACCCGGACAGCCAGCCGGCGAAGAACCTCCAGGCCCGGAACGTGCGCTGCAGGCTCCCCGGTGACAGCCGCGGCCGGGTGGACGAACCGGATCGATGAAGCAGCACTCCGGGAGTGGGGACGTTGATCACCGCCCAGCCGGCTCGCATGAATCCCGCCTGCAGCGAGGAGGGGAATTCCTCCCAGTTGATGCTCATGGTCTTGCCGGACTCTGCGTGGTCCAGCGCGGCCAGCTGCCAGTGCGGCTCACCGAACCGCGGCAGGTCTGCCTCGCGGGTGCCCGGACGGGCCCGGTCCAGGGGAAAGACCAGAATGGCCGGGGCCGGGTCGATCAGGGGGACGGCATCGCGGGCGAGTTGGTGCGGTCCGGGGCTCACGAGTCCAGCCTTCGTTCCAGCATGCGGTCGATCAGTTCCCGGTCCTCGCTGGTGAGCTGGGCTCGCAGCCCAGCGCGTTCTGCTGCGGTGGTGTGAGTACCGATCAGGTCGGTGACCCTGAAGTGGTGTGCCGCCCAGTCTGCGGCCCAGGTCGCGGCGTCAACCGCGGAGCGCAGGGCCTCCAGTGCCTGGTGCAGGTAGATGATCCGGGGCAGGTGCCGGCCGGTGGCCAGCGCGTTCGGGCAGGCGAAGCACAAAAGGAACGACACCGCGCACGGCCCAGACACGGTGAACGGGCTGTGCTCGAAGTCGGTGCAGGCCGCGACCGCGGTGTCCAGGCGGCCCCCGGCAACGTCGGTGGCCAGGCCGACGGTGATCCCGGTCTGCCTGGCCACCTGCTCGGCGTCCGCAGCGGAGACACCCGTGGCCTGCGAGACCATGCGCATCAGCACACGCGTCTCGGCGTGCTCGACGGCCTCAGCCAGCCCAGCGGCGATCACCTGCGCGGACTCCTCACGGACGTGGTCGTCGCGCAGCAGGTAGACGTCCTCGTGAGTGCGGACGGTGTTGTTGCGGGGCCCGCCGTAGAGGACCTGAACGGTGCGGCGCAATCGCCGGGCACCGATTTCCAGCGGCCCGTCTCTGCCTGTCAGGCCCGCGATGTCCGACCATGCTTTGATGGCGCTCCCGGCGGACTGCCCGCCGGCGAAGACGCCGCCGCCTTCCAGCGCCTTGGCCCGGCGGGCCAGCAGCAGGCTTGTGCTGGGTATCCCCGCATGGGCCAGGGTGGCGCGGGCGTGCTCGGTGATGGCCGTCACCTGCCGGATCGCGTGGCCGGGGCTGCCGTCGCCGAGGTCGGCCAGGTTGCTGCTGCCATGGCGGAGCCGTGGTCCCCTGCGGGGCTTATCGGTCTCCACCCGGTGGATCGCCGGGGATACGGCCCCGGCGCCGGCGTTGGGCCACTGCCCGGGCACCCGCATCGTTTCCAGCACCGACAGGTTCCACGCCTCGTGGCAGATCAGCAGCACCGCGGCGGCCCCCATCTCCGTATACGCCGGGTAGAGCCTGGCCAGCGCTGCCTTCCCGCCTCCTGGTCCCAGCAGCCGCCGCACCGGTCTGGGCAAGTAGCGGGTGCCGTCGGTGGACACGATGCTGCGCGGCAGTTCGCCGGTGCGGCTGAGGTGGTCCAGCAGCCGGCCCCACTGCCAGTCGGCGGAACCCTGCTCGGTCTCCCCGGCCCGCCATCGCTCGAGCAGGAGCACGCCGGCCTCGATGCGGAGCTGCGCGGACCTGACCGTCTTGCGGGCCGCGTCCCGGATGACCTTGAACTCCTGCACCGAGTACGACGTCGCTCGCGGTGCCCGCATGGCACGGGAGCGAGCCTGCATCCTCTCCCGTGTTTCCGGCGGCAGCGATGCCACCTCCAGCAATACGACACGCAGCTGGCGCCTTCTGGGCTTCGGCAGCGTCCAGGTGTTCCAGATCGCGGGGCTGATCCGGCTCGTCTCCGTCACCGGCGGGCTGCAGGAAGCCGTGAACCGCAGGAACTGGCGGATGTATTTCGCGTAGTTGCCGCAGGTCCTGGCGCTGCCCCACGGGCCGCCGGCCGACGCGCACCATGCGAAGGCCGCTACCAGCTCCCGTTTGAAGGGCCCCGGGCCGGGGCAGTCGCGAAAGTCGTAGGTGCCGTGATCCTGCCCGCCTTGCCCGGCCGCGTGCACTATCAGGCCATCCGCTGTCAGGTTGCCGGGTCTGCGATAGCCGGCCGGTGGCAGCACGGCACGCTTGCCGGTTCCGCTCACGCGCTCGCCTGCCCCGGGGCGTCCAGGATCAGGCCCGTGCGCTCAGCCAGCCGCGCCAGAAGCTCGGTGGTGCCGGGATGTTCCTCGTCGTTGAGCAAGCTCTCCAGTTGCAGGCCGCGGACCGGCTCGAGATAAATCGTCCGCGTGGTCTCCTCCGAGCGGTGCCCCAGAAGGTCCTTGACCATCGACCACACGTTGCCGTAGAGCGCTTCGTAATGCCGCCGCTCCGCCGGTGTCAGCCCCAGCCGCCGGTCCAGAGCGTGATTCAGCGAAACGAGCATGCGCAAAGCCATCGAGTGCCGCAGCATATGGGGGGTCGCGAACACCTCCATCCCCAGCGCGGCGCAGCGATCATTGGCCCGCTGGAAGACCTTGCTCCAGCCGCGGTAGCGCATCGGCATCCCGGTCTCGGTCAGCCACAGCGCCAGCGGCTCCAGGCCATCCTCACCCTCGGTGAACAGGTTCAGCCGGTCCCGGTCGTTCAGGGCGTTCAGCGGCGCCCCGGCCCGCTCCCCGTTCTCATCGACCCAGGCCACGCGGCCCCGCCGGCTGATGTCCTGCACGATCCACCGCACGTCCAGCGCGTCGTAGCGGCCCTCGGCACGGGCCCGGCGCACGGCCGCGCCCCGGGTCGTCAGCCGGTAGACCTCCACACCCTTCAGCGCTGCCGCGCTGACATAGAAGTAGCGGCCGGAATGCTTGGCCACCGCCGCAGCGATCCGCCCTGGGTAGTAGCGGCGCGTCTCGGTGATGTCGGGCACCTCGACCGTCAGCAATGTGCCGGCCTCACGCCGGCGCAGCCCGCTGGCGAACAACACGTCAGCGAAGGCCGCATCCCGTCCGTCGTTGCGGCCCCGCCAGGACTCTTGCGGCCGCCCGTCCGCGCCATAGCCCCGCAGGCCCGCATCCCGCCACAGCCGGTAGGCCCGCGGCGTCAGCCACTTCACGTTCGCCGAGCGCACATCCGATGGCGCCAGCTCCGCGACCTGCACCGGCATGCCGTCGCGCGTGCGGACCGTCCGCAGCCGCACTGGGCTGGCCGCCACGTAGCCCCGCTCAGCGGCCCACTCGTAGAGCAACCGCAACGCCGCCAGCTCCCTGACCCACTTGGCCCCGCCGATCCGCCGCTCATTGCCCCGTCCGCGCAGCCGCCAGTCCTCCCAGTCCTCCAGATCCCCGGCCTGCGCCTGGTCCCAGTTCCGGCCCGCCTGCCAGACGAACGAGAAAAACAGCCGGTAATCCAGCACGTACGACTCGCGCGTCCCGGCAGCCCGGGAGGAAAACCGCGACCGGCGGAAGAACCCGCTCAGCCGCGCGTCCACCCGCCCATCCGGAGCAACCAGGATCGGCTGCCGCTCCCCGAACCCGAGCCGCCGCTCACGCTCGGCAAGATCTGCCCACACGCCCGGCCCGTCGCCGGGTGCGGGCACCGGAGTCCGGCCACCCACCCAGAACAGCTGCCACTCGTCCGCCACACGCGCCCCTCAGCCGACAACACGACCTTGCACAACACGCGAAACGTACACGGAAGTACTCGCAGCCGGCGCAGCGGAACCGGACCGGGCAGGCGCCGCCGCCGGCGGCGACGTTGGACGGCTCGGTGCAGGTGCCGTAGGGAACGGCCACCTGCCCGATCGCGTACCGGGCGTGCTCGGTGTCGAGCAGGGCGCGGGCCTCGCGCCAGGTCCGGTTGCCGTGCCGGTCGAAGCTCATCGCGGTGACCTTGTCGATGGCGTCGCGGCGGCGGTCTTCGCCGACGCGGTAATACCCGCGGGTCACGCTGAGGTCCTTGTGGTCGAGGAGTTCGGCGAGCACATCGATGGAGACGCCGGCGTCGGCGTGCCTTTGGGCGTAGGTGTGCCTTCTGTCCGCAGTCGCCGTGTTCGATCGATTCGTGTTCGGTTCCGGCCTGGCGGATCGGAGTGCGGGACAAGGGCACCGGGGTGACTGCTCGTGCCGCGTTTCCAGGGCTGCTGGAGTGACCGATGTCACAGCGGGCTGGCCTGTCCGGGGCGGCGGCCGGCAGCGTGCCGGATCGCGGTGATCACGTGCTGGAGGTTGCCGTCGTCGAGGCTGCTGAGCACGGTTTGGAGGTCGGCGGGGATGCCGTCGGCGAGGGAGGCGGCAAGCCGGAGGATCCGGTTCTCGCTGCCGCTGCCGGCCAGCTGGCCGCGGTCGAGCGCGGCGACTGACCGGGGCCAGCAGATCGCGGCCATCGGCGTGCCGTCGGTGAGGCTGTCGAAGGTATCGACGAACTCGGTGAGGAAGTCGGGCCGGGTCAGCCAGTAGCGGTGGCCGATCAGCAGGTTCACGGCGGCTTCGCGGGCGATCAGGCCTGCGGCGCTGGCCCGCAGGGCGGCGGGGAGGATGTCGGGTTTCATCGGGTGTTCCTTGCTGTCCGGGTGATCTCGGCGGGTGGTTTCAGGCATGCCGGGTGCAGCCGCTGGCGGCGTGCCGGGTCATGGCCTGGCGGGCGGCCGGGCCGGTTAGCTGCCCGGGCCGGCTGCCGGGCCGGGGAGGCGGCGTATGTTCGCCTGCCCGGCCCGGCGCAGCCGGGTGATCTCGTCGTGCTGGGCGGCGAGCCGGGACAGCGCTGATTGCCTGAATGCCGACAGCTCGGCGATGCTGGCGTTCCGGCTGTCGAGACGCGTGGTGAGTGTGGTGATCTGTGCGGTGAGCCGGGCGATCCGGGCGTCGCGGGGGTCGGGGTGTTCTCCGGCCGCGTGCATCGCCTCGATGCGGCTCTCGAAGTCTTGCCGCAGCGCCGCGTAGGGGCGGCTGCCGTAGAACGCGGCACGGTCGACGCCGGCCAGCCGGGCGAGGGTTTTGACGTCGCACCGGCCGCCGGCCGGGATGTCGCCGGACAGCAGCTGGCCGGCGGCGGCGCGGATCTTCTGCTCGTTGAGCTCGCGCTGGCCGGGTGTCAGCCGCATGGCCGCTCCCCGGTGTCGCTGGCGGCAGCGTCGATGCCTGCGATGACGGCCAGCGACCGGTCCAGGTCGTCCCGGAGCCGGGCCTTCTCGGTTGCGCGGGCCGGCCCGATGCTGCCGGGGAAGGTCCTGGTGCTCTCGGCGTGCCCGGCCCAGATGGGCCGGTGGACGGCGTGGTGGGTGGCCTGCGGGCAGCGGGCCGAGTCGCACATTCCCGCGAGCGGCCTGACGGCGTCAGGTGTGCCGGCGAGTTTCAGGCACAGTGCCCGGGACGGATCGGTGAACCAGCAATAATTCGCCGTCGCCAGGTGCAGGACATTGGCGCGCTTGGCCAGCAGGCTTAGTATTTCCCGGTCGCTGTGCTGGACCTTGGCCGTTCCGGCATCAGCCGGGGCAAGCCCGGCATCGACGGAGGCGAAGAACCCGGTAAGTTCGCGTGCGCCCGGGCCGGCGGGCATGATGCCCTGCTGGTAGTTGCGGAACTCAGCCCAGACGAGCTCCAGGTTGCGTTCGCTCTCGTGCTTGTTGACCTCGATCAGCAGTTCGGCTTGCGCGCCGCCCGGCCGGGAGGCGTATCCCTCTGTAGTTGCGACGGTTATCTCCAGCCTCAACTGACGTGTCGTTGACGTCCAGCACGGGCCTCTTTCGGTTAGTAGGAGGCGGTCTGGCCGTGGTTATCTCCTGCCTTGTCCATGACGTTGCGCAAGGAGGAGACGATGCTCGTGCATCCGGTGGTGATCCCCGGCTTGGGGACGCGATCGTGGACGGTCCTGGGGGACGATGACGTGCCGGTCGCCCCGGTGGACCGGTTCCTGGCGTATCTCACCGACATCGGCCGGTCGCCGAACACCGTGAAGGCCTATGCCCATGACCTGAAGGACTACTGGGGGTTCCTCGGGGTCCGGGGCCTGGACTGGCGGGAGGCCCGGCTGGAGGACATCGGGGAGTTCGTCGCGTGGCTGCAGCTTCCCCCGGCGGGCCGGTCCGGTGCGGTCGCGGTGCTGCCGACCGCGACGGCGGAGGTCGGCGCGTCGACGGTGAACCGCAAGCTCGCCGCGGTGAGCGCGTTCTATGCGCACCAGGCCCGCAATGGCGCCGAGGTCGGGGACCTGCTGACCGTCTGGAAGACCGGCGGGCGGGGCGGGTGGAAGCCGTTCCTGCACCACGTCAGCAAGGGAAAGCCCTTCCGGGGCCGGGCGATCTCGCTGAGGTCCCCGCAGAAGCTGCCGCGGATCCTGACTGTCGCCGAAGCGCAGGCGATCCTGGATGCCTGCACCCGGCTGCGGGACCGCTTCTTCTTTGCCTTGCTGCATGAGAGCGGATGCCGGGCTGGCGAGGCGCTTGGGCTCCGTCATGAGGACATCGCCGCTGCCGAGCGCGAGGTCAGCATCGTGTCGCGGGAGAACGCCAACGGGGCCAGGGCCAAGTCCGGCGGGCGGACGGTTCCCGTTGGGCCGGAGCTGATCCGGCTCTATGCCGATTACCTCCACGAGGAGTACGGCGGGATCGACAGTGACTACGTGTTCGTCAACATCTGGGCGGAGCCGAAGGGGCAGGCATGGTCATACCGGGCGGCCTATGACCTGGTGATGCGGCTGCGGGCAAGGACCGGCATCGACTTCGATCCCCACTGGATGCGCCATAGCGCCGCCACCAGGTGGCTGCGGGACGGGGTGTCGATCGAGGTCGTCTCCAAACTCCTGGGTCACTCCTCAGTAGCCATCACGAGTTCCGTCTACGGGCACCTCACGGCCGAGGACGCCCGCAGGGCACTGGAGGCCGCAGGATGGCTCAGCGCCGTCGGCAGCGAGGTGACCTGGTGAGCGGTGGCTGGATAACCCATGCTGACCACGCCCGGTGGCAGATGCAGGCCGCCCGCGAGCTGGCCGTGATCCTCGGTGAGTTCGCCGACCTGCCCCTGCTCGTCTGGACGGTAGTCCCCGCCGGGCCGCTGCTGGAGGCCCGGCTCATCGGGCCCGCCCCGGCCGGGCAGGTGCGTGGCACGCTCGCCGCCTGGCGGAAGGCCCTGGGGCTGGAGGACTACCGGGAGTGGCCCGGCGGTGGCGGGACGACCCGCCTGCACGCGAAGGGGCTGCGGGGCGAGGTCCGGGTCCGGATCTTCGCGTCCGTGTTCGAGGAGGCACGGTGAGCGCCACCTCTGGCCGGACTGCTGCTAGCCCGCGTGAGCAGCCTGCCCGGGTGCACGGGCTCCTGGAGAAGCTGCTGGCCGCCGTCCGCCCAGAGTTCCGCCAGGACATCCTGGCGTTCGGGCCAGGCGACCCGGTCTTCGGGGGGCCGCCCTGCAAGGTCGCCGGGTGCGGGCGCTCCGGCCGGATCGGGGGACTCTGCTTCGGGCACGACCGCCGGTGGCGGGCCCAGGGCAAGCCGGACCGCAGCGAGTTCATCGCCACGACCGCTCCCCGGCTGAAGGGGCACCAGAAGCTGGAATCCTGCCGGGTCCCGGGCTGCCTTTACGGGCGCAAGGAGCGAGGCCTCTGCACCATGCACTTCCGTGCGTGGCGGCAGGCGGGCCGCCCTGACCTGGACCGCTGGCTCGCCCTCCTGCCAGCGGAGGCCCCCGAGGACCCGCCGCGGGAGTGCCGGATCGCTTACTGCGACCTGTGGGTCCACGAGGGCCTGCCGTTCTGCCTCTCCCACGGGACCCGGTGGAAGGAGCGGGGCCGTCCGGGCATTGATGAGTACGCCCTCGGCTACGAGGACGACTCGGTCCCCGGCCACGAGCGCATCGACCTCAGCGGCCTGGACGCCCACCTGCGGCTGGAGGTGCAGTACGCGCTGCAGGGCAGGCACGATGACCGGGCGATCAGGATCGCCCCGGGTGCCGTCCAGACGGTGGTCACGTTCCTGGCCGCGAGCGCCCCGCCCTCGCTGCTGGACCGGGACGAGGACGCTTGGCGGCAGGCGTGGCTCGACAGGTTTCCCCGCAGGAAGTCTCCTGGCCACGGGGACTCCGGCCGGGCGCTGCTGGTCTATGCCCGCCGCAAGGTCGAGGAACTTCACGTCGGCCGCGGCTGGGACGTCGAGTACCCCCGTGACGCCTGGCGGCTCCGCAACCTCGGCGTCAGCGAGGGGCCCGCGACGGTGAGCTTCGCCGGGATCTCCCAGCCATGGCTGAGGGACCTGGCCAAGCGGTGGACCCGGTGGCGCCTGGCCAGCGGGATCGGGGCAGGGACAGCCACCAAGGGAGCCCTTGCGATCACCCGCTTCAGCAAGTTCCTCGCCTCTCCGCCGGCGAGCGTCACCAGGCTCGCCCAGGTCGACCGGGAACTGCTGGAGCGCTACCTGGCCGTCCTGCATGCCGAACTGGCCGGGCGCAACATCCACGCCGAGCGCATCGGCCAGCTCGCCAGCTTCCTGCAGGCCATCCGGCGGCTCGGCTGGGACGACTCCCTGCCCGCCACCGCCATGATCCACTACGACGACTACCCCAAGCGGGGCGAGATGCTGCCCCGGGCGCTGGCCGAGCACGTC
>Ga0307374_10007804_pt1 | contig 16186 bp, 4 predicted proteins | sample OX3MG_FD_202532 | JGI IMG/M metagenome (GOLD analysis project Ga0307374, IMG submission 202532) | Soil microbial communities from Risofladan, Vaasa, Finland - OX-3 | ecosystem: Environmental > Terrestrial > Soil > Coastal area > Acid sulfate soil | place: Finland: Risofladan, Vaasa | collected... | reverse complement strand
GCGGACGACATTCTTCCGCTGGCCGGGGACCCACAAGCTGGAGATGTCCGCGATGAACTCGGGATCCTTATCGCTGGCCGCGTCGGCGACGGCGAAGGTCGCGTCATCCGGCCGGAACGCGATGCGGATGCGCCCCTCGCTGTAGTCGTCCTTGACGATCTTCGAACCGGTGATCACCGCGTACAGCGACGTCAGGCGCTGCTGGCCGTCAACAATCAGCAGACGCGGCACCTTCTCCTTCGTATCGATACCGATCTGCCGGGCCCCGGCCTCTACGCCGGTCTCCCAGAACAGCAGGTAGCCAACCGGGAAGCCCTTGTACATGGAGTCGAGCAGGTCACGGACTTTGGAGGCACCCCACACGAACGGGCGCTGGATGTCCGGCAGCGCAACCTCGCCCTGCTTGATGTCCTCCATCAACCCGAACACGGAGTAGGTCGTGTCCTTGAACAATGTCGTAGCCATGCCGCCCAGGTCCCCGTCCCGTCACTGGAATTGCGCCCGCGTGAACAAACTAGCGCCGACCGTAGTTTGACGGACTGGTCCTTCGTCCCGTCGGCCGCCTTGCGCCCCTGCCGGATGTCAACGGCACGCTCTAGCATGAGCCTGCACACAACGCAGCATCGCAGGCATATCGACGGAGCGGAGCCGGGATTTGGCGCGGCTGGCCATTGGGGTGGACTTCCTCGCGGAGTACGCGAGGCTCCAGAAGCCGGTGCAAAGCGCGGTCGAGGCCGCCATCGGCAAGTTCGCCGAGCACACCCACGCGGGCCTGCACCTGGAGAAGCTCGCGGACAGCAAGGACGACCGCATCCGTACGATCCGGATCGACAGCTTCTGGCGCGGGGTGGTCCTGGCTCCGGACTCCGGTGATATCTACTGCCTGATCAAGGTTCTCCCGCACGACGAGGCGAACAGGTACGCGGCCAGCCGCCGGTTCAGCGTCAACCAGGCGATCGGCGTCCTGGAAGTCCGCAACGAAGAGGCGCTTGAGCAACTGCAACCCTCCCTGCGGGCAACCGCCGTGGCCGAGGATGCCCGCCTGTTCGCGAAGGTCAGCGACGCCGACCTGACGCGGCTCGGCGTGGACGCGGCGGTCCTGCCGGTCGTCCGCCTGCTCGCCAGTGACGCCCATCTTGAGGCGCTTCAGACCGTTCTCCCGGAGGCGCAGTACGCCGCGCTGTATGCGCTCGCGTGCGGCATGACCGTCGAGGAGGCCTGGGCACAGGTCGCGCAGTACCTGCCCACCGATACCCCGCCGGCGCAGGTCGATCCGGCCGACCTGGTGACAGCGATGGAACGCACCCCGGGCCGGGTCACGTTCGTGTCCACGCCGGAGGAACTGCGGAGCATCCTCGCGCACCCGTTCGCCGCATGGCGCACCTTCCTGCATCCGAGCCAGCGCAAGATCGCCTACCGGCAGACTTATGTCGGCCCGGCCCAGGTGACCGGCGGCGCGGGCACAGGGAAAACGGTGACGGCCCTGCACCGGGCCGCCTTTCTCGCCAAACGACTGGCGGGCGCGGCCGTTGATCCCGGAAGTGGGCCACCGATCCTGCTGACCACCTTCACCACCAGCCTCGCCGAAGCGCTCGACGCCCAGCTGGCCCTGCTCGTGGGGCACGGCAGGACCCGCGACCGCGTCGAGGTCCTCAACGTCGACAAGCTGGCGAACCGCGTCGTCCGCCAGGCCCGTGGCCACCCACGGATCGCCGACCCGGCCACGATGCGCGGGCGTTGGGCCGCCGCGGCAGCGGTGGCCGGGACCGCATTGACGGCGAGTTTCCTGGAACATGAGTGGGAGCAGGTCATCCTCGGCCAGGATCTGCATTCCGAAGAGGACTACCTGGCCTGCCAGCGCACCGGGCGCGGCAGGCCACTGACCAAGGCCCAGCGCAGCCAGGTCTGGCAGGTGACTCAGCGCGTCACCGGCGAACTCCAGGCTGCGGGCGAATCTACCTACATCCAGATCACCAACGATGCCGCCCATCTCCTGCACGAGTCCGGGCGCACCCTGTACCGGCATGTGATCGTGGACGAAGGCCAGGACCTCCACCCGGCCCAGTGGCGCCTGCTGCGCGCGGCCGTCCCGCCCGGGCCTGACGACCTGTTCATCGCCGCCGACCCGCACCAGCGGATCTACGACAACCGTGTCTCGTTGACCAGCCTGGGTATCGCCATCCGCGGGCGCAGCCGCCGCCTGACCGTCAATTACCGGACCACCCAGGAAATCCTCACCTGGACGGTCCCCCTTCTCGGCGGCACCCCGGTCACCGGGCTCGACGGGGAAGCCGACTCGCTCCGGGGCTACCGCTCCCCCATGCACGGCCGCCGCCCCGAGCTGCATGCCGCCGCGACCCGTGACGGCGAATTCGCCGCCCTCGCTCAGCGAATCCGGTCCTGGCTTGATGCGGGCATCGAGCCCCATGCCATCGGCGTGGCCGCCCGGTCCAGCACCGTCGCGAACCCGGCACGTGCCGCTCTCAAGGCTGCCGGGATCCCCACCCTCGCCCTCACCACACAGAGCACCAGGCGCGCGGTCCGGGTCGGCACCATGCACCGCATGAAGGGCCTGGAGTTCCAGGCGGTCGCCGTCATCGGCGTTGAGCAGGGCACAGTCCCCGCCCTATCCGCCCTCACCCCCGCCGCCGAGGACCCGATCGCCCACGACCAGGACCTCCAGCGCGAACGCTGCGTCCTGTTCGTCGCCTGCACCCGCGCCCGCGACCACCTCTACGTCTCCTACACCGGCCAGCCCAGCCCCTTCCTGCCCAGCTGAACCGATGACCAGCCGGCGAATGCGCGTGCCGGCAATCTGGGCCGCAGCGGGATCCGCCACCTGGAGACCGATCCGGTAGGCGGCAGATTGGGGACCGTTATCCCTTGCCAGTACCACATATCAAATGAGTGACTATGCCCTGGATGTTGTTACTCGGGTGCTAAATATCCACTTGTCGTCGTATGTGAGCGGGAGCGGGCATGACCTCGGTGTCGACCGCCGGGGCGGGCACGGACGCCCCGGCACCTGGGCAGCTGGTTACTGTCCGCAACCGCATGTGGGTTGCCTCAGACGTGGTCAGGGGCACCGTGGGGACGGGGAAACCGGACACCTTGACGAGCCGTGCTCCGCACGTCGTCACCTTGGTGAGCATCGAGGACGACGCCCGCGACGAGCGGCTGCGGGTCGTCTGGGAACTGGAGCGGGGCGCAGTCGCGCACGACCAGCACGCACTGCCCAGCCCTGCCGACGGGTTCGACGATCCCGGCCAGCTCGACGCGTTCCTCGACGCGGTGCGCTGGGGCGCGATCGCTTCGGCGGACAAGACGGTGCTGCAGGCGCCGTTCCGGTCCGGGATCAAGATCGAGGACTACCAGCTCGACCCCGTGGTGCGGGCATTGTCCATGCCCCGCACCAACCTGCTGATCGCCGACGATGTCGGGCTCGGCAAGACGATCGAGGCCGGCCTGGTCATGCAGGAGCTGATGCTCCGCCACCGGGCCAGGACGATGATGATCGTCTGCCCGGCCGGCCTCACCCTGCAGTGGCACGACGAGATGCGCGACAAGTTCGGGCTGGACTTCCGCATCGTGGACGCTAGCCTGCTGCGGGACCTGCGGCGCTCGCGTGGCCTGTACGCCAACCCGTGGACCCACTTCCCTCGGCTGATCGTCAGTGTCGACTGGCTCAAGCGCGAACGGCCGATGCGGCTGCTGCGCGAGGTCCTGCCGATCGCGCCCCGGTACCCGCGGACGTTCGACCTGCTGGTCGTGGACGAGGTGCACACCTGCGCGCCGTCCGCGCGCGGGAAGTACGCGGTGGACTCGCTGCGCACGCAGGCGATCCGGACCCTGGCGCCGCATTGCGAGCACCGGCTGTTCCTGTCCGCCACCCCGCACAACGGCTACCTGGAGTCCTTCACCGCCTTGCTGGAACTGCTCGACGACCAGCGCTTCGCCCGCGGGGTGCGCCCGAGCGAGGAGCAGCTCGCCCGGATCATGGTGCGGCGCCTCAAACGGGACCTGCCACCCACCTGGGACGGCAAGCCCCGGTTCGCCCGGCGGAACACCCAGTACCTGGAAGTGCATCACTCCGATGAGGAGCGCGCGGCCCACCAGATGCTGGCCGAGTACGCGGCCAGCCGCCGGAGCGCCGCCACGGGCGACGCCGGCAAGATGGCGGCCGATTTCGTCACCACCTTGCTCAAGAAGCGAATGTTCTCCTCCCCCAAGGCGTTCGCCGAGACCGTGGAAACCCACCTCGCGACCATGTCGCGGCGGGCCCTTGCGGCTGACCGCACGGCCAGCCCGGCGGACGGTCAGGGACCAGCCGCAGCCGACGGGGCACGGGGCAGCGCCCGCCCGGACGTCGCGGACCTGGACCGGGCGGCCACGAGGGGCGGAGGGAGCATCCTGCGCCCCCTCATCGAGCGGCTGGAGGAGACCGCCGAGGATGACGCCGCCTATGGGCAGGTCGAGTCCGAAGCGTTCGGCGCTGTCCGGCGGGTCGCGCCGCCGCTGACGTCACACGAACGCGATCTGCTGCAACGTCTGGGCAGGTGGGCACGGCAAGCCCAGGACCGCCCCGACTCGAAGCTCACCGCGTTCCGCACGTGGCTGGACCCGATCGTCAAGCCCGGGAACTGGTCCGATGAGCGCGTCATCGTGTTCACCGAATACCGGGACACCCAGCGCTGGCTGCACGAGCGCCTGATCGGCGCCGGGTTCCCCGCCGAGCGCATCAAGCTGCTTTACGGCGGCCAGGACGAGGACGAGCGCGAGCAGATCAAATCGGTGTTCCAGGAATCGCCGGACCTGGACCCGGTCCGGATTCTCCTCGCGACCGACGCCGCCAGTGAGGGCATCAACTTGCAGGCCTACTGTCACCAGTTGCTGCACTGGGAGATCCCGTGGAACCCGAACCGGCTGGAGCAGCGGAACGGCCGGATCGACCGGCACGGCCAGCACGCGGCCGAGGTCGAAGTCTTCCACTTCGTCCCGGCGGGCTGGGAGGGCGCCAGCCAGCCCGGCACCGCCTCCGCACGCACGGGTGCGCTTCTTACTGGTGAGGACGACGGCGAGGCCAGCACCCTGGAGGACGAACTCCATTTCCTCTATGTGGCGGCCAAGAAGGTCGAGCAGATCCGCGAGGACCTGGGCAGCGCCGGTGAGGTGATCGCCGCCCAGGTCGAGCAGAAGATGCTCGGCAAGCGCGCTGACTGGCAGACCGCCGACCTTGAGATCGCCAGCCGCGCCAAGCGCGCCGAACTGAAGATCAACCGTGAGCTCGCCCGCTCCCTGCAGAAACTCACCGACACTCTCGCCGAGAGCCGCGCCGACCTCAACCTCTCCCCGCAGACCGTGGAACGGGTGATCCGCACGGCGCTCCGCCTCGCCCACCACAAGGACCTCGCCGGCGCGCCTGCCCCGGCCGGGTTCACGGGCCGGTGCTTCCGCGTGCCCGATCTGCCAGGCGCCTGGGCGCAGGCCCGCAACGACGGCCTGTACCACCCGGTCACCGGCCAGGAGCGGCCGGTCACCTTCGATCACGACGCCGCGGCGGAGCGGACCGACGTGGTGCTGCTCCATCTCGGTCACCGCCTGGTGCAGATGTGCCTGCGCCTGCTCCGGGCCGAACTATGGTCCGGCGCCACCGGGGCCGCACAGCTGCACCGGCTCACCCGGGTAACCGCCCGGATCGTGCCCGGTGACGTGCTCCGCACCCCCGCTGTCCTTGGCCACATCCGGGTAGTGGTCACCGGCGGCGAGGGCACCCGGCTGCACGAAGAGGTCGTCGTCGCAGGCGGCACCATCGAGGCGGGGAGGCTGGTCCGGTCCACCGAGGAGGACCTGAAGGCCTGGCTCGCCGCGGCGACCGAGGACCTGCCGCCCGACCACGTCCGCGGCCGGCTGACCGAGCTGTGGCCCGCCCTCGCCGACCCACTGGCGGGCACCCTCGCCAACCGGTCTTCAGCACGGCGCCGGAGCCTCGCCCTCCTGATCGCCAGCCGCTGCGACGAGGAGGTGGCGGCCATGGAAACGATCCTCACCGAACTGGAGCGCTCGATCCGGGCCGCCCTCGACGACACCGGCTACTGGTACCAGGCGAGCCTGTTCGAGATCGAGTCGGAACGCGACCAGCTCCGCAAGGACCGCGAGGCGCTCGCCGAACGCCGTCCCTCCCCACCACCCGCGAGCAGGAGACGGCGGCGCTGCGCCGCCGCTACGCCGACCCGACGGCCAGGTGGTTCCCCGCCGCCATCACCTTCCTCGTCCCCGCCTCTATCGCGAACGCACCAGCCACGAAGGGCAGGGATGCCTGATGGCACTCCACCAGCCGCGTCCCCGCCCCGGCCGCCCGCGTGGGGCCCGCCCTGGCACCGGGGCGCCGGCGGCAGGCCGCTTTCGGTGGCCGGGCGCCACGCCGAGTGGGTGGGCCTGCTCCGCCCCGACGGCCCGTTCATCGCCGTGCCGGTGCTCACGGACGCGTTCGCCCAGGGACTGGACACCGTCCCGGACGGGACGCTCGACAAGCTGCGGCTGGCCTGGGCCGAGGTGCAGGCGGCCCCGGATCTGCTCAACCCGGCCTGGTGCCAGCTCGTGCTCACCGACCTGCTCGGCTACACCCCGGCAGCCCTCGCCGAAGGCGGCGCCCTCCCCGCCGACCTGCGATCCGGGCCATCCGGCAGGCTGCGCCCGGACGCGGTCGCCTACGGGCCGGACGGCCAGGACGGCCGCGCCGAACGGCTGCTGATCTACCGACTGCCCTGGGACACCCCGCTCACCCGGGCGGGCCGGGACCAGCCGTCCCCAGCCGAGCAGGCCGCCGAACTCTGCCGCCACCGGGGCACCCCGCTCGCCCTGCTCACCAGCGGTGGGCTGTGGGCGCTGGTCCACGCCCGGCCCGACGAGACCACCACCACGGCGGTCTTCGATGCCGACCTGTGGCTGGAGGAACGCGACCTGCTCCGCGCGTTCGCCAGCCTGCTCCACAGCCGCCGGGTGCTGCCGCCCCCAAAGCAGGCCAGCGGCGAGCACTCGGCCAGCCTCGCGGCCCTGTTCGCCCGCAGCGCGCAGGCGCAGGCCGAAGTCACCAACACCCTCGGCATCCAGGTCCGCCAGGCGGCCGAACTGCTGGTCGGCGAACTGTCGCGGCTGAACCGCGAGTCGGCGAGCGCGGTGCTCGGCCAGGTCAGGCCGCGCGTGGTCTACCGGGCCGCGCTCACCGTCATGATGCGGCTGGTGTTCCTGCTCTATGCGGAAGAAAAGCGGCTCCTGCCCGTCGCCACCGACCTGTACGCGACCGCGTACTCGGTGACCGGCCTCCACGATCAGCTCGACACGGAGAAGCACCTCTACGGCGACGAGGTCGGCGACCGCCGGGCCGCCGCCTGGCCCCGCCTGCTCGCCACCTTCGGCGCGGTGTACGGAGGCTGCGAGCACGACGAGATGCGCATCCCGCCCTACGGCGGCAGCCTGTTCGACCCCGACCGGTACCCGTGGCTGGACCGGCTGGCGGTCACCGACCGGGTCGTCCACGAGATCCTCGGCGCCCTGCTGGTGCTGCGCCGCCGCGGCGGCGCCGCCGAGCGGCTGTCCTACAAGGGCCTGGACGTCGAGCAGATCGGGCACGTGTACGAGGGCCTGCTGGAGTTCTCCTGCATCCGGGTAGACGAGCCGTACCTCGGCCTCATCGGCAAGAACGAACCGGAGCTTGCCCTCGCCGACGTGGAAGAAGCGTGCGAGGACATCGGCTCCTTCTTCGACTGGCTGGCAACCACCTGCGGGGCCAGCGTCACCGCGGTGCGCAAGGCGATGGGCAACGCACCCAGGGACGAGGCGGCCCTGCACGCGGCCTGCGACAACGACGAAGTACTGACCGATAGGGTCCGGCCCCTGCACGGCCTGCTCCGCACCGACCTGCGTGGGCTCCCGACCGTGTTCCCGGCCGGGTCACTGGTCATCACCCAGGTCGGTGACCGGCGCGCCACCGGCACCCACTACACGCCGCGCGCCATGGCCGAGGAAATCGTCGAGCACACCCTCGCCCCGCTCTGCTACTCCCCCGGCCCCGCCGACGGCGCCGACCCAGCCGACTGGCAGGTCCGTCCCGCCGATGAACTTCTGAGCCTCAAGGTGCTCGACCCAGCCATGGGCTCGGGTGCCTTCCTCGTGTCCGCCTGCCGCTACCTGGCCGACCGCCTCGTCAAGGCATGGGAGCGCGACGGCTACCCAGACCCGGTCCTGGCCGCGCTCGGCCCCGACTTCGACCGCAATGACGCGATCCTGGAAGCCAAACGCCGCATCGCGGCCCGCTGCCTGTGCGGCGTGGACCGCGACGAAGCCGCCGTCGAACTCGGCAAGCTGTCCCTCTGGCTAGTCACCCTCGCCAAGGACAAGCCGTTCTCCTTCCTCGACCATGCCCTCCGCTGCGGCGACTCCCTCGTCGGCCTCATCTCCGAGTCCCAGATCGAGGCCTTCCACCTCGACCCGGACACCGGCCGCCGCATCAACGCCCGCCTGTCCGGGGCGATCGACGAGGTCGTCGGCCCGATCCTGACCCGGGTCCGGGAACTGCGCGAAGAAATCGAGGCCGAACCCGTCCGCGACGCCCACCAAGCCGACGTGCTCGCCACAAGACTTCACGAGGCAGAACGCCTGACAGCCCGCCTCCGCGACCTCGCCGACGCGGTCGCCGCTGCTGCTCTCTCTACCGCAGGTCAGTCCGAGGAGGCCTTCAACGACCGTCTCACCGGCCTGGAGGATCAGGTCCGGCAGTTGCTGATCGAGGACACTCCCGAGTCTCCGCTGGAACGCGCAGTCCGCGCCAAGCTGGACCCGTGGCTCCAGGGCACCCGCCCCGAGCCCATCCGTCCGCTGCACTGGCCGCTTGAGTTCCCCGAGGTCATGCGCAACGGCGGCTTCGATGCGATAGTCAGTAACCCACCATTCGCAGGTGGCTCGAAGATCAGCGGCGCTCACGGAAGCGATTTCCGCGAGTATCTGAAGACCAATGTTGCTGGAGGACGTTCAGGCGCCGCAGACCTGTGTTCTTATTTCTACCTACGCGACCTATCGATTGCGCCGGCAGGACGCGCTGGAATCATTGCCGTGAACACTATCGCGGAAGGCGACACGCGTGAGGTCGGTCTCGACCACGCGGTAAGCTCCGGCTGGACGATCTATCGCGCGGACAAATCGCAGCCATGGCCAGGAACCGCTTCCTTGGAGGTTTCGTTGATCTGGACCGGCCATGCGGGACCTTCCGAGCAGCGCATCCTGGACCAGGTTAAAGTCTCCGGGATCACATCAAGCCTTGATCCCCAGTCGTGCGTGTCTGGATCCCCCAGGAGCCTGCATCGAAACCTAGGTCAGGCATTCAACGGCACGTACATACTGGGAACTGGCTTCCTCCTGACAGAGCAGGAAAAGGAGGATCTGATCACCAGAGAGCCCCGGAGCAGGTCCATCATTAAGCCTTACTTGAACGGAGAAGATCTTAATTCCCGACTAGACTGCTCAGCCAGCCGCTGGGTAATAGACTTCCAGGACTGGTCAATTGAGCGTGCCATGGAATTCTCGGCTTGCTTCGCGATCGTCGAAGCCCTCGTTAAGCCGCAGCGTGCGCGCAATAACGACCCGAAGTTGCGCGCCAACTGGTGGACCTTCAAGAGACCAACCCTGGAGTTGTACCAGAAGATATCGGATCTTGATCGCGTGATAGCAATCGCCTCGACCAGCCGCACCCAAATGCCTGTGTTCGTATCTGTAGATCAGGTGCTTTCTAGCATGCTTATTGTCATCGCAACTGACCAGGCAGCAAGGCTTGCGCTGCACTCAAGCGAGTTCCAGTACGGCTGGACAGCCAGGTATTCCGCTGGCCTGAAGTCAGATCTCCGGTTCTTCCCGTCAGACTGCTTTGAGAACTTTTGCCAACCTGGACTGACAGCGCGACTAAACCAGGCGGGTGCAGATCTTGATGAGTTTCGACGAGGCTTGATGTCGTACCGCCATGCAGGACTGACCGATCTATACAACCTTTTTCACGACGAGAATGTTCGCGATGATGACGTTGCGCGGCTGCGGGCGATTCATGTCGAGATCGATGAGGCCGTTCGGGAGGCCTATGCACTGGATGAGGAGCGGGAGCCTGCAATCCGGGAGTTCGAGGCGCGGGTTGCGTCGGCACCGCTGCCAGCCTGGCGGGAGATTGAGTTGGGGCATGGGTTTCATGAGACTCGGCAGGGGGTGCGGTTCACGATCAGTCCGCAGGCGCGGGTTGATGTGCTGGACAAGTTGCTGGCGCTGAACCATTACCGGTATCAGCAGGAGGTCGAGCGGGGGCTGCACTCCGGCAAGGGGCGTGGCGCGTCCAAGAGGAAGGGCGCGGGGCGCGGGCCCATGGGCTCGGCGAGTTTCGAGGACGGCAGCTTGTTCCCGCCGGATGGAGCGATGTTCTGATGGGACGGCTCAGCGGGGCGGCGCTCCCCAGTGAGGGGACCGGGTGACCGAGGTTCAGCAGGTCGTTCTGGAGCCGCCTTCGGCGGCGGCTATCCGCGAGGAACTGCATGGGCTGGTCCTCGCTGACCTGCATGGGCCGCTGGGCGGTGAGACCGAGGAGTTCGGCGGGGAACGGCCGACGGACCGCTACATCCTGGGGCGGCTCGCCCCAGCCGGGACCCTGATCGAGCCAGACACGCAGGACGAGCCGGCCGACACCGACGGCGCCGACCTGGGTGAGGACCAGCCCGAGCCGTCCGCGCCGAACATCGCCAGCCTCGCCCCGTCGGCGCTCGGCTGCACCATGTACGTGGCCGGGGACACCCCTGAGCTTGCCGTCCGGGCCAAGTGGGCCTGGTACCGGCGCACCGAGTCGAGCAGCGAAACCCAACCCGGCCGGGTGTGGCAGCGGGCGCCGGTGCACGGTTCCGCGACGATCGAACTGGCCGATGGGGAACTGGGACCCAAGCCGCTCAACGCGGAGTACCCGCAGGTGGTGGTGCGCGGGCGGGCTCGGCGGCATGAGGGCAACTGGCTGGTGTCGCTGTTCCTGGTCAACGCGCAGGCCCGGCCGCCCACGTCGCCGGATTCGGCGTGGCTGTTCCAGGCCACGCTCACGCTGACCGGACCCGGCCGGGCGCCGGTGTTCCTGCCCCGGCCGGACGGGATCAGCGGCGGCGACCAGGCCGACAAGGCCGAGCAGCGGCGGCTGGCCATGGCGTACCGGGGCTGCCCGGAGTTCGCGGTCGGGCACGGCGTGGGCGTCCACGCCAGCGCGGCGGAAAGCGACCCGATGCGCGCGGTCGAGATCACCACGACGACTGTCCCCTCGTATGAGGTCCCGTTCACTGACGTGCCCACCCCGGGCACGGACCCCGACCTGGCCGAACTCGACGGCCTCATACTCGACATGAAGCGCCTGTCCGAACTTGACCTGCCCGACCTGCTGGCCGGGCTCACCCCGCTGGTCGCCGGTTACCGCGCCTGGATCGACCGGCAGGAAGAACGCATCTCCGATCCGGGCAGCCATCTCGGCGGCTACACCCAGGACGCCACCGACGCACTCGCCGCGGCCCGCCGGGCCGCGGACCGGATCGAGGCCGGCGTCGACGCCCTGCGGACCGACGAGTCCGCGCTCGCCGCGTTCCGGTTCGCCAACGAGGCGATGTACCTGCAACGGGTGCACACGCTGGCAGCCGAAGCCCGCAGCCGGGACCAGGCGCTCTCCCTCGACGCATCGGTGGCTGATGTCGACGAGCCGCGCAATCACACCTGGCGGCCCTTCCAGCTCGCGTTCGTGCTGCTCAACCTGCCTGCCCTGGCCGACCCCACGCACCCGGAGCGGGCCGCTGGCGGCACCGGCCTTGCCGACCTGCTGTGGTTCCCCACCGGTGGCGGCAAGACCGAGGCGTACCTGGGCCTGACCGCGTTCACCCTGGCCATCCGCAGGCTCCAGGGCGAGATGGGAGGACTCGATGCCCGGGCCGGCGTCGCCGTGCTCATGCGGTACACGCTGCGGCTGCTCACCATCCAGCAGTTCCAGCGGGCCGCCGCCCTCGTCTGCGCGTGCGAGACGATCCGCCGTAAGGATCCCGGCGTGTGGGGGCAGGTGCCGTTCCGGATCGGGTTGTGGGTGGGCGCGCGGGTGACGCCGAACCGCACCGACGATGCCGACGACTGGCTGAAGCAGCAGCGTGGCGCGAAAGGTGCCCGCTCCCGCGCGCTCGGCTCCCCGCACCAGCTGGTGAACTGCCCGTGGTGCGGGAGCAAGCTGGAGCCCGGACGGGATATCACCGTGAACATGGTGACCCGGCGGACGCTGATCACCTGCCAGGATCCGTTCTGCCCGTTCAGCCTGGGGGCCGCGGACGGTGAGGGAATCCCGGCCGTCGTCGTCGACGAGGAGATCTACCGGCTGCTGCCGAGCCTGATCATCGGCACCGTGGACAAGTTCGCCCAGATGACCTGGCGGGGCGAGACGAAGGGCCTGTTCGGCCGGGTCAGCCGCCGGTGCACCCGGCACGGGTACATCACAGCGGACACCATGGCCACCAAGTGGGAGCTGTCCACCGTCACCTCCACGCACCCGGCCAGGGGCGGCGATCCGGCCGGCCGGATCGAGCAGGCCGGGCCGCTGCGCCCGCCGGACCTGATCATCCAGGACGAGCTGCACCTGATCTCCGGGCCGCTCGGGTCGCTGGTCGGGCTGTACGAGTCGGCGATCGACCGGCTCGCCACCTGGGAGCCCGGGCACGCCAGGCGGTCACGGCCCAAGGTGATCGCGTCCACGGCGACCGCCCGGCGGGCACCACGCCAGATCGGGGCGATCTTCGACCGGCGGACCGAGGTGTTCCCTCCCCCGGGCCTCGACATCGGGGACAGCTTCTTCGCCCGGCAGCGGCCCACCTCGCCCGGCGCCGCGCTGTCCGCGCCGGGGCGGCGTTATGTCGGGATCTGCGCGCACGGGATCCGGATGAAGTCCACCCTGATCCGGGTCTACGTGTCGGTGCTGGGCGCGGCGCAGAAGCTGCACGAGAAGTACGGCAAGAACCCGGTGACCGACCCGTACATGACCCTGGTGGGGTATTTCAACAGCCTGCGGGACCTGGGCGGGATGCGGCGGCTGGTGGAAGACGACGTGTCCGCCCGGCTCACCCGGGCCGACGAACGCGGCCTCGCCCGCCGGTACGACCCGCTGCTGCGGGAACTCACCTCCCGGCTGTCGTCCACCGACATCCCCGAGGTGCTGGCCCACCTGATGGACCCGTTCACCAGGGACCGCGCCAAGGGCGAGCGGCGGCCCATCGACGTGCTGCTGGCCACCAACATGGTCGCGGTCGGGGTGGACGTGCCCCGGCTCGGGCTCATGGTGGTCGCCAACCAGCCCAAGTCGAGCGCCGAATACGTGCAGGCGACGAGCCGGGTCGGGCGCCAGGCCCCGGGCCTGGTGTTCACCGTGTTCAACTGGGCCCGTCCCCGCGACCTGTCCCACTACGAGACGTTCGAGCAGTTCCACGCCACCATCTACCGGCACGTGGAGGCACTGTCGGTGACGCCGTTCGCGGACCGGGCCATCGACCGGGGACTGACCGGTGTGCTGATCGCCCTGGTCCGTGACCTGGACGACGCCTACAACGCGAACCGGCAGGCGGGGGCCTTCGACCGCAACAGTGAACTCGCCGACCATGTCGTCCGCCAGCTCAAACGGCGGGCGGGCAACGTCTCCGGCGACAACGCGGTGAGCGCGGCGGTGGAGGGTCACCTGGACGCGCGGCTGGACTACTGGAACAAGCAGCGGCAGATCCCCGGGCGGGTGCTGGCCTACGACCGGCAGGCTGGTGCGGCCGATGAGGTGGCCGGGCTGCTGCGGCGGCCCGAGGCGGGACCGTGGCAGATGATGACCTGCGCGACGTCGCTGCGGAACGTGGAGCCGGGCATCCGGTTGCTGCTCGAACCGGAAGCAGACGGTGTCTCGATCGTCGGCGAGCCGGCTTTCCAGGCGCCGCCGCCCCCGGCCGACGCCGGCCCGGACGGGGACGGGCAGCCGGACGGGGTCGGTCCATCAGCCGAGGCTCAGCCGGCGGAGGCTCTCGCGCCTGAGGGACCGCAGGAAGGTGACGGGCCGCGGGCCGCCAGCGGGGAGAGCGCCTCGTGAGCGGCCATTCGTTGCGGGTGGGGGAACTGCGCTCCAGCCAGTTGCTGCACACCTACGGCGTCGGAGCGGTCGCCGACCTGCCGAACCTGTCGGTGGTGATCGGCGGTCTGGAGCAGTGGGACCTGGCCAACTCGGTGATCGTCCCGGAGGACCGAGTGCTCGCCGCCCTGCGCTCCCACCTCGGGCAGCAGGTGCAGGCGCTGCGGACAGCGCCGTACAAGCCAGAGACCGCCGACCCGTTCGCGGAGTGGGCAAGGATCGGGGTGCCGGTCCGGCTTTTTCCCCGCTGGCTGCGCTGCTCCGACAACCGGTGCAACCGGCTCGCGCCGGTCGAGTCCGGGCTGTTCGCGCTGGACTCCAACCTGTGGCGGCCCGAGCGCACCAGGTACGCGCACGGCTGCCGGGGTCATGGCTCCAGCCGGCCGACTGCGGTGCCGTCCCGGTTCGTGCTCGCCTGCCCGCGTGGCCACCTCGACGATTTCCCCTGGCTGTATTTCGTCCATGGCGGTGAGTCGCCCGGATCCGGTGAGCACACGCTGCGGCTCTTCGAGCGCGGCAGCACCGGTGAGGCGGCCAACCTGTTCGTGGAGTGCTCCTGTAAGCGGCAGCGCCCGATGGCGCCCGCGTTCGGCCAGGAGGCGGTCAAGACCCTGTCCGCCTGCCGCGGCCGTCACCCGCACCTGGGAACGTTCGGGGAGTGCGGCGAGCAGACCCGGACGCTGGGGCTGGGAGCCACCAACGGCTGGTTCGCCATGCAGGTGCGTGCCTTCACGCTGCCGCAGGCCGACACCGAGGTCGGCCAGGGGGTGGCCGAGAACTGGGGGCAGCTCAGCCTGTACGCCAATGTCCCGTCGGAGGTGGCGAAGACGCTGCTGCCGACCGTGGCCTGCTGGCCCGACGTCGAGCAATACGGGGTGGATGCCGTGTGGGGGGCGATCCAGCGGCAGGCCAAGCGGGAGAAGAACAGCGGCGGCGAACCTGAGGAAACCGAACTCCACACCCCCGAATGGCAGGCGTTCACCCGGCCGGAACCCAGCGACTTCCCCAACTTCACGACCCGCAAGGAACCGTCACCCACGCCGGCCCGTGCGTGGCTGCAGGAGGTGGTGCTGGTCCCACGGCTCCGCGAGGTGTCCGCCTTGTTCGGCTTCACCCGGATCGACGCCCCAGAGTGGGACATCCTGTCCACCGACCAGGACCGGGTCGCGCCGCTCGCCCGCGAGGCGCCGACCTGGGTGCCCTGCGCCGAGACCCGCGGCGAGGGAATCTTCCTCCGGTTCCGCGAAGACACGATCGCCGCGTGGGAGAAGCGCCCTGACGTGCGGGCCCGGAGCCGGATGCTCGCGGCCGGTCACGACAAGTGGAGGCTGGACCGGCGGCTGGTGCCCGCTGACTGGCCCGGCGCCCGGTATCTGCTGCTGCACACCCTCGCGCATGCGCTGATCCGCGAGTTCGCGCTGGAATGCGGGTACAGCGCGTCGGGGATCGCCGAGCGCATCTACGCCCGCGGCGGCGAGAAGCCGATGGCCGGGATCATCCTCTACACGGCCGCGCCGGACAGCGAGGGAACGCTCGGCGGGCTGGTGTCGCTCGGCCGGCGGGACCGCCTGGGCGGGCTCATCGACCAGGCACTGGATGCCGCCCGGCTGTGCACCTCGGACCCGCTCTGCGCGGACCACGACCCGCGCGACCAGGGCCAGTTGTTCGGTGCGGCCTGCCACGCCTGCCTGTTCGCCTCGGAAACCTCCTGCGAACGCGGCAACCACTACCTCGACCGGGCGCTCCTGGTGGACACCGTGACCGGGGGCAGCACCGGGTTCCTGTCCCGGTGAACGGGACCGGGGGCGGGGCTGGCGGCCTGGCCGCCGTCATCGCCTCGCTCGCCGAGCGGTTGCCGTCCGGGCATGTGACGGCGTGGGCGCGAGTGCTGCGGTCGGTGACCGCCGAAGCCGTCATGTCGCAGGGCAGGCAGGTCGAGGCCCAGCTGATCGAGGCGAAGCCAGGGTTCGCGCTGGGCGGGGCAGCGGCCCGGCT
>Ga0307374_10007803_pt1 | contig 16186 bp, 13 predicted proteins | sample OX3MG_FD_202532 | JGI IMG/M metagenome (GOLD analysis project Ga0307374, IMG submission 202532) | Soil microbial communities from Risofladan, Vaasa, Finland - OX-3 | ecosystem: Environmental > Terrestrial > Soil > Coastal area > Acid sulfate soil | place: Finland: Risofladan, Vaasa | collected... | reverse complement strand
TTATTGTGCGCGGGGCCGTAGCCGACGTCGGCGATCAGCGCCTGTTGCAGAGCCGCCTCGGCCCGTTCGGTCTTCCCCTTCTCGATGAACTTGATTGCCCGCTGGTTCTCCAACTTGGCGCGGTCAGTGTCGTGGTTCGGGTCCGCCTTCACCGTCCGATAGTCCAATCGCCCCTTACGAACCAGCGGCGCGCAGCCAGCCGAAGCCAACGCGACCAGGACGATCACCGACGTGGCGGAATGTCGTCGCATGCGCCGAGTATCTTGTCCTATTTTCGCGCGGGAGCATTTTTCGGGGCAAAAATCAAATACGTCAATGTCAATTCAACGCGCCACGTCTCCGTGCCGGCGCCAGCGATTGTTGTTTGAGCAGGAGCGGTAAGATACAGCGACTTGGCGCGAAACGACGTGCCGCCGCCCGGGCCGGGCGGCGCCTTGGATCCGTGCAGGTGGTGCAGAAACTCGATCAACTGCTTCAGTGTGACCTCTCGCAACTCCACATGAGTGGCCTGTTCCTTGTAAACCGAGTCGCCCAGCCGGCGCGCCGGCTGGGGATCGATACGGACGAGGCTGTTCATCGGAAGCTGTGCAAACTGGGCGGCGGCCTCGATTCGACCCGCCACATCGGTGCTGGACTGCGTTTGCAGCGTGACATGCGACGGTTTGGCGCCCAGTTTGGCAATCTCGCCGGCCAGCTCCTCGCACTCGGCATGGCTGCGAATGGCCGCCAACGCGGCGGCGCGCGCCGAACGAAGCTCCAGAACGGCAAATACGGACAATACGATCATCGTCGCGGCGATCACCGCGAAAAGCCATGGTCGCTGCGGATTTGCGGCATTCATCGTACACGGACCGGTTGGGTTGTGACGAGTGGGGCGAGCGACGCGGAAAGACGCACACCCACGGTCTGGTTGGGCAATTGTTGCGAGCGCGGCACGTCGACCTGCAGTTCTTGGCCGCGCAGGGCCGCCGCGATGCGGTCGGCGTGGCCGTGTGTCGCGACTTCGCCGTCGAGCTCGATGCGCCCGTCCTGCAGGCGGATTTCGAGCAGCCTGTAGTGGACGTCCTGGGGCAAGCCCGCCAAAAGACGGTGCAACAGAACCAACGCCGATCCGGATGTCCCGGCGATCGGAGCCGACTTCGAGGCGGCCAATTTGCCGTACTCGCTTTCCAGACGCGAAACGATACCCGCCGGCACCGTTTGTCCCGGAAGCGCGCGGCGAAAGACCTCGGCTTGTTGCTCGTGGCAGCGTGCGGCCAACGCGCGGTATCCGTGGGCGCGGAAGAACATTGTGCCTGCGACGACCGCCAGGCAAACGATGATCGCGAGCGCGGCAAATCGCAACGGCCGCGCGACCGCCCGAAACGGATCGGCGTTGGCGAGCGCGCCGATCCGGAACTCGGCCCAAGGCGCCATGGTTCCCTCCAACACCCTGGCCGCGGCGGTCGCGGCCAAAGCGTGCAGCGGCTTGTCGCCGATCGACTCCTGGACGACGCCGGGAAGTCGCGCAATCGTCTCGAGCAAATGCGGCGCCAGGTTGCACGCCGTCACATACAGCGCGGCGGACGTCATTCCGCTTCCCGACGCCGCGACATTGGTCAATGCGCCGATGCCGAGATATTGCGCCAGCGCGGCGCGCTCGGCCGGCAGGTGGTGCCACGCACGGGGTTTGCCGTTGGTCAAAACGAAACACTCCAAGTACGCCCCATCCTGCCAAGCCACGACATTCGTAGCCGAATTCGCAAGAATTCGCGCCGTAGTCGGATTCGCAAGCACCCCGTCCGTATCCGGATTCGCAAGAATTCGGGGTGCAACCCGCGGCGATTGCCGCTCGTCGCGCTTCCCAAGCTCTTGGACGGCCAACAGGGCCGCCGGCGCGACCGATTGGACGACCACGCCCGCCGTTTCCAGCGCGTCGATCCACTCGCGAACGGGTTCGATTGCGATCGCCAAGCCAAGCCGCCCCGCATCGCCGTCGATGGACGCGGCCACGAATTCTTCGGCCGCAAGCGGAAGCTGCTGCTCCAATGCGAAGGCCAATGCTTGCGGATCGCGGGCAGCCGATTCGTCGCTGTTCGCGATCGTCACGGCCATGCAGCACCGCGACGGCAGCGCCAAGACAACGCCTTCGTCGGCATATCCTTCTTGCCGGAGCACTTGGACTACTCGCTCGACGACGCCGCCCTCCGCCAACCCGTCGGCGCCCATGGCGTCGGGCGCGCCTTGCCCACCGTCGGTTAGCGTCTCGACATCGAAAAAAACCGGTCCTTCAGCCGAACTCCGCGCGAGGCGCCACCGTTCGTCGGCGGGGAAAATGGTCCAGTGCATGGGCGACATCAGCTTTCGTCGCCTCCTTTGAGCCGGAGGGTCGTGAGCCGGCCTTGAAACCGCAGCACCACATGCTTGGCTTCAATTTCGACGACTTCCGGCCCGCCCGGCAAGCCACCGACGATCTCACCGACTCCCTTCAATTCAATGGCGCCATTGGGCGTCGAAAACACGGCGCGCGAGTGGCCGGTTTCGACGATCGTGCCGACCAGGTTGACGTTGAGCGGCAACGCACTCGTAGCGGCCGTGCCGGCGCCGTTTGCGCCGCTCGCACCGCCGGGAAGATCGGCCGATGGTCGCCGCAAAGGCCGCCCCCAAAGATCCACGAACTCATCGAGCGATGGCACGTCGCGCTGCTCCGCGGCGCCGCCTTGCACGGATACCTTCGTCCGAGGCCGGCGCGGCTGTGCCTCCGCCACCTCGCACGGCCAGCCAAGGCCCCACGCGGCGACCATCGCGGCCGCCGCCATGCAGGCGACGCCTGTGCCGATCAAGGTCTGCCGTGTCCGTCGAATGTTCATGTGAACGATTAGAGGTTAGAAGGGGTTGCCCCCTCTTGCCACCTGGAGTTTCACCTTGGTTTCTACATCGTGACCAATGACTCCCGAATTACCAAACAAACGTCGACAAGCGTCGTTCTCCCCGGGTCGACGTTTCAGCAATGACGAACTCGTGCCACGACGATTCGCCCGCCGTTACATGCAGCCAGAGCGAGTGACATCCGGTCTGCTCCGTGAACAGGCGTGCGAAGCGTTCCCGCTCGCGGGGTCCAAGCGTCAGGCTGCGCAGCCAGTCGGCGAGTTTCCAAGCGGGGTGCCGCCGGCGCGTGTTGACCAGTTCCCGGGCCGCGTTGGCGCTCGCCACCAGCCTGGCGACAGCGTTGACTCGATCGTCGGTAGCGATGCGGATGTTGAGCCGACCATCACCCCAACACGTTACACCGAGGGTGGCCTCGGCGACCATCGCCGGAGCGATGGCGTCGCCATTCTTCCCGGCGAGCGCGAACACCTGCCCCCAGCTTTCGAGAGCCCGGCGTCCGTCTCGCCCGGCGTCCGTGAGCGCGCCGCCGAGCTCGGCCCGTAGCGCGCCGGCCGGCGCCGGGAGATCGCGGCACACGCGCAGCAGTTGTTCTTTGCCGCGGCAGGCGAGGACCGTATTCAGGTTGACTTTGGCGTTCTCATCCGCCAACCGCAGGTCGAAGGTTTGGCCGCCCAGCGCGAGGCGGACGCGCAAGGCGACGCATGCGTTTGAAACGCCGCGGTTCGGGCCGTCGGGCTCCAGCGACGCGAGGATCGTTTCGGCCTGATCGAGGAAAGCGTGCCGGCAACTGACGGCGCCCCAACGACGCTGCAGATCCTCTCGCGCGTCCAGGGCGGTGAGGGCCGCCAAGAGGCTGTGCCGCGCGACGCCCGCCAGCAGGAATCCCGCCAGGGCGACCGTCCCCAGCGCCATCAGCAGCACGTAGCCGCGGCGCCGCGCCGCGAAGCGTCCGCCACGCGGGCGCGCGCGAAGCCGCCCGGGGTCGGTGGAAGGCGTAATTTCGTTACAATCATGCATCGTACGGTTCATCCTCGTTTCATCCTCGTTCCCACGCTCTGCGTGCGGAACGCAGTCTCGGCCGCTCAGCGGCCCGGCGGCGGAAAAGCTTTTTCGCTCCTGACTCCTGACTTCTGACTCCTTTCTCCTTTCTCCTTTCTCCTTCTTCCTTTCTCCTTCTTCCCGCCCTTTCTCAGTACAATTGAATCGCTTGGTCGAGCAGAGGCTGTTGGCCTCCCTTGCCGTAGAATCGGATGCGGAACCGCGTCGGCACCGTGCCCGCCGGTGCTTGTGCCGAGTCAAGCGACTGCACGTCGAGCCGATCGATGTCCGCGCATACCAACGCGCGCCGGGCGTTGTGCAAGGCCCGGTCGTCGAGATGGGTTTCTTCACGCACCAACCAGGCGCGATCTCCCAGCGCTTCCACGCGATAGGCGATCCGGGTTGGTCGTTGGGTCGGCGTATCGTCGTTGAAATCACGGCCGCCAAACCCGACCAGCGTCAGCTCCTTGCCGTGGCACTGGAACGATCGCGCGTTGGCGAATTCCCAACGCAGCCGTTCGACGAGCTGCTGCTGCCACGGTTCCAGGGTTTGTCGCGCCAGCAACTCGCGGCGCTGTGCCGACAGCGACCCCAGCACTCCCAGTACGGCCACGCTCAGCAGGCCCGCAAGTGCCGAAGCGACCAACAACTCGATGGCGGTGAGCCCGCGTCGCACCTGGATTCGCCGGAATTCGGGTCGTAGCCGCATTCGCCGGAATTCGGGCCGTAACCTTGATCGATCTTCAATTCGCGGCATCGTCGTCGCTCCCCGTGGCGCTGCCCACGACGACGTCCACCGCCACCAGCGGCTTGAGATCGTCGGCCGCCGATTCTTCGTTGATTTCAAGTCGCACGACCTCAATGCCCGGCAACTCGGGCGCGGCGGCGTGCGCCGGCCTGGTCCGCCACGAAAACGACTCGTCGTCGGCAACGAGGCCGCCCGCGTCGCGCGGGACGGCCTCGGCGCCGGAAAACCAGGTGCCCAACAGGTTGTCAGCGGCGGCCACGGCTTCAAGGACCCTCTGCGCATGGCGCGTTTGCCGCGCGTGCCGCTGGAAGGCGATTAAGGTCGCCACCAGCAGCGTCGACAAGATCAGCACCCCGGCGGCCACTTCAATCAGCGTCAGTCCCCTTCGGGTGCAAGATCCGGAAGATATCGTCGATTTCCTTCTCATGTTCGCTCACCGTGACCTGCCCGCTTTCGCCCGCGAAGAGGAGCCACCGACCGACCCCATCAGCGCCGCGAAGCCGCAAGGCGTACGTCTTACTCCGCCCGCTGCCGGAAAAATGGACGTTGGCCCGGCCGTACGCGATGTGCCGCCGGCCGAGCAGGACGCGGTCGACCGCACTTGCGAATCGTAGCGCGAGTTGCTCCTTGCCCGCTCGGCGCTCGGCGGCCTGTTCGGTTGCATGAATCACTCCACGTTCGAGGTCGATCGTCAGATCGGCCGCGCGGCCGAACCGCCGTGCGTGGTCTCGCAGCCGGCGATCGGCCTGCATGACCTGTTCCAGCGCATACTGGCTTTGTGCCCTTCGGTACGGTTCCTTGAAGCTCACGGTCGCGACGGCCAGAACCAGCCCCATGAGCGCGAGCACGACCGACAGCTCGATGAGCGTGAAGGCGCGCCGGCGACCGTCCCGTAAGTCGGGCACCACCCGCCAAATCAACTGGATCCAAAATCGGCGATCCAAAATCCAAAATCCTCTCAGAGGCTATCCGAAAACTCCCCGTGGGACGGCCTTCCCAGGCCGTCTTCCGCTACGGACGGCCTGGGAAGGCCGTCCCACGACAGTGCGCGACCGCTTTCCCTAGTTTTCGGATAGCCTCTCACCGGTTCCGTCACCGTTTCGCATGGTCCAAATCCGCGCTGGTGATGTCGGCGTCGGCGCCTTCACCCCCCTCGCGCCCGTCGGCTCCGTAGGAGACGACCTCGTAAGGTCCGCTCCGGCCGGGCTGGTTGTACTGGTAAGGATGCCCCCAGGGATCGCGAGGCATTTTGTTCAACACGCCGTCGGGGAACTTCTCGCTGGGGCGCACCAGCGATTCCAGCCCCTCGTCGTTAGCGGGAAACCGGTCGTTGGCGGTATAGAACGTCTCCAGCGCCTGGCCGATTTTCGCGACTTCCATCTTGGCGATATTCTGTTTGCCGGTGATCAGGTATCCGCGCACGCCCAGCGACACCGCCCCAGCCAGAAGTCCGATCAGCACGATCACCACCATCAACTCGACCAACGTGAACCCCTGCCGTCGGTTAGGCTTTCCGGCCTGACAGTTACAACACATTGCCAGCCTCCAAAATGGGTAACAGGGTAGCGAACAAAATGAAACCCACGAAAAGAGCGAGTGTCAGGATCAAGAGCGGCTCCAAGGCCGAGGCCAACCGCGCCGAACTGCTCGCCACCTGCCGGTCGTAGTCCCTCGCCAGCCGTTCGAGCATCTCTTCCAGACGCCCCGAATGCTGACCCACGGAGAAGATATGGACGACGAGGGGCGGGAAAACTCCCGTGCGTTCCAGCGCCCGGCTGATGTCCTGCCCGGCGCCCACCTCCCGGCCGCTCTGCTCCAGCGCCTCGCGGAAGATCACGTTGGACGTGGATCGCACCACGATCTCGACCGCCTTCAGGTACACGATGCCGCTACGGATAAGCGTCGCCAACACCAATGCCATCCGGGCGATCGTCTGTTTCCTCGCCATCGGGCCGATGAGTGGAATTTTCAGCAGCAGCCGGTGCCAAGCGCGGCGGCCCGATCGTGTGCGCACGGCCACGGCGGTCGCGACCACGGCCAGGGCCAGCACCGAGAGCGGCAGCCAGCCGCGCTCGACGAGCAAGTCGCTGGTCCCTTTCAGCAGCCGCGTGGGCCAGGGGAGCGTGCGGCCCGCCTCCAGCAGGTTGCTCAAAAGCATCGGCACCACGACCACCATCAGGAAAATCGTCACGGCCAGGCTCACGGCCAGCACGATGGCCGGGTACAACAGCGCGCTGAGCACGCGGTCCTTGAGCTCGCCGGCCCGCTCCTTGAAACCAGCCAACTGTTCCAGCACGGCTTCGAGCGTGCCGGAGTTTTCGCCGATTTCGACCATGCGTACCGAGAGCGGGTCGAACACGTCGCCTTGCTCGGCCATGGCTTCCGCCAGGCCGACCCCGGCGGAGACCCGGTCGCGCAGCAGCAACAACGCGGTGCGGAAGCCGCCGCGCTCTTGGCGCGCCAAGGTGTCGATGGCATCGGTCAGCGGGATACCCACGCCCAAGAGCGTCGCCAGTTCGCGGACGGTCGCGGTAACTTTGCTTCCGTAACGTCGCGACCAAGGCGCCTTCCAACGGGCGCCCTGGCGGGCGGCGGCCTCGCGCATCGACTGCACGGCGAGTCCGCGCCGGCGCAATTGATCGCGCGCTTGTCGCGGACCATCGGCGGCGACGGTGCCGCGCACGACCGCGCACGCCGCATCGACGGCCTGGTATGCATAAATGGCCATGTCGCTGACCACGAGATGAGGAAGTCGAAAGGTAGAATCGGCGGCGACATATAGGCGATCGCGCCGCGTCCGTCAAGCCCGAATTTCACGCGATCCGCGGCGGAATTCGCCGCTTCACGCGGGATCCACGGATCAGCCCGATAGGAAGGCGATAGGCGATAGGCGTTAGGCGTTGGGCGGTTCGTGACCGTGCCCACCGCCTACTGCCCGCTGCCTCCGTTCCCCTTTCTCCTTTCTCCTTTCTCGTACTTCCTACTCCTGGCTTCCCCGCCCCCATGCCTTCGTATTCGTGTGATTCGTGTGATTCGTGGACCCACCGACTCGGCTTGACGCCGCCTGATTGCTCTGGTATCTGTCGCCGCCTCTTCTACCTACCTTACATTTCCTCGCTGCTCTAGGCGGCCGACGCGCCTTGGTTCACTCGCCATGGCCTCCGGCGCGCCTGCCAACCGAGTGTCACGTATGAAACGCGTCTCGATCATCGCTTGGCAGCTCCGCCCCCCGATGCCGCGCCTGCCCGCCTTGTGGTGTGGGCTTCCAGCCCGCTGCCCCTTGTGGTGTGGGCTTCCGGCCCGCTACTATGGCGCCGCGATGCTCCTTGCATTGCTTGTCGCTTTGCCGGCACCGGCGCAAGAGGCTCAGGGGCCGCCGCAAGACCCGCCTCGCGATGGCACGGTTCGGCTCAACTTCCCGGCCGAAGTCGAGGTCAAGGTGCTCGTCGATTACGTCAGCCAACGCCTGGCCGTGAAGATCCTCTACGACGAACAAATCGCCAACAAGAAGGTCAGCATCAAGGGCCCCGGCGAAATCCCCGTCAGCTCCCTGTTGGGGCTGCTGGAAAGCGCCCTGAAAATGAAGGGCATGGCCCTGGAAGACGCCGAGGTGGAAGGCTGGAAACGGATCGTCACGACCGCCAAGCTCCCGCTCATCGCGCGGAACGAAAAAGACGCCCAGGCCGCCATCGACAAATACGGGGCGGCCACCGCCGTCACTCAGGCTTTCCTCCTCAAACACGCCGACCCCACGCAGGTCGACACCGTCATCAAGCCCTTCCTCACCCAGCCCGGAGCCAACAGCGTCGCCATCAAGGATCCCAGCGTCCTGATCGTCACCGATTACGCCGCCAACGTGCTCAAGATCGCAAAGCTGGTCCGCCTGATGGACGAGCCCAAGCCCGACGTCGTGTTCGAACTCGTCGCCGTCAAGAACGTCGAAGCATCGGCCTTCTCGCAGCAACTCTCCGCCCTCTTGACCGCCCGCGCCAAAGCGCGCGGCAACACGGCCGGGACGTCCACGGCCGCCGAGGTCGCCTTCGACGCGCGCACCAACATGTTGATGGTCATCGGCACGCGCGAGCAGGTCGCCGAGGTGCTCGATCTGGTCGAATCGTTCGACGTCCCCTTGGGCCTTTCCACTCACGTCTACGAGCTGCGCTTCGCCTCGGCCCAGCGGCTCGAGCGTCTCGTCAAGGACTTGATCGACCCCATCGACGCCAAGCGCCTTTTTCGATCATCGGTCGACGAAGACGGCAACCTCCTGATCGTCAGCACCACGGACGCCATCCACGCTCGCATCGCCGCCATCCAACGGCGCCTCGACGCTCCCAGCGCCAAAGGGCGGAGCTTCGTCCGCTTCTACAAGCTCAAGAACGTCAACGCCGCGGACGTGCTTGAAACGATCCGCGCCATGGACGGAAAGTCCGACCCCCAAGCCGCCAACGCGCCAGGCGCCAATGGGGCCGCCAACAAAACTGGCGGAGGGCCTGCCGCGGGCGCGGGCCCGACGGCACCGGCGGGAGGCATGGGCGGTATGGCGGGAGGCATGGGCGGTATGGCGGGAGGCATGGGCGGTATGGCGGGAGGCATGGGCGGTATGGCGGGAGGCATGGGCGGTATGGCGGGGGGCATGGGCGGTATGGGAGGCGGCATGGGCGGTATGGCGGGAGGCATGGGCGGTGGTCAGAACGCCCCGAATCAGGCCGGTCCTCGCGCCGCGCAGGGCGCCAACCCAGGCCGCGGCGCGCGCCAGGGGGCGGCGCGCGCCCAATCGCTCAGCGTCGAAACCAGCGACGCGCGCGTCACGGCCGACACGAACACCAACTCGATCATCGTCATGGCCGAGCCCGCCGTGCAGGACGTCTACGCCGAGTTGATCGTCTCGCTCGACCGGCGCCGCCCGCAGGTCTTGATCGAGGCCAAGGTCGTGACCATCGACACCAGCGACAGCTTCACCGTCGGCATCGAGCTTTCGCCCCAGCACAAGGGCCTGTTGGCGTTCACCTCGCAGGGTCTCAGCACGGTCGATCCGGTCTCGGGCGCCTTGTCGCTCCTGCCCGGCGTCGGGTTCAACGGGGCCTTGGTCGATCCCAACGCCGCCGACATCGTACTGCGATCGCTGGCCAGCCACTCTCGCGCAAAGGTGCTCTCGGCGCCGCGCATCCTGGTGAACGACAACGCGACGGGCGTTCTGACGAGCGTGTCGGAGGTTCCCTTCACGAGCGTGAACGCCTCGCAGACGGTGGCCACGACCAGTTTCGCCGGCTTCGCCAAGGCGGGCACGACGATCACCGTCACGCCACACATCGGCGAGGGAGACCATGTGCAACTGGAATACACGGTGACGCTCAACAGCTTCACCGGCGCCGGCGCCAACGGCGTGCCGCCGCCGCGGCAGACGGACGAGGTGGACAGCAAGGTGGTGGTCCCCGACGGCCACACGATCATCGTCGGCGGGCTGAATCGCCAGAACGACTCCAAGAGCATCAATGGACCGGTGCATATGGAGAACATTCCGGTCTTGAAGTACCTGTTCACGAATCGCAGCAAGAGCAAGCAGAGCACGTCGATGTTCGTATTCTTGCGGCCGATCATCTTGCGCGACGACAAGTTCCACGATTTGAAGTTTTTATCGACGTCCGACGAGGGTCATGCGGAGATGCCCGGCGACCTGCCCCGCAGCGAGCCGATCCTGATGAAGTAACCATGCCCGCTCCATCAACCATGCACACCCGCGACGAGACGCCCCTGACCATTTCCCAGCGCTGGGGCTGCGCCCTGCGCGCCCTCGATCCAAACCTTCCCACCGCGGACCCGATCGGCGCGGACGGCCGCTCGCGATCGCCAATCGACGGGGCCACTGCCGCCGGCGCGCCCCCCGAACTTCAGGCCCGCGCCGCGGCCGAAGTGCTCGGCATCCCCTACGACGACGACCTGACACGTCACGCGCCTTCCGTCATATTCGTCGAGCGTATTCCGATCGACTTTGCCCGCCAGCACTCCCTGATCGGCCTGGTAATCGCCGACCACCGCGCCGGCGGCAATCCGCAATCCGCAATCCACAATCCGCAATCTCCGATCACCGTCGCCCTCGCCACCCTCGACGCCTGGCCGCGGTTGGACGTCGTCGGACGATTCCTCGACCGCCCCATCGACCCGCGCTTCGCGCCCGCCGTGCAGATCCGCGCCGCGATCAACCGCGCCTACCAGGAGCGCGAAGGCCAAGCCCAGGCCCTGATCGACACCCTCGACCAGCGCCAAGTGCTGGCCGAGGTCAGCGAACTGGAGGGCCGCGAGGACCTTTTGGACGTGGCCGGCCGCGCCCCGGTGATCAAGCTGGTGAACCTGATGATCTTCGAGGCCGTCAAAAGCCGCGCGTCCGACGTTCACGTCCAGCCCTACGAGGACCGGCTGGTGGTGCGCATGCGCATCGACGGCGTCCTCTCCGACGCCTTCGACGTCGCCAAAACGCTGCAAGACGAAGTCGTCAGCCGCATCAAGGTGCTGGGGCGGATGAACATCGCCGAGAAGCGGCTCCCGCAGGACGGCCGCTCGACCGTGCAAGTCGGCGATCGAATGGTCGATCTGCGGATCGCCTCGCTGCCCACAAGCTTCGGTGAGCGCGTCGTGATCCGGCTTCTCGACAAGACGACGCGCCTGCACTCCTTGGAGTCGCTGGGCATGGACCGGGCGACGTTCGCCCGCTTTCGCGACCTGGCCAACCTGGAGCACGGCCTGATCCTGGTCACCGGCCCCACCGGCAGCGGCAAGAGCACCACGCTCTACTCCGTGCTCCAGGAGATCGACGCCAAGCGGCACAACGTGGTGACCTTGGAGGATCCCATCGAATACCAGTTGGACGGCGTGAGTCAGACGCAGGTCAGCGAGAAGAAGGGAATGACGTTCGCGGCCGGGCTGCGCAGCGTGTTGCGGCAGGATCCCGACGTGATCATGGTGGGCGAGATCCGGGACCAGGAGACCGCCGTGATGGCGATCCAATCGGCCTTGACCGGTCACATGGTCTTCTCGACCTTACACACCAACGACGCCGCCAGCGCCGTCACGCGCCTCTTGGATTTGGGGATTGAATCGTACCTCTTGGCCAGCTCTCTGGTGGCCGTTTTGGCGCAGCGTTTGGTCCGCAAGATTTGCCCCGCGTGCGCGATCGAATTCAACGCCACCGACGAGGAGTTGTCGCGCCTGGGTCTTTCGCACCGTAGTCATCACGCTCCGCGTGATGGAGTACCTCACGCGGAGCGTGAGGACTACGGTGCGGCCGCAACCACTCGCCCCTCGCCGCTCGCTCCGCACCACTCACCCCTCACCGACTCACCCCTCACCCCCCACCCACTTCGTCCTGTCCGCCGCGGCGTGGGCTGCGCCGCCTGTCGGCAGACGGGCTTTTCCGGCCGGCTCGGCATTTTCGAGCTGTTGGTGGCCGACGACGCGATCCGGGCCGAGATTCAGGCCCACGCCAACGCCTCGCAGATCCGCGCCGCGGCCGTCGCCCGCGGCATGCGCCTCTTGCGCGCCGACGGTATCGCCAAGATTCTCGACGGCACGACGACCATCGACGAAGTGCTGCGGATCACGATGTCGTGACCGTCCCATTCGCGGATCGTTCGGCTTTCCGACACGCTCGGCGGAGCCGATACAGGTCCACGAATCACACGAATCGCACGAATGTCGGACGACGAAGACCTGTTCGTGTCATTCGTGCAATTCGTGGACCGCCGCTTGTGCGGGATCCCAGGCGCTTCGCCGCGCCCTTGGAAAAAATAGTTGACAAGACGATTTGCCCTCGCGTACAATTCCCTTCCGAACCTGTTACCAGCGGCGCGCGGCCTCAGGCGCTCGCCGGTCGTAGGGATGTGACAACGGATGTGGTTACGGTCGGCCGCTCGTCTTATTCAAGCAAGAGCGGCCACCGGCAAGCAGGAGGTAGCCGATGGACACCAACCCGCAGGGCAAGCAAGGCCCGGGCAATACCAACCCGCGGCGCAAGCAAGGCCCGGGCGACGCGGCTCGAAAACTCTGGTTGCGTGTGGGCCTCGCGGCCCTGTCACTTCTTCTGATCGCCGGCATCTTTTGGCTTATGCGCGGCGGCGGTCCCGACGAGGCACTCGAAGTCAAGGCCCCGCAAGACGCCGACAATACGACGGAGCCTGACGAGGAAGGCTACATCATGGTCGGCGGCGTCCGGCGCCTCGCCTCGGACGTGGCCCCCATCGCGCCCCGCGAAATGGACGAGGAAGCCCTCGCGGAACTCCACAAGAAGCTCGATTACGGCGAATTGCCGCGCATCGATGCCGACGCCAACCCGCAGGTTGAGTCGGTCGCGGAAGCGTTGCGGGACGAAACCCACCCCGAACGCGTCTCCGTCCTCGTTCGCCCAAAGAAGTTCGACCCGAAAGCCTTCAAGGCGGATCCCGCCGCGTACCTCGAAATCGTCGAGCCGGCGCGCGTATTTCAAGCGGCGCAGCCCGCCCCTGGCGTCCCGCGGCTTCGGCCGGCCGACGCGCGCCGGCACAACGTGGTGCGGGGCGACACGGCCACCTTGCGCGTGGTCACCGCGCCGGGCGCCCCGGTCACATTCACATCGTTCGACGCCGGCGCGTTCGAGAATCAACTGACGAGCATCACCGTGCAAGCGGACGCTCAGGGCATGGCCGAGGCGAAGTTCCTGGCCACGCCCGGCACGATCGCCAACATCCACATTCTGGCCGCTTCGCCGCTGGCGTCGGGTCAGGCCCGTTTTATCGTCAACGTCGCACCGCCCGAAGAGAGTTGACAGTTGCAAGTTTTAAGTTCTATGAGCCGGAACAGAGCTCTGTAGGGAACTCCGTCCCTGGCGTTCCGCGGAAGATCCACGAATCACACGAATCGCACGAATACCAGCAAAAATGACTCTCTCGTATTTACATGCCCATCCGTGTTGATCCGTGTTCCATCCGTGGCTCACTTTTTTCCTGACTTCAACGCCGCCTATAACGCCCAACGCCCAACGCCCAGCACCCAACGCCTAACGCCTATCGCCTTCGTATTCTGCCCTTTCCCGTTTTCCTTGCCACTGACAACAAGCAACTAAAAACCGACAACTGACCAATCTGTGGATGCCCTTCCTCGTACTCCTGACTTTTCCCCACTTTCTCCTTTTAACTTGCTCCTTTCTCCTACTTCCGTTTCTCCTTTCTCCTTTTAACTTGCTCCTTTAACTATGTCACGCCCACGCCTTTCGTCGTCTTTGGCGATCCTCATCTTTCTCGCCCTGGCTTCCCAGTCGCCCGCCCAGACGCTCATCCCTTTCGCCACCTGCCAGACCCTCCTGCGCAACAATCCGGCCGTGCAGTGCCTGAACCTCATCGACTGGCCCGAGCCCGTCCCGTGCCTGTGCGGAAACGGCCCGTCGCCGGCCTTGACCGCCTGCGGCGACGTCCACAACCTCGATAGCCACGAGATCTTCCGCGATTTTCAATCCATCAGTTCCTCGTTCATTCCGCTGACGACGTTCAATTATCATCACCGGGCGCTCGATTACTGGCCCGGCTCGCCGGCCGGCGGCTGCGCCTCGTGTGGCGGCGGGCAGGGCCTCGGCGGCAGCGAACTGATGAAGCTGTTCGTCGAGCGCATCCATCGCTACCGCGACATGACCCAGGTTCCCAGCAGCTTTGGTCCCGGCGTGTTCTGCAACTACGACGTGGCCGTCTTGTTCGAGCCGGCCTCGATGCCGGGCACGTACTCCCCCTACACCGTCGAACTCTTCGACCCCAGAGACATCGACCCGAAGTTCCTGCCCGAACAGGCCGCGCAGACGGGCACTCCAACCGGCATCTATGTCGACACCAACAGCAACCGGCTCAACAACTTGCAGTGTTACGACGCCAACGGCAACTTCGTCATCGACCCCACCACCGCCGCCAGCGCCGTGTTGACCAATTGGCCCGGCACCAAGTACACCTTCGGCATGATCAACCTGGGCGGCTACGCCAGCAACCCCACCGCGTTATGGCATTTCGACGACGGTTCCGGCACCAGCGCCGCCGATTCCAGCGGCAACGGAAACGTCGGCACCCTGCAGAACAGCCCCACTTGGATCACGGGCCAAGTCAACGGCGCACTCCAGTTCAACGGCACCAATCAGTACGTCTCGCTCGGCAATCCGGCCGATTTGAATATCCAGGGCAATATCACCCTGGCCGGCTGGGTCAATCTGCAAAGCAGCAGCGGCATGGGCAGCGCGATCATCTCCCACGGCACCTGCAACGCGGACGGCATGAACACGTCGCCCAGTGTCTTTTTGCAGATGATGGGCGGCAACATGGCGGTCGGCTGCGTCGACGCCACCAACACCATGTACCTCGCCGGTTCCATGGTGTCCGGCAGCGGCTGGACCCACTGGGCGGGCACCTACGACGGCACCAATTGGAACCTCTACATGAACGGCCAATTGGTGACGTCCACCGCCTCGGCCGTCGGCGCCGTCTCGGTCAACGACAACTGGTCCATCGCCGCCGACGGCAGCGGCACCCAGAACTTCTTCGGCGGCTCGCTCGACGAAGTCCACGTCTTCAACCGCGCCCTCAGCCCTTTGGAAATCAGCGTGCTCGCTTCCCCCACGTACCTCGCCGGCCGGCTGCAGAGCATCACCGACCGCAACGGCTACCAGGTGACGATCACCCGCCCAACCTTCACCATGCAGCAGATCAACCAGGCCCCCGACTTGCAATTCCAGATCGACACCGTCACCGACCCCTACGGCCGGGTGGCGACGTTCCACTACCTGCCCACGCAGGTCTCGGGGCGCTGGGTGGTGAGCGAAATCGACTTCCCCAATGGCCACAAGGCGCTTTACGCCTACGCCAACGGCTGGCTCTCGACCGTCACGTTCGACGACGGCACCCAGAGTACGTTGACCTACGGCACCGATTCCACCTCGCAGACGAGTTCAGTGCAATTCCACGACGTGGCGGCCGACGGGATCCACCGGAACAAGACGGTCTACCTCACCAACAACATGGTCCACATGTACTACTCCGGCAGTCCGGAGCCGGTCGTCAATCAGGAGCAGGTCGCCAATCAAGCGTCGCTGATGGTGCGGATGGTCGCCAACGGCGCCGGCGAGGTGACGTTCCTCGGGCTTTGCTCACCCTACACCGGAACCACCTTCCCCAACTTGTACAACATCTACGAGGGGGCCGGCCGGATGAAGCAGATCCAGTACCACACGGCCGCCCCGTTCTTTCTCGACGGCTGGACCGTCGGCGACCCCACGCAAGGCTTCAACGCGATCAATGGCACGCTCGAAACGACGTCCGCGGCGATCTCGGATGCCACGACCGGGGAATTCCCCTATTTCACCGACACGGCCGGGCACCAGTTCAACTACACCTACGATCCCGCGGCCTAGGGTGTTGAAAATTTGGTCTTGACAGGGAAAGTTTTTCACGAAGGTTTTGTGTCGTCTGGATCGCTGCCGCCGGCGAATGCTAGCCGGCGACGACTCAACGATGAGACGCCGAAGGTCAAACG
>Ga0307374_10007802_pt1 | contig 16187 bp, 13 predicted proteins | sample OX3MG_FD_202532 | JGI IMG/M metagenome (GOLD analysis project Ga0307374, IMG submission 202532) | Soil microbial communities from Risofladan, Vaasa, Finland - OX-3 | ecosystem: Environmental > Terrestrial > Soil > Coastal area > Acid sulfate soil | place: Finland: Risofladan, Vaasa | collected... | reverse complement strand
TCTGACCTACCGCTACACGCTCGACACCCTGCTCCGTGCCGCTTACAAAAAGAAGTACGTCGAGGACGCGACCCGAGATGACGTGCTCGACTTCATGACCTACTGCTATGAGCTCGGGTTGGGCGCTCGCACCGTCTACGACAAGGTTGTGACCGTGCTGCAGCTCTTCAAAAAGCATGGGCGCGGCGGCTTGATGGAAAAAGGTGACTGGCCCAAGTACGTCGATGCAATCCGCCCGATCTATGAGCCCGAAGAGCTGATAGCGATGTTCAACGTAGCGACCGAAGACGAGGCCGACTTGCTTAAATTCATCCTCGGCTCTGGCTTCCGCGACCAGGAGCTCCGTTATGTCGCCTATCTGGACCTCGACTTCCGGCATCATCTGGCGCGTGTGACGGCCAAAGCGAAGTGGAGCTTCACGCCGAAGAACTGGGAGGAGCGCACCGTGCCCCTGCCCGCGGGGCTGATGGAACGTCTGCGCAAGAGGAAAGAGCGGAAGCAGGCGAGGCCGCACGATCTCGTCTTCGGCAATACGAAGGGCCGCCCGGACAGCGAGATGGATATGGTCGTCAAGCGCGTCGCGGAACGTGCGGGCCAAAATTGCGGACAGTGCGTGACCGAGCACAACAACAAGTGCGCCGAGGGACCGTACTGCATGAACTTTTTCCTGCATAAGTTCCGGCACACCTTCGCCACGAACCATCTGCGCGACGGCGTGGACATCCGCACCGTGCAGAACTGGCTCGGCCACCGCGACATCCAATCGACGATGGTATATCTCAAAGGTGTCCGGTCGAAGGACGCCGCAATGAAGGTCAACAGTGGCGAACTGGCTGCATTGGTCGCCTGAGTCCCACCGAGAATGCGAAAAGCCACCATCGCTGGTGGCTTTTTAAACATCTGGCGCTTTGGGGAAGTGCAAGCAGTGGTCACACCAAAACCTATGATGAGCACGAAAAACGGCGTTTCGGCAACTCCGATTGCCCGGACTTCAAAACCGAGCGACCCACCGAACTACGCTGCGCTTGATGCCTCCGGCGAATGCGCAGCCTCTCGCTGTGGACTCTTCTTGGTTAGGTGCGATTGGTCTCCATACTTTAGGCGCAACCAGTTTGCGACCTCGTGGGGGTCGAAACGAACGGCGCCACCGACGCGGAAGCTCGGGAGTTGACCCCGCGCGGCCATGCGATAGATGTGTTTATCGTCCACTCCCAATATGGCCGCAAGATCAGAAACCTTGATGGCGCCACTCCGGGCTTCCAGCTCTTCAATCAGATTGAGTTTCACGCAATCCCTCCAGGCTATTTATTCAACTCGCCCGTTCCTGACGATCCAGCCATGCATTCAGGTCGGATGCACGAAAACGCCACATCTTTCCAACGTGGGAGCCGTGAATCTCGCCACGCCTTGCCAGCTTCTGCAGGGTCTTGCGATTGATGTCTAAAAGCTGTGCAGCCTGGTGACTGTTGAGGAGCGGTTCAAAAGCAGTTAAGCCGAATAAATGATTGTCGACTGAGCGAGGGGGAAATTTTGCGACCACCTGTGCCATTAGAGACCTCCTTTTCCAGAGAGTGCCCCAAAATTCCACAGGCGTCCAAGACCTTTTTCGTCAAGACTGATGCTCGATAGGCATCAGGAAGGCGCATTCAGATACCTTCAGGAATTGAAAGGAACAACCAGATGCGCGAGGAGGGTTATCGTTCTCTGCAAATTCGGAAGTCTGCGCTCGGCGCAATGGAATCCACCGCCGTCCATGCTTTGAAAGCGCGTGCGCAAGCCTCGATGATCCGCAAACCGTCTTGCTGTGAACCCGTGTCGAATTGTTCACCTTCATGGTCCACTGCGTTGCTGACCATTGCGACGGACGCAACAGAGACGCCTCGGGCAGTCCCAAAAGCAAATAACGAAGCCGCCTGCATCTCCACAGCGAGGACGCCTTCACTAGACCATTTTTCAAGCTGGGTTGTTGTCTCACGATAGGGAGCGTCGATTGTCCACACGCTGCCGCAGAGAACCGTCCAACCAGTTGCCGCCAACTCGCGTTCAAGAAGTGGCACAACGACTGGCGCGGGGCAGGCGACATACTTACCGGCTGGCAAGTAATGAAACGAGGTGCCTTCATCACGAATTGCGCCCGTCACGGCCACCAAGCAGGGTAGCGGCAATTCCGGCGATACCCGACCGGCTGACGTCAAGCCGATAATCAGTTCTGCCCCGGCTGCCGCCAGTTGTTCGGCAACCAACACCGCATACGGTCCGCCAATCGTTCGCGGGATGATGCCGCACTTTACGCCTTCCACTTCGACTGCGAACATCGTCGTGTGAAAGCACGGCCACGACTGGAACGGCTTTGCGAGTCCCTGCCCAACCAGCCAGTCTGTCAGATCGCCGTCAAATTCGAGAATACACAGCGAGGGCACAACGCCATTCGGAATGTGCCGCGCGCGCCTAACGCTCTCTATCAGGTTTTTCGCAGTAAACGCGGACGGTTCGTCGAGTGGGTGGTGCAAAATTGGGGTGTTAGAAGTGTCGGGCATTGATGCCAGCTATTAGACCTCGCGGGTGCAACACTGTTCATTGCTCTACTGTGCAGTAACAGTATAGAAACTGCTGCGTGGTCCCGAACGGGGTATCGTGCAACTCCTTCGAGCTTTCCACCAAGCGGAAACGCGCGCCAAATTCTGCATGAAGGGATTCCGCGTCATATCGCATGACATCCAGGCCGCTGCACTTCGTCGGGCCCTCCGGCCCAAAAGTGCTCACGATCACGTGACCGCCCTCTCTCACCGCCGATGCGACATTGCGAACATAAGCAAGCCGTTCCTCTGGCTTCGTCAGGAAGTGAAAAACCGCCCGGTCGTGCCAGACATCGAAGGAACGCGCCGGAACGCTAGCTTGTGCCACATCAGCATTTAGCCATTGGACAAATCGTGCAGCGTTACCGAGACGCTCTTGCGCCACGTCGAGAGCGGCCTGAGAAATATCAAGAACCGTAACTTTCTCGTATCCACGCTCGATCAGGTCATCAACCAAGGTGGACGCACCGCCGCCAACGTCGATTATCGAGGACGACCGGTCCCCCCGAGTGGCTCGTTCAATGAGTGCGAGAGAAGTTTCCAGATGAGGCCGGAACCAACTCACCTGATCTGGTGCCTTCGTCCCGTAGACTTTGTCCCAATGTTGCTGCATATCGATGATTGTAGTTGGTTCCAGCGTCTTTGCTCTCATTTCCGTTGCACTGCTGTCGGGTCGATGGAATCGGGGCCTGAAAACCTGGTGAACTCTCTAGAAAATTTGATCTAACCGTCTGATCTTTGGCATTATTGGGTCAAGGGTAATGGTGCGCATTGCGATTCAGAGTCTCCCCCACTCTTCGCATCGCTACCGGTTTGCTCCTGGCTGTCCTGTTGGGTGTTGTTGGATATCACGTCCTCCATTGGAGGATTCCGGGCTCCTCAGAGGCGTTGCTGGAACAAGCCGACGAGAAGTCGTGGGTCAACAACTGGATCGCTGCAGAACCCATCTACCGACAAGCCGAACTCGGATTCATTCGGAATCATGAGCCATCGAAGGCTCTGTACGCGCACGTCAGCGAAATTCCTGCCCAGAGTGAATCGTCGATCAGTGTTCCGGCCCAGCTTGCGGAACTGACCGCGGACCTTTCTCTGCCGCAAGCCCAGGACCCTGAAACAAGACTTCGCATTCTGACGATCCTTGGGATGCTGGAAGTGAATTACGACTCCGCAATGGCACGAGCCACCTGGGTACAGGTCGAAGCTCTCGCCAGGCAACGGCACCACTACTTGCTCGCCTCCAGGGCAATTGGCGAGCAAGGGATCGCGGCATTCCTTCTGGGAGACATTGCCACCGCGAAGAAGAACGTCGTGAAGGCATGGACCGTGGCCAAGGTTGCTGATCCTGCTGCTCACATTCGATACGCGAGTGTGTACGGGACTGGTTTGGTCGAACTGCAAAAGTACGGCGAAGCTCTTGGACCGCTCGACGAGGCAATCAAGGTGTCGAAAGACAAGCCGGATGTTGCGTATCCGACCATTGCAATCAACGCGAAGATCGAAGCTTTGAGCGGGCTGGGGCGCGATCAAGAAGCACTGGCATTGGCTTCGGAGGCGATGCAACGAGCGTCCAACTACCATCTGGCAGGACATCTCTATGAGCTTTATCAAGCCCGAGCGGGCGTTTATGGACGGATGGGCCAATGGGATCGAGCCGCAACTAATTACTCGCAAGCCATCCAATATGCGAAGCAGTTGTCGTATTGGCGGGGCGTGACTGAGGCGGATGGGTTACTCGGAGCGTGTCAACGACATTGAGACAGGTGGCGCGAGAGTTTAGTGTAGATTTCTCTCTGTCGCGGTTGTTGTTGGCGGGTTGATCCAGACCGCAGTTGGTTGTGGTGGGTGCTTTGGTCTGGCGTGTGTGAAGCGTTCCGGGTTACGGGCGTAGGCTTGATCGAGCACATTTTGTCTCTGCTCGATGATCTGTAATGCCATGCCGTAATGCAGCATGTCCGGGGTCAGCAACGCGATTCCGCTGTGATGGTGCTCGTGGTTGTACCAGGGAAAGAAGCGCTGACAAAAGGCACGTGCGTCTTCGATGGAGCCGAATCGGTCGGGGAACTCGGGCCGATACTTGAGAGTCTTGAACTGGCTTTCTGAAAATGGGTTGTCATCTGAGACGTGGGGCCGGCTATGAGTTTTGGTCACCCCCAGATCAGCCAGCATCAGCGCCACGGGCTTGGATGTCATCGAGGTTCCGCGATCCGCGTGTATGGTCAGAGAGCCTGCGGCGATGCCTTGTTTCTGGCAGGTTGCCGCGATCAGGCGCTTGGCTAGTTCGGCCGTTTCGCGGGGAGCTACCATCCAGCCAACCACGTTGCGGCTGAAGATATCGAGGATGACGTAGAGGTGGAAATAGGTCCATTTGGCTGGACCCAGCAGCTTGGTTATATCCCAACTCCAGACTTGATTGGGCCCGGTGGCCAGCAGCTCCGGCTTGGTGTACTGCGGATGCCGAAGTTGGTTGCGACGCTCCTTCAGCTCGCCGTTTTCAGCCAGGATGCGATGCATGGTGCGTATCGAGCAGAGATAAACGCCTTCATCGATCAGGGTTGCATAGACCTCTACTGGAGCCTTGTCACGGAAGCGCTCCGAGTGCAGATGATCGAGCACGGCTTGGCGCTCCGCCGCATCCAGTGCCCGCGCCGGCGTGGGGCGTACCCGGCGCGGAGCCGAAGGCAGCATGCGCCGATAGAGCGACGCACGCGGCACCCCGAGGGCGCGACAGGCCACCGCTTTGCCGACGCTGTCGCTCAGCTGCAAGGCTGCATTCATCAGTTCTCCTCGTCGATCTGGATGTTCGGAATCGGGTTGCCCAACAGCGCAGCTACTTTTTTTTGAACTTCGATGATCAACTCGGCGTTCTTCAGCTTCCTGGTCAGGCGAGCAACGTCTGCCTGAAGATCGCGGTTCTGCTTGACGAGTGGACTGACCACGACTTTGGGGCCACGCTTCTTGGGCGTGAGGGCATCGAGCTCTCCTTGTTTGCGTTGCCGCCTCCAGGTGCCCAAGTGCGAAGAGTACAGGCCTTCGCGGCGCATCAAGGCACCTATCGCTCCAGAGTCCTGAGCGGCATCAGCCTGGTCGAGAATTGAGCGTTTATACTCCGCGGTGAAACGACGGCGAACTGGACGGGCGACCACTTCAGAATCGGAAACCGGATACCGGAGGGCCAGCGGCGTGGCGCTCGCTGCGTTGGCAGCTTCTCCGCTACGCTCCGAAGCTGCCAACGCAGCGGAAGAACTGCTTGTCTTGCTTATGCTCATCAAAGTGAGATTTCTTTCCCCGCCCTACAGTAATTGTTGAAGGGCTACTTGTCTCACTGATGTTGGCACAGAGGGGTCCGGTTGGAGTAGCCCAGGATGGCGCACGCTATTAGCAGCACTCCCAGAGCTACCATCATCCAGCGGAGAGCGCGTGGTGCTCCATTCCACTCGCCGGCGCGCACTGCCAGAAGATTGCTAAGTATCAGAGCAAGTCCGAGAAGCATAGGCCATCCTACGACCGGCCCCAGGGCACCCATCAATGCGACGCCCTGTCCGTAGACGGCAAGCGCCGCGAACCACAAAAATCCCGAAACCAAGGCCCACTTCCACGCTTGTCCTGAGTCGACGGCGGCGAAAGTGTCCCATGTCCTGTTTTTGACTAGGAGGAAGACAGCATAGCCCGCATTCATCGCAAATGCGCCCATCAGCACAACAACCCACGAGGCAAGACTCGCGTTTCTGGGTATTGCGCCGAATTCCACCGCAGAGGCAGAAATCGGCAATGCCGAAGCGAATCCCAAGTTTAGAAATGCCGAAAGAAGACCGCTCAGGACTGCTATAACCAATCCGGCCTTCATCCCTTTTGCTTCCGTGGAAGTGGCATTGCTGGCGTGTTCACGCTTAACGCCGGCCCAGGCAGACAATGCAACCCCGACCAGCATGAGGAAATTCCCTGCGACGATCCATCGAATGGCTGAAAGGGATACTCCGCGTTGGCCAAGTAAGGGGACCAGAGATCCAACCGAGGCGGCGAGTCCCATCACGATTCCGTAGGTCAGCGCGATTCCGACCCGGGCGACGCTCCTTCCGAAGAGAATCCCTCCGACGCCCCAGAGAAATCCGAAGAACGCCGCCTTGAAGAGCACCGGAGTGGACACTCCAGCGATCGAGCTGGCGAGATGAGGGACAAGTACAAACGCCGCTGCAACTGGTAAGAAGAGCATGGCAACGGCGGAATAGACCAGCCACCAGGCTTCCCAGGCCAACGGGCGAACATATTTCATTCCAAGTCCAAAAGTTCCTTGAAATATGCTCGCCAAGGCGATTACAGCAAAAGAAGCTGTCAGTGTTCCCACATTTTCTCCGTTGGTCTATCCAATAGTAACAATATTTTAACTGTAACGCCTTCGTGAAAATTATCGGTATTGTATCTCTGACCGATTGCAATTATTAACATCATGCCAAGTTGAGTTGCAAAGAACGCCGGTGGCTTTCTAGGTCTTCGACGGCTTCCATACGCGAACATAGTCTATAGTCATTTCAGTGGGAAAGCCGATACCGGTGGAGTTTTTCGCAACTGCTACGGGGGAGCCGTTCTCCACCCAACGTTCATAGGGCGGCCGAAGGCCAAGCGACAAAGTCACATTCATCGGCAGATGCCAGTATCTATTCTCGGCCGTGGCCACCTTTTGGCCGTCAATATACCAGGTGACGGTCTCTGGAGTGACTTCACCCGCATAGATATGAAAGTTATCGCGCGGATCCCAAGGGGCCATCCACACATGCTGACATAGGGCCGGATTCTGCTTGGGTCGTATCCAGACTACCTTGCCATCCTCATTCACAACCCGTGTATGCAGATTGCAATCCATGCGGTGAATGCCAGCGTTGAACTGGTTTTGTTCCATTTCCACGAAGTCCACTTCGCTGTATCGAATTGTTCCGGTCTCGGGGCCGTGACTGTATATCCAGAATGCTGGGCAGGCACCCGGAAACACTCTGCAGCCCTTGATTCTCGCTTCAAAGTATCCGTAAGTGATCGTTTCTTTGGAGCGGATAATGCCGGATTTATAAAAGAGTTGATTCGACCCTCTCATATGCGGCTCATAGATCATTCGTAGACGCAGTTGGCCGTTTCCTTGCAAAGCATTTCGAGAGTCCCATGACCAATCTGCCCAACTTGGCACGTCGGCATCCCATTTATTTGCATCCAGTATGGCGGCGTCGAATTCATCCGAAAACGCGCTAGCCAAATTCCACCGGCCAGGAACATTTCCAAACGGCTGCAGTTTTCCATCAGTGCCAGTTTCTTCCGCTCTCACTGCAGGCAAACAGCATGCCAGCCCCAAAGCCGCGCCAGCAGCGGTCTTCAGAAATCCACGCCGAGGCATGCAGCGGTCAGTCGTCCCTTTTGATAAGGGCGTTATGAACCTTTCAATTTGGTCTTTTGTATTATTCATGGCTCCGCTCCTAATAGTGCGTGATATGATTTAGCCGCTACCCTTATTGGGCTATCCAATAAGGATGGGTAAACAGTACACTTACGGAACTTGGAGTGTCAACAAAGCGTCTCTAGCGTTGAGATGGAACGGTGGTTTGTTCGTAAGGCAATTTGTATCGGTCACGTGGCATCGCCAACTCGACACATGGCAGGTGCGGTAGAGGCCAATCAGAATTATAGATTTGACCTTTGCGGAGGCGAATATGACTACGAAACATTGCGTGAGTGGTAGCAAGAGATGGCGAAGGAGATTGAAGAATTTATGAGTGGAATACAGCGACGCGACTTTATCAAATTATCTAGTGCGGTTGGTGCGGAGTTGATGACACGTCCGCTGGCGCGGGCGGCTACATCCAAGAGTGCCGGGAAGTCTTCGCGCCCGAACATCCTGGTTTTTCTGACGGACGACCACGGGCAATGGGCGCAACACGCCTATGGCAACTCAGAGTTGCAGACACCCAACATGGACCGGCTGGCAGTGCGAGGTACGCGTATGACGCAGGCATTCACTACCTGTCCGGTCTGTTCGCCGGCGCGGGCGTCGTTCTTCACCGGGCGAATGCCGTCGCAGCACGGCATTCATGACTGGCTGGAAGAAGAGACGTGTGCGATCATCCATCCGGGGCTGACCGGGCAGACGTTGATCTCTGAACTGATGAAGAACGCGGACTATCACACGGGACTGGTTGGAAAATGGCATTGCGCCCGGACGAGCGAGCCCCAGCCGGGCTTTGATCGCTGGTTCAGTTACTGGGTGCGCCAGTATCCGCACGACGGCGTTCAGCATTTCTCGGATCAGGGAAGACGAGTCACCGAAGAAGGCCAACAGTCGCCGCTGCTAACCAATCGTGCGGTTGATTTTCTGCAGAAGCACAAAAAGAAGGAAGGGGCAGAAGGCAAGCCGTTCTTCCTGTTCATCAGCTATACGGATACGCATCGACCGCATAACACTGCGCCGGAAGATCTCGTGAATGAATATGCCGACGCCACGTTCCGCGATATTGCTAATGAGAAGTTTGCTGCCTGCCACGGCATGACGCTGGCGCCAGTCGATCCCGATGCAGAAAAGGAGCGACGTACGCGTATGGAGTATTACGGCGCCGTCTCCAGTCTGGACAGGGAAGTGGGCAAAGTGCTGGACGCGCTTGAGGCAACGGGACAGCTGGAAAACACCCTGATCGTTTATACCGGCGATCATGGACTGAACGCTGGACAGCACGGCCTATGGGAAAAGGGTAACTCAACCATCCCCCAGAACTTTCTTGAAGAGTCCATCCGAATTGCCTGTACTGTGAGTTGGCCTGCGGGCGGTATTCAGCAGAACGCAACGTGCGACGACCTGGTAAGCCATCCCGACCTGTGGGCCACCTTGCTGGATATTGCCGACGCCAGGCCGGATGCAGCCACAGCAGCAAAAATAAATTCGCCGGGCATTTCCTATCTGCGGCAGTTGCGAGGCCAGAAGGTTATGGATTGGCGGCAGACCGTGATCAGCGAATACGGCAATGCACGGATGGCTCGCAATGACCGATATAAGCTCATCAAGCGTTATCCATTCGCCGGCGTAACCTTCCCGGATGAACTGTACGACCTGGAAGAAGATCCGCGAGAGACGACGAATCGCTACCATGATCCCGCACTGAAGCCTGTGATTGAGCAGCTCTCGGCTGAAGTGGATCAGTTCTTCGCCAAATACACGGTGCCCGGCCACAGCGGCCTGGAAATGGAGCATCAACCGCAATGCACCCCCGCGAGCCCCTGGATCGTTGCGGCAAAGGAACGTTGGAACGGGTATAAACCCCCGGTGGGTGCGGAATAAACCCGACCACGTGAAATAACGTCGGCGAGCGAGATCGGTAACTCGAAAAGGGAAAGATCTATACATGGATCGCAGAAGGTTTATTACATCCACGAGCGAAAGTATCCCGGTAGGCATTGTGTTGTCTCACTATCTTGGATTACTTCTGGCGCAAGACGCCGTGATGAATCGGGTCGTAGGCATGGAGTGCCCGGCGCGGAAACATGAAGATATAACGAGACCTGGAAGATGGAATTGCCCATATCTATTTGTGAGTTGTGTAATCGCGAGCTGGCAGACAACATCTATACACGCGATCAAGAGATATTTTCAGCAAACGCGATCAGTTGTTATCTATAAGCACTTGTTGATCTATAAAAATGTCATCCGTCGCACGGGGAGAGTATATGAGTGTTGCGCCGTTTCATGTCCTTGCAAAACCGATCGGACCGATCTGCAATCTGGATTGCAAGTATTGCTTTTATCTGGAAAAAGAGACGCTCTATCCCCAGGCTTCCAAATGGTCGATGCCTTCAGGTGTGCTGGAGTCGTATATTCGGCAATACATTGAGCAGCAGCAGACGAATGAAATTTTCTTTGCATGGCAGGGTGGCGAGCCGACGCTGCTGGGCGTTGAGTACTTTCAGCAGGTCGTCGCGCTCGAGGCGAAGTACGCAAACGGCAAGCGCATTCACAATGCTTTTCAAACCAACGGAGTGCTACTCGACGACATTTGGGGGCGCTTTTTTGCGGAAAACGATTTTCTGGTGGGTATCTCCATCGATGGTCCGCGCGAGCTGCATGATGCGTATCGCGTCGATAAAGGTGGCCGCTCCAGCTTCGATCGTGTGATGCGTGGCATTGAGACACTCCGGCAGAATCAGGTCGAGTTCAATACACTCACGACGGTGCACCGCGCCAATGCCAGTTCTCCGCTGGAGGTGTACCGCTTCCTGAAAGAAGTGGGCAGCGGTGTGATGCAATTCATCCCCATCGTTGAGCGCGCAACAAGGCAGGTGACGCGGGACGGACTGACACTGGTAACGCCCACCTTTGAGGGCAAGTCCCGCGTAACGGACTGGTCGGTCGAGCCGGCCCAGTTTGGAAATTTCCTTTGCACCATCTTTGATGAATGGGTACGGCAGGATGTGGGCCGCCAGTTTGTGCAGCTCTTCGATATATCGCTAGAGATGTGGAGCGGGATGCCGTCCAGCCTTTGCATCTTCAGGGAGACATGCGGTACTGCTTTGGCGGTCGAACATTCTGGCGACCTTTATTCTTGCGATCATTTTGTTTACCCGGAGAACCGCCTTGGAAACATCATGGAGCATCCGATGGAGGCGTTCGTCAGGTCGCCACAGCAGCAGAAGTTTGGCACAGATAAGCGAGACCTATTGCCGAAGCAATGCCGCGAATGTGATGTGCGGTTCGCCTGCAATGGAGAATGTCCGAAGCATCGCTTTGCGGTTACGGACGACGGAGAGCCAGGGCTGAATTATCTGTGCGCCGGATACAAGAAGTTCTTCCGGCATATTGATCCGTACATGAAGTTCATGGCCAATCAACTGGCTCACGAGCGAGCTCCGGCGAATATCATGCAATGGGTGCATGCCCAGGACGTAACCGTCGCGATGGCCAAAGCAGGAAGAAATGATCCGTGCCCATGCGGAAGCGGCAAGAAGTTCAAGCGTTGCTGCGCGGTGACTAATTGAAATACTAATCACGAAGGATTTGGAGAGAGTGACCTATGAATCGTCGAGAGTTTCTGAAGACTACCGGTGCTATTGGTGCCGTAACTTTGATGGAATCAGCTGCGGGAGCAGAGGCGAAGAGGCCGAAACAAATGGTCCTCATTTTGGGCGAGTCTGTTCGCGCAGATATGTTGAACTGCTACCGACATACCGGCCTGCGAACGCCCAATCTTGATCGCCTCGCATCCCAGGGAGTCCGATTTGACAAAGCTTATAATTGCCAACCGGTTTGTGCTCCTGCACGATCCAGTATCTGGACGGGCCTGTTTCCGCATACCAATGGCGTATGGGGAAATAGCATGCCGCTGGGGGACACAGTGCATACGCTGGGGCAGCATCTGCATGATCGTGGCGTTCACTGTGCCTTTGTAGGCAAGTGGCATCTGGATGGAGTTGATTACTTTGGAACGGGCCGCCCTGCGCCGGGATGGGATCCAAAGTACTGGTATGACATGCGTGATTACTTGACGGAGCTAAGCCCGGAAGATCGCGTACGGTCGCGGAAGGCGAGCACGGGGGAAGATCCAACCTGGACGGCTGAATATTGCTATGCGTACCGCTGCACCAATCGGGCATTGGATTTTATGCAAAAGCACAAGGGAGAAGACTACCTGCTGGTTCTCGCCTTTGACGAGCCGCATGGCCCCTCGCTCTGCCCAAAGGAGTACACCGACAGTTACAGGGATTTTGTTTTTCCAGGCAGCCCGAATGAGATGGATCCGCTCACAGATAAACCCGCGGAGCAGAGCATCTGGGCTGGGCCTAGACTGCATCGGAATCCTGGATCGATCAAAGCGCGCCAGTTCTTCGGCTCTCATACGTTTGTCGATCATGAAATTGGACGGGTACTGGATGAAATCGAGAAGAGTGCCCCTGATGCCGCGGTTTTCTTTACTGCCGACCATGGTGTGTTTCTTAATTCGCATCGGTTGGAGGATAAAGGGCCAGCCATGTATGACGAAATCACAAAAATTCCATTTATTGTGAAGTGGCCTGGGGTTGCGCCCCAAGGAGTCGTTTGCTCTCACCTGGTATCGCATATCGATGTCAGTGGAACCGTGATTGACTATTTCGGCCACAGTGTGCCAAAGACGATGGAAGGCACATCGATGCTGTCCACGTTCCGGGACCCGACGATCGCTCCACATACGGAAATTTTCATCGAGTGGGGACGATATGAAGTAGACCATGATGGCTTTGGCGCGTTTCAACCGATACGCTGTGTTCGCGATAGCCGTTATAAGCTCTCCATCCATCTGGAAACAACCGATGAGCTTTACGATATGGAAGCCGATCCGGGAGAGATGAATAATCTGATCAATTCGTCAGAGCATGCAGCCAAGCGAAATGAACTGCACGATAAGCTGCTGAACTGGATGAATGTCAGTCGCGATCCATTCCGAGGTTATTACTGGGGCCATCGTACATGGAGGCCGGAATTTGCAGAGACATGGACAAATGCCGGCATGACGCGTCAACGTGAAAATGATGGCTACCTGCCTCGTGAACTGGACTATGACACAGGACTAACTATGAAGACCGCAACACGTCCCAAATAGCCTCGCAGAGATTTCCATAAGAAACTTGCGCAGCGCATAAGTCGGCGCGTGCCGATGTAGCATTCCATGCTTCGCATTGGTACGTGCTGATTCTTTGTCAAGATAGGCTCAAGGGATATTCTCGCTACAATTCTAAAAATCAATATATTCAATTTATTGCGGGGGGCAGTATGAGGTCCTGGACCAGACGAGATCTGCTGAAAACCGGAGCTGTAGCATCGGCTGGAGCCGTTGCATCTGGTACAGCTTTTGCTTTACAAGGCCACAATAACTCGCCAACGTCCAGCGACACTGGTTCAATTCTTCAAGACGAATCCATGCCGCATCCTTCTTCCGATTTGCACCAAAGACAGCTGCTGGACTTTGGATGGCGCTTTCACTTCGGCCATGCGTGTGATCCAGACAAGGACTTTGGATTCGGCATGAGTACGCGACCCTATGGTCCGGGGACGTTTGCCAAGACAGGAATCATCGTCGCTGCGTCAGACCTCACCTATGACGACAGCGATTGGAGCACTGTTGACCTGCCACACGACTGGGCCGTTGCGCTTCCCTTCGTCGATCGCCCAGATACGATTAAGTTTGGTTGTAAGCCTCTGGGACGAGATTTTCCCGATACCAGTATTGGCTGGTATCGGCGTGTCTTTGATATTCCGGCATCGGATGCAGGCAAGCGCCTCGCCATTGAATTCGAAGGCGTCTTCCGCAATGCCACCGTTATCTTCAATGGCTATCTTCTCGGCGAGAACGCGAGTGGCTATACTCCGTTCCGCTTTGACATAACGGACTTCGCAATTCCCGGAGCCAAGAATGTTTTGACGGTTCGTGTCGATGCCACGATGCATGAAGGATGGTTCTATGAAGGCGCAGGCATCTATCGTCATGTCTGGTATTCACGAAAGGATCCGGTGCATCTCGGTCACGATGATACCGCTTTGTATTCCAAGGTGGAAGGCAATGCGGCGACGGTCTTCATTGAAGCCGTAATCGAAAATCAGTCAACATCAGCGGCGCAGGGCCGCATCCATGCGCAGATTTTTAGCCCGGATCATAAAGTGGTTGGGACCGCGATGTCCGTGCCTGAGGCGATTGCTGTCGGCGAATCAAAAAAATATAAATTGCAGATCAAAGTGCAGAACCCATCGCTTTGGTCTCCGGATACTCCTCATCTGTATCGACTGCAAACCACAGTGCTGGCAGATGAAAAGCCCGTGGATCAGGAAGAAACAACTTTTGGGATTCGCACGATTCGCTTCGATGCCAGAAATGGATTTTTCCTCAACGGCAAGAGTCTCAAGATCAAAGGTACCTGCAATCACCAAGATCACGCAGGCGTGGGCACAGCATTACCGGACCGGTTGCAGTACTACAGGCTCGAGCGTTTGAAAGCCATGGGGTCAAACGCTTGCCGCACTTCGCACAACCCGCCCACTCCAGCATTCCTCGAAGCTTGCGACCGGCTTGGAATGCTAGTGATGGATGAGACGAGAATGTTTTCGTCTACGCCGGAAGGGATGAGTCAACTGGAGCGGATGGTGAAGCGGGATCGCAATCATCCATCCATTATTCTGTGGTCGCTTGGCAACGAAGAGTTTCGGCTTCAAGGTACAAAAGCAGGAGAAGGATTTCGGGCTCAGGGCCCAAAGGTTGGCGCAAATATTGCCACGGAGATGAAGCGACTGGTCCGGCGGCTTGACCCGTTGCGCCCAATTACCGCTGCGATGAGTTTCGGATGGGGTAAAGGGATATCTGGTGTTGTCGATGTCCAGGGATGTAATTATCACCTGCCGGATATTGACGCATTCCATCAACAGTTTCCTGGGCAGCCCATGATTGGCACAGAGACTGCAAGTACTGTGGCAACACGAGGCATCTACGAAAACGATTCGGCCAAAGGCTATGTAAGCGCCTACGATCTGAGCGTTCCTCACATTGGTGAAACGGCGGAGACGTGGTGGAAGTTTTATGCGGAACGCGAATTTCTGTCGGGGGGCTTTGTCTGGACAGGCTTCGATTACCGGGGTGAACCAACGCCATACAAATGGCCCTGCATCAGTTCTCACTTCGGGGTCCTCGATACCTGCGGATTTCCCAAGGACGATTATTTCTATTACAAGGCATGGTGGGGCTCCGAACCAGTGCTGCATCTCTTTCCGCATTGGAACTGGGCCGCCACAACGAGTCAGCAAATCAGCGTCTGGTGCCATACAAATATGGACAGCGTTGAGTTGTTTCACAATGGAAGCAGCCTCGGCTCTAAATCTGTGGAACGCAACGGCCATGTGGAGTGGAAGGTGAAGTATGTTCCGGGGAGTATCGAAGCCCGAGGCACAAAGGATGGCAAGGTTGTACTAGTGCAGAAACGTGAAACCACGGGTTCACCGGCTGCGATTGTCCTTCGTGCTGACCGCTCGACCATTACGGCGGATGGACAAGATGTTTCTGCTATAGCTGTCGAAGTTGTCGATGCGCAAGGCCGCGTTGTTCCTACAGCCGACAACATGATCCAGTTCCAGGTGACAGGAACTGGCAAGGTGATCGGCGTTGGCAATGGTGACCCGAGCTGTCACGAACCGGACAAGGCCAGCCAGCGCAGTGTCTTTAACGGTTATTGCATGGCGATTGTGCAGTCAGATAGGCAGGCAGGAACGATTGCGGTGGAAGCGTCTTCTCCGGGACTGAATAGTGCTCATGTGAATATTACCGCTGCTGAGCCACTGTCATCGTAGACGTAAATTCAGCGGTATTATTCGCAAATCATGCGATCGCTCAGGCTGGGATAATTGCGATGGATTGATCCCTGAATTGTGGATGGAAGGGGGGAATTCCCTTCCATCCACAGCAGACAGTCGGTGATGATCTTAACTATACATCTCGGCATAAAGCGAAATTCAACTTAATCGTCCCCATTGATGTTGCCCACGTAAAACGTACTCCATATCGCTCAGGCATAATAGTGCAAGGAAGATAAAAAATAGAGCGTTTACCATGGAAGATCTATACCTACAAGTTCGAG
>Ga0307374_10007801_pt1 | contig 16188 bp, 15 predicted proteins | sample OX3MG_FD_202532 | JGI IMG/M metagenome (GOLD analysis project Ga0307374, IMG submission 202532) | Soil microbial communities from Risofladan, Vaasa, Finland - OX-3 | ecosystem: Environmental > Terrestrial > Soil > Coastal area > Acid sulfate soil | place: Finland: Risofladan, Vaasa | collected... | reverse complement strand
GGCCAAGGCGCGATGCTTGCGGATACATTGCGCAACCTCATGAGAGATCGCGACCGGCTCGATGCGATGGGGCGTCGTGGCCGCGCCATGATCGAGGAGCATTTCACCCGCCGGCAGGCTTTCGAGCGCTGGAGCGACCTTCTCGAAAACCTCGGCCGCGATTCGCCGCCGCCCATGCCGCCGAAGCCGGCATCCCCGTCGCCCGCCGAGGCGCCGGTCGCTGCGCTGTCGGAGAACCTGACCCAATAAGGCGTTTCGGTCCGGCATTTGCCCCCTGGAGCATCGATGTCTAATCTTGGCACCGTGACGAATTCGGCTACGACGCTTGTGTCCCTGCTGCCGCTCGAGCTCTGCGATGGCGAGCGATGGTACGCCGTGCACAGCCTCCCATCGTCGGAGAAACGCGCGGAGGGGAATCTTCTTAACCAAGGCTTCCGGACATTCATGCCGAAGCGGCGCAAGACCGTGCGCCATGCACGCCAAGTATCCACGATCGTCGCGCCGATTTTTTCGCGCTACCTGTTCGTGGTCCTCGACCTGTCCCGTCATCAGTGGCGCAGCGTCAACGGCACCTTTGGGGTCGCGCGTCTCGTCATGTGCGGCGACCAGCCGCAACCCGTCCCGCACGGCGTCGTCGAGGCGCTCATTGCCTCGACCGATAGCGACGGCTTTCTCGATTTTGCCCAAAAACTGAAGCCGGGAAGCCCGGTGCGGCTGATGACCGGACCTTTCGCCGAGCAGCTCGCCATCCTCGAGCACCTCGACGATGCGGGCCGGGTTCGGGTGCTTTTGGACATTATGGGGCGGCAAGTTCGGATCAACACTCAGACCAGCAACGTCCTGCCGCTCACCTGATGCCGCTTACGGCGTGAAGCTCGACGCAAGCTGCTCGCCGCCGCGGCTTGCCACATTCGCCAGCAGCGCCGTCCGCAATGCCGCGACATCGGTCGTCAACAGCGACCAGTTGCCGTGACCGCCCGGCACCTCGGCACTTAGCCAGATATAGGACAGCGATTCCCAAGGTCGCGGCGAGCCCTGGCGGCTATCGAGCACGATCGTCCCGTGATCGGTATCGACCAGGACGACGGCGTGCGACGCGCCTTGTTGCGCGCTGCCGTCATTGACGAACGCCGTCGCGATGCGCATCGCGCCCGCCGGCCAGCCGCGATCGAGCAGCAACAACACGGTCTTGGCAGCATAGGTCTTGCAATCGCCGGCAGACGACAGCGGGTCCCAGGAATCGGACGGGACATAGGCGATCGAGGCATCGACCTCGGTCTGCACGGATTGGAGCTCGCTCCAGCGATCCGGCGTCAGCGCCACCGTCGTCGGCGTCGCATTGCCGTTGCAGAATGCGTCCCAGAATGCTTGCGCGGCCGTCGCGGACGGCGCCGCGCAATACGCTGCCGCGCCGACCGGCTGCGGCGTCGGAACGGATCCCGCATCCTGCAACACCGTGCCATTGTCCGGCATCGCGCTGCACGCCCCCAAAGATACCGCCAAGATAAGAGCCAGGAATCGCACCGTCGTCTCCAAATTTTTTTGTATCTTGGAGACGACGCCTTATTGAGCGATGAATAGATCGACTATAGATAAAGACAAAACAGAGTTTCGCCTAAATCTTCTAAAATTTTATACTTTGCGGAAAAGCAACCGTCCTTACAATTAGCGTGCCGCAGACGGTCTGGGTTGGGCGCAAGAATTCAGAGGCAAACCATGCCGGCGTGGTTGAGGTAAATGCCGATCGCGTGGAGCAAATCCTCAACGCTGACGTCGTGGCCGTTCAGCAGTGCCATCAAGAAGGCGCAAGCAACCACCAAAGGCCACAGCCACGGCTCCGCCGGCCGACGCGACCAAAATTGGCTAGCGAAGAGCGCCAACGCGATCGACCCGATAACCGAGCCCAATACGACCTCGGGGATGCTGTGGGCTTCGACCAGCACGCGCGAAATGCCGATCCCGACAATAAAAATGCCGCCCACTGCCGCGGCAGCAAATCGCCGCCAACCGGTCAATGCAGCCGCTATGGCGACGGTCAATGCGCCATAGACCAGCGTGCTGAGGCTGGTATGGCCGCTCGGACTGTGGAGGTTGGTCATGGGAGGGCAAACAAAAAAGTAAATCTTCAGAACGGCCGTGCTGCCCATGCACAGCCCAATGGCGACGAGCCACCAAATCACGATCCGAGGTTGCCGGATCGTCAGCAACCACAGCGTGACCGCCGCGGCGAGCGGCAGGAGCACCGCCAAATCGCCGAGATCGGTCAATCGATTGATGAATGCCATCATGGAGCGGCGATTTATAAGATGAACCGGGCCCCTATTCGACGCAAATCGCCGACCGCGACCACGAACCGCAGATTACATGGCTAAGGGCGCAAAGAGCCCGCCTTATCCGGCTAAGCGGCTGACTCGGAATCGTGCAGGTTGCAGTCAGGCATCAGTACGTACCCTTTAGGGTCGTTAACTGGCTCATCAAATCCAAGAACAGCGGCCAGTCAGCGGTCGCAAACCGTGTCCGGCTCCTTTCGGTCAACAAAATCCGGCGAACATGGAATTACACGTCAGCCTCTAAAGAGCAACGCTTGATATGGCGAGCCAGGAGTGGTATTACTTTCATTATAATGTAATAGGACCGCATTATGGACTCGGCAATTACAAGCAAGGGGCAGGCCACAATCCCGAAACCGATCCGGGACCACCTTCGATTGAAGCCGGGAGATAGAGTCAAATTCTTCGTTCACCCAGACGGAAGCGTAGTGCTGTTGCCCAAATTACCGGCGTCCGCATTGCGAGGCATCATCAAGGCGCGGCGGAAGCGCGTGACAATCGAGGACATGACCGAGGAGGCCGCGGCGGCGGCGAGCGGAAGCCCGCCGCGCCGTAAGTCTCGATGATCGGCCTCGACACTAATATCGTCGTACGGTACCTCGTGCAGGACGACCCAACCCAATCGTCGAAGGCCACCGAACTCATCGAGCGACGGCTGAGCGCGGATGAACCCGGCTTTATCAGCGTTATCGTCGTGGTCGAGACCGTTTGGGTTCTCGAGCGCGCCTATGGCTTGGCCAACCTCGACATCGCTTCAGCTATTGAACGTATGCTTCAAATTGACGTTTTCGTCGTTGACCACGAACAAGAAGTTTTTACCGCGTTATCTGCGTTCAAGGCTGGCCGTGGCTCGTTTGCCGATGCTTTGATCGGCACGCTTGCTGCCCGCGCGGGCTGCTCCGATACGTTCACCTTCGATCGAAAAGCATCGCGGCTCTCTGGCTTCGAGCTTTTATGAATCGACATATGCGTCCATCGAGATCGATCCGATCGGTGAGCGAAGGGTTGGGGAAACAGACGACGCGTCGCGCCTTCCCGTCACAATAGGCGCGGAAACCGACATACATATTTGGACCTGAACACTGGCCCTCGCCAAGCGGTGTGACCTGAGTCCCTTGTCTCATCCGGGGATGAGGAGAGTCAATTGCTGATTTGAGCCCATCGGGCTCGATGGTACAACGGGATGGGGCGCGTCCGATATACGGGGACGCTAAATCTACGAACCTAGAGAAACTTTTGCTCTACGGAACGGAATGTATTTCGATGAAATCCAAGCGCCGCAACCCGAATTCCGCGATCAAGCCGAAAAAGGAACCTAAGCTCTCGCGCACCCATGCGCCCGCCGATCTATCGCCGGTGGAGTGGCAACGCGGCTTGCGCCGCCAGTTCGGACGCGAGCAGGCTTTCGGGCTTGAAAATCTGAGCAGCGAGCCGTTCTTCTCCGAGTTTCGCGTCAGCAATCCGGTTTCGAAGTCCAGCTATCGCGTGGCGATTCGGGGCTTGGGGCCGGGTGGCAATTTTTGTTCGTGCCCCGACTATGCCACCAGCGAGTTGGGTACTTGCAAGCACCTGGAATTCGCGCTTGCCCGGCTATTAAAAAGGCGCGGCGCGAAGACGGCGTTTGCGCGGGGCTACCAGCCTGCATTTTCCGAGCTGTATCTGCGCAATGAAGGCAAACGCAGCGTGCATTTTCGCGCCGGAACGGATTGTCCGCCCGCGGTGCGCAAGGCCGCCGCCGATTTGTTCGACGCCCAACGCAACGGCATGGTGCCGGAGGAGCGTCTTCGCGAACTCGATCATTTCATGGCCGTGGCGTCCAAGTCCGGTCACGAGTTGCGGGCCTACGACGATGCTCTCGATTTCGTTGCGGGACGGCGTGATGCGGACCGGCGGGCCTCGATGCTCGAGCAATTGTTTCCGCACCGTGCCGCCGATCCCAAGCTGCTGGGGGCGCTCAAAGTACCGCTCTATCCCTATCAGGCGGAGGGCGCGCTGTTCGCGGTGCGGGCCGGCCGGTCGCTGATCGGCGACGATATGGGCCTGGGCAAGACCATACAGGCAATCGCCGCGACCGAAATACTGGCACGGCATTTTGGCGTCTCGAAAGTGCTGGTGATCTGCCCGACCTCGCTCAAATACCAGTGGCAAAGCGAGATCGCGCGCTTCTCGGGGCGACAAGGCGACAATGCTGCGCGGGTCATCAACGGCGGTCGCGCGCAGCGGCAGAAGGACTTCGCCCTGGACGATTTCTGCAAGATCACGAACTACGAGAAGCTCAAGCCCGATCTCGATCTGATCGCCGCCTGGGCGCCCGAGCTGGTGATCGTCGACGAAGCGCAGCGGGTGAAAAATTGGAACACCATCGCGGCGCGCGCCTTGAAACACATCGATAGCCCCTATGCGATCGTGCTGACCGGCACGCCTCTGGAAAACAAGCTGGAAGAGCTGATCTCGATCGTCCAGTTTGTCGATCAGCACCGGCTCGGGCCGACCTGGAAGCTGCTGCACGAGCATCAGGTCAAGGACGAAGCCGGGCGCGTCACCGGCTATACCGGGCTGGAGAAGATCGGCCAAACGCTGGCGCCGGTCATGATCCGCCGCCGCAAATCCGAGGTGCTGCGGCAACTGCCCAGCCGGACCGACCAGAATCTGCTGGTGCCGATGACCGAGATGCAAATGCTCTATCATCAGGAAAACGCCGATGTGGTGGCGAGGATCGTCCAACGCTGGCGCAAGACCAGGTTTCTGTCGGATCAGGATCAGCGGCGAATGACCTGCGCCCTGCAGAACATGCGCATGTCATGCAACAGCACCTATCTGCTCGACCAAGAAACCGACCACGGCGTCAAGGCCGACGAATTGGCGGCGCTGTTCGATGAATTGTTCATTGAGCCCGAGGCCAAGGCGGTGGTGTTTTCGCAATGGACGCGGACCCACGATATCGTCGCCCGCCGCCTCGATGCGCGCGGGATGGGTTATGTCAGTTTCCACGGCGGCGTGCCGTCGGAAAAACGACCCGCGCTGGTCGAGCGGTTTCGCGATGATCCCGGGTGCCGCGTGTTCCTCTCCACCGATGCAGGCAGCACGGGGCTCAATCTGCAGCACGCTTCGACCGTCGTGAACATGGACTTGCCATGGAACCCGGCGGTCCTCGAACAGCGCATCGCGCGCATCCATCGCATGGGCCAGAAACGGCCGGTGCGGGTGATCAATTTCGTGGCGAAGGGCACGATTGAGGAAGGCATGCTCTCGGTGCTGGCGTTCAAACGCTCCTTATCGGCAGGGATTCTCGACGGCGGCAGCGGCGAGATTTCGCTCGGCGGCTCGCGTCTCAATCGCTTCATGAAAGATGTGGAAAACGTCACGGGGCGCATGGGCGACGGCGAGGCCGTGACGCAAGCCGAGGAAGTGAGGAATATCGTCACTGCCGGTGACGCCGGACCCGTGGAAGATGCAAATGCGGATGTGAGCATCGGCGCCGGCGAGATGCCGATCGTCCGGACCGATGGGGCCGGAGCGCCACCGCGCGATACAGGTCCCGATCCGTGGCAAGCCTTGGTGCAGGTCGGTGCGCAGTTTATTGCCGCGCTGGCGGCTGCCAACGATCCCAGCGCGCCGGCGCATCCCTGGATCGAGAGCGATCCGACCACAGGCGTACAAAACCTCAAAATACCGCTGCCGCCGCCGGAAACCGCGAGACAACTTGCCGATGCGCTTTCGGCACTCGCGGACAGCTTGCGCGGCAAGATTGCGTGACGGGCGGGGTAGCTGAATGATCGCCTCGGTTGCCAGACCGGTGACGAAACCTCTGGCCGCATGGCCGACGGAAGAGGCGTTGGCGCATCGGGCTCACATTTCCCGCCGCCGCCTCTTCGTCCGGCCGACAGAGGCTCGCCTCAGTAGCCTGGTCGGTTCTTAGCGGCGGCGAGATCGCCGTTCTCACTTCGGCACCCACTTCTTGAGGCCGTGGCGGAGGGCCTTGCCGAGGCGGAATGCCACCTTCGACGAATCGCCGAGCGATTGCGGCGGGGATGTAGTTTGCTTGATCTCCTGAACCGTCCGCCCCAGCCGAAACGCGATGTCGGTCCAGTCCCCCTCGGGCACGCCTTCCTCTTTGAGTTTCGCTTTCAGCCCCGCCTTGAGCCGCTCCGCATTCGCTCGCTCATGCTCGGTCGCGGCGGAATCCTGGATCACGGCAGCGAGACCGCGCAGCTTTCGACGCATCGCCTCGACCGGGCTCATGGCTGTTTCAAAATCGACGACAAGAAGCCGGACGCCACGAGCGATGCGGCGAGCCGGTCGGTCGCCACGGCGCGCGCCGCTCCGGTCAGATGTTGGCCATCGAAGCTGGCGAGACCTTCCGCCGGTAGAGCGACGAACCGACCCCGCGATCGGCTACTCGTCGCGGCCAGAAGGCGGACGACATTGTCATAACGATCGCGGTTGAAGCCGGGCGACAGCACAAAGGGTATCAGCGTGAAGATGGGCCGATTATGCCTCGGTCCGGCAATCTCCTCGAAGCGCTGCGGCAAGGGGATGGTTCCCGAAGCGAGCCGCCAGGGCGACGGGCCGTTCGCGATGTCCTGCCCCTTGCCCTTACCGGAGCTCGGGAATTCTTCGCCGCCGGCGGGGCTGAACAGGCTGACGACATCGCCATAATTCCAATCGAGGATCGTCGCCGGCTGGTTGAGATAGCGGCCGACGGTCGGCCGACGGCCGGCGAGATCGATTCGCGGAACCGACCCATCCAGCATCCAGTCCCAATCGAAGCGCGACCACACCGCGAGCGCCTTGAACAGGCCCTGCACGGGATCCGCGATTTCCGAAAATTCCGAGAAGCAGGCGTAGGTGTAGGGATCGAAATCATACGCGAAGGTATCGACGACGAGGTCGCGATCGCGGATGTCCCGGTCGTCGAGCAGCCGCGCATCGAAGCTCAAGGGCGTATCGCAGCCGAGCCCGGCATTGAACACCGTGATCGGCCGGCCGGCCGCGCGCGAAAAATCGGCGCTCATTTGCCGTGCCGACAATCCGAATTGCGTGTGCGAGGAGCCGAGCAGGATGATATCGGCGCGGCGAAGGCCGGCGCCGATTCCGAAAAGATTCCACCGATAGGCGAGATGCGCGACATAGGCGGCCTGGCCGCCATATTCGGCGACGAAGGCTTGCCCGGGAAGCGGAAATGCCGGCTTGGGCGGCAGATCGGCGGAAGTGAGCTTGCTCCATAGGACCAGCGGGCCCAGCAAGACGGCCGCCGCCAAAACCAGCGCTGCCCAGAACCCTCTTTTGAGCGCATCCATCGTCGTGCTTAAAACTTGAAATAGATAAAGACTTTGTTCGGCGCATAGACAATCAGATCGAGTACCAGCAGGACACCGGTCGCCACGCCGAGACAGGTGCCCAGATATCGGCGCGGCACAGTGGCGAGGCCGATCGGCGCCGCGTGATGCAGAACCGCCCCGGCGCCGATCAGCAACGGCAAGATCAAGCGGCCATGCACCGCGAAGGCTCCCCAGCCGTCGAACCGCATCATGGCGCGGATGAAATCAAGCGCGCCGCTCAGATCGGACGAGCGAAAGAACACCCAGGCGACGGTGACCCATAATTGGGTGCAAAGCCACCACGGGATACGCTGCCAAAACCGGTCGAATTTGCGCTGCAAGCCCAGAATGCGTTCCGCCGCGAGGCCGATCCCGTGCATCGCGCCCCAGACCACAAAGGTCCAGGCTGCCCCGTGCCAGAGTCCGCCGAGCAGCATCGTGACCAGGATATTCGCGATCGCCCGGCTTTTCCCCTGCCGGCTTCCGCCGAGCGGGATGTAGAGATAATCGCGCAGCCACCGCGACAGGGTGATGTGCCATCGCCGCCAGAATTCCTGCATCGTGCTCGCGAGCATCGGCGCCCGGAAATTCGCCGGCAAGCGATAGCCGAGCAGGCGGGCCATACCGAGCGCCATCAGACTGTAGCCGGCAAAGTCGCCGTAAATCTGGCAGTAATAAAGAAAAGCGACCACCCAATGATCGGCGGCCGATAGGGCGGCGCCGGTATCTTTGGTCCAGAACGGGTCGATCGCGTTTGCCAAATTGCCCGCGACGACGGTCTTCAGGAAAAACCCGACAACGAAATAATGAACGCCGAGCACGATGTCGCCCCGAAGCCTGCGAACCCGCCCGAGCTGCGAGGGGAGCTGCCAGGTTCGCACGATCGGACCGGCGATCAGATGCGGAAAGAAGCACAGATAGAAAAGGTATTGGCGCAGCCCCAGCGGCGGGGTGTTCCGGCGCATGCGATCGACCAGATAGCTGATCAGGTGAAACGTATAAAAGGAGATCGCGAGCGGAATGCCGAGCGCGGCAACGCCAAAATTCGTGCCGAGCTCGATCCCCAAATTCGCCGCGATGAAATGGGCGTATTTGAAAAACCCGAGCGCCGCAATATCGAATGCGATCGCGGCGATCAGGATCGCGCGCTGCCGCGTCGGCGAGACCGACAAGGCCACCCCGACCGCGACAAAATTGATCGCCGCGACCGCGAGCAGCAGCACCAGCGGGAAAATTCCCCAGGATGCGACGATCACGAGGCTGAAGACCACGATCGTCCATTCGCGGATGGCGGGCCAAGGCCGCAAGCATCGACACAGCAGGCACAGGCACGCCAACAACAGAATGAAGAAGACGTCGGTGTAGCTCATTCAAACCGGTTGCGTCGGGAAGCCGATTTGCGGACGAATCGCTCGCTAATTCGCGAGCGTCGCGACGTCGAGAACCACTGACGACGTCAGCACGCGGCCATCGAGATCCGGCTCGGGCAGCACGAGGTTGAGATAGCGCGCATAGCGGTTGTCGATGACGCCCTCGAGCTCGTAATAAGCCGCACCCTCGCGCTTCGATCGCAAGATCCGCGTCTGGACCATCAGCGCGTAATCGGTATCGGGCCGCGCCAGGACATTGATCCCCTCGATCGCGCGCGGATCGAAGCCGAGGCCCGTGGCGACGTGATGCGAGATCACGTCCTCGCCCGCGACGCCGAAGAGGCTGCTGGTGGTGAACGCGCCCATCTCGGCCGCGGCATGAACGATGTGCCCGGGCGCCTCGCCGTAAAGGCGCAGCAGCGCGGCCAGGCGCGGATGGGTCACGGCATCGAGCGGCAGTCGCGCGACCCGCCACGGCTGGCGCTGGATGCGGACGATAAATGCGACCTTCTCGATGGCGGCGGCGGCGAGCGGCGCGGTCGCGTGGATCGCCTCGACCCATTGGCGATCGATTTGCACGGCGCGCCGCACGGTGCGCAGGCGGTCCGCGCCGTCGTAGAGCCAGTCGCAGCACGCCTCGGCCGCCGCCGCCGCAACCCGCCGGCCGTCGTGCCGGATCATCGCATCGCCGGACATTCGCTCGGTGACCGCGATCCACCCGAACATGCGCATCGCATAGGCGGCAAGATCGCCGGCGCCGGCCGGCAGCCGCAGCGTCCGTTGCACATGCTCGGCGTGACCGCGCGGCGCCAGCGCGGTGCTGCCATCCGCCGTGAACCAGTAATGGAACTCGCGGCCGAGGCCGCTGGTCTCGGCCACCCGGACCAGGATCTCGCGCGCGGCCGCCAGGACCGCATCGTCGGAATTGCCGCCCGCCGCGCCTTCGGGCGCAAGCTCGCCGAACACCTCGGTCAGGAACGAGCGGTCGCCGCGGCGGACGAGAAACCGGGCGATCGAATAAAGGTCCTCGGCGAGGACCCGCGTCTCGCCGCGCCACCAGCGCGCGACGGTGTTTTCCGAGCGGCCGATGGCACGGGCGATTTCCTTGAGGTGGAGCGATGTGTGCGGATAGAGCCGCCGCCGCAACGCTTCCTGAAACCCGGCCTGAAAATCCGCCATTTACCGGTCCAACCACATTTGGCGATCGAGACCCCAAACCTGTATCGCCGATCGCGGGATGCTGGGTTGGAGCCGCCGACGCCCGATCCGTTCCATCTCAACTCTCTCCCGGCTCGTCGAGAGTAACGCCATGCAAGAGCCTAAGTATGCCGGCAAGTACGGGGTGGAGCAACAATTGGCGCTCCTGTCGAAATGGCTGGCCGAATCCGGCTTCGGCGAGGCGGCCATGCTGGTCAGCACCGCCGCGATGTCGGTGAAAGATGCGACCGACCGCAAGCGCCTGGCGCGCCTGCGCAGCGGCGCCGCGCTCGTCGCCAGCCCGCTCGCGCCGCCGCCGCGCAACCTCGCGCCGCGCGAAATCCCGCTGCCCGAAATCCCGCTGCCCGAAATCCACGACAAGCGCCGGGCACGCAGCGCCTGAGGGATGGAAACGCTTACCCGCCACAATTCTCGACTTGGTCTTCGCCCCGGTCGCGGATTGAATTGCGCGGCGGCCAATTCCGAAACGGGGCCTCGGGATGGCGCCGCCTGTGCATTTGTGGCCTCAAGGGAACGTCCATGAAAAATTTCAAATTTGCCGTTGCCGACCTTCATCGCATCGATCGCGATCTGGTCGACTATATCGACGCCTTTATTCCGGACGAGATTTTTCCGCTCGAGCTGACGCGGATGGCCGGGGCGGAAATCATTCCGCCGCTCTTGAACGCGCTCGAGGACCAGGGGCTGCAAGCGGTCGTCGGCCGCGACCTCGGCACCGTCGAGCGACTCTATCGTACCAGCGGCGGCCGCATGAAGCGGCTGATCCAGACCAACGATCCGAAATATCATCCCAATGCGGGACCGAACGACACGATGGTTCTCGCGCTCCTGCGCGACGGCGTTCCGCAAGGCTGCGTCGCCTCGCGCCTCTTGTGGTGCGAGCGCAGCATGGCCGAGGAGATGGAAAGCGGACGGCTCTGGGTCTCGCACCCCTCGCTCTGGACGGCGGAAGATCGCTGCGTCGTCCGCGCCCCGACCGCGAGACGAATCCGCGCCTGCCATGTGGTCTTCACCGGCTCGATCTATCTCGCGCAGGAAGTGACCGGCGGCACGACCTTGGCGGCGATGCTGCGGCTTCACTATCTCTGGGTGCTGTGCCATTGGCGCTTCTCGTGGCTCACCGGCATCATCGAAGGCGCCTTGGCGCGGCGCCACATCTTCGACGTCTATGGGATGACGTCGCTCGAGGTCGGGATCTGGCGCACCCGCCCGGGCGAAGGCACCGAGCTGCATAAATACGAATTGCCGACCTGCGATCGCGAGACGGCGATCGCTTCCTGGCTCCGGCCGGAAACCGGCGATCTCGCCCGCCCGCTCGGCTGGCCTTCGCTTGCGGTGCTGCCGCCGCAAGCCCTGCATGCCGAAGCCGTCTAAGCCGCCGCACGCGCTCGCCGATCATCCGGGCGATGGTCGGCGGCCGCTGGGCGTCTCAGTGGCGCAGCGACGTCTCCCGCGCGCCCGGCATCGCCGCGAGCGCGGCGAGGCTGATCGCGAGACAGACCATGACGTAATAGCAGGGCGCGAGGCGCTCGCCCGTCACCGCAATCAGCCAGGCGACCATCAAGGGCGAAAATCCGCCGAACAGGCTGACGCCGAGATTGTAGGCGATGGACATCGCGGTCGATCGCGTGCCGGTCGGGAACAGCTCGGCGAGGGCGGCGCTGAACGGCCCGGCATAGCCCGAAAACAGCAGGCCGAAGAATACCGCGACGCTTGCGACCCGCGCGACGCTCGGCTGCGCCTCGAGCCACGCGAACGCGGGATAGAGCAGGATGATTCCGGCGGCGGCGGTCACCGCCATGATGCGCCGGCGCCCCAGAATGTCGGAGCACCAGCCCATCAGCGGACAAAACACCATCATGACGAGGCCCGAGATCGCGGGGGCGACGAACGCCACCTCTGCCGGCAGATGCAGCACCTGCACGGCATAGGTCGGCATGAAGACGAGCAGGACGTAGAAGATCGCCGTGCCGCCGACGACCAGCGCGAAACCGATGCCGAGCGCGGCTTTGTGCGCCCGGAAGACTTCGGCAATCGGCGAATCCCCTTCCGGCGATCGGCCGCGGCGGAAATCCGGCGTCTCGTCGAGGCGCAGGCGCATGAGAACGCCGACCGGGCCGATCAGCAATCCGATCGCGAAGGGCAGGCGCCAGCCCCAAGCATCGATCTCGGCGAGCGTCAATGTCCGGACCAGCAATCCGCCGATCAGCCCGGACAGCAGAACCGCCGCCCCTTGCCCCGCAAATTGCCAGGCGCCGAAATAGCCGCGCTGCGACGGCGGCGCGTGCTCGACCAGGAAGGTCGCCGCGGTCCCGAATTCGCCGCCCGCCGAGAGGCCCTGGAGCACGCGGGCCAAGACGATCAGCAGCGGCGCGGCGACGCCGATCGCGGCGTAGGACGGGGTGACAACGAGGATCGCGGTTCCGCACGTCATCAACCCGATGACGGCGACCAGCACCGATTTGCGGCCGTAGAGATCCGCGAAATTGCCGAGCACGATGCCGCCCAAGGGACGTACGCCATAGGCAACGCCAAAAACCGCAAGCGCCGACAGCAGCGAGCTCCAGGCGGCGCCGGTCGGGAAAAACAATTTCGCGATCGTCACGGCCATGTAGCCGTAGATCGTGAAATCGTACCATTCGAGCGCGTTGCCGGCGATCGCGGCCGCGAGCGTCCAGGCGGTGATCTTGCGCGTCGGCGTCGCGGCGTCGTTCAGGCGATGCATCGGCTGATCCCGGCGCCCCGACCATCGCGGACCGCCCTCCCTTGGGCAACACAATCGCACATCGCCGCGCCCCTCTCTGGTCGGCACATCGGCATGCGTACGATAGCGTACCGACCGCGTCTCATCGCGCAGCGTCTGCAATTTTGGCGCGAGTGTACCGGCGTTGTTTCATCCGCGACACGTCCAACAGGTGCAAAATGCGCGTCAATCGTTGTTTTACATTGCGGCGACAAAATCGCCCGCTTACATCGTTGATCGGTCGTCGACATGACCCGGGCTCTTGTGCCGCGAACCTCGATCTGATTTTAGCAGCAGCGCGATGCCGACTGTCGTAACCCAGAGCTACCGCGTCTATTTTCTCAGCGCGAAGAACCGCATCGCTGACGCGCATGTTCTCGATTGCGCCGATGACCAGACCTGCGTGACGGCCGCGCTCGCGCTGCTTCGCCAGCATCCGGAATATCCGGCGGTCGAGATTTGGCAAGATAGCCGTAAGGTTGGAACCTATCGTCTTCCGTCGAGCGACGCCGGCGACGGGCCGACACAAGCGGGCGAGCCGAGCGTATAGCCGAAAATTCGCCGGGCGCGGATTTTTCCAACGCCGTCTCGCCGGCAACACCGATCAGGCCGCCATCTGATCGGTGGCGGCTCTGGGCAACCGGATCGCGACCCGGGTCCCCATCCCCGGCGTGCTGGTCAATTCGACGATCCCGTCATGCTGCTCGACGATCTGCTTGACCGTCGGCAGACCGAGGCCGGTGCCGAAACTCTTGGTGCTGAAAAACGGCTCGAAGACTTTCGGCAGCATTTCGGGCGCGATCCCGGTTCCCCTATCTTCGACGATCAACGCGAAATGCGTCGCCGACGTCGTGGTCGTCACGCGAATTGTCCGCTCCTCGCCACCGGGTAGCGGCTCGGCCATCGCCTGAACGGCATTCTCGATCAAATTGATCACCACCCGGTGCATGCGATCGCGATCGATCGCGACTTTGCAGCCGGGTGCGCCGAGCTTGGGCGTCAGCCCGATCGACGCTGGCAGCGGGTAATCGCGCAGCACCTCCGCGAGCCATTCGTCGGCCAGCGCGGCCGTGCGCCGAACCTCTTTGGGCTCAGCGTAATCGAGCAGATTGACGATAATGCCGTCGCACCGGCCGATGCTCCGCTCCGCCCGCTCGAACGGGCGCGCGAGATTCAGCCCGGCTTGCGTCGCCGATTGCCGGATCACGTACAAGGTGTTTCGGATCGCGCTGAGCGGATTGCGCAGCTCATGCGCGACCGTCGCCGTCACCTGCCCCAGCGCGGCGAGACGCTCGCTTCGCAACAGCTCGTCATGGGCATTCCTGAGCTCGGCGGTGCGCTCCTCGACGCGGCCCTCGAGCACCTCGTTCATTTCGCGAATCTCGCGATGCGCGGCATTCAGCCGCTCCGCGTGATCGCGCAAGGCGATGCTGCGGTCGCGAAAGATCATCAAGGCGCGCCCGAGCGTGCCGATCTCGTCGCGCCGATCGTCGCCGTCGATCCGGACCGCCAGATCGCCGGCGCTCAACCGTCCCATCAATCGGGTTATTTCGGTCAGCGGCCGAACGATAAACCGCTTCGTGATCCATCCCACGGTCAGCAGGGCGCCGATCAGCCCGCCGCCCGACAACCCGATCAACAGCTCGAGCGTGCGCGCCGAGCGCGCGTCCGCCAGACTCTCCGCCTTCCGCATCATCGCCGCGCTCCGATCGACCTCCTCACCGATCAGGGCGATGAGCGTTTCGCGCGCCTGCTGGGCGCCGCCCGTCGATAGGGCATGCGCCTGGTCGAATTGCTTGTCGACCATGAATTGATACAATTGCTCGCCGGTCGAGCCATAGGCGTCGATCGCCCGCTCGATCCGCGCCAGACGATCCGTCTCGGTCGGGTCCGCCGGCAATCGCCTCAGTTTCGCAATGCTGTCCTTCAGGCGATCGAGATCGGTGACATAGGCCGAGGCAAAGACGTCGAGCCCCGCCTTGTCGGTCATCAGCATCGCATTCTTCTCGTCGGCCGCGACGCCATTGACCGACGCGGCGGCCACCAGCGCCTCGGTCTGGCGCGCCGCCGTCACCCGGATGATTTCATGCGTTTGAGCGGTCAATTCGCTGAGGCTGCGCTCGGCCAGCACGACGATTCCGAGCGCGACCCCCAGCATGACGGCCGGCGGAATCGCGACTTTCGCCATCAACCGAAGATTCTCGATCCGCCTCAGCATCGCGCGCCGTTCCTGCCGTGCCGCGCTAAAATTACCTTTCACCGGCTTAACTTGGCGTTATCGGTCGGTTAAGAAATGCTTGCGGCCTTGGGCATCGGCCTTTGGCGCCGATCGCGTCGGTGCCATGTGCGGCGGCTCGACCGCGATCAGCCGGCGGCACGGCGATCGAGAAAGGACCGCAGCACCCGCGCGCATTCGCGGGCATGGGAAAACGGCAGCCCGTGGCGCGCATGGCCGAAGATATTGAGCTCGGCGTCGGGCAGCAGCCGGTGCAGCTCGGCCGCGATCGGCGCCGGAATGAACGGGCTGCCGTCGGGATGCAGCAGCAACGTCGGACACCGGACCTCCGTCAGCCGCGGCGTGAGATCGGCTCCGATCAGGACGCCGAGCGCATTCAAAATCGACTCGCGCGGCCAGGCTTCCTGCCGCGCGGCGAACCAAGCCCGGCGCTCGGGCGAGAGCGCATCGTCATGAAAGCGATCGCGCATGAAGATGTCGGACCAGCCCTTCACGCCGGTATCGTCGAGCTGCTGTCGCCAAATCTCGACCCGCTGGATCGAGGCGCCGAGATGCGCGCCGTTGCTGACGGTAAGCGTCGCGATCCGATCGGGCCGCGCCAGCGCGGCGGCCAAGGCGATCGTGCCGCCGATCGATTCGCCCACCAGATGGAAGCGCGCCAGCCCCGCCGCGTCGGCAACCGCGAAAAGATCGTCGACCAGCAAATCGAGCGACCAGTCGAAGTCGGACGCCGGAATCTGCGAGCGGCCGTAGCCGCGCATGTCGAATGTCACGAGCCGGTAGCGGTCGGCGAGCGCCGCGTGCCACCCCGTCCAAATTCCGGCGCAAGCCCCGATACCGTGATGGAACAGGATCGGGGCGGAGCCGCCATTCCAGGGCGCAACCTGATCGAGAATGTCATAGTGCAAAGCACCGTGCCGGGTCGCGGCGAGCGGCATCTCGATACCTGCTATCGGGAAGTTACGGCGCT
>Ga0307374_10007799_pt1 | contig 16189 bp, 13 predicted proteins | sample OX3MG_FD_202532 | JGI IMG/M metagenome (GOLD analysis project Ga0307374, IMG submission 202532) | Soil microbial communities from Risofladan, Vaasa, Finland - OX-3 | ecosystem: Environmental > Terrestrial > Soil > Coastal area > Acid sulfate soil | place: Finland: Risofladan, Vaasa | collected... | reverse complement strand
AATGCCCTGGAGATCCTCAAAAAATCACCGGGGGTTTCCGTAGATAATAATGACCAGATCAGCCTCAATGGAAAAGCCGGGGTATTGATCATGATTGATGGGCGGCAGACCTATCTTTCCCAGCAGCAGGTAGTCAATATGCTCAAGACCATGAATGCTTCTTCCATCGCCCGAATAGAATTGATGACTCAGCCTTCAGCCAAATATGATGCGGCCGGTAATGCCGGGATCATTAATATCATCACCCGGAAAAATAAAATGCGGGGATGGAATGGCAGCATCACGGCTGGGTATGGTCAGGGCATCTACAACCGGGAAAATGGGGGAGCCAATCTGAACTATAGGAGCGGGAAATTCAATGTATATGGCAACTATGATTTTTCCAGGCAAGTCTGGTATAATCAGCTGGACCTGATCCGGGATTTCAATGATGGTCCTTCCGGATCGCTCAGTGCTAAGTTCATCCAGACTTCCATCAACCGGAATCCATCTGAAAATCATGACCTGAAAGCCGGGGTGGATTACTTCCTCAATAAGCAAAATACCATCGGGGTCATGGTCAATGCGGTGATCAACCCGGAAGAAGTGAATACGAATTCCAATACCCTCATAGAAAATCCGGATGGATCGCTGCAATCCCAGGCTCTGACCCATAACCAATCCCAGGACCGCTGGAGTAATATCACCTATGACCTGAATTACCAGGGGAAACTCGATACTTCAGGTACGGAACTGGATGCAGATATGGCTTATTCCCGGTTCAATAACCTTAACCAACAGCAGTTTTTGACCAATACTTTTGATTCATTGGGAAATATGGAAAAATTGGCAGGGATGCTCAACCCAGAGATCCGGAAAGGCACGCTCCCTTCATTAATCAGCATCCATACCGCCAAAATTGATTTCACCCATCCCCTGGGGCGCCAGGCTAAGCTGGAAGCCGGACTGAAAACCAGTTTCGTGACCTCGGATAACAACGTGCAATATTTTTACCAGGATAACGGAGCCTGGTTATTTGATTCGGCAACCAACCATTTCAAGTACACCGAAAACATCAATGCAGCCTATATCAATTTCAGTAAAACCTTTTCCAAAGGGTACAGCCTGCAGATAGGCCTTCGCGGGGAACAAACCATTTCCAGAGGGCAGCAATTTACCATTGATTCCACCGTCAGCCGGAATTACATCCAGCTTTTCCCCACGATTTATTTGTCCAGGAAATTAAATAAGGACAATACGGTAGGATTTTCCTATGCCAGGAGGATCGACCGACCCGATTATCAGGATCTCAACCCATTCCGGTATTACCTGGATCCCTATACTTACGAGGTGGGCAACCCTTTCCTGCAACCCCAGCTCACCAATTCCATTGAACTTACCCATTCCTATCAGGGAATACTGAACACCACCCTGAACTATTCCCGGACCAGGAATGTCATATCCAACGTGCTAAACCAGGTCGATTCTTCTAAAATAACCTACCAGACCAAAGATAACCTGGCTTCACTTACCCATGTGGGTCTGGCGATCTCAGCCAATCTGGGTATTACCAGGTGGTGGATGACCAATGATTACCTGAATATATTTGATAACCTGTACCAGGGCATATACCTGGGCACCCCTTTTCAGGACGGCATGTTAAGTTGGATGTTCAACAGCACCAATACCTTTACCCTGCCTAAAGGTTATTCCCTTGAACTGAGCGGATATTACCAATCCGCAGCGGTGGAGGGACTATTGACCGGCGAACCCAGGTATGAGATTTCCGGCGGAATGGAGAAATCGATCCTGAATAAGCGGGGTATCATCAAACTGAATGTCAATGATATTTTCGATACCCAGCATTTCACCGGGAATATGAATTATCAGAATATTCATGTTTTTGTGAATAATCACTGGGATAGCCGGATGGTCAATTTGAGTTTCACCTACCATTTTTCGAAAGGTAAAATTAACCAGGTACAAAGACACCGATCATCCATTGATGCCGAGCAATCCCGGATAAAACATTAATCTGTACCTGCTGTACCTGCCAGCTGGTCGAGGGGATCCGGTTTGGGAGGTACTCTTTTTGTGCCGACATCTGGCCCTGCTGGAGCCTTAAGAACCATGTAACATAATGAGGCTATTTATCGTCAATAGATTAATCTTTAATAATCCTTCCTCATGAGTGTATGGCATACTTTTATGGCATCAGCTGTTTTTTTCGGTCAGTCCATTTTAGCAAATGGAGGAATATCTCACAAAATCTCCGGCAAAGTGACAGATCCTGGGGGGAGTCCTGTTCCCTATGCCACTGTCAATCTCCTAAAGTCAGGGGATTCCTCTTTTGTGTCCGGAGATATCACGGATTCTGCCGGAATCTACCATTTTCAGGAGATTCCCGCCGGCGCTTACCTGATTTCCGTTACAGCCATCGGATACCAGCGTGTGTACAGCCGGGTTTTCCGGGTGAACCCTGTAGCAACAAACAGGGTTCTTCCGGCCCTCGTTTTGCCAATCAAAGGAAAATTGCTCCAAGGGGTGAATATAACGGCCACAAAACCATTTATTGAGCACCGGCTGGACAGGACCATTATCCATGTAGCCAACAGTATTGTCAGCTCCGGGGAAACGGCAATGGATGTATTGCGAAAGGTTCCGGGAGTATATGTGGATAAGGATGGAAATATATCCCTGCAGGGTAAACAGGGAGTCCAGGTCATGATTGACGGCAAGCTCAGTTATCTTTCCGCTGCCGATCTGGCCAGTATGCTGAACAACATGCCGTCCGGGTCAATAAACCAGATTGTCCTAATGACCAATCCTCCCGCTAAATACGATGCGGCTGGCAGTGCCGGCATTATCAATATCCAGTTGAAAAAGAATTCAGAGGCGGGATTCAATGGAAGCGTGATGGCCGGGACTTCCACGGGTATTGCCTTCGGAGGTTTTCCCGGGTATAATTCAGGGATCAATCTGAATGATATGGCGGGGAAGTTCAATATCTATGGTAATTATAATGCCAGCTGGTCCGACAGACCCGATTGGCTGAACCTGACCCGCTGGGTCAATGCCGGAAAAACAGCATCCATATTTCAGCAGCATTCGCTCATCATTAACCGGGAACTGGATCAGGATTGGAAGCTGGGTATGGATATCAGTCTGGATAAACGGAATAGCTTCGGTTTTATGGTCACCGGCTTCAATAACCTGGTGCATACCAGTGTGGGAAACGGTACAGATATCCAGGATAGTCAGGGGTTGACAGATTCCAGCCTGTATGTCTCCAGCTTATACAGGAACCGCTATAACAGCATCACCTATGATGCCAGCTATAAACGGGCATTTGACACCAGCGGCAGGGAATTGGAAATAGACCTGGATTATTCAGATTTTGGCAGTCTTCAGGTTCAGCAGATCAACAATTATTATTATGACCAGGCAGGAAATCCCTCGGAACAACCCGTTTACCTGCGAAGCAATGCGCCATCCACAATCATCATCCGGTCTGCCCGGATGGACTATTCCCAGCCCATTTTTGGCAAAGGAAAATTCGAAGCAGGCTGGAAAACCAGCTGGGTATCCACGGATAACAACCTGTTATTTGATTCACTGGCTTTGGGAACCTGGCTGAAGGATAATTCGCTGACCAATCACTTTGTGTACAACGAAAATATCAATGCAGCTTATATCAATGTACACCGGGATTTTTCCCGGATGAGCATTCAGCTGGGCCTGAGGGCCGAACAGACCCGTTCCATGGGTAATTCACTCACGACGGGGCAGGTGGTCAACCGGAGCTACCTGGACCTGTTTCCGACGGCATTTGTTTCCCGGAAGTTATCCTCATCCAATCAGCTTACCTTTTCCTACAGCAGGCGGATTGACCGGCCTGATTACCAGGACCTCAATCCCTTCCTTTTTTTCCTGGATCAATACACCTATCAGCAGGGCAACCCGTTCCTTAATCCGCAATACACCAATAATTTTTCAATTACCCATATTTTCAAAGGAATCTATTCCACCTCCCTGTCTTATAGCCATACCCGGGATCCCATGGTACAGACCACCCAGCCTGTGGATTCTACGGGCAAAATAACCAAGGCGATCCGGGTTAATCTGACAGCCCGCAATGTGTGGGACCTGTCATTCAGCGCACCGCTGGACCTCAGCAAATGGTGGACGGTCAATCTCAGCCTGGATGCTTTTTACATGCAGTTCATTGCCCGGGACTTCCTGGGGGGGAACCTCAACAATGCGCAAGCCTCCCTGGATGCCAATGCGGATAACAGTATTAAGCTGCCGGGTAATTGGAAAGCAGAACTATCTATGAGGTACCAATCCCCGCTTGCCTATGGGGTATTCCGGATAAAATCTCAGTATGAAATGGATGCGGGACTGGAAAAATCTTTATGGCATCACAAGGCCGATCTGAAGCTCAATGTGAATGATATTTTTAATTCCTGGTATAACCGGCTCAGTGCAAATTATGGGGTGATGAACCTATACTTATCGGAAAGGTGGAGCTTCACCAGGGCTAACCTGACCCTAACCTGGCATTTCGGAAAGAAAAACCCCAAGGCCCCTGCGACCATGCATACCGGTATTCAGGAGGAGGAAAACCGGATCAAAAAATAAACTTTTCTGGTATTGGCCGTCATTTTAAACTCCCGGATAGCATTGGATGGAATATATCCTATGGATAGGAAAAAACCGAACTCCGTTTTTCCCAAAGTAAACCAATTGACCCGGGTCATCCTGGATGGTACCTGATCGCCCGGAAGGCTTTTATTTACCTTTAAGTCCATTTAAGCGGTAACTTTTTGAGAATTCCTTGTCTTTATTTCAGCATGGTACTATGGTGAATGATTCGCAGGTCAGGGATATTTTGGTGGAGCGCTGCAGGAATGGAGACAGGCTTGCCTTCCGGCAGCTGTATGATCAGTATGCGAAGGCCATGTATAATATAAGCCTGCGAATGCTCGGGAGCCAGATGGATGCAGAGGATGTCCTTCAGGAGTCATTTATACAGGTTTTTACCCATATCAGTGGTTTTCGGGGAGAATCCAGTGTGGGTGCCTGGATAAAGCGGATTGTCATCAATCAATGTCTGAATCAATGGAAGAAAAAAAAGATCAGCTGGATTGCCATGGATGAATCCTCCGAATTCCCAGAAGAGGAAGTTATGGACGAAGGGGAGTTTACCCTGGCTGTAGATAGGATTAAGGAAACCATCCAACAGCTTCCAGATCAATACCGGATCGTATTTAATTTGTACCTGTTGGAACAGCATACTCACCGGGAAATAGCGGACCTGCTTGGCATCTCGGAATCTGCGGCCAAAACCCAGTACCACCGGGCTAGGAAGAAAATAATGCAGCTGCTGCAGATCAAGGAAATGGATTTAACCAGCCCATCATGAAAACAGGAGTCCAGTTGGAACAGTTTATCCGGGAGAACCGGGAGGTTTTTGATGACCAGGTTCCCGGGAAGCAGGTTTGGTTCAGGGTCGATCGGGTGTTGGGTAAAAAACCCCCATTTCGCCTCATTACCGGGCTGCGGGGCTACAAATGGAAATTGGCAGCCCTGATCCTGCTGATCCTGGGCATGACCGGAGGTATCCGGCTGGTCCGGATCAGGGAAAGCGCCGGATCTGTACTACCGGCACCCTGGTCAGCTATGCAGCATTATTATAATAGGCAGATCACCCGGAAAATCGCGTTGATCCGGTCGCAGACAGGACATAAATCGACTTTTAGTGCGGAAGACCTGGTTCAGTCCGAACTCCGGGATCCCGCTTATATCCGGCTCGAAAGGGCTTTTCAGGAAAATCCCGGGGATGAGCAGGTACAGGCAGCTGTTCACCAGTATTACCAGACCAGGCTGGAAATACTGGACCGGATCAACCACACCGTCCGCAAATCCATTCAAGGAACAAATAAAGGATAACCATGAAAAAAATACCCGTTGCCTTATTCTCGGTCATGTTGCCCTTCCTGGTAGCCGCTCATCCCAATAAGGTGGTGTACCGCAAAACAATACACAAGGATTACCAGCTAAAGGATAAAGATCTGCTACACCTGGGCAATAAATACGGCAGGATTGCCCTGCATACCTGGAATAAAAATGAAGTACAGGCTACCATTATTGTCAGTGGCTATGGCCAGGATCTTCATGAAGCGGAACAGATTGCGGATTTGGTCAATATTGATGCCAGTCAGGCCGCTGACCAGGGGGATGTCAGTATTTCCACCAGCTACAACAAGCCTTCAGCAGGTTTATCATCCCTCTGGCATCTATTGTTCAGCGGTGCCCCGGATAAAACGGGTAGTTATGTGAACATTGATTATGAAGTGTATGTGCCAGCTTCTCTTCGCATGCTGGATGTGGAGAATAATTATGGGGATGTGACTGCGGATACCATCAGTTGCCCCTTTAATCTGGCGATGAACTATTGTCGATTTGACCTGGACGGCATCAGCGAACCATTGACGGTGAGAATGGACTATTCCAAGGGAACGATCAGTCATGCGGTCAGTATTAATCTGTCCGCAAAATATTCCACCCTGGATAATGAAGAGACCGGGTCTATCAGTACGAGATCCGATTATAGTAATTACCGGTTGCAAAAGGTAGGCACTTTTTCCCTGCATTCCGATTATGATGAGGTGCAGATTGATCAGCTCACCGATCTCAGCGGGGAATCCGACTATACCCATTACCGGATTGGGAAATTGGACGGTAGTGCAGACTTGCATATGGACTATGGGGATTTTAAGGTGGGGACCCTGGGCAAGGATTTCCGGAAGATCAGTGTGACAAGTACCTATGGAGGAGTGTACCTGGGCATTTCTCCCGGAACCGCATTCCAGCTGGAGGCAAATTTGTCCTATGGAAATTTAAAGACGGGGAATATTCCTTTTAAAAATGTGATCAGCAATACCCAAGGCGCAAAAAAAAGTTTCAGTGGCTTGGGTGATGGGGCGAATGAACTTTCTCCCCTGATCAGTTTTCATGGGACTTATGCAGACCTGGTCCTGAAGTCCCCTTGATCAGGAAGGTCTTTGGCCTCAGGCTGGGGACCCGGGGACTGATCAGATTTTAGATGCGGATCATGGCGGTACCCAAGAACAAAGCTGATGGCGGGGTACCAGCCATGCAAATTGGGGGAATACAAAAACAGGATAAGAAAACTTTAAATTTAAATTTTATTCTATGAAATCTATCTTGATGACCTTTGCCGGGCTTGTCCTGATGATCACCGGCCTTTATCAGCCTGCAAATGCCCAGGTTACCCGCATCAGCGGGGATGGCAAAATTAAAACGGAAAGCCGGAATATTTCGGGTTCATTCACAGGTATCCAGAGTTCCGGGAATTTCCAGGTCTTTATCAGCCAGGGTAGCCCGGCTTCCGTAAAGGTGAAAGCGGATGAGAACCTCCTGTCAGATATCCTGACCACCCGGGATGGAAAAAACCTGGATCTTCATACGCGGAATAATGTACTCATTCATTCTGCTGATCCGGTCAAAATTTATATCACCCTACCTGATCTGAAGAAGCTGAGTTCCAGCGGAACCGGATCATTCGAAAGCAAAAGCCAGCTTAAAGTGTCGGACCTGAATATCACCGTCAGCGGCAGATCGAAGCTGAACCTGAATCTAATCGGTAATGATATCCAAACGGTTGTTTCCGGATCAGCGGATATCAAACTGGAAGGGGCATCCCCAAAATCCGCCTATGCTATTTCAGGGCGTGCTGAGGTAAATGCATTAGGACTCCTGAGCAAGACCTGTGACATTCAGATTTCCGGGATGGGAAATGCAGAGGTGAATGTCAGCGACCAGATGAAGGTGGTTATTTCCGGAATGGGAAATATCCGTTATCGGGGCAATCCAAAGATCAGCCAGGTGATATCAGGCATGGGAAAGATTTCCAGCGAATAAACAGGTTGCCCAGGTGCCCTGTTTTTTTTAACTTCGCTTCCAATAACCCATTCGGTCATGCCCTCATTTGATATTGTCAGTAAGGTAGATCCCCAGGTGCTGGACAATACCATAAATACCGTAAAAAAGGAAATCATCAACCGGTTTGATTTCAAGGACAGCCATGTGCAGATTGAACTGAATAAGAAAGAAATGAGCCTGATTCTCGAATCTGACAGTGATATGAAGATGAGGCAGATGACCGATGCGCTGGTCAGCCGCTCAGTCAAGCAGGGCTTGGACCCCCTGGCTTTTGACTTCAGCCGGGAAGCTTATCAGAGCGGGAAACATGTGAAAAAAGAAGTCCCCATACGCAATGGCCTGAAACAGGAGGATGCCAAACGGATCCTCAAAGCAATCAAGGAAAGCGGGTTAAAGGTTCAGGGGCAGATCATGGATGATATCATCCGGGTCAACGCTAAGAAAATTGATGATCTTCAGGCAGTCATCCGCCATTGCAGGTCAGGTGATTTTGGGATTCCCCTGCAATTCCTGAATATGAAAAGCTGAAGGCAGTCCTAACCCTTGGCCGGTAACCCGAAATCACCTATATTTGCCCCTCAAAATTAAGTTACCCATGAAACAGGGCATTCACCCGGAAAACTACAGGTTCGTGATTTTCAAGGATATGTCCAACGGACATGCCTTTTTAAGCCGGTCTTCTGCCCCTTCCCGGGAAAATATCAGCTGGGAAGATGGGAAAGAATATCCGCTCATCAAACTGGAAATTTCCAATACCTCCCATCCATTTTATACTGGAAAGAACATGCTGGTGGATACGGCTGGCCGAATTGATAAATTCCGCAAACGTTACGAAAAGAAAAAATAACTTGGTTTTCAGGTTAATCTGGATGGCCCGGGGCTGAAATAGCCGGGCTATTCTTATTTTTGGTCATGCGAAATATCATACTACAGGATGACCCGGTTGCCAGGGAAAGATTATTTCCTTTTTCACTGACCCGTCCGATTGGGGAAATCCAGGTAGGCATTACTACCCTGGCCGCAAAATGGGCGCATTACCTTGGGGGAACCGTATCTTACGGGACAGCTGACTATCTCCAGGAAAAATACCCCTGCCGTCTTATGGACGACAACTGGTTCATTTATTCCCATATCATTTCCAGTCCCGGGCTTGCAATATCCGTGATGGCATTAAAACCTGGTCAGGGACTTTCCCTGAAAGGGATGGTGTTCGCCTGGCGCAGCCAAAGGATGCCCCTTTCCGAAGAACTGGACTTGATCGAATACACCGGTGAACTGCGGATACTCGAACACCCCTATCATATTTTTCATTTCAATGGAGATTTGCTCAGGCAGGATTTCCAGATGCTGACCCGGGGAAGGCAATCTGCGGAAATTGCTGGGTCTAACCGACTGTTGGCCACCGAACATATTTTCCTGGAAAACGGGGCTATCGCGGAACATTGTTATTTGAATGCCACCAGGGGGCCAATTTACCTTGGAAAGGGAGCTGAGGTAATGGAAGGAGCCATGATCCGGGGTCCGTTCTCCATGGGTGAAGGGTCTGTGGTAAAGATGGGGGCTACAATCTATGGGGCTACTTCCCTGGGGCCTTTTTGCCGGATGGGCGGAGAGATCAAGAATGCGGTGGTCTTCGGTTATTCCAATAAAGCCCATGAAGGGTATCTCGGAGATGCCGTGATCGGGGAATGGTGCAATCTGGGGGCGAACACCAATTGCTCCAACCTGAAAAATAATGTAGGCAATGTCAAGGTCTGGGATGCGTACCGGAAGACCTATAGGTCCGCGGGAACTAAATGCGGGCTGATGATGGGGGACTATTCCCGCAGCGGTATCAGTACGATGTTTAATACGGGCACCGTAACCGGGATATCCTGTAATATATTCGGCGGGGATTTTCCACCTAAATTTATTCCTTCCTTTTCCTGGGGGGGTGCAGCCAGGTGGATGAAGTATGATCTGGAGAAAGCTATCGGGGATGCCAGGTCCTGGATGAAAATGAAACAGCAGGAAATGACAGGTCCGGAAGAAGACATCCTTAAATATCTGTTTTCACAAACAGGCTGAATTGATTTTAATCTGTACTGGCAGTCCTCAAGGGACTGATCACCAACCTAAACGCTAAAAAAGGAAGTGGTTCTCCTCCCTGGTGTCGTTCAAGGGTTCAAGAACCGGAATTTGATGAGAAAAATGATAGTTGCCGGCAACTGGAAGATGAACCTCAGTTTCCAGCAGGCCAATTCGCTGGTTCATGATATTCTCCGGGCGGATATCCCGATGCAGACCAATCATCTGGCGATTTTTGCTGCCCCGTTTCCATACCTCCAGAATGTGCAATCCCTGGTTAGCAGCCACTCCCAGTTTTTCACTGCCGCACAGAACTGCCACACGGGAAAATCCGGCGCTTTTACCGGAGAAGTATCGGCCTTCATGCTGCAATCGATCGGAGTGGAATATGTGATCCTGGGTCATTCGGAAAGAAGGGAATATTTTGGGGAAACGAGTGCCATACTCGTTCAAAAACTCAGGCAGGCGCTCGAGTCAGGCTTAAGACCCATTTTCTGCTGTGGGGAAACACGGTTGATCCGGGATGCCGGCACACAGAATGAATATGTGACCAAACAACTGGAAGAAACGGTTTTTTTGTTTTCCCCTGAACAAGCTGCCCGGATGGTGATAGCTTATGAGCCCATCTGGGCGATCGGTACGGGTCTGACCGCCTCGGCCGGTCAGGCGCAGGATATGCATGCCTTTATCCGAAACCTGATCCGCAAAAGATTTAATGCCTCGCTGGGGGAGGAACTTTCCATTATTTATGGGGGGAGCTGCAAGCCGGGCAATGCCAGGGAATTATTCGGCTGCCCGGATGTGGACGGGGGACTAATCGGTGGGTCATCCCTGGTGGCGGATGATTTTTTACAGATCCTGCAAAGCTTTTAAATTCGACCTTGACTGAATGGACGGGTATTTCCATTATTCAGCTGGAGACCTGGTGATGGAACACTGGTTGGAAGGCTCACTCGGATCCAATGGCTTTACAGCCATTAAAATGGCATTAACGATAATGAGAAAGGTCCTCGTTCAGGGGTTCTATCACCGGCAGGATGAGGTGAACAATGAAAAGAGTGACCAGGTATACACTGCCGACAATCAGGAATGCAAAGAAATAACCGGATTTACCGTAACTGTCCAAAATCCGGCCAAGGGAAAAATTGGCGATTATACTGGCAATTGCACCTACCATTCCTCCGATACCCACCACGGAGGCAGTCGCTTTTTTAGGGAAAATATCTGAAACCAGGGTAAAGACATTAGCAGACCAGGCCTGGTGGCCTCCCGCTGCAATTCCGATCAGCAGCACAGATATCCATTCATTTTTGGTTTGTGTGGCAAATATCACCGGCAGGATGATCAAAGCACAGATCAATAAGGTTATTTTTCTGGATTTATTGACTGTCCATCCCCGTTTAATGAAATGGGAAGAAAGCCATCCTCCGGAAATACTTCCTGCATCTGCAATCACATAAATGATAATCAGCGGTAAAGCCAGGCCCTGAAGGTTCAGCCCGAACTGGGCATGCAGGAAAAAGCTGCCCCAGAACAAATAAAACCACCAGGCAGCATCTGTTATTTTTGCTATGGCAAAAGCCCATGTTTCCTTTAGGAAAATGACCTGAATCCAGGCAATCTTTGCCGGGGATTCTAGACTGGAATCCCCGACGATATACTCCAGTTCCCGGGAACTGACTTTAGGATGGCTCTCCGGTTTTTTATAGATTTTCAGCCAGCATATCAGCCAGGTGAGACTGAAGATGAATGTGATGCAGAATGCATATTGCCAGTGTTTGCCATTATTGGCCACAAAAAGGGGAATGATGAGCGGGGCAAATATTGCCCCTACATTGCTCCCTGCATTAAAGATTCCGGTCGCAAAAGCCCGTTCCTTCACCGGAAACCATTCCCCGACAGTTTTGATGCAGGCGGGAAAATTACCGGATTCCCCGAATCCCAGGCCAAACCGCGTAAAGACAAAACCAATCCAGCCCATGGACCTGGTGATCAAGGTATGTAAAAGGCTGAAAAAGCTCCAGATAGCAATCGAAATAGCATAACCCAGCCTGGTGCCGATCCTGTCGATTATTCCGCCCATGATCAGCAATCCTGAAGCATAAGCCACCATAAAGGCATTCGTAATATAACTATACTGAATATTAGTCCAGTGAAATACATATTTCTGCAAAGTCGGTCCGAGAACTCCCATGATACTACGGTCCATATAATTTATGGTGGTGGCAAAAAACAACATGGAAAGTATTTTCCAACGGTATCTGCCGGACTTTTTCAGCTCTTCCATAAGTCCTGGAATTGAATTAAACGGATTCAGGTGTAAAGACCATCTCAGGGGGCGTTTGCAAATATACTTGCCGGTAACATAAAAGACAGGGATTTAATGAGATATATGGCATTCTCCTGGGGATTTCTTGTGGATAAATAGGGATTAACCCCCCGGATATTCCATGTACCTTCAACAATTAAAAACCTGCATGTCAATACAGGATATTATTGTGCTGGCTTCTGTTCTGGTATTAATCTCCGCTTTCCTGATTCACACGGTCCTGGAGGGGAGAGAAGTAAACAGGCTGAAGGAAAAGCAATAAGTAAAGAAGTAGCTTTTTTACTTTACCTGCATCCGGAGATTCATGGATTGTGCCGGAGTTCAGGAAGTCTTCATTCCCCATTCTCCATTCACCGCCGTTAAAGGATACCGACCATAAAGTTCACAGCGAAACCATTAATCAGTCATGCCCAGATTGGGCTATACGGTAATTGGGGGTAGGGCAGGTTGCCGGGCCTGGTTGAGTTGTTTTAATCCTGCCTGGATCAGGCGGAAACAGATCACCCATGCTATAACACCCAGGATAAGGTACTTCAGGTCCAGGTTGAAGGGTAACCGCATTAAGGAAAAGGGGGCATTCCAAATCATATGCACAGCCATCATGGAGATCATGATCCTTAAAAAGGCAGGCTCTTTCAACATATCCCACTTGAATGGTTTATCCTCTTTTACGAGCCATAATGCTGCGGCTACATTGGCGGTCCAGACGACATGCATAAACGGGGCGAGCAATCCGCGGGTGATGATGTTATTCACACCCTGAGCCATGCCTGAGGTGACGATGATACGGAAAGCGTAACCTGCACTTTCAAATGCCCCGAATCCCGTCCCCACAGCAGCTCCAAATAAAAGTCCGTTCAGAATCCATCGGAACCGTTTGGATTTCCCGACAAGTAGGATGACGATCAGCAACTTGGCGGATTCTTCAATAATCCCTGCTGCAGAAGCTCCCAGGTAGGTAGTGAAGAAATTGAATTTGCTATAAAATACCAGGGCGACAAACAAGGAAGCAATACCTCCGACAAAAAGTAACTGTATCAACATGAATATGGATACATTCCGGGGAATATTCATTTCCAGGAAGAAAATCATGGTGGAAAGGGGGACTGCAAATGATCCTATGAAAATAAGCCCGGGAACCAGGTTGGCATTGGAGAACATGATATAACCTGCATATAGAATAAAAGCCAGTGCCGCCGAAATGCCCAGCATCCTGGCAAACAGCCAAGGTTTACCCCATCCGATCTCCAGATTATCCAGATAGGGGGTATGCCCCGAGGTCCCTGTGATCAGCTGCGCCTCCATTTCTTCCGTAGTATGCTTTTTAAATACCTCTGAAAAAATATTTCCCAATTTGAAATCATGCAATTGTTCCAGCCCAATCAGTCCGTTTAACCGGTCCATCATTCCGGAAGATATCTTGCCTGCAGGAATATCTTTTCTGGTTCGCCATATGGAATCATTGATACGCAGTAAATCATGATCGAGGATTTCTCCTTTTTTGACTTCCCGGTTATTCAGGAAAACAGGGACCTGGCAGGAATCAGCATCAAAAAGGATCTTGCCTATTTCGCTGGAAAAAATCACAAATCCCTGGCCCGGTGAAAGTACTTTCACTGCCTGCTTAGGGTTACCGGAAATATGACCCATGGTGACCGGTTGATCACCCACGGAAAAACAGTACTGAAAGTCCTTTCCTGCAATGCACTCCAGGTAGACATTTTTTTTTTGGACATTGGTTACTTCCATGGGTTAAATGTTTTCAGAAAGAAAGGTAAACTGAAGAGATTCCGACAATCGTTTCCCTGCTTTATATCCCGGCTATGATCATCCACATCAATTTTTGTCATATAAAAATCTCCTTTTCAATCATTTTTTACTGATAAAAAGGTTTTTTTTAAAATAGGGTAAAATACAAAAACACAGCTGATTGATCTATAATAAAGCACTGTTCTCCCCAGCTATCCGGCTTAATGGGCAAAACTTTTACTCCTGAGTATTTTTTATCCGGGAAAAGTTGTCGGATCCCATCAACACATTGATTAAAGTCAACGAAAATGATGAAAAGCGATATATTATTGATCCAATCCCACCTATTAAAAGGTTGATGGTAAACCCCAAATTCACCCGGATTGAAGAAAGATCAATCCGCGGCAATCGTTTTTTCCCCAAACCAAACACATGATAAAATGCCCCGGTAATGTCAAAGTCAATGGTACGGGCAATAGACCGTACCGGATTAATGTCAATTTTCTGCAACCTCATTAAATCAGTTAAAACAATTTATGTTAAAAATAGTAAATGTATTTTTTTATTTCCTAAAATTTTTAACCTGTCCTTCCTGGATAGGATTTAGGAGGCTGTATGGAACTCTCCGGAGAGATAGTCATCAGGCGACAGGTACAGGATTTATTATCCCTATTTTGCTTTTGCCTGGACAGGATGGGCAATAGATGGGTAATATGATCAGCATAGGAAGGCCGGGTAGGAATACCCGGCCGGAAACCAAAATCCAATCTGTAAAATCGGTAGATCGATGAAATATTTTTACCTGGGATTCTGAGGGATCCCGCTGAGCTGAATCTCGCCGATGGGTATTGGCCAGGTATAGCGAGGATCGTTCGGAGGAAGGGTAAAGGACTGTCCGCTGACAACCCGTTCCAGGGTGATGGCAAACCGGGAATCCTGGTTCAGCCGCCGCAGATCATTCCAGCGGATTCCACGGAACACCAGCTCCTTTCTCCTTTCCGCCAGGACCAGGGACAGGGCTTGGGTGGGAGAAGAAGCACTGTCTGGCAGAAAGCTGCCGGTTTTATACCGGTTTATCCTTAAGGTATTGAGATCGCTTAGGGCGGCGGATACATTACCCTGGCGGGCCTGACATTCTGCCCGAATCAGGTACATTTCATCGGTCGCAATTCCGGCGAACCGGGTATGTACCCCTGAATAGGTTCCTTTAAAATTCAGGCGGCCCTGGCGGGTCAGGAAAAAGGCGGTACGCCTCAGGTCATTGGTATCATAACTCTGGTAAAGGGTGGAGTCAATCATAGTGAGGCTGGAATAAAAAATGCCGTAGGAGATCAGCTCGCTTTCAAAAAGAACCTCAGGGTTGAATTTTACAAAAGGGTAGGTAGCCGAAAGATTGAGCTGATTGTAATCCATCAGGGTACTGTTGAGTTGTAAAGCGGAATCCGCCTCATTTCCTGCCTGGGTATATTGCTGCATATCCAGATATATCCTGGCTAGCAACCCATAGGCAGCCGCCTTGCAGGGGAAAGTCTTTATAGGGGTATTGACCGGAAGAAGGGGAAGGGCTGCATCCAGGTCCTTGATCACCTGGGCAAAAGTCTGTGCAAGGGTTCCACGAACAGATTTGGTATTGATATCCGCACTGAGGCGGATGGGGATCCCCCACTGTATGGCTGCAGAATCAGGATGATATGGAGCACAGAAGGTAATGGCCAGATTGTAAAAGGCAAATGCCCGGTCGAACAGCGCAATACCGGTGAGCTGTTGCTGCTCGGTGCGGGTCGACGTGTCGGCGGGTAGGGAGGCCAGGCCAGCCAGGACCACATTGGCGTAAAATACCTGTTCATAGGGAATATTCCAGTCTGAGACAGGGGCACCTTCGTACACATCCTGGGCCCAGGTATACCCGTTTCTTTCCTGAACTGTATAGGCGGCTTCCAGGTTTTGGGCGGTGGTATAATAATCGTCACTGCCCAGTTCACCCAGCGCAGGAGTAATATTGAAGACCTGTTCATTGCTGAGCAGCTGCTGGAAATCACTGAGGGTTACAGGTACCACCAGGGCGTCGGAAGACCGGATATCCAGGAATTCCTTTTT
>Ga0307374_10007798_pt1 | contig 16189 bp, 20 predicted proteins | sample OX3MG_FD_202532 | JGI IMG/M metagenome (GOLD analysis project Ga0307374, IMG submission 202532) | Soil microbial communities from Risofladan, Vaasa, Finland - OX-3 | ecosystem: Environmental > Terrestrial > Soil > Coastal area > Acid sulfate soil | place: Finland: Risofladan, Vaasa | collected... | reverse complement strand
CCAGCTGGGCCCCCATGTTCTCGAAGGGGTCCTCCAACTCCACCTCACGGGCGATGGTCACGCCGTCGTTGGTGATGGTGGGGGCGCCGAACTTCTTCTCCAGGACCACGTTGCGGCCCTTGGGGCCGAGGGTGACCTTGACGGAGTCGGCCAGGCGGTTGACGCCGGCCTCGAGGCTGCGACGGGCAGCTTCGTCGAACTTGAGCATCTTGGCCATGGACTACTTGCCCACCTTCGCCAGCACGTCGCGGCTGGTGAGGATGAGCAGGTCCTCCCCGTCGGTGGTGATCTCGGTCCCGCCGTACTTGGAGTAGACGACGGTGTCCCCGACCTTGACATCGAGGGGGATGATCTCCCCGGTGTTCTCGGCGCGGCGGCCCGGCCCTACGGCCAGTACCTCACCCTGCTGGGGCTTCTCTTTGGCGGTATCCGGGATGACCAGGCCGGAAGCCGTGGTCTCCTCCGACTCGCCAGGGCGCACGACGATGCGGTCCTCGAGCGGCTGGAGCTTCATTCTTGGCTGCCTCCTTGGGCGTTGCTGCTGCTATTAGCACTCAAACCATGCGAGTGCTAACGATACCCAGCCCCCGCCCCCCTGACAAGTTCCCCATCAGAAGAGGCGCAGGTTGGGGTCGGCGCCGGTGTCGAGGGGGCTGGGTCCGGACTGGTCCAGGCGCCAGAAGGCGGCGGCGCCGATCATGGCGGCGTTATCGGTGCACATGCCCCGAGAGGGGATGAAGGCTGACAATCCCGACTCGATACAGACGTCGAGGGCCCGCTCCCGCAGGAGGGAGTTGGCGGCCACCCCGCCGGCCAGGCACAGGCCCTTGGCCCCGATGTCCAGGGCCGCCCGGCGGGCCTTGTCCACCAGGACGTCGACCACCGCCTCCTGGAACGAGGCGGCTACGTCGGCGGGGTGGAGGTCGGGCTGCTTGCGCAGCACGGTCATGACCGCCGTCTTGAGGCCGCTGAAGGAGAAGTCGTAGCCCTCGCCCCAGAGGGGTCGGGGCAGGGTGACCGACTTGGGGTCACCTTCCATGGCGATGGCGTCGATAGCGGGGCCGCCGGGATAACCAAGCCCGAGGAGGCGGGCGACCTTATCGAAGGCCTCCCCGGCGGCGTCATCGATGGTCTGGCCCAGCAGCTCGTAGCGGCCCGGACCGGCCATGGCCACCAGCATGGTGTGGCCCCCCGAGACCAGGAGGACCAGCAGCGGAGGCTCCAGGTGGGGCTCTTCGATGAAGGCGGCGGCCAGATGGCCCTCCAGGTGATTGACGGCCACGAAGGGGACCCGCCAGGCCAGGCTGTAAGCCTTGGCGGCCGAGACCCCGACCAAAAGGGCTCCGATCAGCCCAGGGCCGGCGGTCACGGCCACAGCGTCGATGCCAGGCCGGCGGCCGTCCACCCCGGCCTCGATCAGGGCCTGGGCCACCACCGGGGTCAGCAGCTCCAGGTGGGCCCGGCCGGCCAGCTCCGGGACCACGCCGCCGTAGCGGGCGTGCAGGTCGACCTGACTGCTCACCACCGAGGACAGGATCCGGGTGCCATCCTCGACCACGGCGGCGGCCGTCTCGTCACACGAGGTCTCGATGGCCAGGATCCGGGTCAAGGGATAAAGGCTATTGGGTCAGGCGGGCGTACAGCTCCGACTGGATGCCGTCGAGCCGCTCGGCGTAGGCCGGGGTGTCGATGTCATTCGCCCACATGACCAGAGCGTCCTCGTTGGTCTCCGAGTAGTAGTTCTTCCGGATGCCGGCGGGGGCGAAGCCGAAACGTTGGTAGAGGGCCTGGGCCCCGGTGTTGCCCACCCTCACCTCCAGGGTGATGGCCTTGGCCTCCCGCTCCAGGGCGGTCCTGGCCATGTTGAGCATCAGCAGGGTCCCGATGCCCTGGCGGTGCCACTCCGGGTCGACGGCGATGGTGGTGACGTGGGCCTCCTCGGTCCCGAGCATCAATCCCGAGTAGCCCACCACCGTGGTGCCGGAGCGGACCACGTGATAGGCGCGGGTCCCCCGTAGGGCGAGCTCGCTCATGAACAACGACACCGACCACGGCCTCGGGTAGACCTCGGACTCGATCCTCATGACCGCCCGCAGATGACGCCGCCGCATGGGCGCCAGGGTCAGAGCCGGGGAAGTCGGATCGGGCTGGTAGTCAGGCAGGAGGGACATCCGGTCCACCTCCCTCCAGGGCGATGCCGTCAAACCCACCTTCCGGCGTGAGCCCGTGGCGCAGATCCCAGTTGATCTCGGCGTCGGAGCGGCGCAGATAGAGCACGGACAACTCGGAGGGATGCACGAACTCCTCCCGCAGCGCCCGGGGATGGGCCAGTTCCACCAGCGCCCCGGGACTCGGATAGGCACTCCACTCGACGCCGGAATCGAGGCCGGCCTCCCCCAGCTCATCGGCATAGCGGGCGGCACCGTCACCGACCAGGAGATAGGGACGCCGGGACGCGGACAACTCGGCGGCCAGCTCTCTGGGAGTGGAGAGGCGGTAGTCGGTGAGCCGCTGAATTCCGCCGGGGACCTGGCGGTAGGTGGACCAGTAGACCTCGTCGCGGCGGGCGTCGATGACGGGCACGACCATGCGCTCGGACGTCCGCAGCGGATAGGCGAGCAGATCGAGGCTGGACAGACCGATCATCGGCACCCGGAGGGCCTGAGCCAGCGCCTTGGCCGTAGCGACCCCGACCCGAAGACCGGTGAAGAGACCCGGTCCTATGTCCACCGCCACCACACTCACCTCGGACAGGTCGATGTCGGCCGACCGGCACACGAAGTCGATGGCGGGGGCGAGGGTCTCGGCGTGACGGCGGCCCCGGGTGGTGTGGAACTCGGCCAAAACGCCCTCCACTCCGCCCAGGGCGCAGCCGACCCTGGCGGTGGCCGTCTCGATGCCGAGGATGATCACGACGCCACCACCCAGGGCGCCAGGACCCGGCTCATGGCCACCTTGCGGGCGGACCAGGAGGGACCTACCAGGCCGAGCCGGAACAGTCGCGTGGATTCGGCCTCGGGATCGAGGCCGATGCGGACCAGGAGGTAGTCGCTGGTGAAAGTGGCGGCGGCCACGTCGCCCCACTCGATCAGAGCCACGGCGGAGTGGTCGAGCAGCTCGTTGAGGCCGAGGTCGATGACCTCCTGCATCCGCTCCAACCGGTAGAGGTCGGCGTGGATCAACGGGATGGTGGCGGGATAGGTGCGCACCAGGGTGAAGGTGGGGCTGGTCACGGGCTCGGTCACGCCGAGACCGCGGGCGAAACCCTGGGCGAAGACAGTCTTGCCGGCACCTAGGTCTCCCGACACCAGGAGCAGATCACCGGCGCGGGCCATGGGCGCCAGGGCGGCGGCCATCTCCCGGGTCTCCTCATCGGAGGAGGTGATGAGCTGGATCACCGCACTCCCGCCGCCATCAGGGCCTGCTTGGCCCGGATCAGATCGGCCCGCATCTCGGCCACCACCTGGCCACCCGAACGCAGGGCGGCCGAGGGGTGATAGGTGGGCACGATCACGCCGGTGCGGAAGGGATAGGACCGGCCCCGCAGCCGCTTGATGCCCTCGGTGGTGTCGAGCATCAAGCGGGTGGCGAAGTTGCCCAACGTGACCACCACGGCCGGGGCGATCAGGTCGACCTGGGACTCGAGATAAGGACGGCACGCCTCGATCTCCTCCGGCTTGGGATCGCGGTTTCCGGGGGGCCGGCACTTGACCACGTTGGCGATGTAGCAGGCGGACCGGTCCAGGCCGAGCTCCTCGGCCATCAACCGGTCCAGCAGCTGTCCGGACCGCCCCACGAAGGGCTCGCCCCGCAGATCCTCCTCCCGCCCCGGTCCTTCCCCGATGAACATGAGGCGGGCGGCCGGATCTCCCACGCCGAAGACGACCTGGGTGCGCCCCGCCGCCAGGGGGCAACGGGTACAGCCCAGGGCCTCGTGCTCGAGCTCGGCCAGGATCACGCCGGGAATCGTACGGCCGGGGGCGCCGGCGCCGTGCCGCTCCGGCGCTAGCTGTGGGGGGGCGGGTCCTCCCCGGGCTTGAACAGCCCGGCGTTGGGCGTCAGGGCGGCCACGTGGCGGTGGATCTCCTCCAACAGGTCGGTGTTCTTCTTGACCTGGTTGGTGAGTTCGGTGTTCTCGGCCAGCAGCCCCTTGAGATCCTCGGTGTTCCGCTCCGTGTGCAGGGCGATCTCCGAGGCGATCCCGTCCGAACGCTTGGCCGCGATGAGCAGGGCGGCGGCCTGCACGCCGGCCAGCATGGACAGGAACAGGTTGAGCAGGATGTAGGGGTAAGGGTCGAACCCGTGCCGCCCGTTGGTGCCGCCCAGGTAGAACAGCGAGTTGGCCACGGCCCAGAGGATCATGATCCCGAAGAAGCCGAACACGAAGGGCCAGGAGCCCATCATGTTGCGCATGCGGTCGGCGGCCCGCTCCCCGAGGGTCAGGTCCGGGCCGGAGCGGACCCCGGGGTGTTTGTGCCAGTGCGTCTTCCAGCCTTCGGTCACCATGCCCAAATGGTCCCAGACGGGGCTTCAGACCCGCGGGACCCCGGGGACGGCGGCCCGTACGGCGGCGGTGGTGGCCCGGGCCGCCATGGCCCGCAGGCCGTCCAGGCGGAACGACGCCGGCGGGCGGTCCGAGGGAGGTGCGGCTGGATCGAGGAACGAGGTGGAGACGACGACGATGGCGTCCCCGTCCACGGTGGTGTGCACCGGCTCCAGGGCCCGGGCCAGGCCGTCGTGGGCGGACTGGGCCAGGAGCAGACAGCCCCGCTTGTCCAGAGGTGCGTCGGTGACGACCACGCCGATGGTCGTGTTCTGGAACGGTGCCGGCGGCGGCGCCTCCAGCAGCCGGGCCATGTCGATCTGGGACGCCTCTGTTCCCGGCGGCAGAACGTCCCCATAGGCGTTGACGGCCATGAGGGCGGAGACGGTGACTTGCCCGGCGTCGGAGCGGAAGCGCTCGGTGGAGGCGCCCAGGCCGCCCGGGCGGACCGCCTCGGGCCCCCGCCAGGACCCGACGGTGGCTCCCGTCCCCGCCCCCACCGCCCCAGTGGCATGGCCATCCGAACTGGCTGCCACGCAGGCGTCGTAACCCTGTTCAGGGCCGGGCCGGACCCCGCCGTTCCCGACGGCCAGATCGAACAGAACCGTCCCCACCACGATGGGAACGGGGCCGGCCCGGGTGACGAAACCCCGACCCTGCTCCGAACACCACCGGACCACGCCGTCGCAGGCGGCCAACCCGTAGGCCGATCCTCCGGTCAGCACCACCGCATCGACGTGGCTCATCATTCGCTCCGGACTGAGCAGATCCCACTCCCGTGTGCCCGGTGCGCCGCCGCGGACCTCACCGGATGCCACCGAGCCCTCGGGCAGAAGCACCACCGTGCAGCCGGTGCGGGCCACCGGATCCGTCCAGTGCCCGACGGCCACGCCGGCCACGTCGGTCAGCACGCGCCGTCAGGCCGCCGGGTCGTTGACATAGCGGCGCCGGACCCGGGGCCCGACGCCGCAGAGGATCTCGTAACTGATGGTGCCGAGTCGCTCGGCCCACTCCTCGGCAGTGATCACCTCATCGCCCTGCCGGCCGATCAGCACGACCTCATCCCCGACCTGGACGGGATGGTCCCCGCAGTCGACCATGAGCTGGTCCATGGTGATGGTCCCGGCTACGGGCCGGCGCCGGCCCCCGATCAGAACCTCGGCTCCCGTGGATGAGAGCCGGCGGGGCACGCCGTCGGCATAACCGAGCGGAACGGTGGCCACATTGGCGTCGGCGGTCAGGACGTAACGCCGGCCGTAGGAGATGCGCTCGCCCGCCGGGAGGCGCTGTACATGGGAGACCCCGGCGGCCAGGGTCATGACCGGCTCCAGCCCGAGATCACCGGCCACGCCGGGGGCGGGCGGGTAACCGTAGATGGATATGCCGCAACGGACCATGTCGAGGCGGGCATCCGGATGCAGCAGGCCGCCCCCGGAGTTGGCGGCGTGGACCATCTCGGGCTCCAGGCCGGCGGCGGCCAGGGCGGCCCGCACCTTCGCCAGCAGCTCCAGCTGGGCCTGGTTGAAACGGTCATCGGTCTCGGAGACGGCCAGATGGCTCCAGAGCCCCTCGAAGCGCAGTTCTTTCCGACCCATCACCGCCGCCGCCACCGCCGCCACCTGTTCGGGGGCGGCGCCGACCCGATGCATGCCCGTGTCGACCTTGACATGCACGGGCCAGCCCCGGCCGTCGCCGCTGGCGTCCGGGCTGCCGGTGCCGCTGGTGCCTGGGCCGCCGGTAGCGCCGCCGGCCCCGGGGCCGTGCTGGGCGAGGCGGTCGGCCAGGGCGGTGGCCCCTTCGATGGTGTCGACGGTGGGAGTGAGGTGGTGCTCCACCACCGCCCCCCACGCCGACAGGGGCGGCTGGGAGAGCACCAGTACGGGAGCGTCGATGCCGGCCTGTCGCAACTCGACGCCCTCCTCCACCAGGGCCACGGCCAGCCAGACCGCTCCGCCGGCCAGAGCGGCCCGCGCCACCGGCACGGCGCCGTGGCCATATCCGTCGGCCTTGACCACCGCGCACAGAGCCGCCGGGGCGACGAGCCGGCGGAGACGCTCGACATTGGCCTGGAGCCGGCCCAGGTCGACCTCGGCCCAGGCTGGGCGCAGGTGGGCGGTGGTCACGGCGTCCCGGCGGCCGAGGCCCGGCCCCGCCCCGGGAGCCCGCCGGCGGGGGCCGGCGCCGCACCCGTCAGGTCGCCCAGCACTTCGGAGATGAGATCGGGCAGGTCCCCGGCCACCAGACCCACCGGCCGCCCCCGGGCGGCGGCCCGGCCGTGGACGTGGGCGCCCAGAGCGGCGGCCAGCAGAGGGTCCAGCCCCTGGGCCAGGAAGGCGCCGATGACCCCGGAGAGGACGTCCCCGGTACCGGCGGTGGCCAAGCGGGATGAGCCGCTGGCCGCCAGCAGCACCCGGCCGTCGGGCCCGGCCACCACTGTGGTCGAGCCCTTGAGCAGCACGACCGCCCCGCTGCGGGCCGCCAGCGCCCGGGCCGCCCCCAGCCGATCGGGCCCGGGGGCCGAGCCGGTCAACGTCTCGAACTCCCCGTCGTGAGGCGTGAGGACGGTGGGAGCCCTGCGCCCGGCCAGGACCTTGGCGACATCCCGGCCCAGGGCGTGCAGTCCGTCGGCATCGATGAGGAGTGGTGCTTCGATCCGAGCCGTCAGCTGGCGCACCGCCGCCCGGGTGGTCTCGGCCCGGCCCAGCCCGGGGCCGACCACCACCGCCCGGCACCGGGACACCCACTCCAGGGCGGCCTCGGGCCAGTCGGCGGGCAGGTCGGTGCCGACCGCTTCGGACACCGGCAGGTCCCGCGGCCCGGCGCCCGGGACGCCGAGGCGGATCATCCCCGCCCCGGCCCGCTGGGCGCCGCCGATGCAGAAGCCGGGGGCGCCCATCATCCCTGGGCCGCCCGCCACCACACCCAGGGCGCTGCGCCACTTGTGCGACTCCCGGGTCCGCCCGAGAGGGGCGATGGCCACGTCGGCGTCGGTCACCAGCCAGGCCGCCGCCCGCGAGCAGTCCAGCCCGATGTCGGCCACCCGGACCCGCCCGCTCCGTTCGGCCCCGGCGCCGAAGAGCAGACCCGGCTTCAGAGCGGCGAAGGTCACCGTCGCTGCCGCACTCCCCTCTCCCCCTTCCGCCGCGCCGGTGTCCCCGTCCACCCCCGAGGGGATGTCCACCGCCAGCACCGGGGAGTCGGTCATCGGAGCCGTATAGGTGCCGTGGAATCCGGTGCCGTAGGCGGCGTCGATGACCAGGTCCAGGTCGGCCGGCAGTCGCACCGGGGCGGCGGCGGCGTCGACAAGCGCCACCCGGGCCCCGCGCCGGCGCAGCCGATCCGCGGCCACCCGGCCATCGGCTCCGTTATTGCCCTTACCCGCCACCACCGCCACCCGCCGGGCGTAGGCGCCACCCATCAGCTTCAGGGCCTCGGCCGCCACGGCCGAACCGGCCCGGTCCACCAGCGTCGCCAACGCCAACGTCCGCTGGGCGTCGGCGTCTATGGCCCGCATCTCGGCCACCGAGACGACCGGTTCCACTTGCGCTAGCGGGGGCCGGGACCGAGGGCCACCACGATGGCCGCCGCGATCAACTCCGAATGGGTGAGGCTGATGCGCCAGTCGGTCACGCCCCGCAGCTCAGCCAGCTCGGCGGCCTTTCCGGTCAGGGACAGGCCCGGCGCCCCGCTGCGGGCTTTGGTCACTTCGACGTCGCGGAACGGAAAGCGCCCCAGGCCCACGCCCAGCGCCTTCATCACCGCCTCCTTGGCCGCGAAGCGGGCCGCAAAACGCTCGGCCGGATCCCTCTTCCTCATGGCATAAGCCCGCTCGGCATCGGTGAACACCCGCTCGGCCAAGCGGGGCCGGCGGGCCAGCACCACCCGGAAGCGGGGGACCTCGGCCACGTCCAGGCCGACCGAGAGGATTCCGGCCGGCAGGCCGTTGGCGTCGCTCATCGAAGGCCGCCCCCCGCCGCCGGCCTCACTCGACCGTCACCGTCTTGGCCAGATTCCGGGGCTTGTCCACGTCGTTGCCACGCGCCTTGGCCAGGTGGTAGGCGAAGAGCTGGAGAGGGATGACCGTCAGCACCGGGGCGAACAGCTCGTGGCTGTCGGGCACGGTCAGGACGTGGTCGGCCAGAGCCGCGGTGGCCTCATCGCCTTCCGTGGCCACCAGCACCACGCTGGCGCCTCGGGCCCGCACCTCGGCCACATTGGAGAGCATCTTGTCCAGCAGATGGCCGCGGTTGGCCACACCCACCACGACCGTGCCCTCCTCGATCAGGGCGATGGGCCCGTGCTTGAGCTCGCCCGCCGGGTAGCCCTCGGCCCGCAGGTAGGCGATCTCTTTGAGCTTGAGGGCGCCCTCCAGTGCCACCGGATAGCCGACGTGACGGCCGAGGTAGAAGAAGTCGCGGGCCCCTGCACACTGGTCGGCCACCGCGGCGGCGTGGTCACTGCACTCCAACACCCGGCTGATGTCCTGGGGCAGGCGGTGGAGCTGGTGGATCAGATCGTTGATCTCGTTGGGATAGAGCGTGCCGCGCAGCTGGGCCAGGTAGAGAGCCAGGACCTGCATGGCCACCAGCTGGGCCAGGTGGGTCTTGGTGGCGGCCACGCCGATCTCGGGACCGGCGCGGGTGTAGAGGACGGCGTCCCCCTCCCGGGCCATGGAACTGTCCACCACGTTGGTGATGACCAGCACCTTGGCCTTCCAGCGCTTGGCGTGGCGCATGGCCTGGAGGGTGTCGACCGTCTCGCCCGACTGGCTCACCCCCACCACCAGGGTGTTGCGGTCCAGGACCGGATCCCGGTAGCGGAACTCACTGGCGATGTCGATCTCCACCGGCAGGCGGGTCCAGTGCTCGATGGCGTACTTGGCCGCCAGCCCGGCGTAATAACTGGTTCCACAGCCGACGATGAAGACCTTGTCTATCTCGCGCAGTTCTCCATCATCGAGGCGCGTCTCGTCCAGGCTCAGACCCACGCCGGGAGTGACCCGGCCCAACAGGGTGTCGGCCACGGCCCGGGGCTGCTCGTAGATCTCCTTGAGCATGAAGTCGTCGTAGCCGCCCTTCTCGGCCTGCTCGAGATCCCACTCGACGTGGAGCGGGCGGGGCTCCACGTCGGTGCCGTCCAGCGTGGTGATGCGAAAGGACCCGGGCCGGATCTCCACCAGTTGGTCGTCATCCACGGCGTAGAGCTCCCGGGTCTGGCCCAGGAGGGCGGGTATGTCCGAGCCCACCAGCCCCAGCCCGTCGGCCCTTCCGATGATTAGCGGGCTGACCCGCCGGGAGGCGACGATGAGATCGGGCTCATCGGCATGGATCACCGCCACCGCGAAGGCCCCTTGGGCCACCGACAGGGTGGCCCGCACGGCCTCGGCCAGATCCGTCCCGGCGCCCAGGTGCGACTCGATCAGATGGGCGAGCACCTCGGTATCGGTGTCGGAGGCGAAGGTGTGGCCGGCCGCCTCCAGCTCGGCCCGCAGGCCGGCGTGGTTCTCGATGATCCCGTTGTGGACGATGGCCAGGCGCCCGGAGCAGTCGGTGTGGGGGTGGGCGTTACGGTCATCGGGCCGGCCGTGGGTCGCCCAGCGGGTGTGGCCGATGCCGGCGGTGGCGTCGGCAGGGGCGTCGCCCACCACCTCGATCAACTCGGCCAGCTTGCCCGCCCTCCGGCGGGTCCAGACCGTCCCGTGGTCCTGGAGGGCGACGCCGGCCGAGTCATAGCCGCGGTACTCCAGCCGGGACAGGCCCTCCATGATGACGGCCACGGCGTCGGCGCTGCCGGTGACGCCGATGATCCCGCACATGGCCTGGAGGCTACCGGGACCCGTTCACGGTGCCGCGCCGAGCGCCTCGGCCACCACGTCGCAAAGACGGCTCACGGCCGCTTCGGCCACGGCGTGGTCGCGCGCCTCGACCATGACCCGCACCAGGGGCTCGGTGCCGCTGGCCCGCAGCACCACCCGGCCCTGGCCGGCCAGGTCCCTCTCCACCTCAGAGACCGCGGCCCACACCGAGGCGGCCTCGTTGAGCCGGGACCGGTCAGCCACCCGGACGTTGCGCATGAGCTGGGGCATACGGACCATGGCCGATCCGGCCAGATCCCCGAGGCTACGATCCTGGCGCTTCATCAGGTCGAGCAGCTGCAGGCCGGTGAGCATCCCGTCGCCCGTCGAGGCCAGGTGGCGGAACATGATGTGGCCGGACTGCTCCCCGCCGAGAACCCAGCCATGGGACTCCAGGGCGACGGACAGGTGCCGGTCCCCGACCGGCGTCTCGTGCACACCCACGCCGGCGTCGGCCATGGCCAGCTTGAAGCCGAGGTTGGACAGGATGGTGACGGCCACCGTGTTACCGGCCAACAGACCCCGCTCCCGAAGGTCTAGGGCGAAGATGGCCATGAGCTGGTCCCCGTCCAGTAGTTCCCCGGCGGCGGTGACGGCCACCACCCGGTCGGCGTCCCCGTCAAAGGCCAGCCCGGCGTCGGCGCCGACCTCCACCACCTTCTTCATGAGGGCCTCAGGATGGGTCGATCCGCACCCGGCGTTGATGTTGAGCCCGTCGGGCAGATCGGCCAGGGTCGTGACCTGGGTACCGGCCGCCTCGAACACGGCCCGCCCGTAGGCGCTGGCCGCCCCGTTGGCGCAGTCGAGGACGACCCGGAGGCCGTCGAGGCTCCGGCCCTCCAGCGTCGCCATGAGAGCGGCCCGGTACTCCTCCCCTCCCGAGGGGTCGGCGCTGACCCGGCCCACCCGGTCACCGGCCGGCGGGCGGCTGTGGCCGATGGTGCCGGTCAGCACGGCGGTGAGCTCCTCCTCCACCGTGCGCTCGGTGTCCTCGTCCAGCTTCGTCCCCCCGGCACCGAGGAGCTTGACCCCGTTGTCCTCGAAGGGATTGTGGGAGGCGGATATGACGGCGGCCGGCAGGCCCCGGGAGGCGGCCAGGCAGGCCACCCCCGGAGTAGGGATGACCCCGAGGTCGACCACGTCGGCCCCCTCCGAAGCCAGCCCGGCACTGAAGGCGGCCTGGAGCATCGGCCCGGAGATGCGGGTATCGCGTCCGATCAGGAAGGCCTGGCGACCCAGAATGCGGGCGGCCGCCCGCCCCAGGGCGAGGGCCAGCTCCGGGCTCAGCTCAGAGTTGGCGATACCGCGGACACCGTCGGTTCCGAAGGCCAGCCGCACGGGCTAGCGCTTGGAGTACTGAGGAGCCTTGCGCGCCTTCTTGAGCCCGTACTTCTTGGACTCCTTCTTCCGGGAGTCGCGGGTGAGCAGGCCGGCCCGCTTGAGCGCCTCCCGAAGGTCTGGATCGACCTCGGACATGGCCCGGGCGATACCCAGGCGCAGGGCGCCGGCCTGACCGGAGACGCCGCCGCCGTCCATGGTGGCGTCGACCGTCCAGCGCTCGCTGGTCTCGGTAAGCCGCAGCGGCTCGGTCACGACCATCCGGTGGGTGGCCGAGGGGAAGTAGTCCTCGATGGTCCGGCCGTTGATGGTGATGGCGCCTTCGCCCTCACCCTCCATGGTGCGAAGCCGGACCCGGGCCACAGCTTGCTTGCGCCTTCCGGTGCTCTGGACGAGGGGCTTCGGCATCAGGACTGCCTTTCGCGCCGGGCATGGGCGATTTCGAGGGGGGCCGGCTGTTGGGCGGCGTGGGGATGCTCCGAACCGGAGTAGACCTTGAGCTTGCGCAGGGTCTGGGCGCCCAGGGGGCCCTTGGGCAGCATGCCCTTGACCGCCTTGCGGATGACATCCTCGGGACGGGTGGCCATCATCTCGGTATAGGTCCGGCTGCGGAGGCCGCCGGGATAGCCGGAGTGGCGGTAGGCCAGCTTCTTGTCCGCCTTGTCACTGGTCAGCACGGCCCGGGCGGCGTTGATCACGATGACGTGGTCGCCCATGTCCATGTGGCGGGCGAAAGTGGGCTTGCGCTTGCCGCGCAGGATGGAGGCCACCTCGGTGGCCAAGCGGCCCAGAACCAGGCCATCGGCATCCACCACGTGCCAGGAGCGCTGGATGTCGGCGGGCTTGGGAGAGAACGTGCGCACTGAAGAAGACCTCTGCTGCGAAGGAATGGCCGCCGAGCGCGCCGTAGGGCGCTCGGGCCGGCCCTCAAGGATACGGGCGGAAGGGGTTTCGGGCAAACGGCGCCCGGAGGGCCGGCGTCAGCCCTCGGGCGGGGGTGGGTAGCCCACCTCCTCCAGGCACAGACCCTGGGGTGGGGCCGGGCTGCCGGCGTTGGCCCGGTCGAGGGAACGGAGGATCCAGGCCATGTCCCCGGCCGTCTTGCGCCCCCGGCCGACGTCGACCATGGTCCCCACCAGGGACCGGACCATCTGCTGGCAGAAGGCGCTGGCCACGATCTCGAAGCTGAGCAAGCGGTCGCCTTCCGCACCCCGCCCCTTACGGTGGTCTGGTCGCACCCGTCGCCCCGGAGGGGCGACAGTAGATACAGCCCTCCACTCCGCCCGGCTCACCCGGCGCACGGTGGAGCCGTCCCCGGGCGGCTGACGGCAGAAGGCGGCGAAGTCGTGCTCTCCGTGGATGGGGTCGCACGACAGCTGCATGCCCCGCAGGTCGAGGGGAGCCTCCACGTGCCAGGTGGTGGCGGCCAGGAACGGATCGGGGTCCTCCTGGTTGAGGACCAGATACCGGTACCGCCGCCACCGGGCCGAGTGCCGGGCGTCGAAGCCGGCCGGGGCCAGCCCGGCCTCTTTCACCACCACGGCCGGGGCCAGCATCCGGTTGAGGGACCGGCGGATGGCGACGGTGTCCGGGGCCACGCTGGCGTAGGCGTCCCGGGCCTGCTCCGGGCGCAGATCGAAGTGGACGACCTGCCCGGCAGCGTGCACGCCGGCATCGGTACGACCGGCGCAGGTGATCTGGACCGGATGCCCGATGACCGAATGGAGGGCGTCGGCCAGCACCCCGGCCACCGTGGTCACCCCGGGCTGGGCCGCAAATCCCCTGAACCCGCTGCCGTCGTAAGCGACCTTCATGCGGATCCGGACTGTGCCTTCTTCGGGCCCTGTGCCCACTTCGGGGCCTCCGGCCCCGATCCGTCCGGCCGGGGCCGGGGCGGCGCCTTGGCCCGCCTCGGGGCCTTCGGCCCCGGGAGGTCCGGCCGGGGACGCCACGGGGTCAGGCTCGAGCGGGCCGAAGAGGGTCACCGGCGTCGGTCCGGCACGGTCCGGAAGGTCTAGACGAACTCGATGCGCGCCATGGGGGCGTTGTCCCCGTGGCGCGGGCCCAGCTTGAGGATCCGGGTGTAACCGCCGGGGCGGTCGACATAGCGGGGCCCGATCTCATCGAAGAGCTTGAAGGCCATGTCCTTGTCCCGGATGAAGGAGACCACGTCGCGCTGGAGGTGGACCCGGCGGGACGGCTCCTCGCTGGTGGCGGCCTTCTTGGCCTTGGTCACGACCTTCTCGACCACGGGACGCAGGGCCTTGGCCTTGGCTTCGGTGGTCACCAGGGCCTCGGCCGCGATCAGAGAGGCGACCAGGTTGCCCAGCATGGCCTTCTGGTGAGCGGAGTCCCCGCCGAAACGGGGGCCCTTCTTGGGGGTGGCCGGCACGGCTAGCCCTCCTTGCCCCGGAGCGAGAGGCCCCGCTCGTCCAGCTTGACCAGCACCTCATCGAGGGACTTCTGGCCGAAGTTGGTAATGGCCAGGAGATCGTCCTCGGTCCGCTCCACCAGCTCACCCACGGTGTTGATCTGAGCCCGCTTCAGGCAGTTGCGGGGGCGCTCGGAGAGGTCGAGGTCCTCGATGAGCAGGTCGAGGTCGGGCGATCCGCTGGTGATGCTGCCGACGTCACCGAGCTCCAGGCCCTGGGGGTTATCGCTCATGTCAGCCACCAGGCCGGCCAGGGAGCGCAGGGTGTCACCGGCCGAGGCCAGCGCCTCCCGGGGGGAGATGGAGCCATCGGTCTCGATGTCGAGGACCAGACGGTCGAAGTTGGTGGACTGCTCGACCCGGGTCGGCTCCACGCTGAAGGCCACCCGGCGCACGGGCGAGAAGATGGAGTCGACCGGGATGACGCCGATGACCGAGGAACGCTTGTTGCGGTCGGCGGACACGTAGCCCCGGCCCCGCTCCACGGTGATGTCCACGGCCAGGCGGCCCTTGGCGTTGAGGGTGGCGATGGGCAGGTCGCTGTTGAGGATGGTGACGTCGGAGGGCAGCTGGATGTCCCCGGCCGTAACCGAGGCCGGGCCTCGGGCGTCCAGCCGGAGAGTCACGGCGTCATCACTCTCCACCCGCAGGACCAGGTCCTTGAGGTTGAGGATGAGATCGGTGACGTCCTCCTTGACCCCGGGGAGGGTCGTGAACTCGTGGAGGGCGTCGTCGAAGCGGACCTGGGTGACGGCCGCTCCGGGGATGGAGGACAGAAGGGTCCGGCGAAGCGAGTTTCCGAGGGTGTGGCCGAAGCCGGGCTCGAGGGGGCTGATGGCGAACCGCTGGCGGTTACCGACCTCCTCGTCGACGGTCTCGACGGTGGGGCGCTGGATGATGAGCATCGGGCGTTTCCTTGCCTGTCAAAGCGGTGAGGCCTCGGGACGGGGTTCCCGGGGCGCGGAGTGCTGCGGTTACTTGGAGTACAGCTCGACGATGAGCTGCTCACGGACGGGAACATCGATGTGCTCCCGGAGGGGCAAATCCCGCACGGTGACGCTGGCGCTGCCGTCGGCCTCCAGCCAGGGCGGGATCTGGCGGTCGAGGGTGTCCTGGTTGTGGCGGATCACGATCAGCTCCCGGCTCTTCTCCTTGAGGGAGACGACATCGCCCTTGCGGAGGCGATAGCTGGGGATGGTGACCCGCTTACCGTTGACCAGCACGTGACCGTGGCGCACGAACTGGCGGGCCTGGCTGCGGCTGGAACCCCAGCCAGCCCGGAAGGAGACGTTGTCGAGACGCAGCTCGAGCATCTTGAGCAGGTTCTCACCCGTGATGCCGGACTGGCGGTTCGCCTCCTCGTAGAGGTTGACGAACTGGCGCTCGAGCAGGCCGTAGATACGACGGGCCTTCTGCTTCTCCCGAAGCTGGCCCTGGTACTCCGAGCCCTGACGGACCCGGTCCCGGCCGTGCTCCCCGGGGGGGTAGGGCCGGCGCTCGATGGGGCACTTCATCGAGTCGCACTTGGGGCCCTTCAGGTACAACTTCATCTTCTCGCGCCGGCAGAGTCGGCATACGGGTCCGGTGTATCGAGCCATGGTTCAGACCCTCCGGCGCTTCTTGGGCCGGCATCCGTTGTGCGGGATGGGGGTCACGTCCTTGATCCCGGACACTTCGATCCCGGAGTTCTGCAGCGAACGGATGGCCGTCTCCCGGCCGGATCCCGGCCCCTTGACCAGGACATCCACCTTGCGGACGCCGTGCTCCATGGCCCGACGGGCACAGGCCTCGGCGGCCAGCTGGGCGGCGAAAGGCGTCGACTTACGGGAGCCCTTGAAGCCGACATTGCCGGCCGAGGCCCAGGCCAGGACGTTGCCCTGGGGGTCACTGATGGAGACGATGGTGTTGTTGAACGAACTCTTGATGTGCGCCACCCCGTAGGCGATGTTCTTGCGCTCTCGGCGGCGGGGGCGGCGGCCACCCGGCTTGGGCTTGGCCATTACTTACGGACCTTCTTCTTTCC
>Ga0307374_10007795_pt1 | contig 16194 bp, 16 predicted proteins | sample OX3MG_FD_202532 | JGI IMG/M metagenome (GOLD analysis project Ga0307374, IMG submission 202532) | Soil microbial communities from Risofladan, Vaasa, Finland - OX-3 | ecosystem: Environmental > Terrestrial > Soil > Coastal area > Acid sulfate soil | place: Finland: Risofladan, Vaasa | collected... | reverse complement strand
GCTTTTCCTTCTGCAACCGGGTCATGTACTCCGCGGCGGCCTTGGCCGACAGACCACCTCCGATCACCAATGTTTCCGTCAGCGCCGCATGGACGTCATGCGCCATGTGCCCGGCATCTCCGCAAACGTAGACCTGTGCACCATCCTGCAACCAGGCATAAAGATCGTGGGCCTGCTCGATCAGCCGGTGCTGTACGTATATTTTCTCCGCCTGATCACGGGAGAACGCCACCTCGATGCGGGTCAGCAAGCCCTTGGCGCGCCAGCGCAGCCAGTCGGTCTGATAGTAGAAATCTGTGTGGAAATGTTGCGCCCCAAAAAACAGCCAGTTGCGCCCTTTCGCACCACGTGCTTCGCGTTCTTCAAGGAAAGCCCGGAATGGCGCCACCCCGGTTCCCGGCCCGATCATGATGATGGGAACGTCATCGTTGGGCAGCTTGAAATTCTTGTTGCCGTCAACGTACACCGACACCGTTGCATCGTCATCGGTTTGGTCGGCCAGATAAGCCGATGCCACACCTTGCCGGATACGTCCATGGCTGGTGTAACGCACGGCTGCCACCATCAGATGGATTTCGTCAGGACTGGCCGTATAGCTGGAAGCGATCGAATACAGTCTCGGCGGCAACCGCCGCAGCAATTTCAAAAACTTGGCACCCGCCACTCCCTTGACCGGATAATCCTCGATCAGATCGACTAACTGCCGGTCGGCCACGTACCGCGCGAAAGCGTCGCGCTGCGTCTCCTGCAACAGCACCTGTAAGGATTCAGCCTGCGCCAGCTCCGCGTATTTCGTGATCAGCGGCCGCGTCAACGTGGTGATCTCGTATTGCGTGATGAGCGCCTCACGCAGTGGCAACTCGGCGCCCGCTGCCACCGCATCCTGCACGAGTTCAGCAGGATCCAGCGCGAGCCGGGCGACCAGGTCATCCACGACCGGCAACGGGTTCCGCGGAATTACCGCCAACGCATCGCCCGGAGCCCACACTAGGCCGGAGTCCTCGGTATCCAGCTCAATATGGTGAACCTCCCGGTCCGACCCTGGACTGTTGAGGACGATATTGTTCAACACGGTTGCGGCATAAGGCTTTTTGCGGGATGGCCCGACCTGGATCAGCGCCACCGCCGGCAACGGCGAGACGGTGGGGTGCGCGTCACTGACCTCCGGTGACTGCGCGAAAAATTCCACCACTTCAACGCTCCAGCGCGCGGCGGGATCGTCGTAATCAAGGTCGCAGTCGACGCGATCATGCACGCGCTGGCCACCCAACGCCGCCAGACGCTCATCAAACACCCGGCCAATGCTACAAAATTGCTCGTAACTGGAATCTCCCAAGCTCAACACTGAATAACGCAGACCATCGAGCTTGGGAGCCTTCTTGCCTTGCACGAAGTCATACAGCTCCTGCGCGCTGTCGGGCGGATCCCCCTCACCCTGGCTCGATACGACGATCAGCAGCGCCTGCTCCTTCTTCAGATCGCGCGGTTTGTAGTCGGCCATGTCCACCAACACGGCTTCGATTCCGCGCGCACGCACGGAATCCATCAATTGTCGCGCCACACCCTCGCTGTTGCCGGTTTGCGATCCATACAGAATCGTCAGCTTCAGTGCCGTTTCCGAATTAACGACGGGCACCGCGGCTCTCGTATCGGTCGCCTCCGCCGCGTGTAGGCCGGCGAGATAACCACGTACCCACATCGCCTGGAGGGACGATAGTGTGCTCGCCAGTGATTCCAGCTGTTGCGTCTGCTCGGCATCGAGCGGGCTGGTGCGTGGGGAAATCTGGACTGCAGTCATGCTCGCTTACCGTTAATCTCAAGCAGGGGACAACGCCCCGTGGGTGGCAGAAGCTGCAAGATTACGCGGGTTCCATTGACATTAGAACGCATTATTTACTATTTTTTAATTCTTTTTTGGTATACATAGTGGGTGCTCAATATTTCTTGCGCTTGCACTCGCAGACGCAGGAGCCGTCCTACCCTGCGAATTCCACACAGGATAGGATGGGCCGGTGTATGTATCACTCGACATGGAGACAGGACACCATGGCAGTGGGATGGGCAGGAGACGGTGCAGTACAGGACCAGATCGATGCGACCGTGGCAGACGCTGTCAAACGGGCGCGCAGTTGCATGCAGCAGGGGCCGAGCCGCACTCATTGCGAAGCCTGCGAGGCGTTGATCCCAAAAGCGCGGCGCGATGTCGTGCCCGGCGTGCGCCTGTGCGTCAGCTGCCAGGAAGAAGCTGACGCAAAGCAGACGAGCCGGGCCGACTTCAACCGGCGTGGCAGCAAGGACAGCCAGTTACGCTAGAGCGATCAGCGGCCGAAACCGCTCACCGCTCTATGGGTCGTAAGTAACGCCGCCAGACAGCGATGCTGCCGGGCGGGTGCAATTGGGTCTCAGGCTTCGACGGCGGCCCGCGCACCCGCTCGATCAACTTTGACGCCGGCGTCAGCCAAGGTCTGGCCCAAGGCATCCAGCAACAGCATCAGGTTGTGCTCGGTGCAGCCCTCGCCCATCAGCCCGATGCGCCAGATCTTGCCGGCCATCGGTCCCAGACCGGCACCGATCTCAAGTGAGTATTGATCCAGCAGCTGACGCCGCACCATCGCCTCGTCGACACCTGCCGGAACCTCCACCGTATTCAGCGACGGCAGACGTTCCGCGGCAGGCACGGCCATCCGCAGCCCCATCGCTTCAATCCCCGCCACCATCGCCCGATGCACGCGCAGATGGCGCTCCCATCGCTGGGGTAAACCCTCTTCGGCAACCAGCAGCAGCGCCTCGTGCAATCCGTACAGTGCATTGACTGGGGCGGTGTGGTGATAGCTGCGCTTGGCGCTGCTGCCCCAATAGGGAATCAACAAATTCATGTCCAGGAACCAGCTGCGTACTGGTGTCTTACGCCCGGTGATGGCCACACGCGCCTTTGGACCGAAGGTGACAGGAGACAGCCCCGGCGGACAGGATAAGCATTTCTGCGTGCCTGAATAACATGCGTCGATGCCCCAGTCATCGACCTCAACCTGCACCCCACCGAGCGAGGTCACCGTATCCATCAACACCAGACAGTCGTTTTCACGCGCTACCGCAGCCAGCGTTTTCGCGTCGGACAGCGCACCGGTCGACGTCTCGGCATGGACGAAGCCCACCAGCTTGGTCTCAGGATGTGCCTTGAGCATCTCGCGCAATGCTTCCGGATCGACGCCACGCCCCCAAGGCTGGGCCAATCGCAACACGATTGCGCCGGCCCGTTCAGCCATTAACGCCATGCGCTCACCGAACACACCGTTAACGCAGGCAACGAAGGTGTCCCCTGGCTCCAGCAGATTGACGACGCAGGCTTCTTGGCCAGCCGAGCCTGGCCCTGAAATCGGTAGGGTGAATTCGTTCTCGGTCCTGAACACATCGCGCAGGCCGCTCTTGATATCGTCCATCAGACGAATAAATTCTGGATCAAGGTGACCGATTGTGGGTCGCGCCAGGGCTTCCAGCACGCGCGGGTGTACGGGTGACGGTCCCGGCCCCATCAAGATTCGGTGTGGTGGCTGGAAAGATGATTTCATCATGACGGCTGCTTCCTCGGCGATCTGTAAACGCGATAAAGTAAGGCATATGCGCGCGGATGGCGAGTGGGTTGCAACAGCACCACCCCATTTGCGCAACAATGCAGACTCCTCGCGCTGCCGATCTCTCCGCATGAAAAAGCTGCTCAGCTACCTACTCACACCACCGTTTTTGCTGGTGTGGGGGTTACTGCTGGGCGTATTTCACGTGCTGCAAGTGATCGCCTTCACGCTGTTCGGAGCAACGGCACATCGGCATACCGTTGACGCGTTGAACTTCTGTCTGACCCACAACCTGCGGTTGCTGGGGACACGGATCCGCGTCCGGTACTCGGAGGATTTGCCTAATGATCGCCCCATCATTTTCATCGCCAACCATCAGAACAAGTTCGACATCCCCGGGATCGGGTGGTATCTGCACCGTCACGCGCCCCGGTTCGTCGCCAAGATCGAGTTAGCCAAGGGTATCCCCAGTATTTCTTACAACCTGCGGCGCAGCGGCGCGGCGTTGATCGATCGTAGCGATCCACGGCAATCGCTAAAAGAGATCGGACGCCTTGGCAAACTGATCGAAGACACCCGATCATCCGCGGTGATTTTTCCAGAAGGCACGCGCTCGCGCACCGGGGTCACCGGCCAGTTCGCAAGCGGCGGAGTCAAGACTTTGTTGAAGAAAGCACCGAATGCCTTGATCGTGCCGGTCTACATCCACAACACCTGGGCACTCAACCGCTACGGCAGCTTTCCGATGTCCGCAGGAGAAACCATCGGTTGGACCGTGTTGCCGGCAATCGAACCAAACGGGATGACGCCCGACGCGGTGGTCGCCCAGGCCGAACAGTGCATTGCCACTGAGTATCGCAACCAGCACCCCAAAATTTGACTCGTCGACTGACGAAACGAATATAGTGTGTCTGTTTTAGTAATGATCGAGTGGAATAGGAGCGCAACCACCATGCCAAATTTCTACACAACCAAATTAATCAGCCGCAAAGAAATCGCTTCCGAGACCTTGGCGTTCCGTTTCGAAAAACCTGCAGGACTCGTCTATAAACCCGGCCAGTGGGGCGACATCACCCTCATCGACCCGCTCGAAACCGACGAGGAAGGCAACACGCGCGGATTCACGATCGCCAGCGCACCGTATGAGCCGGATCTGATGATGGCCACCCGCTTGCGCAATACCGCATTCAAGCGTGTCTTGAGAAAGATGGAAATCGGCACCGCGTTTTCGCTGATGGCAACCGGCGGCACCTTCACGCTGCACAGCGACACGAGCATCCCCGCCGTATTCCTGTCCGGCGGCATCGGGATCACGCCCGTGCGCAGCATCGTGCTGCAAGCTACGCACGATAAACTCGCGCACCCGATCTATCTTTTCTATTCCAATCACAGCCCCAAAACCACTGCGTTCATGGAGGACTTCCGGATCGCGCAAAAGGACAATCCGCACTTCACATTCGTACCGACCATGACGGATACCGATCATTCCGGCGAAGCCTGGGATGGCGAAACCGGCTATATCACCAAAGCCATGCTGGAAAAATCGATCCCGGATCTCAGTAAGCCCCTCTATTACATCTCCGGCCCGCAAGCGATGGTCAACGCGTTGCGTAACACGCTGGACGCGGCCGGCGTCAAGGACCACATGATCCGCACTGAAGAATTCCAAGGGTACGAGACCGAGAAGTAAGGTCTGTAAAAACACAGCTTTGAAAAGGGGTGCGTTGCGAAAGCCTCGGCTTCGCAGCGCACCCCCTTCTCCAGCAAGCGGAAGAAGGGGATCGTGGCGGCCCTCAGTACTCAGCCTTCCAAGCCGCCTCAGCCTCCTCACGCCCGCGGCGACAGGCTTCAGCCTCGCGCCGCGCTTCCTCAATCTGCAGCAGCACGCCGTCAACATCGGCTCGCGTGTTGTCCTCCTCGAAGTGGCCGCTGAGTTCGGTGTCAGGACGCAGACGGGCATTTTGGTAAAGCGCCCAGATTTCACGCGCGTATTGTGTCTCCCGCAACTCTGGCGCATAGCGCCTGCAGTAGGCAGTGATGTTGCCGACATCGCGCGCCAGCATGAGCAGTGCGTTGTTGTTGCCGGCGGCGTCCACCGCCTGCGGCAGGTCGATGATGACCGGGCCGTCGGCATCGAGCAGGACGTTGTACTCGGACAAATCGCCGTGGATCAGTCCGGCACACAGCATACGCACCACCTGCGACATCAAGAAAGCATGCCAGCTGCGCGCCTGCTCGGCCGTCGGCGTGATTTCACTCAGCCGCGACGCGACTTCGCCGTCTGCGTCGGCGATCCGTTCCATCACCAGCACCCCCTCATAGAATCCGTACGGCTGCGGTACACGCACGCCCACCGCGGCCAGTCGATAAAGCGCGTCGACCTCTGCGTTCTTCCATGCCACTTCCTGCACTTTGCGCCCATGCCGGCTGCGCTTGCCCATGGCACGGTCGTCGCGACTGCCGCGAGTCTTGCGTCCTTCCTGGTATTCGGCCAGTTTGTGAAAGCCGCGACGATTGGCCTCCTTGTAAACCTTGGCGCAGCGCAGTTCGCCGCCACACTCCACGAGATAAACCGAGGCTTCCTTGCCGCTTTTCAGGGGTCGGACTACTGCGTCGATGATACCGTCTTCGATCAGGGCGACTAGGCCCGCAGGTGTTTTCATGCGCCATTGTGAACGATTTCGTACGAAGCACTGACGTAAACTGGGCAACCGCTCCGCTTCTACAGCGTCTTGATCCATGTCCAGAAACATCCTCATCACCGGCCGCAACAGCGGTATCGGCCTGGAAATGGCGCTGGCGCTAGCCGGTCAAGGTGATCGCCGCCCGCAACGAAGCGAAGTTACACACCGCACTGCGCGCATCTGTACTCAACGCCGGAAGCCCGGGCAGAGTCGATGCAGATCGATCTCGCTGACTTTGGCCAGATTGACCGCTTCAGCGCCGAACTGCTGGAGCGGATGCCGATAATCGACGTGCTGATTCTCAACGCCGGACTGTACACCTGAAACTGCGCCGGTTGGCCAACAGCTACGAGACGATGATGGGCATCATGCACTTCGGCCATTTCCGGTTGGTGCAGAACCTGCTGGAGGCGGTCAAGGCCACGCCGCGTGCGCGCATTGTTGTCACCAGTTCGATGATGCACAAGTTCGGCAAGATCAACCCGGACAGCTTTACGGAACCCTCCTGCCACCGCAATACCATGACTGCCTACGGCCAGGTCAAACTCGACAACCTGTTGTTCACCCACGAACTGTTGAAGCGACTCAAGTGCACCAACGTCACGATCAACGTCTTCCATCCAGGAGCCGTGGCCACGGACATCTATCGCGATGCGCCGTCACTGGCAAAGCGCGTCTGACCTTGCCCCCGAGAAACGTGTCCCTTGCCGTGTGAGTCAATCCACGCAAGGAGAACGACATGACGAAGACAACGCGGGCACGCTACGCGCTCGAATTCAAGCAAGAAGCGGTGCGACTGCTCGAGGGTGGTCAGAAGCCAAGCCTCGGTGGCCAAGACCCTTGGGCTGGTTGAGCAGACGCTGTTCAACGGGGTCAAGACGAGTCGACAAGGCCAGCTCAATGGCGCTAATAGCAAGCCGGTGAGTGCCGAGCAGATGGAGATCGCGCGGCTGCGGGCCGAGCTGGCCCGGGTGAAGATGGCGCGTGACATCCTGGGACAAGGTGAGTCAGCAGGCAGGACATCCAGTGAATGGCCTGCCCGACGAACGCGTACTTCGCCAATGGTCGGAGCACTGCTCCGACAAGTGAGGTACGCCTTCATCCAGCGTCATCGCCAGGTGTGGCCAATCACGGTGTAGTGCCGTGTGCTGAACGCAAGCATCAGCGGCTACCACGGACACGCCGCACGCCGGGCCAGCCCCGCACCGCGTCGGCACGGTATTCGTGCCAAAGGCAAGAAACGGTTCAAGGCCACCACCGACAGCAACCATGACCTGCCGATCACGCAGCACTTGCTCGACCGTCAGTTCACCGTGGCCAAGCCTGACCGGGTCTGGGTCGGCGACATCACCTACCTTCCCACCGACGAAGGCGGGCTGTCCCTGGCCGTGGTGATCGACCTGTTCAGCCGTCAGGGGGTGGGGTGGTCGATGCGTGCGGACATGACGCGCGACATCGTGATCAACGCACTGCCCATGGCAGGGTTTAAGCGCCATCCCGACCAGCAAGCCGGTCTGATTTTTCACAGCGACCGCGGCAGCCCATACGCCAGTGAGGACTGCCGAGACGTGCTCAAGGAATACGGCATCGCTGCGTCAATGCCTGCAGTGAAACGCTGTTTGGCTCGCTGAAGGTGGAGCGGCTGCACGACCAGCGCTTCATCACTCGTCGCCACGCCAAGGATGAAACGCTTGCCTGGCTGCTCTGGTGCAACCAGTCTCGGCTGCACTCCACCTTGAGCTTCATCAGCCCGATGCAGTTCGAGCAACTCTGGCTGGCCGATCAGACGAAACAAGCCAGCCTATGACCTCGGTTATGGGGTACGTAATTCGAGGGCAAGGTCAGTTAGGCCTGAATGCCGCAAAGGATCCAGGCCATACCGAAGCGTTACTTTAGCGTTACTTGCGACATGAGCACAGCTAAGTCATTGAATTGGTAGGCGCGATTGGATTCGAACCAACGACCCCCACCATGTCAAGAAAGCAGGCTATGGCACCTAACCTGTTGCGATATATACGAAAACACCACAATTTGCCATGGTGCAAAATCGACAAATTCAGCAAATAGAATCAATAGCATAAGAGTGTTTTCACCAACATTCTGCCGATAGCTTCCACCCGTTTGTGTGCCTCTATCGCCGCTTCCGTGTCTTCGCCTTGCGCTTGAGTTCCGCTTTCATCCTCGCCAACTGCTCGGGCGAGGCGTTCCAGAGATCATCCAAGGTAGGCAGGGTGTTCGACGCCGGGCGTGCCGCAGCAGGGCAAGACGCATCGTCCCCTCGTGCCATAACCATGGGGCTTGTCCCTTGTGATGGTTCGTCGGCGTATCTATCAGCACATCTCCGTCAATCTCAACCCGCAGGCCGGCAGGCTTGTCCAGCAGTATCGAAAGATCAGATCGGTTGGTCGCCTGTAATCCATCGGCGTCCACTCGCATGTCGAATCGCTGCTCCGTGTAAAACCACCGGCGTATGCTGAAGACTGTTCTAAATGGCGGAGATACCTGATTATGGCTATTGCAAATGCCGCTCATTCCGGTGAGTTTTTGCTGGGGGGAGAACTCGGGATCCATCGGCTCGGTTACGGCGCAATGCGCGTCACCGGACCCGGTATCTGGGGTGAACCCACCGACCGTGCAGAAGCGCTGCGCACACTACGTCGTGCCTGCGAGTTGGGCGTCAATTTCATCGACACAGCCGATTCTTACGGACCAGACGTCTCCGAGTTACTGATCCGCGAAGCGTTGCATCCTTACACGGGTGTGGTGATTGCGACCAAGGGTGGGCTGGTACGAACGGGACCGAACAAGTGGATACCGCTGGGGCGCCCCGAGTATCTGTTACAACAAGTGAAGATGAGCCTGCGTCACCTCGGCTTGGAGCAGCTCCCGTTGTGGCAGTTACATCGAATCGACCCCAAGGTTCCGCGTGGCGAACAGTTCGATGCGATCAAGTCGATGCTCGACGCTGGCTTGATCCGGTTTGCCGGCTTGAGCGAAGTCAAGGTGGAGGACATCCAGGCTGCACAGCAAGTGTTTCCCGTAGCCACCGTGCAGAACCAGTACAGCGCAACATTTCGCCAATACGATGCTGTACTCGCCTACTGCGAAACCAACGGCATTGGCTTCATTCCGTGGTATCCGCTATCGGGTGGCACACTGGTGCGGTCAGACTCTCCGGTTGCGACCATTGCGCAGCAGCATCATGCCAGCCCGAGCCAGATTTCCCTCGCATGGCTGCTGCAGCGCAGCCCGGTTATGCTGCCGATTCCCGGCACCTCGCAATGCGCGCATCTGGAGGAGAATGTCGCCGCCGCCGACATCGTTTTGTCTGACGAGGACTACGCAGAGATGAATCGTCCGGCGGATTTGCACCAGAAACGCTGATCACGGCATTGCTGCATGATCTGCGGGAAACCGGTATGAAGCCTTATTGAGAGAGAGGGAATAACCATCGTGACGCTGACCAAAGCGGGATTGGTTGGGGTATTTGCGATAAGTGGTTGGAAGCGTTGCGCCTTCAACCCAAGTTCATTCGAGATTGGCGTATCATCAACGATGATACAACCGAGTCTCGAATTGGAATATTGCCATGCAAATCGTCGTCAAGAAGTGGGGTAACTGCGCCGCGGTGCGGTTGCCGGCTGCCGTGATGAAGTCGGCCAATCTGACCATCGACCAGCCAGTCGAGGTCGACGAACACGACGGCGTCATCACGCTACGCCCCGTGGTGCGGCGTCGGCGTTCGCTCGAAGAACTGATCGCTGCGACGCCGACCTTTGAGCGCCTGCCCGGCTGGCTCGATGAGGATGTCGGCCGCGAGCGAGAGGCGTTTGGCGAATGAGTCAAACTCCGAGTTCAGGCGTAGGCGCCGGCGGTCTGGACGCCGGCGACATCGTACATCTGGACTTTACGCCCAGCGCTGGTCACGAAATGCGAGGTCCGCACTACGCGCTGGTTATCTCGCGCCGGGCCTTCAATCAGGCCAGCAGCATCGTGTGGGTCTGCCCTATCTCTCAAGGTGAGGCTGCCGCCCAGCGTGCTGGCGGCTTCCTTGTCACCCTGATGGGCGCTGGTACGCAAACGCTGGGATCCGTGCAGGTTCACCTGTTGCGTGGCGTAGATACACGAGCCCGCGGAGCAAGACGGGTCGAAAAGGCGCCTCCACATGTTCTGACTGAAGTTCTCGACGTCATCGCCACCGCAATGGCAATGCCGACCTAGCCAAACTGAGAGATGTGGGCCGTACGTCGCCCTTTAATACATAGATCGGCAAACGGCCGTCGGCATCAAACAAACCCACAGGTTGGCGACCCGTCTCGTGCAATAAGTGGCTGGAAGCCCGCGGGCCTCAACCACTTATTGCAAATAGCCCATTTGCATTTATGGAGCCTGGCACCTGAAGAAAGTATGTTTCCTGATCCTGATATGCAATGAAAGAGTAAAGGGTCTGCGCGTCGCGTTTCCCATGTCCACAGGTCGACGCAAGAGGCTACCAGGAACCGTGGTGTTCGGGGATGCGGGCGATCAAGGGCAGGGCGATGATGAGAAGCACAGCGGTTGCGATGTAGACCCGGGCTTGAATGGCGCCGGAGTCATTGGAGCTGGCGAGGATCGCGGTGGTGATGGCAATCGTGATGATGGAGCCGATCTGCATGCACATCGAACGCAGCGCGGCGATGCTCGAGGAATGCTCCAGCGCCAGTTGAATACCGGCATTGCGGCTGGCCGGGTTGATCGTTCCCCTGCCGACGCCGACGAGGAAGGCCGCAGCCGCGAGCCAGGCGTAAGGCGAGCAGGCCGCCAATCGGTTTGACCGCGAGCAGCAGCATGCCGATGACGATGATGCCGCTGCCAACGTAGAGCGGTAACCGATAGCCCGTTCGACGCAGCGCGAAGGTCGCGCCGACGGAAAACAGGATGCCCGCCGCGCCTTGAGCCACCAGCAGGGTGCCGGACTCCAGTGCGCTCATGCCGTAGCGGTTGATGGCGTACAGCGGAGTCAACGTCAACATGCCGATGGTCATGCCGCCATACAGGATGTTGATGAGGTTGACGGTCCCGAAGCCCGGCCCGTAGATCAGGCGCGGGACGATAAAGGGATGCGCCGTGCGTTGGTTGTGACGGAAGAACAGGCATAGTGTGGTGATCGCCACGACCAGTGGCCCTACGAATCCCGGCGACCAGACGGACGTAGCTGCCGAGCCCAGATAGCTGGTCGCGTACATGCCGGCGAGCAGGCCAGTGCCGAGCAGGGCCATGCCGGTGGCATCCATTCTTGCGCGTTTGCCTGAGGATTTCGGTCGATCATGCGGTATGTAGCGCAGGGCTAGCAGGATGACCGCCACGCCGATGGGCACGTTGATGAAAAACACCCCGCGCCAGCTCCAGTAGGCCACGAACAGTCCACCGAAGATGGGGCCGATCATGGCCCCAATGGGGAAGATGCTCCCGAACAAGCTGACCGCACGATCACGCGCGTCGCCGAAGTGATCCACGACGATGCCCGTTGCTGAAGGGGTGAAGCCCGCGCCGCCGGCCGCCTGCACGGCCCGTAGCGCAATGAGCACATAGATGTTGTCGGCCAAACCGCAACACAGCGACGCCACGGTGAAGACTGCGGCCGAGCCGATGAACACCCGGCGGCGGCCGTAGCGCTCGCTGAGTCTGCCGCTGATCGGCAGCATCAACACGAAGCCGAAGGAGTAGGCCGTGAGCGTCCAGCCGGCCCAGTTGATCGAAGTATCCAGGCCGTGCTGCAGGGCGTGTAAGGCCGTTGCCACGATGGTCGAGTCCACCGACATCATCATCAGGGCAAGGGCGACGGTGGTGAACACCAGTACGCGCCGGACAGGCTGTTTTTCCGCGACAGACCCGGTGATCTCGTCGGTCAATGGGGTGTCCTGCGGGGCATTCATGTTGCGTACGAAACTTATGCCGGTGCCCCCCGGGGCGAAGCCGGAAGATCTGCGGTCGTGGAAAAGATACCGGGTCGTAAGGGTCGGCTGCGCCAGTGAAAGTCGGGGCTACAATCGAACGCGGGCCACGTCTTGTGTCACTCGTGGTACAGCTCGGCAGTCAGACGCTTTGCGAACGGCTTTTCGCGCCGCCGCGAGAGTATACAACGACCCGGTGTGACGGCTGACCTGCTGCCCTGGCGTCTGCCGCAACTGGCTGTCTTTGCTGCCGCGCCGGTTGAACAGGGCATAGCCCGTGGTGCGGGTGCGTGCCGAGGGTTCTGGCAGCTTGTTGGATGTGCGTTCGGAGTCGCGGGTGGGCAAGAGCGACATCGGCACCAACGCTGCGCGCGTCCGCAGTTATTCTCGCAAGCTCGCCAGTGAGCGATAAGCGGGCCGTTAGACCGGGTCTCTCATGATCAATCAGTCACAGGTCATTCCCGGACGCGAGAATCTGGCGTATGGCTAAGCCGTTACCACCCGTGTACGCGGTGCGGAAGTGGCGGCAAAACCACTCCCAACGATGGGCCACAACAGCGCCCTCGCCGCGGCATCATCCTCCGCATCGAGCCAGTCGTCATACTGATCTGAACGAACGGCCACCACCGAGCGTTTCTCGTCGTCGGGATCGTGGAAGCGGCGCATCAGCGGTGAAGCGTCGGCGTTGACGGTCAGCAGTGAGCAGGAAAGCACGTGCTCGCCGGATTCTGGCTTCCAGCGTTCCCAGATCGCCGCCAGTGCGAACGGCAGGCCATCGGTACGATGGATGCTCCAGCGGACCGGCTTGCCGCCGCCTTCGTAGCAGGGCTCGTAGAACGCCTGCACCGGCACCAGACAGAACTGCCGGTGGCTCCACGAGCGGCGATAGCTGGGTTTGGACGCGACGGTTTCCGACCTCGCGTTAAAGGTGTGGCGGGCAATCTTGCGATCCTTGGCCCACGCCGGGATCAACCCGAACACGGCCTTTTCAATGCAGCGTTCGTCGGCGTCGGCCGTAGACCTCAAAATGATCGGCACCGCCGAGCCGGGATAGGCTTCGTGGTATTCAAAGCTTGGCTCGGGCGCCTCAAAATGCAGCCGGAACGCACTCGGCGGCGCCGGCTGGAAGTTCGCGCACATCAATGCGCCACCGGCAGCGCCTGCCAGTCGGTGGTGTAGGCGGGTGTCAGCCGTTGCCGCTGCATGCGCCAACTACGCGAACCCCCGGCGCCGGCCAGTCGCAGCGCATCGCGACCGAAGCGCAGGTTGACTCGATCCAGCGTGCGGTTGAGTCGGTCGCGCCGGGCCCGCGCCGCGGCATCGTCAAACAGCGTCGCCTGGCGCTGTGCTTTCGGCGACAGGCCCAGCAGCGTGGTGCCAGCCTTCTTGTAGGCGTAGCCCGGCCGATAGATGGCCCGCAGGCCGCGCAGCGCGGCTTGCGCCAGCGTCAAGGTGTCGTCGCTACTGCCCGTCAGCGCCACGGTGACGCCACGGGCGTACTGCGGCACCGCCTTGAAGGCGTTGGTGCGGATGAAGACCTGCACCGCCTCTGCTACCGACCCCTCGGCGCGCAGCTTCTCGGCGGCACGGGAAATGTAGGTCAGCACCGCCTGGCGCAACTCGTCATAGCTGTGGACTTCACGGTTAAAACTGCGGCTGCACATGATCTGCTGCCGGGCCGGCTCGATCTGTTCCAGCACCTGGCACGGCTCGCCGCCCAGCTCGCGGGCGGTGCGCTCCAGCACCACCCCGAAGTTTGATCGCAGCAGGGCCTTGGGCGCGTCGCGGAGATCCGCCGCTGTCTGGATGCCGAGGGCCTGCAGCTTCGCCTGCAGGCGTCGGCCGACGCCCCAGACCTTGCCCACGCCAATTCCGCCCAACAGCCCGGTCTGGGCTTCTGGCGATAAGTCCTCTAAATCAAACACGCCGCCGTGCTCCGGCTGCGTCTTGGCGATGTGGTTGGCGATCTTCGTCCTCGTCTTGGTCGAACCGATGCCGACACAGACTGGTAGCCCGGTCCACTGGCGGATGCGATCTTTCAGCGCGCGGCCGAACGCCGCCGGCAGCGGCACGCCAGTGAGATCCATGAAGGCTTCGTCGATAGAGTAAATCTCCGTGGCCGGGGCAGCCGCGCTCAATATCCGCATCACCCGGTTGCTCATGTCAGCGTACAAGGAGTAGTTCGAGGACAGGGCGGTCACCCCGCGACCCCGCTCGCCGACCTGGTGCCAGGGTTCGCCCATGCGGACGCCGAGGGCCTTGGCTTCCGCCGAGCGGGCGACGGCGCAGCCATCGTTATTGGAGAGCACCACCACCGGCTGGCCCTCCAGTCGCGGATCGAACACCCGTTCGCAGGAGACGTAAAAGTTGTTCACGTCGCACAGGGCGATGCGACGAACCATCAGAACTTCCGCACCAGCCCGGTGACGACCCCCCATACCGTGCTGTCCTGGGTGCGGTCCAGATAGACCGGGCGGTAGTCGGGACGGGCGGCGTTCTCGGAACACAGCGCCAGGCGGCCCCGAATCTTTCTCAGGCGCTTGACCAGCAGGTCGCCGTCCGCCGCCGCCACCACGATACGGCCCGGCGTCGCATCCAGCGAGCGATCCACCACCAGGATGTCGCCGTCGAAGATCAGCGCGTCCACCATCGAATCGCCCTGTACCCGGACGTAGAACGTCGCCGGTGGATTGCGCACCAGCAAATCGTTCAGATCCAGCACCTCCTCGATGTAGTCGGCAGACGGAGAAGGAAAGAGACGGAGAAGGAAAGCCCGCCTGGATGCGCGGCGACACGAGCAGCGGGCGCGGCAGGAGACGCGGCTGACGCGGGGTCGCATAGAGCGCGGCCACGTTGGGGGTGGTTTGGCGCAGACGGACGACGGGCATGACGACGCGGCTCGGAACGACGGGACGGATCCGAGGATAGCACCGTCCAGTTGCACGCCTCTACCGCCGCTCCCGTGTCTTCGCCTTGCGCTTGAGTACTGCTTTCATCCTCGCCAACCGTTCGGGCGATGCGCTCTTGAGATCGTCCAGGGTTGGCAGTTCTTCTGGGCGCATCTCAACCGAGGCCTCTCGGACTGGCGGTTTCGCTAGGGTCAGCAGACAGGGGAATAACGGAAGCGCTGCAGTCGACACCGTCAGCGTATCGATCAGCACGTCGCCGTCGATCTCCACCCGCAACCCAGCCGGCTTGCCGAACGCTTTGCACAGCGCCGCCAGATCCGACGCGAACGCGGGGTCGCGGCGCTGGATCTCGGCCCATACCGGCCGTTTACCGACCGCAGGACGTGGAGCGGTGATCTGCTGTCGCCGTTCAGGCTTCACGGGCGTTCTCCACAGCCGATTTCGGCCTTGACCGGACGGCTAAACGTCCGGCGAAGTAGTTGAAGCACGCACCCAGACCCGTGGACAACGCCAGCGCGACGCTCTGCGAGTACCCGCTATGCATTAGCAGGTGGAACGTAGCGCCTCCCACAAGCCCGCCCAGCGCCTGCGAGCGCAACCAGCGCAGCCACTCGTGGAGGCTGTGAGGGTGAGCGCAGCGGAATGTGAACCGGCGGTTGACTTGCCAGGTCAGGGTCGCGGCGGCCAGCCAACCGCAGCACCAGGCCCGGTCCGCACCGATCCAGGGTGAGAGGAGGGTCAGAACGCACCAGCCTAGCAAGTAGCCCGAGATCCCGGCACACCCAAAAGAAAACCCCCGACTGCAAGGTCGGGGGTGTGAATCGGCTACCACTCGCGCAACTTCCACCGCAAGTTCATCCGCTCCGAACGCTGGCGGACCTTGTTGAGCAACCCGTCGCTCTCGGGCAAACGCCCAGGCCCCTGCCACGACCTTGCCATTTCCATCAGGATGGTGAGGGTCCCTCGGGGTACGGGCTCGCCCAGGGTCTTTTCCCATCGCCTCGCGCACGCCAAAGTGGTTTTGACCCGGGCTTCCCGGCCAGCACGCGTGCTCGAGCAGATCAGTTTGCCCCAGTGTTCAACCCGCTCAGCCTCA
>Ga0307374_10007792_pt1 | contig 16199 bp, 15 predicted proteins | sample OX3MG_FD_202532 | JGI IMG/M metagenome (GOLD analysis project Ga0307374, IMG submission 202532) | Soil microbial communities from Risofladan, Vaasa, Finland - OX-3 | ecosystem: Environmental > Terrestrial > Soil > Coastal area > Acid sulfate soil | place: Finland: Risofladan, Vaasa | collected... | reverse complement strand
TCGAGAGCGCCTTCGAGGCGGTGCGCCGCGGAGGCGGGCTGTGCGTGTTTGCCTCGCACCCGGAATTCGGCAAGAAGATCCGCATCGACCCGTTCGATCTCATTTCGGGAAAGCAGATTCGCGGCTCATGGGGCGGCGCCTGCGATCCCGACATCGACATCCCGCGGTTCGCGCGTCTCTACCTCGAAGGCAGGCTGCCGCTCGAAAGGCTGCTCAGCCGCCGCTACCGGCTCGACGAGGTCAACGAGGCGCTGGACGATCTGGAGGCGCGGCGGGTCGCCCGCCCGCTGCTCGACTTCGGAGCGGAGGGGCGGTGAGTCCGCGCGACGCGCTGCAATTGTCCGCCGACGAGATCGCCCGGCGCGCCGGACCCGGCAAGACGGTCGTGTTCGTCTCCGGCAATTTCAATATCGTTCATCCTGGCCACTTGCGGCTATTGCAGTTCGCCAAGGAGTGCGGCGATTTCCTGGTCGTCGGCGTGAATGCGGAAGGGACCCTTGGAGCGACGATCCCCGAGGAGATGCGGCTCGAGGGCGTCCGGGCGATCTCGCTGGTTGACTTTGCGCTTTTGCTGCGCGAGCCGCCGGAGGCGTTCATCGCCCGGCTCAAGCCGGCCGTCGTTGTCAAGGGCAAGGAGTACGAGGACCGAGACAATCCGGAGCAGGAAGCGATCACCGCGTGCGGCGGCAAGCTTCTGTTCGGTTCGGGCGAGGTCCGGTTTTCGTCGCTCGATCTGCTGCGACGGGAGTACCTGGAAACCGACTTCTCCAGCATTGTAAAGCCGACAGAGTACGCGGCCCGTCACGGATTTCGCGTCTCCGACCTCAAGTCGGCACTGGCACGGCTCGCCCGGGTGAAGGTGCTCGTCGTTGGGGACCTGATCGTCGACGAGTACGTGACCTGCGAGCCCCTGGGAATGTCGCAGGAGGACCCGACGATCGTGGTCACGCCGATTGAGACGCGGCGCTTCGTGGGCGGCGCCGGCATCGTCGCGGCGCACGCACGGGGCCTCGGTGCCCAGGTGCACTTCGTCAGCGTGTGCGGAGAGGACGAGGCGGCGGATTACGCGCGTGGTGCCCTCGGCGGTTTCGGCGTCTCGGCAAACTTGATCCCGGATGCCAGTCGCCCGACCACGCTGAAGCGGCGCTATCGGGCGGCGTCCAAGACGCTGCTGCGGGTGAGCCAGCTGCGGCAACACGACGTCTCCGGGGAAATCGCCGAATCGATCCACGCTAATGCGATCGAGCGCTTGCGCGACGTCGACGTGCTCGTATTCTCGGATTTCAACTACGGCTGTCTGCCGCAGGAGCTGGTCGAGAAGCTGATAAACGAAGCGGAGCGGTGCAACGTGATGGTCGTCGCGGACAGTCAGGCTTCGTCGCAGATTAGTGACGTCTCGCGCTTTCGCAACGCGGCCCTCATCACGCCGACCGAGCGCGAGGCGCGCCTGGCACTTCGCGACTTTAGCTCTGGTCTAGTGGTCCTCGCCGAAACCCTGTCGCGCAGGGCGAACAGCCGGAACGTGGTGGTGACGCTCGGCGCCGAGGGGTTGCTCATCAGCGCGCGCGAACATGGTGAATCCTTCACCGACCGGTTGCCCGCATTCAATACGGCGCCCCGGGATCCAGCAGGCGCCGGAGATTCGCTGCTCGCGAGCGCCTCGCTTGCCCTCGCCTCTGGAATCGACATCTGGCAGAGCATCTATCTCGGTGCACTCGCGGCGGCATGTCAGGTCTCCCGGCTCGGCAATACGCCCTTGACACAGCAGGACCTCACGCGCGAAATCGACCTTCCATAGGGCAGCATGCGGGCGATTCTCCTTGCGGCGGGTCTCGGTACCAGGCTTAGACCTCTTACCGACATACTTCCAAAATGCCTTGCCCCAGTCCGGGGCCGGCCGCTTCTTGAGTATTGGCTGAGCGAACTTTTCGCGCATGGCGTCAGCGAGGTGGTGGTCAATACGCACTACCACGCGGACCTGGTCGTCCAGTACGTCGAGCGCGGCCCCTGGAGGCACCGAGTACGCTTGGCATACGAGCCCCGGCTGCTCGGCACGGGCGGCACGGTGCGGGCGCACCGCGAGTTCGTCTCGGGCGGGCCATTCCTCGTCGCGCATGCGGACAACCTCTCGGCGTTCCACATGGAGACGTTCGCGGCGGCGCACGCGGCGCGGCCGCCGGCAGCCATGATGACCATGATGACGTTCGATACCGCCGAGCCGCGCAACTGCGGCATCGTCGAGACAAATGCCGGCGGTCTGGTGACCGCGTTTTACGAGAAGGTGCCCAATCCTCCCGGAAATCGCGCGAACGGCGCGGTGTACCTATGCGAGCCGGGCGTGCTTGACATGTTGGCCGCCGTCGGCAAGCCGGTCGTGGACTTGAGCACGGAAAGCATTCCGCTTCTCATGGGCCAGATTAACGCCTGGCATAACGCCGTCTACCATCGGGATATCGGCAGCCTGGAAAGCTGGCGCGCGGCGCAGGGCGACTATCCGTTCGATCCGCCGCGTGCGCCTCTGCCGGATCCGTGGGCGGAACTCCTCGTTTCGCACCCTGAAATCGCGAGGCGCATCTCGCATCTGCTCGATGCAGGAAGCTAAGACGGCGATGCGGGCTAAATCCCACAGACCCTCTGGGACCCTGAATCGGCGCGTTAACGTGGTGGCAGCCGCTGCGCTCATCCACACGGGCGATGGTCGTTACCTGATGCAGCTGCGCGATGACCGCGCCGGGGTCGCGATGCGAGGTCGCTGGGGGATATTCGGCGGACTTGTCGAGAGCGGGGAATTCGTGGAGGCGGCGATCGCGCGCGAGCTGAAGGAGGAGCTGGTGCGCGTGCCACGCCGCAAGCCGCGCTGGTTCTCCGAGATCTGCTACGACCTTACCTTTGCAAAGCCACGCCCCGCCATGCATCGCAAGGTGCTGTTCGAGCTGCGCGTGAGCGAGGCCGAGGTGCGCGCCATGGAACTGCGCGAAGGCGAGCGCATGCGGCTGTGGCGGCCCGAGCAACTGCACCGCATGAGCAACGTCGTGCCTTGGGACCTTCTGGCCGTAACGATGCACGCGCAGCGCCGCGCAATCGAGCGGGCGTTCCGGTGACGCGGCGGCTCGCGTGGGCGCTGTATCGCGTCCTGTCCTGGCCGCTGCGGCTGCTGCGTATCCGTTTCATACGGCTCGCGGCTGCCGACCGCATTGGGCATTTGTGCTCGGAGCCCGATTCGTTCGTGAAGGCGGGGAAGCTCGGGCGGCGGCCGCCGATGTTCCCCGTACTTCTGTCCCCGCCGGGCGCGTCGCCGAACGATCACCTGCTGGGCTACTGGCGCCGCTACTTCCCGGTGGTGCGCCACGAACGGTTGGCGGCGCTGTTGCGTCCTTTTCTCGACTTTCCGCGGGTCGTATTCGAGACCCACCGGTACATAGTCGCCATCAACGGCACCGCGGAATACGTGGGAATTCAGCGCGAGTGGGAACCGCGCGCGCCCCTTCTAGCGCTCGCGGAGGACGACCGGACGTGGGGCGAGGCGCACCTGCGCGAAATGGGCGTGCCCGAAGGCGCGTGGTACGTCTGCTTCCACTCGCGCGAAGGCGGGTACTCCCCGAGCGACGAGCACATGCATCGCTTTCGCAACAGCGAGGTGGAGAGCTATCGCGAGGCCGTCATGGCGATCCGCGCGCGCGGGGGTTGGTGCGTCCGGATGGGGGACCCGACGATGAGGCCGCTTCCCGAAATGGACGGCGTCGTCGACTACGCCCATTCGCTCCTGCGCAGCGACCGCATGGACGTGTTCCTGTGTGCGAGCTGCAGGTTCTTCCTGGGCAATACCTCTGGACTTTTCTTCGTTAGTTGCGTGTTCGGCGTTCCGGCCGTAGTGGCAAACTCCGTCCCGGTTTCAACCGTCCTGCCGTTCGGATCTGGCGACATCGGAATTCCGAAGCTCGTCCGGCGGTGCGCCGATGGCCGGCTCCTGTCGTTCCCGGAGATATTCTCAAGGGAGGTCGCCAACTATCGATTCGCGGAGCTGTACGAGCGCGACGGTCTGGAGGTAGTGGACAACACGGCGGACGAGATTTGCGCAGCGGCGGTCGAAATGCTGGACCGGCTGGAGGGTAAAATGACGTACACGGAGGACGACGAAGCCCTGCAATCCGCGTTCAAGGCGTTGATGAAGCCGGGCCATTACACCTATGGCGGCCTTTCCCGTGTAGGGCGGGATTTCCTCCGCAAGCATCGCGATCTTTTGCTAGCTGAGAGCGTTCAATGAAAGCGGTAATTCTCGCCGGCGGACTCGGGACCCGCATCTCGGAAGAGTCGGCATTGCGCCCCAAGCCCATGATCGAGATCGGCGGCAAGCCGGTGATCTGGCACATTATGAAGATCTACTCGGCCTGCGGCATCGACGACTTCGTGATCTGCCTGGGGTACAAGGGCTACATGATCAAGGAGTACTTTACCAACTACTTCCTGCACATGTCGGACGTCACGATCGACATGGCGCACAATCGCATGGAGGTTCACGAGAAGGGGGCCGAGCCTTGGCGCGTCACGCTAGTGGATACGGGCGAGCACACACAGACCGGAGGTCGCCTGAAAAGGGTGGCCCGCTATCTCGGGGATGAAGACTTCTGCTTCACTTACGGCGACGGAGTCGCCGATGTCGATATCAAGCGTCTCATCGCCTTTCACCGTGCGCAGAAGGTCAAGGCGACGCTGACCGCGGTACAGCCCCCGGGTCGCTTCGGGGCGCTGGTGCTGGACGGTACGCACGTCACCAGCTTCCAGGAAAAGCCCAAGGGCGACGGGGGCTGGATCAACGGCGGTTTTTTCGTCTGCTCGCCTTCGGTCATCGAATACGTGACGGGCGACGACACCGTCTGGGAGCGCGAGCCGCTGGAAGGTCTGGCGCGCGATCGAAGCCTGGCGGCGTATTTCCACAAGGGATTCTGGCAGCCGATGGACACGCTGCGCGACAAGAATCACCTCGAAGAGCTGTGGTCCGGCGGAAGCGCTCCGTGGAAGGTGTGGTGATCCGCCGCGATTTCTGGGCCGGAAAGCGTGTATTCGTCACTGGCCACACGGGATTCAAGGGTAGCTGGTTCGTGCAGTGGCTCGAGGTCATGGGTGCACGCGTCGGGGGATTCGCGCTCGCCCCGGCGACGCGGCCCTCGCTGTGGGAGATGGTCGAGCACGGCTCGGGCGTCGAGAGCACGATCGCGGATGTCCGCGATCTCGGGGCCCTCGAACGCGCAATCGCTCGCTTCCAGCCCGAGATCGTTTTCCATTTTGCCGCGCAGGCGCTCGTTCGGGCGTCATACGACGACCCGGTGGGGACGTACGCGACCAACGTGATGGGGACCGTTCACCTGCTCGATGCCTTGCGGCGCTCTCGCGGCGTGCGCGCGGTGGTCGTCGTCACCAGCGACAAGTGCTACGAGAACAAGGAGCGGATGCAGGGCTATCGCGAGGACGAGCCGATGGGCGGCCGCGATCCCTACAGCAGCAGCAAGGGATGCGCCGAGCTGGTGACCGCCGCGTACCGCGCTTCGTTCTTCGCTTCCGGAGCCGGCGTCGCATCGACGCGGGCCGGAAACGTGATCGGCGGCGGTGACTGGGCTGCAGACCGCATCGTGCCCGACATTGTGCGCGCTGCGGCGGCCGGCGAGCCCGTGAGGGTGCGCAATCCGAATGCGGTGCGCCCCTGGCAGCACGTGCTCGAGCCCCTATCTGGCTACCTGCAACTCGCCGAGCGCCTCTACGAGAGGCCGCGTGAATTCGCGGAGGCGTGGAACTTCGGCCCTTCCGACGAGGACGCGGTGCCGGTCGAAACCGTGGTATCCGAAGCGACTCGGCTATGGGGAACGCTCGCGCGCTGGAAGGCCGACCCCGCTCCGCATCCCCATGAGGCCAATTTTCTGCGGCTGGATAGTTCCAAGGCCACGCATCGGTTGGGCTGGGGGCCGCGCCTGCGCCTGCAGGTCGCGCTCGACTGGACGATCGGGTGGTACAAGGCTCAAGCGGACGGTGGCGACGCCGCGTTGCTGACGCGCAGCCAGATCGAACGCTACATGGAGCTTGCTGGCCGATGAATCATCGTCCCTGCCGCTTCTGCGGCGCAGCCCTGAACCTGACGTTCGCGGATCTCGGGATGTCGCCGCCGTCTAATTCCTACCTCGAGCCCGAGCAGCTGGACCGCATGGAGCGCTTCTATCCGCTGCACGCCTGGGTGTGCGAGAAGTGCTTCCTCGTGCAGCTGGAGGAATTCGAGACTCCCGAGCAGATCTTCAGCGACTACGCCTATTTCTCGTCGTACTCGGACTCGTGGCTGAGGCATGCGCGGGACTACACCGAGGTCATGACGCAGCGCTTCGGGTTCGGGTCGTCGAGCTTCGTGGTCGAAATCGCGAGTAACGACGGCTATCTCCTTCAGTACTTCGTGCAGCGCGGCGTGCCGGTGCTCGGAATCGAACCCGCCGCGAACGTCGCCGCCGTCGCCGAAAAGAACGGGGTGCCGTCGCTCGTGAAGTTCTTCGGAACGCAGACCGCGAAGGAGCTTGCGGCGCAGGGCCGGCGCCCCGATCTGCTGCTCGGCAACAATGTGCTGGCGCATGTTCCGGACCTGAACGATTTCGTCGCCGGAATGAAGATCCTTCTGGGACCGCGCGGTGTCATCACGATGGAGTTCCCGCATCTTTTGCGGCTGATGCAGGAGAACCAGTTCGACACGATTTATCACGAGCACTTCTCCTACATCTCGTTCCTGGTCGCCGAGCGGGTGTTCGCTTTTCACGGCCTAACGCTGTTCGACGTGGACGAGCTACCCACCCACGGAGGCTCACTGCGCATTTACGCGCGCCACACGGAGGACGCCACGCGTGCGCTGTCCCCCAAGGTGATCGAGCTACGTGAGCGTGAGCGGGCCGCGGGGCTGGAACGTGCGGAGACTTACCGCTCGTTCGCGGCGCAGGTCAAGGCGACCAAGCGCGCGCTGCTGAAATTCCTGATCGGCGCGCAGGAGGCCGGCAGGCGCGTCGCGGGCTACGGCGCCCCGGCCAAGGGCAACACGCTGCTCAACTACTGCGGCGTGCGCACGGATCTTCTCGAATATACGGTGGACCGCAGCCCGCACAAGCAGGGGCGCTTTCTGCCCGGGGTGCACATCCCGGTGTACGCACCCGAGCGGATCCGGGAAACGCGGCCCGACTACGTGCTGATCCTGCCGTGGAACCTGCGCGAAGAGATCGTGGCGCAGATGGCGGAGGTGCGCGGCTGGGGAGGGCGGTTCGTCGTGCCCATCCCGGAAGTGAAGGTGCTCGATTGAAGTTCGTCGCGACGCCGCTGGCCGGCGCGTATCTGATCGAGCTTGCCCGCATCGAGGACGATCGCGGATTCTTCGCCCGGTCGTTCTGTCGCGACGAGTTCCGCGCTCACGGCTTGAGCCCGACTGTCGCACAATGCAACGTCTCCTGGAACCGTCGCAAGGGCACGCTGCGCGGCCTGCACTATCAGGACCGGCCTCACGAGGAGGCCAAGCTCGTGCGCTGTACGCGCGGGGCGCTCTGGGATGTGATCGTCGATTTGCGGGAGCAGTCCCCGACGCGCCTGCAATGGCATGGGGTCCGCCTCGTCGCGGATAGCGGAGATGCCCTGTACGTGCCCGAGGGCGTCGCGCACGGATTTCAGACCCTCGTGGACGACACCGAGGTGCTGTATCAGATGTCCGAGCCGTATTATCCGGAGCTCGCGCGGGGAGTACGTTGGGATGACCCGCGCCTGCGGATTGCCTGGCCGCTGCCCGAGCCGATCCTGTCCGAGCGCGATCGCACCTACCCGTTGCTGCCATGAAGCTCATGTTGATCGGCGTCACGGGGCAGCTGGGCGGGGACTTGATGCGCAACAACCCCGGGCACCAAATCCATGCGCCGGAGCGCGCGGACCTCGATTTGGCCGAGTCGCCGCAGGCCGCGGCGTTCATCCGCGTGCACCGGCCCGACGCCGTGCTCAATTGCGCCGCGTTCCACAATGTCCCCAGGTGCGAAGAGGAGCCCGCGCAGGCCTTCATGGTGAATTGCGTCGCGGTGCGCGATCTCGCCGCAGCCTGTGCCGAAGTCGGCGCCTGGTTCTTCACCTTCAGCAGCGACTATGTGTTCGGTGGGGAGCGCAGCGTTCCTTGGAGAGAAGACGACCGTCCGTCACCATTGCAGATCTACGGAATCACCCGTCTGGCGGGGGAGCACGCAGCGTTATCGGCGGCGCCCGGGCGCTCGGTCGTGATCCGCACCTGTGGGCTTTACGGGCGCTCGGGGGCGCGCTCCAAGGGGGGCAATTTCGTAGACGGGCGAGTCGCCGACGCGCGCACCGGCAGGCGCATCGAGATGGCGTGCGAGCAGGTCGTCGCGCCGACGTCCACCGACGACCTGAGCCGCGCGGTATATGCGCTGCTGGCACACCCGGGACTTGGCGCCGGCGTCTATCACCTGGTGAACGAGGGCGCGTGCTCCTGGTACGAATTTACGCGTGAGATCGTGCGTCAGATCGGCGCGCAGGCGGAAGTCGTGCCCGTCGACCGCGGGGGGCGGAGCGGGGCAATGCGCCGGCCGCGGTATTCGGTTCTCGCGAACACCAGGGCGAGCGCGCTCGGCATTACCTTGCGGCCCTGGCAGGAAGCGCTCTCCGATTACTTGCACGCCAAATATCCGGAGACGGGCTGACGTGCACGAGCTGGCGCTCGTGCACCTGGTCCGGAGGCAGAACGGCACTGCGCCGTTCGAGCGCTTTCTCGCCTCGTATCGTGCCCATCCGGCAGGCGTGAGGCACGAGCTGGTGATCCTGTTCAAGGGCTTTCCGGGAGAGGGGGGCACCCGCGACTACGATGCGCTGCTCCTGGATCTGCCGCACCGCAGGCTGTTCGTGTCGGATTGCGGCTTCGACCTGAACGCATATTTCGCCGCGGCCCATCTGCTGGACTACGGATACTTATGCTTCCTCAACTCTTTCAGTCGGATCCTCGACGATGGCTGGCTGCACAAGCTGTTCCGCTGGGCCCGCCAGGAGGGCGTCGGACTGGTGGGCGCAACGGGATCGTGTCAGAGCATCGCCGGCGGGTACACTGCGCACCAGAAGAAGATGGACGCTTTGCCTCCCGTGAGACGATTTCGCACGCGCCTCGCGGCGGCCCTCACCGACCGCAGGCCCGGAGCGCTCGCGCAACGCGCGACGCTATGGGGACTGCGTCTGGCGGGCGTCTGGCGCCCGGCGCGCGATTTTCCTCCGTTCCCGAACTATCACCTGCGCACGAACGGCTTCATGGGAGCGCGGGCGACGCTCTTGAGAATCAATGCTGCGCCAATGCGAATGAAGTTATCGGCCTACCGCCTGGAAAGCGGCAACGACAGCGTTACCAACCAGGTGCTCCGGCTTGGACTGCGCGTACTGGTCGTGGGGCGGGACGGCGAGGCATACGAGCCCGCACGCTGGCATCTGTCGAACACGTTCTGGCAATCTCGGGAGGAGAACCTGCTGGTCGCCGACAACCAGACCGAGGCCTATCTGCTGTCCGACAGCGCGAGACGCTCGGAACTCTCCGAGTATGCCTGGGGCCACTTCGCGCGCCCGGCATGAATCAGCCGATGTCCCCGGATGCCGCCGCGTCGCACTGCAGTGCTTGTGGCTCGACAATGCGCCCCTTCCTGCGCACGCGGGACTACAACCGTTCGGTCTCCGCCGAGCGGTTCGAGTACGCGCGCTGCCGGAACTGTGGCCTGGCGTCACTCGTCAACGTGCCCGCGGATCTCGGCCATTACTACGTTCCCGGCTACTACATGCTGCCAGCCACACAGGAGGCCATAGAGGCCGGCGCTGCGCACGACCGATACAAGATCGAACTGGTGCGGCGATTCGTTCCCAGTGGCCGTCTGCTGGAGGTGGGCCCGTCGTGGGGCGCCTTTTGCCTGCTCGCGAAGCGCTCCGGGTACTCGGTGGAAGCCATAGAAATGGACCCGGCGTGCTGCAAATTTCTGGAGTCGCGCATCGGCGTGCGGGCGATTTGCAGGAGCGACGAGGCGGCAGCATTGGACGAGGCGGCGCAACCCGACGTCATCGCCGCCTGGCACGTGCTGGAGCACATGCGTGATCCCTGGCGCATGGTGGACGCGGCGGCTCGCCGACTGGCGCCTGGCGGGGTGCTGGTGTTCGCGCTGCCGAACCCGCATGCCTTCCAGTTTCGCGTCCTTGGTCGAATCTGGGCGCATGTGGATGCGCCGCGACATTTGCATCTCGTGCCGCCGGAAGTGCTGCGCGCTCGTGTCGAGGCCGTCGGCCTAGAGCAGGTTCTGTGCACCACGACCGACCAGGGCAGTCTTGGCTGGAACGAATTCGGTTGGGTGTTCTCGCTGCCGCATCTCGCAAACGCGCCCTTCGCGAAGCGCGTATTGCGCTTCGCCGCTCGCCGTATCGCCCGGGTTGTTGCACCGATCGAGCGCCGCGAAGGCGCAGGAGCGGCGTACACATCGGTGTTCCGGAAACCTTCTCGACTCGCATGAAGTTTTCCATCCTACTGCCCACGCGGAATCGTCTCGAGCTACTCAAGCTCGCGATCGAGTCCGTGCGAGGGCAGGACTTCCCGGAGTGGGAGATCGTTGTCTCCGACAACGCATCCACTGACGACGTGGGGGCCTATCTTCGACAGCTGGCGGATCCGCGAATTCGCGTGCGGCACCACGAGTCGCCGGTTTCGGTGACCGCGAACTGGAACGCCGCGCTCGAGAAATCCCGCGGCGATTACGTAATCATGCTTGGTGATGACGACGCACTGCTGCCGGGTGCGCTGTCGGCGACTGCCGCGCTCATCGACACATGGGGCCAGCCTGACGCCGTGTACGCTCAAGCAAGGCAATATGGCTACCCGGGCGTCATTCCAGGGCAGCCGGAGGCGTTCATGCAAACCGGGTACAACGCCTTTCTCGCGGGCCGCAACAAGGCGTTCCTGTTGCCGCGCGAGACGGCGGTCAAGATGGTTCGCGGCGCCATGGCCTTTCGCGTGCTCTACGGCTTCAACATGCAGCACTTCGTTGTGAGCCGCAAGCTGGTCGAGGCCCTGCTGTACAAGGGGCCCTTCTTCCAGTCGCCCTATCCGGACTACTACGCCGCGAACGCCGTCCTGCTCGCTGCCGAGCGCCTGGTCGCGTCCCCCCAGCCGTTCGCGCTGATCGGAATCAGTCCGAAGTCCTTTGGCTTCTACTATTTCAACGAGCGCGAAAGCGACGGTGTCGCCTTCCTGCAGAACGTCACCGAGCCCGACATTGCCGAGCGGTTGCGCGGCGAGCTCGTCCCGGGCAGCAACATGAACGATTCCTGGCTGTGCGCGATGCAGACGCTCGCGCGCAATTTTCCCGACGCCGTGGGAGCGGCGGTGAGCTTTGCCCGCTACCGCCGTCTGCAATATCACGAGTTGCTGAGGGCGGGACGGCGCGGCGCGGTCCTGCAGAGCATGCGCTGGTGGGAATTTCCGCTATACGGAGGTGCGGCACTGGCGTATGCGCTTGCGCGGTTCTTGCCTCGGTCGAAGGCTCTTCGCGAGACGATCATTCACGTACTCTTCAGCCCGGCGCCGCGCTTCGATCCCGAACGGGTGAGCGTACCGCACCGCGATATTCTTGAGGCGGCGAATGCGCGCGATGCCTGAGCCTTTGCCCCTGGTCAGCATATGCATACCGACGCACGACGATGCCGCGGTAGTCGGCGATGCACTGCGCTCGGTGCTGCTGCAGGATTACATAGCGATGGAGGTTTTGGTGCTGGACAATTGTTCGGCCGATGACACGGAGCGGGTCGTCCAACACACGGCGACGGGGGATGGACGCGTACGCTACGTTCGACATGACAGTGACATTGGCATGGCAGCGAACTTCAGCGCCTGCGTGCACATGGCGCGGGGCGAATTTGTTCAGATCCTCTGTGCCGACGATGCGCTCGAGCCAGGTTGCGTGACGTTCCTCGCGGAGGCGCTGAGCCAGCACGTGGACGCGGCGCTCGCCGCCTGCGGACGGAAGCTGACCGACGAGTCTCTTCGGCCGTCGCGCGTCCTGCGGGCGCGAGACCGGCGCGAGCTGGTTCCCGGCCCGGTGCTTGCGCGGGAGTGCTTCGCCCGAGGAAACCGTATCGGGGAGCCGAGTGCGGTCATGTTTCGGCGTGGCGCGGCAGCGAGAGGCTTCAACGCCGAATACAACCAACTCGTCGATCTGGAGATGTGGCTCCATTTACTGGCGCATGGACCGGCGGTATTGCTGCCGCAGCCGCTGTGCCGGGTGCGCCAGCATGGCCGGCAGGCCACTCAAACCAACATCCGCAGCGGACGGTTGATCGAAGACAAGCGACGGCTGTTCCGGCAATTCGAGGCGGCTTTTGCGCCGGCACTGGGCGTCGCGGAAAAGCTGCGGTGGGATACCCGTATGGCGTCGAGCGTCGCGCGCATGCGCGCCGCCGGCGGGGTACTCGACGCGCGAGCGATCGCTGAGGTCTTCTTTCGGCGTCTATTCGCGCAGGTGCTGGTGCCAGCCGTTACGCTTGCACGGCGCGGCATCGCGTAATGGGCTGCGCGCGAACGCCAGCGGCAAGAGATGCGCGGGGAGCTCGCGCAATGCTCGCCGCCACTCTACCGGGATCGTGAGTGTCAATTGACTATCCCGTTCCTTCGCCGCGCGCGGCTGGCATGTCGGGCTCTAGAGGAAGGGGCCCGCGAGCGTTTCGCATGAGCGGACGGGTGCTCGTTACGGGCGCGGACGGCTTCGTCGGCCGGGCACTGCGGGTTTTGCTAGAGTCAAACGCCGTCCTGCAGCGCGCCGCGGTGCGAGCGCAGTCGGGCATTGCCGGCGAGGTCGTGGTTGGGGAGGTTGGCGCGCGAACTGACTGGCGCGAGGCGCTGGACGGATGCAGTGCCGTGGTGCATCTCGCCAACGTCGCGCATGCTTCTGTGCCCAAGTCGCAGCTCTTTCGCGTCAATGTCGAGGGTACGCGCCGCCTCGCAGACGACGCCTCCACGGCCGGCGTGAAGCGCTTCGTCTACGTCAGCTCCGCCAAAGCGATTGCGCCCGACGACGCTTATGGGCGCAGCAAGCTTGCCGCCGAACATGCGCTGCGGAGTGTGCGCGCCATCGAGGCCGTAGTGTTACGTCCTCCGCTGGTGTACGGTCCCGGCGTTAAGGCGAACTTCCTCGCACTGCTCGTCGCGGTCGACCGCGGATGGCCGCTGCCGGTCGCCAGCGTGCGGAACCGCCGCAGTCTCGTCTATGTCGGCAACCTTGTCGACGCCATCCTGCGCTGCCTCGTGGCGCCGGAGGCCGCAGGCAGGACGTATGGCGTCAGCGATGGTGTGCCGATGTCGACGCCGGAATTGGTGCGTGCGATAGCACGCGCGTTCGGGAAGCCGGCTCGCCTTGTGCCATGTCCTCCGTCGCTACTCGACTGGATTCCACCGCTACGGCGGCTGAGTCGTTCGCTAGAGGTGGACGATGCGCAAATCCGGAGCGAATTGGGCTGGCGGCCACCGTACAGCTTCGAGCAGGGCCTTCGCGCCACGGCCCAGTGGTATCGCGCACGGGGCAGCTAGAATGCGCGCCATGCTGTGGCAATCGGCGCTCGCGACGTTTGCAATCGCCCTGCTGGGCCTGAAGGGGCTCGTCTCCCACCGCGGCCCGCGGCTAGTGCTGGATCACCCTAACGAGCGCTCGCTGCACGAGCGGCCGGTGCCGCGCACCGGAGGGATTGCGATTATCGCGGGCGTGGCGGGCGGCTGGGCGGTGGCGGGGACCGGCTTTGCCGCGGCGCTCACGCTCGCCGCTGCGCTCGCTGTGCTCTCGGTGCTGGACGACATCTTCGGGCTTCCGACGGCGCTGCGGCTGGGCGCGCATCTCGCCGCCGCCGTGGCGCTGGTCGCGCTCGAGCTGCGCTTCCCGGGCTGGACGCTGTTCGTCGTGTTCGTGCTCGCGCTCGCTTGGTACGCGAACCTGTACAACTTCATGGACGGCTCGGACGGGCTCGCCGGTGGGATGGCGGTCATAGGGTTCGGCGCTTACGCGGTGGCGGCGTATCTCTCCGGCGCGCAGCCCCTTGCGACGGTGTGCGCCTTGCTGGCGGCGGGCGCGGCCGCGTTCCTCACTCGGAACTTCCCGCCGGCGAGCATCTTCATGGGCGACGTGGGCTCCGTGCCGCTCGGATTTCTCGCCGGTGGCCTGGGCCTGGTCGGCTGGAACGACGGCGTGTGGCCCCTGTGGTTTCCGCTGCTGGTGTTTGCGCCGTTCGTGTGCGACGCGACGCTGACCCTGCTTAGGCGCCTGGCGCGACGCGAGCGCGTGTGGCAGGCGCATCGCGACCACTATTACCAGCGCCTGGTACGCATGGGGTACGGGCACCGCGGTACGGTATTCATCGAATACGCGGCGATGCTCGCCTGCGCGCTCGCCGCCGTGCTGGCGCGCAACGTTTCTGTCGCCGGCCAGGCGGGGACGCTTGCAGGGGTCGCCGCCGCGCTAGGCGTGATTGCGATTTGGGTGGATGTGCGCTGGACGAGGCATGTCAGGGACACGGAGGGCACCGCGTGAACTGGCGCCGCCTGCTCGCGTTCATCCACGACGTCGTGGCCGCGGGAGCGGCCTGGGTGCTTGCATTCTGGCTTCGCTTCAATCTCGACATTCCGGACGAGTTCGCCCACGTGATGTGGACGCGCCTGCCGTGGGTCATCGGCGTTTACGCGACCCTCTTCTGGGCGTTCCGGCTGTACCGCGGGCTGTGGCGATTTGCCAGCCTGCCGGACCTTCAGCGCATCCTGCTCGCGACCGGTGTCGGCGCGCTCGCGGTGCCTGCGCTCCTGGTGCTGCTGCGGACAGGTGCGCATGTGCCGCGCTCCGTCTACGTCATCGTGCCGTTGCTGCTGATCGGTGCCATGAGCGGCAGCCGGCTCCTCTATCGCGCATGGAAGGAGAGAAGACTGTTCGGCGTCGTCGCGCATCCCGAGGCGGAGCCGGTGCTCGTCCTCGGTGCCGGAACGGCGGGCGCGGCGCTGATCAAAGAGCTCGGGAACAGCCGGCACTGGCATGTCGTCGGGCTGCTCGACGATGAGATTGCCAAGCACGGCGGCGCGATTCTCGGCGTCAAGATCCTGGGAGCGCTCGGGGACGTGCGCAACGTCGCCCGTCGGTTCAGCGTGAGCCAGGCGATCATCGCCATGCCGGGCGCCTCCCACCGGACGCGCAAGCGTGCGGTGGATCTGTGCACGGCGGCCGGGCTCAAGGTGATGACCGTTCCCGCGCTCGGCGACATCGTGTCCGGCAACGTGAGCGTCTCGGCGCTGAGGAGCATCGAGTTGGACGACCTTCTCGGGCGCGATCCCGTGCAACTCGACGATGCGGGCCTGCACGCTCTGCTCGCCGGCAAGCGCGTGCTGGTCACCGGCGCTGGCGGTTCGATCGGCTCGGAGCTGTGCCGCCAGATCGCGCGCTTCGCGCCGGCGCAGCTCGCGCTGTTCGACATGTCCGAGTTCGCGCTGTATTCGATCGAGCAGGAGTTCCGCGACGGCTTCACCGGCGTGCCGATTGCCGCGGTGATTGGCGATGCGAAGTCCGAGGCCCGGGTGAAGGATGTGTTCGCTCGCTATGCACCGCAGGTTGTCTTCCACGCTGCGGCGTACAAGCACGTGCCGCTGATGGAGGACGAGAACGCCTTTCAGGCGGTGGCGAACAACGTGCTCTCGACCGTGGCGATGGCGCGTGCCGCCGAAGCCGCCGGCACGGAGAAGTTCGTGCTGGTGTCCACCGACAAAGCGGTCAACCCGACCAACGTGATGGGAGCGTCGAAGCGGCTCGCCGAGATGCTGATCCAAGCGCAGCAGGCGGCGAGCCTGACGCAGTACGTGATCGTGCGTTTCGGCAACGTGCTCGGCTCGACCGGCAGCGTTATTCCGCGCTTTCGCGAACAGATCGCGCGCGGCGGCCCGGTGACGGTCACGCACCCCGAGATCACGCGCTACTTCATGTCGATCCCGGAGGCGGCGCAGCTGGTACTCCAGGCGGCGCTGATGGGTAAGGGCGGCGAGATCTTCGTGCTTGACATGGGCGAGCCGGTGAAGATCGTCGACTTGGCGAAGCAGCTGATCCGGCTCTCGGGCCTCGCGGAGAGCGACATCAGGATCGTGTACACGGGGCTGCGCC
>Ga0307374_10007787_pt1 | contig 16205 bp, 18 predicted proteins | sample OX3MG_FD_202532 | JGI IMG/M metagenome (GOLD analysis project Ga0307374, IMG submission 202532) | Soil microbial communities from Risofladan, Vaasa, Finland - OX-3 | ecosystem: Environmental > Terrestrial > Soil > Coastal area > Acid sulfate soil | place: Finland: Risofladan, Vaasa | collected... | reverse complement strand
GACGCCACCGGCAAACCCCAACTCGTCAACGATACCGTACGTCAGATCTGGGGCCAGGACCTGGTGATTGCGGAGAACGCCGCCGAGTATGGCGCCTATCGGGCGTGGCGCGCCGATACAGGTCAGCGGGTCGCCGCCGACGAGTGGGGACTCGCGCGGGCGCTGCGTGACGGCGACGTCTCCGCCGGGTTGGAATATGACATCGAGACGTTCGATGGCCAGCGCAAGACCATCCTCGATTCCGCCGCGCCGCTGCGCGACGCCTTCGGCGCGATCACCGGCGCCGTCTCGGTGATCTACGACATCACCGAGCGCCGCGAATATGAGCGCCGCACACGCGCCGCGCTCGACGCCGTCTTGCAGATGACGCAGACGCTCGTCGCCCTCCCAGACGAGAGCGGAGCCGCATTTGGGCGCCCTGACGCCGTTGCGCCTACGCCAGTAGCGCAGACTGGCGCGCCCACGAACGACTTGGCAAGCGCCACAACGAATGACGCCGCGCATGACGCGACATTGGCTGAGGCGGCTAGCGTCACGACTGGCGTCACGACTGGCGTCACGACGCAGAGCGCGGCGCCTCGGCCAGACAGCGAGGCGACGACTGCCGAGCGGTTGATTGCGCAGCGTCTCGCCGAGCTGACCGCCAATGTGCTGGGTTGCAAGCGCGTCGGCATCACGGCGATTGAGCCGGAGACGGAGCGATTGCGGGCGGTGGCGGTCGTCGGCCTTGCGCCGGAGCAGGAGCCGCAATGGTGGGCGGAGCAGCGCGCGTTGGAGGCGAAGGGCGCGCGATTCGGCGACGGTGGCGATCCCGCCGAGCTGGCGCGCTTCCGCGCCGGGGAAGTCTTCGTGATTGATATGACACAGCCGCCGCTGAATGAACTGCCCAACCCCTATAGCGTCACCACCACCCTCATCGCGCCGATGCGTGCGGGCGAGCGGCTCGTCGGCATGCTCTCGCTCGACTTTGGTGGCCCGCCGCATGCCTTCACCGACGAGGAGCGGGCGCTGGCGGGCGCGGTCGCACGGGTGGGCGCCGTCGCGCTGGAACGCGATCGCCTGCTACGCGAACGCGAGGCGGCCCGCGCCGAGGCGTTCGTGCTGACCGAGGCCAAGCGGCGGATGGACGAGTTCCTGGGCATCGCCAGCCACGAGCTGCGCACGCCGATCACGACCGTGAAGGCCAACCTCCAATTGGCGCAGCGGCGCGCCCGCCAGGCGCTGGCCACGCAGGCGCAGGCGCTCGCGGAGGAGTCAGAAGCGATCAGGACGCAGGCGCTGGAGAAGGGGCCGCTGGGCCAACTCTCGCTGCTGCTGGGCCGCGCCGTGCAATCCGCCGAGCGCCAGGAACGGCTAGTGGAGGACCTGCTCGACATCTCGCGCATCTCCGCCGGGCGCCTCGAGTATCGCATGCAGCCGATTGATCTGGGCGCACTGACCAGCGAGACAGTAGACGAACAACGTCTGCATAATCCCGCGCGGCGCATCGACATCGAACTGGAGGAGGCGCCAACACTCACCACCCCTGTGCGCGTCGTCGCCGACGCCGACCGCATCCGGCAGGCGCTCACCAACTATCTGACCAACGCGCTCAAATATTCCGAGGCCGAGCGTCCGGTCGTCGTGTCGCTACGAGTGACGGGAGGCGCCGCGCGGGTTGAGGTCCGCGACCAGGGCCAGGGACTTTCCGCCGAGCAACAGCGTCGCATGTTCGAGCGATTCTATCGGGTACCGGGTATCGAGGTGATGAGCGGAACTGGGGTTGGTCTGGGTCTGGGCCTCTACATCACAAAGACGGTCATCGAGCAACATGGTGGCCAGTTGGGGATGGAGAGTGCGCCGGGCGTCGGGTCTACGTTCTGGTTCACCCTCCCGCTGGCCCCGGACTCAACGCCCGGAACGTCGGAGTGACGAGCGGTCAGGCGTGAGCGCTGGCGCTGGGGACTATCGTTGGGCCACCGGATGGCGCGTCGCGTGGCGTTGGCGCACAACAGCCACAGGCGCTATCATCCGCATGGACACTGCGTCTCGAACAGCAAAGGAGCTAACGGGTATGACTAACGTTGGGTTGTTGGTGCGGCTCGAAGCCAAACCGGGTAAAGAAAACGATGTTGCGGACTTTCTGCGCGGCGGGCTACCTATCGTCCAGGGCGAACCGGCGACGGTCGCGTGGTTTGCCATTCGCCTGGGGCCGACGACGTTTGGCATCTTCGACGCCTTCCCGGATGACGCCGGTCGCCAAGCGCATCTCTCCGGTCGCGTCGCGGCGGCGTTGATGGCGCGGGCCGATGAGTTGTTCTCGCAGCCACCCACCATCGAGATGGTGGACGTGCTGGCGGACAAGCTGCCATAGCAAGAGCAGGGGCAGAAGCGGCGGGCAGTGGCAACGCGCGTCGCTACTGCCCGCCGCTTCTGCCGTATCGCCAGCTGCCAGGCGGGCGCGTCTGCTCTGCCGTACCACCGGACTCCGATCCGGCGCGTGACCTCTGCCGTACCGCCAGCTTTCAGCAGGGGTGTCTGCTCTGCCGTACCGCAGGTCTCCAGACCGGCGCGTGTCGGGTGGATCAGCGGTGGGGCGCCGGGCGCATCTGCCCTTCGATTCGCTCAAGGCAGACGCGCCGGTCGTCTGGAGACCAGCGGTACGCCAGATGCCGCCCCGACCCGCAGCCGTAGCGCCGGCTTCCAAGCCGGTCGTCGCGCCACGTCCCGCACCACTTCGTGTCCCGGCGCACGGAGATGGTGGCAAGGGGCATATCGCGCCAATTCACGAGACACGACGACCAGCTTGGAAGCTGGCGCTACGGCAGAGACCGCTTGTGGCGGCGCTAGAAGAACTCGTCTAGCAGGCGATAAAATGTGAGCTTTTCCTGGTCGGGCTGGGCGAGGCCATACCCCGCCCACAGTTGTGCTTCCCAGTCGCCATCGACGTTATAGGCGAGGCTGCGCGCGGCCAGCGCGAGGTCCTGGTAGCGGTCGGCGACGCCTGCGCGGCTCCAGTCGATAAAGCCGCTGATGCGATGCGCGCGGGGATCGATCAGCACGTTGGGCAGGCAGTAGTCGCCGTGAGTGAAGACGAGGTCCTCGTCGGCGGGAATGTGCGTTTGCAGCCAGGCAAGTAGCTCGGCAGGATCGCTGCTGGGATCGTCGAAGGCGCCGATGTCCATCTGCCCCGTCGCCAGCCGCTCTGCCGTCTGCGCCAGCGCGCGTTCCAGGCGGCGGTCGAATGGGCAGCGCGTGGCGTCCACCGCGTGCAACTGGCGCATGCCCTCGCCCAACAGCCGCGCCACCAGCGGTCCATCGGCGGCGAAGGCGGCGTCGCACGCCATCAGCCCAGCGACCTCCGTGAGCGCCAGATACGCAAACGACCCGGCGACCGCGTAGGCCAGCGCGTGTGGCGCGCCGATGCGGCCAGCAGACCCAGCGGCGTCCGCAGGCAGGGAGCAAAGCCAGTCGAGCCGCGCCTTCTCTTCCAGCATTTCGGCGTGTAGTTCCGGCGGCGCGATCTTCAGATAGAGCGCCGGTCGTCGCGCCTGGTTAGGCCATGCGACGCGAAAGACGGATGCGCCGGAGCGACCGATCGTAACCTGCTCCCACACGCCGCCCGCCGTCAGCGCCGCGATCTCTGGTGGGAGCGGATGCGGCCAGTGCGTTGCGGTTATCCCCTCATCTACGTGCGCTTGCGACCCCATTGCGCTGTATCTCCATATCATCCTACATAGCTTCACCCGTCAGGAAGTATACCGCGTCATCCAATTGTGCGGGCAGGATAGCGGGCAGAGTGGGGCGCCCCAAATCGGCCACTATGCCAGAGTGGCCGATTCGTGATACAATAGCCAGCGTTCATGAGCGCCGTCGCCGGGAGACGATCCGGTATGATCCGATAGTGAGGCCAGCAGGCATGTTCAAGAAAGTTTTGATTGCCAACCGTGGCGAGATTGCGTTGCGCGTCATCCGCGCCTGCCGCGAGATGGGCATTGCGTCGGTGATCGCCTACTCCGAGGCGGACCGCGACTCGTTGCCTGTGCAAACGGCGGACGAGCGCATCTGCATCGGCCCTGGCCCCAGCGGCAAGAGTTACCTGCACATCCCCAACATCATCAGCGCGGCCCTCATGATGGGCGCCGATGCGGTCCACCCCGGCTACGGCTTCCTGTCGGAGAATCCCAGCTTCGCCGAGGCATGCGCTGATTGTGGCCTTGTCTTCATCGGCCCGCCGCCCCAGGCGATGATCCAGATGGGCGATAAGGCCCAGGCGCGTAGCGCGATGCAGCGCGCGGGGCTGCCGCTGCTACCCGGCACCGAGGTCCTGCGCTCGCTGGGCGAGGGCGAAGAGGCGGCGCGACGTATCGGCTTCCCGCTGATGCTAAAGGCCGCCGCCGGTGGTGGTGGACGCGGCATCCGGCTGGTGCGTCGCCCCGAAGAGTTCGCCCATGTCTTCACCACCGCCCAGAGCGAGGTGCGCGAGGCCTTCCATGACGATGGCCTCTACGTCGAGAAGTATCTTGGACGCGCCCGACACATCGAGATTCAGGTGTTGTGCGATAATTACGGCAATGGCGTCCACCTGGGCGAACGCAACTGCTCGGTGCAGCGGCGCCACCAGAAGCTGGTGGAGGAGTCGCCCAGCCCCAATCTGCCCGACGCGCTGCGCGCCGAGATGGGGCGTCGCGCCATCCAGGCCACGCTGGCGATTGGCTATCGCGGCGTCGGCACCCTGGAGTTCCTGGTGGACGAGGACAACAACTACTACTTCATGGAGATGAACACCCGGTTGCAGGTCGAGCATCCCGTGACAGAGTTGGTGACGGGCCTCGATCTGGTGCAGGCGCAGATTCGCGTCGCGGCGGGCGAGCCGCTGACGCTGCGGCAGGAAGACATCCAGTTCCGTGGCCACGCCATCGAGTTTCGCATCACCGCCGAAGACCCTGCGCTGGACTTCCGCCCGCAGACCGGCGTCGTCGAACGCTTCCTGCCGTCGGGCGGACCCTGGGTGCGGGTGGACTCGCATCTGTACACCGGCTACGCGGTGCCGCCGCACTACGACTCGCTGCTGGCGAAGCTGATCGTCTGGGCGCCCACCCGCGATGAGGCGCTGGCGCGCGGGCGACGCGCGCTGGGCGAGTTCGAGCTTGAGGGGCTGCCGACGACGATCCCCTTCCACCTGCAACTGCTGGACAACGAGGTGTTTCAGCGCGGCGCCGCCTACACCAACTATCTCGCCGAGCATGCCGACGAGTTCAACGGCAAGGCGGCGGTGGGTGTGACGGTAGGGTGATGGCCCCCACCCTCGCTTGACCCTGCGGGTCTGCGCATTTCCCTCCCCCACAGGGAGAGGGGGATTGTGAGGGGTGGTGGGTGGCGAGTGGCGCATTGGGTTACAATCAATTGGAGGATATAGATGGGTAAGCGGGTCGTCATTACCGGGATCGGCATGGTGACGGGGTTGGGCAATGACACGCCGACGACGTGGCAGGCGCTGTGCGAGGGGCGGTCGGCGGTCGGGCCGATCACCGGCTTCGACGCCAGCGCGATGACGACGCGCATCGGCGCCGAGGTCCGTGGCTTCGACGCCGGGGCGTATCTGGACCGCAAAGAGGTGCGCCGCAACGACCGCTTCGTCCACTATGCGATGGGCGCGGCGAAGCAGGCGCTGACCGACGCGGGCTTCGCCATCACCGAAGAGAACGCCGACGACGTGGGTGTGATCATCGGCTCCGGCATCGGCGGCCTGCAAACCTGCCATGAGCAGTTTCGCATCCTCTTCGAGAAGGGACCAGAGCGGGTCAGCCCCTTCTTCATTACCATGTTCATCACCGACATCGCCGCCGGGATGGTCTCGCTGACGCTGGGCGCGCGTGGCCCCAACTTCGCCACCGTCTCCGCCTGCGCGACGGGCGCCAACGCCATCGGCGAGGCAGCAGAGATGATCAAGCGCGGCGACGCGGTGGCGATGCTGGCGGGTGGCGCCGAGGCGGGCGTGACGCCGATTGGCATCGCGGCGTTCGGCTCCATGCGCGCCCTCTCGCGGCGCAACGACGACCCCGAACACGCCAGCCGCCCGTTCGACGCCGAACGCGACGGTTTTGTGATGGGCGAGGGGTCGGGTATCGTGCTGCTGGAAGACGAGGAGCATGCCCGCCAGCGCGGCGCCCGCATCTACGCCGAGTTGGCGGGCTACGCCAGCACTGCCGACGCCTACCACATCACTGAGCCTGCCCCCGGCGGCGAAGGGCTGGCGCGGGCGATCAAACGCACGCTAGTGAAGAGTGGACTCAACCCCGCCGACGTGCAATACATCAACGCGCATGGCACCGGCACCTCGCTCAACGATAGCCACGAGACGGCGGCGATCAAGACGGTGTTTGGGCCGGACGCCAAGAACGTGGCCATCAGCTCGACGAAGTCCATGATTGGCCACACGCTCGGCGCCGCTGGGGGCATCGAGACTGCCGTGACGGCGCTGACCATCTACCACGGCGTCATCACCCCCACCACCAACCTGACCCACCCTGACCCTGAGTGCGACCTGGACTACACGCCGCTGGTCGCCCGCGAGGCGCGCGTGAACGCGGCGCTCTCGAACTCGATGGGTTTTGGCGGGCATAATGCGGTGGTGGCGCTGAAACGCTATGTGGGGTAGGCTGACACGGCGCCTTGGATTGCGTCCGGCAGACACAACGACCGGACTGGCTGGCGCGCGAAAGAGGCGGCGTGAAGAGGATGGTGGAATGATCGAACGGCAATCGTTAGTACAACGGGTGAAGGCGCTGGCCGAGGCGCTCGAAGGGAGCGAGGTCGGCGAACTCGACCTCACCGAGAATGGGCTGCGCATCGCGATCAAGCGCCAGCTCGAGGCGCCAATCATCGCGCAGATGATGGCGGCGCCAATGGCCCCTGCGCCCATGCGCCGTAGCGGCTCAAGCGCCAGCCGACCGGCGCGCAGACCTACAAGCGGGCGTGCGCGCGGCGATGTAGCGGGCGCCGCCCCGGCGGAGAACCCCGGCGTGGCAATTGCAGCGCCGCTGACGGGTGTCTACTATAGCTCGCCCTCGCCTTCGTCGCCGCAGTTCGTGCAGATGGGCGAGACAGTCCAGGCCGGGCAGGTGGTGTGTATCGTCGAGGCAATGAAGGTCTTCAACGAGATCAAGTCGGAGGTCAGCGGGGTGGTCTCGGCGATGATCGCCAACAACGGCCAGCTCGTGCAGAAAGGCGATCCACTCATCCGTGTCAAGCCGATCTAAGCCCCGCGTCCGCGCTCGCATTCGACTGCGCCCCCAGACCACAATATCAACACACAACCGATCCACCAGCGGCGCGGCGCTGGCCGCTACCCTGAGTGGCGCGCTGTTGGCGGCTTCTGCCACGCCTCCCGTCACTACGCCCGACATAGCCTCCAATAAGTCCGCCCGCCCGACTGGCGTTGGTGGTGTGTCGCCACTCGCCCGGCTGCGTCCGCTATGGGCCAGTGGGCCAGCAGGCGAGACGTTGCGGCGACGCATCGCATGGGGGCTGGTCTGGCTGATGGCGGCGGCGTTCGCTGTGGTCATCAGCGTGCGGATGATCACGCGCTTCACCAACTACCACGCCGATGCCTTCGACATGGGCAACATGGATCAGGCGGTCTGGAATACCCTGCACGGCCACCTCTTCCGCTTCACCAATCGCGGGCTGGATGACTTCAACGCGCCCACGCGGCTCAGCATCCACGTCGAGCCGATCCTGCTGCTGATCGCGCCACTCTACCTGATCTACCCCGGCCCACCGACGCTGATCGTCACCCAGACGATTGCGCTGGCGTTGGGCGCCATCCCGCTGTTTGCGCTGAGCCTGCGGCGGCTGCCCACGCATCCGTTCGTCGGCGTCGCCTTCGTCTTCGCCTACCTGATCAGCCCGCTGCTGCTTGGCTCGGCGCTGTGGGACTTCCATGCCGTTGCGCTGGCGACGCCGCTGCTGCTGCTGGCGCTGTGGGCGCTGGACGCGCGGCGCTACGTCTGGTTCTGGGTCGGCGCCATCCTGGCGCTGGCGACCAAGGAAGACGTGGGCCTCTCCTTGGCAATCGTTGGCGTGTTGGTCGCGTTGTGGCCGGGGCAGAGCCTGCGCCGACGGCAGTTCGGGCTACTGCTAACGGTGATCTCCGTCGCCTACGTCGCCCTGTGCTTCAAGGTGATCCTGCCCCACTTCAGCAACCAGACCGGCGGGACCAACAACTTCTGGTACCGCTACTCGTGGCTGGGTCGCACTCCCGGCGAGGCCATCCACAACATCCTGACCGATCCGCTACGGGTGTTCTCCGGCATATTCAGCCCTGGGCGCATCGGTTATCTGGCGACATTGTTGCGGGCGGTTGGCGGGCTGGGGTTGCTGGCGCCGTTCGTGCTGGTCTGCGCGCTGCCGGAGTTGGCGGTCAACATCCTGACGATCCACCCGGAGCAGTACAGTGGCTTCTTCCAGTACAACGCCGTCATCCAGGCGTATGTGAGCGTGGCGGCGGTCTATGGCGTGGCGCTGCTGTATCGGACGCGCGGCCCCCACCCTGCCGACGCGCCTGAGGCGCCTCGGCTGTCCCTCCCCCACGGGGAGAGGGACGGAGAGGCGGAGGGAGCGTTGGTGGCGGCGAAGGGGATGGGTGACACCGATGGCGCGCCCGGCGCGCCGCGCAGCGACGCCGCAGGCGTCACCGCGCCCGCAGACGCAACTGCGCCATCCGCCACCCCCGCCCAATCCACGATCTCCCCTTCCCACATACGTGTGGGAAGGGGCTGGGGGTTAGGTCTGTGGGCGCGTTACGAGCGAGTGGCGCGGGCGGTGGGCCGGGGCTGGCTGTGGTTGCTGGGGCGCATCCCGCTCGCGCCGCGCTGGATCGGCCCGGTGGTGATCGTCTGGCTGGTGGCGTTTAGTATCTGGAATGTGAACTCGGTCAGCCGCATCCCGCCGTTCTGGAAGGCGGGCGCGCCACCGACCACGCAGCAGGCGCAGCTCAACGCGCAGATCGACGCGCTACTGGGCAGCATTCCGGCGGACGCGACGGTGGCGGCGACCGACACAATGGACCCGCACCTCACCGACCGCTACACGATCTACCTGATGCCTGATACCCAGAGCTATCAGGCCGAGTACGTCGTGGTGGACCTGCCCGACGCGATCAGCGTCAGCCGCCCCGATGACACGACGATGTATCAGCGCATGCTGGCGTCGGGCCACTACGTGGTGGTGGGGCGCGCGGGGCCGGTCACGCTGCTGCACAGGGTGGGCGCGCCGCTGGCGCCCTAGTCGGTCTCACGCGCCGAACGGGGCGCTTCATCCGAGCGCATACGGCGCTTGTCACGGCGTTCGGCTTGCCGTCGTTGCGTGCCAAAGATGAACGTACCGGCGACTGTTCCCAACGTGGTGACGACGACAGCAATGCCAGCCTGATCATGACCGGTGAACACAAACGCCGCCGAGAGTCCGAGGCATAGGCAGACGACGATGAAGCCATAGGTGAGTCCACGACGCGCCTGCATGATGTCATGCTCGATGGCGGCGCGCTCAAGTGATTGCCGGTGACGGGTCTGCCCTTCGGCGGTTTCCATGATGCGGGCTGCAGTTCCGGGAACAAGCGCGTCGTATTGGGCGAGAATAGCGGGTGGTGGCAATGGGCCAGAAAATGCCTCGAAGCGAGTAAGTGATTGTTCGTCGAGAATAACGGGCGCTTCTGCGCGCTCGACTGATGTGTCAGGACCTTGATGCGACGATGCGCGACCTTTGCGAGGTCTCATCTCCAACGGACAAACCCATTCAAACTAGGCCAATGGCGACCACTCGCGCATGGCCAAACACATATCCTGGCCTATCGCACGCCAGTCAGACGCAAGGGCGCTAGCGTTTGCTTCGTCAGCAGTCAAGCCCTCATCATTGTAGGTATCGAGCGTGCCTCCAAAGTCAAAGAGCCTGGCAACCCCTTCCAGAAATGAAGGGCGCGCAAACAGCAATTCGCTGTAACTCCAGATAGGCTTGCCCTTGACCTGCTCTTTCCTGGACTGACCATGCTTCTTCATGAAAGCACCCTCTCTTCGCGTATCGCCGCCGTGATTGATTCGATTGTATCATGGCGCCACGCAGAACGCAAACGACCATACCTACCATGCAGGGTCTTTGCATGCTACCCCAGGTCTGGTAGACTGGGTGGCATGCAGAAAATGGAAGCGGGCGCTCCGGCGCCAGACGGGTCGTTACGGGCGGCGTTGGCGACGTTGCCCGATGTGCGACGAGGCCAAGGCAAGGTCCACCCACTCGACGGGATGCTGGCGTTAGCTATCTGTGCCCTGCTGTGTGGGAGTCGCAGTTTGTACGCCATCGGCCAGTGGGGACAGGACTGCGGCCCGGAGATCCGGCTGGCGTTGGGGCTGTGCCGGGACCGGGGACCCAGCGTGGCGACGCTGCATCGCGCCTTTCGCCGTCTCGATCATGCGGCCTTTGAGCAGGTGGTGGGCGAGTGGTTTGCCGCGCAGGGCCTGCTGCCCGACGAGGCGCTGGCGGTGGACGGCAAGACGTTACGGGGCATCCACGGCGAAGCGATTCCGGGCGTGCATCTGGTGGCCGTGTTTGCCCACCAGACGCGCGTGGTGCTGGCGCAGGCCGCGACGGTGGGCAAAGGGCATGAACTGGCGGGCGTGCAGGCGGCGCTGGCGGCGTTGCCCGCGCGCCTCCTCGCGGGCCGGGTGGTCACGGGCGATGCGCTGCTGGCGACCCGTGGCTTGTGTCGGCTGATCGTGCAAAAAGGGGGCACTATTTCGTGGTCTTGAAGGCGAATCAGCCGCTGACCTTGGAGGCGGTAGCCGTCAGCTTCGCCGATCCGTGGACGCCGCGTGAGCGGGTGGTGGTCGGTGGATTGCCGCGGCATGGCGACCGGGAGGAGCGGCGCACGCTGGAAGCCTCGACGGAGGTCGTTTCCTACCTGAGCCAAGCCGAGCCGCTCGACCCCGAGGAGGGCGAGGCGGGGACTATTGCCGACTGGTTCGGTCTGGCCCAGGTCTGCCGCATCCACCGCGAAGTGGAGGTTGTTAGCGGGGCCAAGGCAGGTGTCTGCCGGGAGGAATGGGCGTATGCCCTGACCAGTCTGCCGCCTGACCAAGCCGATCCGGCGCGTTTGGAGCGTCTCTGGCGGGGCCATTGGCAGATCGAGAATGGGCTGCACTACGTGCGCGATGTGACACTGGGCGAAGATGCCAGCCCGGTGCGCGCCGACCGCGCACCGGCCAATCTCGCGGCGTGTCGCAACACCGCGCTCAACCTGCTGCGCCGGGCTGGGATCACCAACGTCGCCGCCGCTTTACGGCGACACGCCATGCACCCCCGCGTGGCCCTGGCACTCCTCGGCCTTCACCTAGCATGAAAAGACCCTGACCGACCATGAAAATGCTGAACGGAACAAGGCGCGCCGCTCACTCTCTAGTTCCCATACATCAGTTCCCATGCATCGTCTCGCCAGTCTCCAGCAGCGTCTTGAGGTTGGCAAGCACACCCGGCCACCCATTGCTGATTCGCGCCAACACGGGGCTGCCGGAGGTGAAGTCGTCGTGGATAACGGTCAGCTTGACCATCTGCCCTTGCGGCTCTAACTCGAATGTCACCCTGGATCGGCGCTCATCCGCCGCCTCGGTCAGCGGTTGCTGGCGCTCGTCACCGATCGCAGACCCGAGCGCCAGGGTAGGCCACGTATATGATAACCGATGATACGGCTCATGTTCGAGCACGACCTGGGCGGGATCGCTGGTGGTCACGCCGTTGCGCGTCCAGGTCATCGGCGCGCCTGCCGTCCACTCCGATTCGATGGTGAGTCGCCAGTAGCGGCTGGTGAAGGCTGGTTCGGTCAGCGCCTGCCAGAGCCGCTCTGGCGTCGTGCGGATATACGTCGTATAGACAAACTCTGGCCGTGGCGTCATCTCACCCTCCAATGCGCGCTTCAGGTCGCCGAGCGCCTGAACTCGCTCGCGGTCATACTGGCTGATCCAGCGTTCGGCGATGTCGTTGATCGGCGCGGCGTTGAGGTAGTGCAACTTCTCGCGCCCCCGCCAGATCGTCGTCACCAGGTTGGCCGCCTCCAACACCGCCAGATGCTTGCTGACCGACTGTCGCGTCATATCCAGCCCGGCGCACAACTCGCGTAGACTCTGCCCGTTGCGGGCGCGCAGGCTATCCAGCAACTGGCGGCGGCTCGGATCGGCGAGCGCCCAAAACACCTCATCCATGTCGCGCCATCCTGCATGGTTGGCCCACAAACGACCTTACAACAGGTTGTTTGCGGGCCAACGATCAACCCCAACGACTGATTTTCATGTCATCGGGGTAGGCGTTTCCCATGCCAGCCTCCACCCATCCCTTGAGGCTGAGCATGAAATACGCCCACTTCGTACTACAGTGATACATGAACTCGACCGGCTCACGCCAGTTGGCGTGCGTGAACAGCAACACCGTCTCGCCACCGTCAGTTTTGAGGTCAAATGTGACGTCCGTGCCAACCCACTCTTCGGCGCCCCCTCTGCAACGCCACCGGACGTGATTGGTCGGCGTCGCCTCGGCCACCTCCATCACCGCGCCCGGCTCCGAGCCGCTAAAGTAAAACTCCAGGACGCCTCCCTGGGTGGGATCGCCACGCACGTCGCTCGTCCACCAGCCCGCAAGGCCCTCCGGCGTCGTCAGCGCCCGGTAGACCCACTCTTGCGGCGCCGCGATCCCCACCCGATGTCGAATGTCCGCCATTGCTGTTTCCTCCACAATCCTATGGTTGATCGATGACATGCAGCCAATTGGCTGCATGTCAATTATACGCAGCCGGAAGGCTGCATGTCAACCCCTGGCGGCGCGAGGCTTGGCGGCGAGGTTTAGGAACTCCAAATGGCTCCGTGGCAGAACGCTGGCGCTCACCTGAGCGCTGACACACCGCAAAGAGCCTGCGCAGTCGCCGACAATCAGCGATGGCGCAGGCTCTTTGCGGTGTGTTAGCGTGCAGTCGTGTGTCAGGCTACTCGAAGTTGCCTTCGGAGGCCATGCGCTGCTGCTGGGCGTAGAGGTTGGTCCAGTTCCAAGCGAGGCGCTCGTAGCAGCCATCGTGGGTGCGCTTGCCGTTGGGTGTCTCCCACGCCCACATGCTGATGCGGTCGCCGCAGACGTCGCACTTGAAGCGGCCCATGCTCATGCGTTGCTTGCGGGTGGCGTAGAAGCGGCTCATCGTGCGCGAGTACGAGAGCAGCGGCGCGCCATGTTGGGTGATGGTTGACGAGACGTTGACCAGCGACTCTTCGGGGCGCAGCATCAGGCCGCGCTCCTCGTCGGGCGCATACTCGCCGTAGTCGCCGTCATAGCCGTCGGCTCCTTCGTAACCCTCGGCGGCGCCATACTCCTCGGCCATGTCGTAGTTGCCCGCGTCTTGCGGATAGCCAGTGAAGTTGCCGTAGTCGCCGCCCGGTTGGCCGTAGGTGTCGGCCTCGTTCTCATCCCACTGGGGCTGCCGCTGATTGTTGCGCATGTGATCGCGCCTCCTCCCGGTCTCACAAACTCCCACGGAGCTTACTGCGTTACGTGATTGCGTACGATGATGGGATAGTTTGGGGGGTGTGCCGTGGTAGTATCGAGGTTGAGGCTACCGCCGTCACACCGTCCGGGCGCGCTGGGGTCGCGGCGCCCTCTCGGAAGACAAGTATAACATAGCTTCCAATGATTCTCTCATCTTCCGCTGAGAGTACCATAGAGCGAACATCGTACCGCATTCCGCAGTATCCGGTGAACGGCAGAGCCTACCAAAAGGAGAGATATGGAATACAATCGCCTGGTTCCCGAACTGAGCGCCGACGATTTCGAGCAAAGCCTGCGCTTCTATACAGACGTGTTGGGCTTTCACATTGAATACCAGCGGCGACATTTTGCGTTCCTTTCGTATCAGGGCAGCCAGATCATGCTCCAACAACTCACCGCCCAGTGGAAAACAGGTGAGGTAGCCTATCCCTTTGGGCGGGGAATCAACTTCCAAATGCTGGTGGAGGATATCGAGGTCATACTTGCACGCCTGCAAGCACATGGTCATCCTGTGATGGTCGGCCCAGAGGAGCATTGGTATCACAGGGATTCGATGCTTGTCGGCCAGCGTGAGTTTTTGGTCATGGACATAGACGGCTATTTGCTGCGTTTTGCACAGCCACTCGGTAGCAAACCATATACGCCGTAAACACCAGTCAACCGCTCACTCGCTACGACGTGCTATACTGCCGTTGGGGCGCCATAGACGCCCATTCGGTCGTTCGGTCGTTACGGGCGCTCATTGAAGGCGCATCATATAGGTGGGGGGGCAGCTCATGGGGGAGATCAGCTATCGCGCAGCCACCGCTGATGACGCAGAGACAATCGCCAATCTGCGCTGGGAGATGGAAACGGAGCGGCACGAGGCGAACGAAGGGCATGTCACGCAGGCGGAGTTTCTCGCCCAGGCGAGCGACATCCTGCGGGGGGGGCTAGCGCGTGGCGGCTATCGCGCGTGGGTCGCCGAGGCCGACGGGCAGGTTGTCGCGTGCGTCGTGCTGATGTGCTGGCCCGTCATGCCCAGCCTGGACCGTCTACATCGCTCGCGCGGTATGGTCTCCAGCGTCTACACCAAACCCAACTATCGCCGCCAGGGCGCCGCCCGCCGTCTGATGGACACACTCATCGCGGACTCTCGCCAGCGCAAGATGCAACGGCTGATCCTCTGGGCCTCCGAGATGGGGCGCCCGCTGTACGAGGACCTGGGCTTCGCCCCCAGTCACGGCCGCGAGTTCGAGATCGAACTGGGCGACGACGCCGATTGCAACCTCCCATGAGGTATCATGTCCATTGTCACGTATAGCAGGAAAGGGCAGGCAATGAGCAAAACCATCGATATCGTGATCTACCGCGAAGATGATCAGTGGGTCGCGCAAGCCCTCAATGTCGAGGTTTCGAGCTTCGGCGATACGGCAGACGAGGCCCGCGCTGCCATCACGGAAGCATTGGAACTCTACTTCGAAGATGTGCCAGACAACGGATCAGACGTTGCGGACGCGCGGATTGAGCATGTGCAGATTGGTTCGAAGTAGGACATAGTATGCCGAGACATTACTCGAGCCGGGAGGTCATTGCGGCTCTGCGCAAGGCAGGATTTTCGCCAGTTAGTCAGCGTGGAAGCCACATGAAGTTGCGCGATACCAATGGACATACAGTCATCGTCAAAGACCCAGCAGCGAACATTCCGGCGGGGACGCTGGGATCAATCCTCAAGCAGGCGGGGATGACGCGCGCAGAGTTCGAGAAGTTGGTGTAGCGGAGAGCGAGTAACAGCATGGCGGCGGTGACGACGGAACGGCTGATGGCGATTGCACTTGAGCTGGCGGGGTGGAGCGCCGTCCCCGGCGACTGCGCCGTCTACTATCCCGGCGCGCGTATCAGCCACGTCCTCATCGGCATTGACGTGGGATCGGCGGAGTTGTTCATGGCGCGGCAGTTGGGCTACCACGCCGTCATCGCCCTGCATCCCGCTGGCCGTGTCGGCCCCTTCTGGGAGGTCTATCGGCGGCATGTGGGGCAGATGGTGGCGGCGGGCGTCCCCTACGACGATGCTGAGGCCGCTGTCGCCGCGCGCATCGCCGCCATGCAGGCCGACGCCCAGCGCGAAAACTACGACCACGCCGCTTCGGTCGCGCGGCTGCTCGAGACGCCGTTTCTCGCCATCCACTCGCCACTGGACGAAGTGGGTAGGCGCATTATGCAAGGCGTCGCGGACGATCTGCTGGCCCAGCGACCCAACGCCACGCGCGCCGACCTGCGCGACGCGCTGCTGGCGCTGCCCGAGTTCGCCGCCGCCCGCACGCAGATTGCATTGCCGCTGGGTGAGTGGGATGCGCCGCTGGACAAGGTAATCGTCGCGCACGGCGCCTACGCCAGCCCGGACTATCACATCGCCCGCGCGTATCTCACCCACGGCGTCAACACGCTCGTCTGCGCCCACTTCCCCTTGGAGGAGGCGCGCTGGCTAGCGAACGAGGGCGCCGAGGCGACAGGAGGCGCCATCCTCACGTTGGGCCACATCGCCACGCATAGCGTCGGCGCCAACCCGTACATCGCCCGCCTGCGCGCCGATGGCCTCGAAGTCACCCCGTTCTCCGGAATCATCGGCGCGCCAGGTTAGCGCCTGACCGCACCGTCAGACGCTGGTAGGC
>Ga0307374_10007786_pt1 | contig 16206 bp, 9 predicted proteins | sample OX3MG_FD_202532 | JGI IMG/M metagenome (GOLD analysis project Ga0307374, IMG submission 202532) | Soil microbial communities from Risofladan, Vaasa, Finland - OX-3 | ecosystem: Environmental > Terrestrial > Soil > Coastal area > Acid sulfate soil | place: Finland: Risofladan, Vaasa | collected... | reverse complement strand
TCAATCCGGTCGAAGCGCTCTTCCGTCACCTGCGCGGTCGGCTGGCCAATCGCATCTTCGCGGATCTCGCCGAGTTGGAGACGGCGTTGGCCGAGGAACTGCGACCGTTCTGGGAGAATCAGGCCCCCTTGCAGTCGCTGACTGGGTATGCCTGGTGGCTCAAGGCGGTGGCAACGATGTCTGCATGACTATTCGTAAACCGTATAACTGTGCCGTGGTACGCTACGCGGATGACTTTGTGGTGACCTGTACCACGCAAGCTGAAGCCGAACGAGCCGTGGACCGTCTGGTTCCATGGCTAGCGAAACGCGGTCTTCATCTCTCCCGAGAGAAGACCCGCGTCGTGCACATCACGGACGGCTTCGACTTTCTGGGATTCACCATCCGTCAGTATCCGGCTCCGGGAACGCGGAAGCGTGGAGTCGTGTTACTGATCAAGCCGAGCCGGACCTCCGTTGCTCGGCTCCGGAAGCGCCTTAAAGACGAGTGGCGTGCGCTGCGCGGACACAATGTCGGTGAAGTGGTCAAACGGCTCACCCCCATCATCCGAGGATGGGCCAACTACTTCCGGATCGGAGTATCACGCCGCACGTTCGAAGCACTCGACTACTGGATGTTCCAACGGGAACTCCGGTATGTGCGGTCGATCCATACTGGTAAGTCCTGGTCGTGGCGAAGGCAACGGTACTGGGGTCGATTGCATGACCAGCGGAAGGACAACTGGGTGTTTGGTGACCCGTACACCGGCATCATCTTGCTGAAGTTCTCCTGGTTCAGCATCGACCGGCACGTACTGGTGAGCGGTGCAGCCTCTCCGGATGACCCGGCACTCGTGGAGTACTGGGCCAAACGCAGTCGGATGCGCACACGAACCCTTTCGCCATCCATGCAGAAGCTGGCACGCCAGCAGGGGTATGTGTGTCAAACCTGTGGTGAACCGCTTATGAATGGCGAGGAACTCCAGGTCCACCACCGTCTACCCAAATCCCAGGGCGGAACAGATGGATATCACAATCTTGAACTCGATCACCTGTATTGCCATCAGCAGCTGCATGCGCGAGCAACGACATCAGCTGTTCGGGGACGCACGTGACTCCGGTGAGCCGGATGTGGTGAAAGCCACACGTCCGGTTCTGTGGGGGGCGGGCAGTGGCAACGCTGCCCCGCCTACCCGCCGATGCGCAAACCGGTTTCCGCATGCGGACGGGGTTTCCGAACTCTACCGTACGGAAAAACGCCGGGTCTGTCATGGTGTGAGGCAATGTATGTGCAAATCTTTCCGACTGCGGCACGCAGTGGGTCTCCCCGTAAATACCTTGCCCACCTCATATAGGTCACTAATGCTGATCAGCGAAGTCCTGAATCGTCGAGAGCAACTCCAAGAATTCCTCCGATGCAGTCAGAAACTCACCGGTCACGCTCATCGTCAAGGTACGGCTGATTTAGGGGCACGTGCCGGCAATAAGGTCCCACCCCTGTTCAAGTCCCAGGGCGAATGTTCCAGCAGGGACCGAGTTCTGATCGCAATCGACAAAGGCATCAGCAGTAAGCGTCCCGGCGAGTTGCTGGCTCGTGAAAACGGGGGCCGGCGAACCGTTCTCAGAGGTAGTTTGCCCATGCCTAACCGCATCGGGTGGAGCAAACATCAAGGCCTCTGCGGTGCGTACTCCCTCGCTCGGGATCGTCGTTCCGCTGCAATAGAACCGGTTGATTGAGTCCACAGCGGCGCTGTAACAATTTTATTTCGGTACGCTGTCTACTTGCATTCCCACGGATTATAAGCGTTGCTGATCAGCGCGACCGTCGCGATCAGCAACGGGTGACGACGAAGATCTTCGCGTCGATCATCGCGATCGTCATGGCGAGACCGGTTCTGGTTGCTCTGCCTGCCAACACGCATACCATTCATCGATCTCGCTGAAATCAAAGACCGGCCACTCGCGGTGCACGGTACCGGCGATCATGCCGAAATGGAAGCGTAGAGACTCCGGCGGAAAGTACACCGCGCTGCGCATACGTCGTGCGATCTCCTCAAAGGCGGCTTCGCGATCTTCGGGATTTACCATAGCGTTCCGCCCTTGCCAGATCTTCGTCGTAACCGATGACAGAGAATATCAGTTCTCATTCTGGCAAGAATGTTATCTTCAGTATCCCTGAGAGCAGACCAGCGACCGCATACGGGAGCGAGGCTCACGCACGACGCAAGGAGAAGAAGATACGGCGCTCGGGATCGTCGGAGGAGGTCTCAACACCGATTCCGCCGGCGTCTCCTCGTTGCATATAGAGAACCTCATATGGACCGATGCGTGTCACCAAGTAGGGGGTCTGTTCTGTCAGATACCACTCTCCACCCCAACAATCGCTCGCGTCGTCGGCTGAGCATTCGGTAAGGGTGCCATCTGCGTGGAAGCGCACCGTAAAGCGCTGACCCCAGTCATTGCTTTTGTGCCATAAACAACCGATCACATTATCGCGAGCGAACCCCTGCGGGCGAACAGAGACGGCTTGAGGGGCGACATTGAGGATTCCCGAACCGGAGCTACGCACCATCTCCTCACGTAAATGGTCGACAATCCAATCAACCCGGTGGTTGATCTCGTCACGGCTAAAAGTGCTCTGTAAGGGAGTTGGTAACTGATCCTCATAGCGCGTGTAGTTGTAGCCGTCGGGATAATGTGTTTTCCGACCGAGCTCACGTAGTACCGCCTCCGCGTAGGCATGCGCTTGGGCTTCCTTTGTCGTTTTGGGGAGGTTGGCTCCGGGCTTCTGGAGATGGCCAGCCACATTGTGCCCGGTTTCGTGTAGGACGGTATAGAAAAACGAATCGATATTCGATCCATTGACGGCGAAAATTCCTGCCGCGTTTGCCGCCCAACCTGGCCCGTTCTGGCGTTCGAGTTCTGCTGGATCGTACTTGGCTTGGGGTAGGAACTCGACGACTTCCTTATATCGGCCTGGAGCTTTTATCATGAGTTCAACCAGAATGGTGTTGATGGCATTGGCAAAGCTAGGCGGACCGCTGACTGGTAGGTCGATTCGACCAGGAAAACGCGGTGGAACCGGGATGAACGGGAGATACTGACGCTTCTGTGCGGAGGGACGGAGTGGAGGCGGAATCTGCCGCAACTCGCCGAGCCAGCTGTAGCGCCAACTCTCTCCTTGAGGAACGTTCTTTCGGGCCAGAAACTCGAAAAGATTGATCTGTCCCTCAACATTGGTATATTCCGTACCTTCCCACGCTTTATAGTGGGGACCGACTGTTGGGAGGAGGTGGTCACGCCACAGGCTCATGACAACGCCGCGTCGCTCTTCGGGTGGAATCGTACCCCAGACCTCATCGAACCGATCACTGAGTTGATCAAGGTTTGATGAGTCGAGAAAGCTATAGCGAGGAAGCACGCGCCGCAACCCAGGGATTAAGCATTTGGTAAAGTCGTCGCGGAATGTATCCAAAACATAATCTCCCCAACCCCCGCCAGGGAGACGTGCGCCTCTGGGTATCTGACCTCGATTCCAAGCGTTGAACAGGACGGAAAGTACTTTTTCGCCGCTAATCTGATAGAGCGGCTCAACAACCATGTTGGCGAACTCTTGAAGGGTTATGGCTCGTTCTCGCTTATCTCGTTCTAGTCGTTCGTCATTTTGGCGCTCCTGCTCTGTGCGCTCCTCCTCGCGTTGACTGAGAAATGTGTCGAGGCTGAGGGATTGATCTTGAATCCATTCTTCGAAGTCGATTCTATTGATCTCTCTAAAGCCAAGCATTTGCAGGGCGCGGGATTGGTCAGTCGTGATTGGATCATCAAGAAGGGGTCGCAGCTCCCCAATCAGCCGGCTGGGAATCCAGTATCGACCAGGTTGATTGCTCCCCTGGCGTAGCGCCTGAAGTGCATCTTCGCATTTGGTTCCCGCTCGGATAGAACGCAAATCCATGCAACGTATCCTTTGCACTTTTTCGCTTGCCGGTCGGATGTCGTTTGGGTACTTTGAATCTGCGAACAGTGCAAACTATACGGTATGCGGCTTCAACCAGTACACATTGTTGATCCAGAATCTGGCGTCGAGCGTCAAGGCATCGCCGAGTTCGTGAGTTCCTTCCCGAGAGTACCGGTCAAGTAATCGGGGTGAAGCGTTTGGGAGAGCAATGAACAGCGATTTTCACCCCGATTGCGCACTATTTCAGCACGAAAACGGCAGACAATCTCCCTCGTTTGCCGCCATTGTGATTACTTGACCGGTGCTCTCGGGGCCTTTGAGTTAGGCTTTTGAACGACAGCGCTCGAAATACTCATCAGAACCAACCAGACTGCCCAGAATCTCGTTGAGTGGACGGTTATCTCTCAGCTGGTCTGCATACATCCCCAAACCAAAGGGATCGGCTTCGCGGCGCAATATTTCCTGATAGAGGTTCCGGATGAATCGATTACGAAATTCGGGACTTCCTGCGATGTCTTGAGCAACGTCTTCCCGGGATCGGCCGGTTGTCAACCAATTCGTGTAATGCTGGAATCCCTCCCCATCGGGGTCACGTCCTAAAAGATCTCGATAGACCTGGTTGAGAAAGGTAGAGGCGAGTTCGTTGGTCATCGGGGGAGTATGCGGAGCTGACTCACTTGGGTGCCGAAACCGGATAATATCCTGAAGCCGGGCATTCGGTGGAATAACGAAGGGAGGTTGATCGAGTATCGGAATGCCACGTTCGCGACGTAGTTCGTTGGCTCGCTCGTGGGTGATATTTCCTATCGATTCCAGGACAAAGAGATCTCGCTCATACTCAGCTTTCATCGAATCATCCCAGGCTTGTTGGGCGGTGTAACTCTCTTCTAGCTCCTTTACGACCGTGTCCGAATAGAGATTGGCGAGGCGTTCGGGAGCGATATACTGCAACCGTCCGTCATCCCACTGTCTCCCCAACACATTATGTCCGGACTCATGAAGGAATACATGCCGAAAATCCTCGTACCGTTCGCTCCCATCCATGGCGAATTGCCCGCTTGAGAGCGCAGCCCAGTCTCCTCCAGCGCGCACATGTTCGGGGTCATAGATTGCTCGGGGGAAATAATTGAGGACTTCCTGATATCGCTGCGGAGCATGCTCCTGAAGTTCTTTCAAGACTCGCTTCACCGCTGTCTGAAAATTATCGGGTCCTTCGATCGGAAATTCAGTCCGCCCAGGGAAACGGGGTCGTCCTGTGGGCTTCATCACATCCATCAGCAACCTCACCCTTTGCGCTGTACCAGACTGTATCAGAAATCCTGCAGATACTATAACCTGCTGCTCGACGGTCGCCAACAACCCTATAGACTCAAGCCTCACCACTCTTCAGTTCACGGTCTTCATAAACTTATGCGGTATACGCAGTGAGTAAATCCGCATTCGTACGTGACTCGCTCCGCTCATGTGGATTGGGCATGGCGACACGTCCAGGCGATGTGTCGGTCGTCACGCCGCCTGGAGTGCGAGGTCTGGTGGGTGGTCGATCGGCTTAGATTGGCAGTAAGGGCTGGGGAGGCAAGGCGAGTGCCGCTATCACCTCATGCGTCACTTGAGGATTTACGGTAGGTCCTGGCGAGCCTGTTATAGCGCTGTCGGTGCCGAGCTCGACGAGGACGAGTGGTGTGCAGTCCTCGGCTTCGACTTTTTCACTCTTCGATTCTCCTGCGATTGAATATTTCATCGCCGACCCCGCTGCAGGCCGCGACGAGGTACTGCAGGACGACGCGCAGGAGTTGGGCTGTCCGGAGGTCAATCAGTTCGGATGTGTCGCGCCAGCGCAGGGTGACTCCGCTCAGATACTCGTCAAACTCTGGAGAGTCGACACTCAGCGTCATCAGGCCCGGCGGGTCCCCAATGGCGAGTGGGGGATCCGCGATTACGATCGCCCCCCAGCTTTGACCGAGAGAGGTGCGGAGATCCTCATCGTCAATGTCGGAGCCGGACTCCTGCCCGAGAATTAACCAGGAGCAGGTGGCTTCGTGCAGCGCTTCAACCTGGGTGGCAACTGGCTCGCCGCCGTCTATTAAGACCCGCATCGTCGCATCGATGAGGAGCCGCGCCATCGGCGTCGAGGTCAGATCATAGCCCTCGATGACCGTCAATGCGTGAAACCAGAGGGCTCCGTCCATATCTACTTTGACCCATTCGACCCGGAGTTCGTCGAAAAACGGTGCAGGGTCAGCCTTCGGCACTGCAGCCATCAGCCAGGGTGTGTCGTCGTCATTGTGGCGTATAACGTACCACCAACGATCACCAAAATCGTAGGCAACAGTGCTGTCATCACCGGTAAGAGTGGCGGCTCCGTAGAAGAACCGGATGATCATCCGCTTTTCGAGCGTGTAATCGTTGAGCAGAAAGTAATCGAATGGGTCGTCTTCATCAGCTTCGGCGACACCCAGGACATCGTTATAGGCGTCCACCTCCGGCTCGCCGGTGGCGCGGACGACTGAGGCCGCGGTCGTCGGCTCAGTACCGAGCAGCTTCCAAAACCGCTGGATAATCCGCTTGTGTATCTCGTCGGAGTCCGGTTCAGAATCCGGCATGTTCTCGTCGCTCATCGTCTTGTCCTCTCCGAGATTGCGCGGGCTGACCACGCTCGAAATTTAGTCGTGCTCGTTCGCGGCAGGTATACCAGCGGCGCGCGCCGCTTGCGTCACCCGTGGATCTGCCGGCAGTTGGTCGGGCTATGCCGGATACGGCGCGCCGGTGCGCAGCTTCGGCGATGGCGTCGTAACGCTCGTGAACGACGCGCTTGGTGCAGTGCTCGCCGTGTTGCGTCCGGTTCTTAGCCTGACCGAGCGACCTTCAGGTGTCCGTCTACGTCTTTCACGGTCGACCATGCACCGTGCTGTTTCGGGTCATACAACACCGCATGCCTGTGGCTGACGCGAAACTAAAAATTGTAACGTGGTGTTGCTAGCCTAACGAAGACCGACCCCTGCAGGGAAAGTGAGATCCTTCACGAAGAGATTCCTTCCCCGAACCCAACAACTGGCATTCCGCGATCTCTGAGTGCCGAGATGATCGACCCGTACAATGCGTCTACCTCTTCGGGGCATGGGTTGTTCTCTGCTACCCACCGGCCTTTGCGAACTTTGCTGGCTCCTACTTCAACGAAAGCCTTCGCAAGTCTCCCTGGTAGCACTCTGTTCAGGAAAAATTCGAACGACTCGTCTCCAGTGGATAGAGCCTCATTAATTCTTGTTTGCCATCCGTTCGCCAACGTAAAGATTCCGTGTCGCGCGGCGAGTTCGCGCTCTCGTTCAAACATCTCATTCGACATCTTCTTGGAAGTGTTACCAGATCTCAACTCGGTATCGCAGAATTGCTTCAACTCGGGTGCGCAGACTCCTGCACCAATGACCTGCGTGAAGATGAGGATGCGCGGTTGATCGGTATCAAACGACGCGCCGTCACAAACCACTACCCACGGTATCGACAACGCATCCAACATGGCCACGTACGTTTTGAAATTCTTGTTGCCGTCAACGGAGTAGAACGCGAGATCCAACGTACCGGGATCGCCATGCTGACGAGCTGATTGGCTGTCCCGAAACCATATCGGAAGCGCCCCGAGTTCGGTTTCTCCTTCGAGGAGGATCACGCCCTTCGCGAACAGAAGCGAACGAGCTTCGGAAGAATATCCGAACTCTTTTGTGATCTTGCGCGCCATGTCAGGATCGAACCCTCGCTTGGCTTGATGTGCGCTGGTTCGGCCATTGAGTCGATCGAATCGGACGAGACTTTTTAGATCGCCTTCTCTTTCCAATGGAACGAGATTAGGCGAGTGAGTAACCAAAATGAATTGGCCAGCACATTCCTTCAATCGGTTACCTAGTACACGCTGCCATGTCGGATGAAGGTTGAGTGCCGGTTCATCCAGGATGACGACAGAATCCTCAGCGTCGGTAATGGCGTCGGCTAGAACCAACGACTCCCAGACACCCGCTCCACTCAATTGGATTGGGAGATCGGAACTTTGAGTTGTGCCGTCGGTGGCGAAAACGACCACGGTTACGGATACCTTTGGGGCCTGTGAAACCTGCGTATCTGCGTTCGGCTGAATGTCACCGCGATTGGATTGCTGAATCTGCGAAAGCGAATTGGTGATTGGATCAGGAGACCGTTGCAGTGAGGTGGCGTTCACTGTTTGGCTTAGGGCCAACTCGCTGTCGAAATGGATATCGAAACTCCGCCCGTGTGCGAGTCGGCTGAAGGTGTTTCGGATACTCTGAAATCGATCGCGTTCTTGTCGATTACCATTCTTTAGTTGGAACAAGCGAAGAGGCAGCGCATACGGTTCGCGACGTGGCGGCTTTCCTCCTAACTCGGGCCACGAGTATTGACCTGCTGACCGTGGACTTATTCCGCCTGTGCCAATTCCGCGGAGTTGCTCGCCGGCAATGACGACCTGTCGATCGACGATTAAGCGCAACACCCGTGCAATCGAAAAGTTCCTGCCTGGCCAGCTCGACGATCCCTGGATTCCTGCTTGAAAAGCGAATTGACGATATTCCGCCATCTCCGGATCGAACGACCCTGAAGCCGCGTATAGCCCAATTTCAATAATATCGTCGCTATCTTCCGGCAACATACTCTCCAGATCGAATTCGGAAAGTAACTCCCCGACGACGACCGACTTTGAATCAGGCAATGGATTTACCAACCGCGCATACATCGTTTCCTTTGCCGATCTCGATGTCTCGCGCAGGGAAGTAGCAAAAAGTTGAATGATTCCTGATTGGCTTCGACCACCTGGCATAATCCAGCGATATTTTCGTGATTCATCAAGCGAAAATTCGAAAGCAGTCAGCCAAGGTGTGTACGGCGACCCAACGTGCTCGACAATAATGCTTCCACAAAAGAGAGGTTCCAATTTGTCCAGAGTGATGCTATTGAGCGCCCAGTTAGAGAGAAGTTCCTTAGGTAGTGATAGACCTTGATCGAGTAATAATATGGAAACAAGAGCGGACCGCAGATAACTAACGACAAGCTCTTTTTCCCAGTCGACTGTCAGTTCGATACCTACCCGAACGGACGCTCGGTCATCCAACGAGTATTGGTGTCGCGCCTCTGCGTGCGATTTCAGCATCTCGGAAAGTAAGATACCTTCAGCGGTGTTCATTCTCGGGTCGTCCGCCCAAGCGAGCGCAGCCATCACCAGGTTGAGAGCCCGTACGACGTTGGTCTTCCCCGAGCCATTTGGCCCCACCAGCACGGTCAGATGCGGGTCAAGCTTGAGATCAACGCCGTCGCTGTCGAACGAGAGCAGATTCTTGACTTCGATCGACGTTATCCTCATTAGTTATTGACTCTTTCTTCTCCGCAGCGTGTGCCAACGGCCTTTCCGCTTGTGTCGGGCCGCGACTGGATTGGTAATTCAATCGAACGGAACATCATCAAAGTCTTCGTCAATGTCGTCGACATTAGGGATTTCCTGTGCCTCAGCATTGACGATAAAGCGAGCGCGTTCAAGCAGTTCGTCGTAGGTAACAATTTCCGGGTTCAGCGTGTTACGGCGAAAACGTGCGAAGGAATCTCGTTTGTAGCGGTCACCCAGACTGGACGTATGCCCGACGATGAGAATGCCTTTTGGTTGAACGGCTGAGATATTCCGCTGGTCGAGTTCGATAGATTCCTCCGGATCAGTTTGCGCCTTGTGTTCCCAGGCCAAACAGTGCGACTGTAATTGTGCGACTCCACCCGAAAGCTCAGGGCCGGGAGCATAGACTCGGTTTCGGTAGGGTCTGTCCTGAACAAGCAATGCGTCGGGCTTCTTGATGTCTACGACGACAGTGAATCGAGCGTCACCCGTCGTACCGAGCAAGAAGTCACCGCGTTGACCACCACCTCCAAATACTGAGGGCGCAACATATTTCGGCTGGGTTTTGATCGTGCCGAGGAATTGAAAGCCGAGATTTAGTCCGAAGATCCATGTATTACTTGCAAAAAACGCTTCCCACTCCGCTTCAGTCCATCGGTTGTCCTTCAGTGCGCTCTCGAAATCCTGGACGGCTGCTGTCCGTTCATCGTGGCGCTCCATAACGGCAGCTGCACGTACGAGATTGGGTTTCGCCTTCACGATATATTTGAACAGTGTAGGTCCATTGTGCTCGATCGCCTCGAGCATAAACGGAAGAAGTTCTGCCGCGTCGGGATTACTCGGTCCATTGACGACGAGGACATTCTGCGGCGTGCCCTTTGTCCAACTACCAGGTGAGATTTGGTAAAGGTCGCTCAGTGCTTCGAACAGACGGCGGGTCTGTCGAGCGTTCAATTCGAGCTTGACTTCCTCGCCACCGTGAAGCTTTGAGAGCCTAAACGAGTTAGCGTCACGCCATGGTTCCTTAAGTTTATGCCGTCTTTGATGCATGATGGTCGCTCTTACTGAGGCCTCGGCATCCTGCATATTCGGAACAATTAGAGAGCGAAGGATACGTCTCGTTCCGCTGGTCTCTGCTTCGTCGGGATCACTCAGAACTACGTCCTGAACACGGGCTACGTTCGACGACACCGGGCTGACCTTGATCTCACGTCCAACCATTGCGGGCGCACCTCATATCCTTCGATGTCTCCCTGTCGTGACTGTCAGCAACCGTATGAATCTTGGACTAGCTGAAGTGTTCCACCACACCTGTCCTCGCCGCATGCGCCACCCGCGGGTCCGCTGGCGGCGGATCGAGGAGCGTTTGGTAGGGGACGCCGGTGCGCGTGGCTTCGGCCATGGCGTCGTAGATCTCGAGGATGACGCGCTTGGTGCGGTATTCGCCGTGCGCTGCTTCGTCCTTGCGTTTGACGATCGGGAAGGTCTCCATGATGTAGTCGACGTCGTCGCGCTCGATACCGTAGAGGTGGAAGTAGGCGGCGTCCAGCTCGCAGCGCAGCAGGAAACGCCGCTCTTCGTCCCAGCGGAATGGTGGGCCGTCGTATCCACAGTCTTTGGCGAACGCTTCGAGGTCCCAGGCAGTGTAGGTAAGTTCGAGGACGCGGGGCAGGAGCCAGTATTCTAGTGCCTGCCTGTTCCAACTTGGAGAATCCCAGAAGCGATGAGGGCTTGGGACCGGAAGTTGCTGCAAAATGAAGATCGACATGTTTGTGCCACCCATCTTTTGACGGGCGACATAGTCGAAAACGAAGGAACTGAGGCTGCCATAAAGGCCCATAAACGTGCGCGTTGAAACCAAATGAGGGAGCAACAGAAATCCACTGTCGCCAAATCCATATCGAGGGAAAACGGAGCAGACAAATGTGCGCTCGTTTGTCGCATTTGTGATTTTTCTCCACCCAAGAAGCCAACCAGCACGCCACTTACCAGCAAGGCGAGCATCCACTTCTACGGCTGGGATCCAGTAGAAAGGTTGTGGCGTGTAGTACGCGTTCTTATAATCATCAAACGATGTGGAAGGTAGCGATGTAAATCCCCGATCGGTCCCTCGCGACTTATACGAACCATAACGATGATCGAACAATTGGATCATTTTTGATTCGTATAGCGGCAGATATTTCGCATCGCCACGCAGAAACACACTTCCTTCTGACTGCCATCCTTTTTCCTCCAATTGGGCGCGGGTGCCAAAGAGGTGACTCGACGTATTCATCATGAACATAAGCATGCCCTGGAAGCCCCAATGGTTTACCTCGTCTCCATTTGCTTCGTTCACGAGCACCGGTATACGCCCGTATATCGATTTAGTGACTTCACCGTCGTGCCTGGAGCGAAAGATTGGGCAAGTGCGTGTGTTAGGGTTGAGCAGCGCGATTTCATCGGCTCCCAAGGTGAAATGGCGCGTCTCGTCACGAAGGTGCTCAGTCTGACGAGCGAAGAAGACGAAATCCGCACGTAGATGCGACCGCTGCACCCCGGCTGCAACTAGCAAGCAGAACTTAGTGGCGTGGTGAACGCCCGGGAAGAGAAACTCTTCATTCTCAAAACTGTAGAGGCTAACCAGCGACCCGGTATCCATTAGTTCCCTAAAGAAATACTGGTTGAATGAATCCGTAGCGATGCCAGTGGGGACAATCACTCCCATGTAACCTGTTGCCGCGAGAATCGATCGCGACAACTCCGCGAACAACGGAGCGCTATTGATCCGACCATAGCTGGTTAGAGGATAACGACCGCTGGTATGAATGAAATGCTGGGTACCCTCATTCGTACGAGTAATCTCCAAGAAGCCCCGGTATAAAGATGGATCCGTCGTCGCGAGCGTTTCGATGAGACGATTGCGAGCAGACATGTGCTGCGCATTGGCAATCTGAGGATTCCGTTCTGCGAAAAACTCTCGTGCATCGATCTGAATCTGCTCCCACGGCGGATTTCCCAACACGACGTCGAAGCCGCCAAGCCAGCCAGCCAACTCGTTGTTGGGGTTTTCGTTGGGGCTGGGCACGCGGAAGACGTCGGGGAAGGCGATCTGCCAGTGGAAGAACTGGTACTCCTCGGCCAGGCGGCGGATCTCGTCGCGCATCCAGATGGCGATGTTGCGTGGGTTGCGTTCGATGTCGCGGAAGATGTTTTCGGTGATCGGATAGGCGAAGTTCGCGTCGCGGCTCTTCTTCCAGACGAAGGCGGCGCACCAGGCATCGGCCCAGAGCCGGGTGAATTCGTAGCCGCTGGAGCGGATCGTTTGCTCCCAGAGTTCCTGCTTGCGCCGCACGCTCGCCACGCTGTCGTTGGGGATCTCGGCCAGGCTCTGCAGCGCGCTGCCCAGGTCGCCCAACCGATCCCAGGGAGCGGTGGCGAGTTGCTGGTCGAACGAGAGTTGACCGGCGCGCTGCTCCTTGTTGCGCTTCTTCCACTCCGAAACGTACTTCTTGTCGTCTCCCTCGATCGGCGTGAAGGCCGCGTCGGGAATACCGCCAGCCAGCAAGGCCGGAGTCGTGCCGAGCAGCGAGTTGCCGCACTGGATGTGGTGATCGAGGAACGAGAGCGGCTTGCCCGGGTCCATCGCCTCCAGCCAGAGCGAGACCTTGCACAGCTCGACTGCCATCGGGTTGATATCGACGCCGTAAATGCAGCTGCTGATCACATCGCGCAGCGCGGTGCGGATCGCCTCGGGCGAGGATTCCTCGTCACCGGTGCGGATCGCCGCCAGCCGCTTGGCCATGCGATGCGCCGCCGCCACCAGAAAGTGCCCGCTGCCGGCCGCCGGATCGACGATCTTGAGCTTTAGCATCGCCTGCTCGCGGTCGGTCGCCCCTTTGAGCGCCTCGTCGAGCACCGGCTCCAACGCCGAGTCGAGCAGTTCGGCGATCAGGCTGGTCGGCGTGTAGTACGAGCCGGTCGTCTTACGCTCGTTGCCACCGGCCGTCTCGAGCGCGAAGGTGCGCGCGTCGAGGTTCAACTGCGGGTGCAGTTCGAGCAGCGACTCGTAGACGCTGCCCAACTCCTCCGCACCGAGGTTGCGATAATCGACCGGCCAGCGCGCGCCCTCCGTCTGCATGAACGCGAGATGGCGCACCGCTTCGAGCAGATCGTAGTTGGCGATCTCACAGCCGACCAGAGCCGCCACCGCCGCGTTCGACCAGAGATAGCCGCCGAGGGCGGGCAGGCCGAGCGCCGGACAACCGCTCTCCGTGCCCAGTTGTTCGGAGACGAGCGTCAAGCCGTGCCAGAGATCGGAGTGACGCGTGCCGCGGCGCCGGTCAGCCAGCTCGCGCAGGCGGGCCGTCGAGTAGTACGCCTCGTAGCGCCGTCGCGCCTCGTCGGTCGCGTTGGGATCGAGCAGCAGGTCGCGATCCTCAGACACGAAGAGGAACAGCAGGCGATAGACGCTGCGCAGCAGTTGCCGGTAATACTCCTGCTTGTCCAACGCGCCGTCGCGCAGCTTCTCGCGCAGTTCCTGGTTGGCCGGGTGCGCCAGGAAGCCGCGACCGAGCGCCGAGATGGCTGCTTCGACGCCGGCGCGCAGGTGCTCCAGGGCTCGCGTGCCGCGCTCGGCCGCCTCGCGTGTCCACTGCTCCAGCCAGCAGAGCTCGGGTCGCTCGCCCTCGACGCGCGACTCGTGGCAGAGCAGCCAGAGCAAAACGAAGTCGGAGTAGACTTCGCCCTCCATCATCCCCTGCAGGTCGAACTCGACAAAGGCTTGCTTGGTCAATCGGGCGCTGTCGCGCAGTAGGCGCAAGCGCTGGCCATTCGAGACGATCCCCCAGAGCCGTGCATCGGAGCGGTTGAGCAGCTCCTGCACCATCGAATGCGGACTCATCCGCGCCGCGCCAGCCACGCCCTTCGCGCGATCATTGAGGTCCACCCGCGCGCCGACCAGATGGATCGGCACGTCGCCCCAAGCATGCGAGACTGGATAGCTCTTGTCGTCGAGTTCCACGGCGCGGCTCGTCTGCAGCCGGCCGTAGCCGAGCACATCGAAGAGCGGCAGCAGCCAGCGCTCGCGCGTCACCGTCGTGCCGGGCTCGCCCTCGGGAAGCTGGTCGATCTGCGTCTGAAAGACCTCCCAGGCACCGAGCAGCCGGTTCCAGGCGCGTGCGATCACCTCGTTGAAACGCTCACCGGGGATCAGGTGATAGTCAGTCTCGCTCAGGCCTTTCAGATTGCGATCGCGCTCCCCGATGCGCTGCAGCAGATCCGCCGGCAGCAGCGCGCCCTGTGTCTGAATCGTGGTAAAGATCCCACGGCTAGAAGGCATCCTGCTCACTCCCCCTGGTCCCCAAATTGTCGCGCCCGTATCGGTTGGTGCGCATCCATAGGGGCGACATTCATGGTGCTCGTCCCGGGCGGCACCCACATTCGCCGTGCGTCGACCAACCGCAACCCGCGCCATCTTCGTCTGTCCCGGTTATCGTACGCGTCGCCCGGCTACACATTCGCCGGAAGATAGACGTACACCCCGAGCACGTCGGGTGGCAGCTTTGGTTCGACCGAGTGCCGCACCCCGCGCAATTGCGCCGCCTGGCGTACGCGGCGGTGTGCGTCGAGTAACTCTTCACCGCGCCTGCGGGCGACCTCGTCGAGATGCGGTCGAAGTGCGTCGAAGCCGTCGACCACCTGGCGCACAAAGTCGCTCGCTTGATGCGGGTTGATATTGGCGGCAGCGCTGGCATCGAGCAGTCCGCTCGCCCCAGCGGCATCGATCCAGCGTGCGGCGGCTGGTGAGCCCTCGAAGGCGACCAGTCCGACGTCCTCGGCCAGCAGTGGTGCGTCGTCCGCGGCACCGGCGCCGGTGGTGCGGATGTCGTAGCGAAAGCGCAGCAGCAAGAGCGTCGTACGGGTGCGCACGCGGTTGGTGCGGATGGCACCGGAACGACGACCGATGCCGTTCGCGATCGCGTCGAGCGCGGTATCCATCACATGCGCGGCGAGCCCTTCGACCAGCGGATGGGTGCGACTGAGGTAGATCGCACCATCCGGGACCGGCAGCTCGAAGCGGGCGGTGAATGTCTGCTTGTCGCGCAAGCCGAGCAGGTCGCGTAACGACTCGGGCGTCTCACCCAGATCGACTTTGACCACGCCGTTGCGGCTGATGGCTGCGCCGTTGGCCTGCAGCGCCTCGGTGGTGAAGCGCTCGACATCGACGCCGGAGCCGATGGCGGACTGCACCGCCGCCAGCTCACGGGCGACCTCGTCCACCTTGATCGATTCCTGCGCGAACATCGTGCGCGAGCGACGCTCCCGCTCGGCGACGCTCTCCCATTCGTTGAAGAGCTCTTCACGCTGCGGTCGGAAGAAGTCGTCGAACCCCGGCAGGTGTTGCGCCACGCTGCTCTCGCGCTCGCGCAGCAAAAGCCCTTCGAAGATCGCCTCGACGACCTGGTTGCTGTTGACCGGCACTGGCACCGAGATGCCGAGCGAACTGCGAATCAACTTGTGCTTCTTGATCAACACGTCGAGCACGATGCCGTCGATCTGGTTATCGATCCCGTAGTAGGTGACGACGCGCACGCTCTTGCGCGGCTGGCCATAGCGGTCGACACGCCCCTCACGCTGCTCGTGACGGGTCGGGTTCCACGAGAGGTCGTAGTGCACCACCGCATCGAAGTGTTCCTGCAGATTGATCCCCTCGCTCAGACAATCGGTGCAGACGAGCACGCGCTTCGGCGCGCCGCCCAGCTCCTGTACGCGCTGCTCGCGTTCAGCCGGTGGCAGCATGCCGGTCACCGACTCGATCGTCACGCCGCGTTTGAGGCGCTTACGCAACTCCGCCGCGACGTACTCCGCCGTCGGGATGAAGCGGCAGAAGACGATCGGGTTATAGCCGT
>Ga0307374_10007784_pt1 | contig 16207 bp, 10 predicted proteins | sample OX3MG_FD_202532 | JGI IMG/M metagenome (GOLD analysis project Ga0307374, IMG submission 202532) | Soil microbial communities from Risofladan, Vaasa, Finland - OX-3 | ecosystem: Environmental > Terrestrial > Soil > Coastal area > Acid sulfate soil | place: Finland: Risofladan, Vaasa | collected... | reverse complement strand
GCTCCTGGACCGGGCCTCGCGAACGGACCCGGACGGGAAGATTCAGCGCATCGTGGAAATGATGTCGCGCGTCAACCACGTCCTCACGGACATGGTGGTCGTCGAGGGCAACACCCAGACCGGGCACGTGGACGTCATCCGCGACGGTCTGCCCACCATCGCGTGGCGCCAGATCAACAAGGGCATCGTCCCGTCCAAGAGCACGACCCACAAGATCGAGCTCTCGGCCGGCATGCTCGAAGCGCACGCCGCGGTGGACGAGCGCTTGGTCGAGATCAACGGCGGCGAGGAGAGCCAGTCGGGCCAAGACTTCCGATTCTCGGAGTCCGCGGCCTTCATCGAGGCGATGTCCCAGACGCTGGCTTCCACGCTGTTCTACGGCGACGTGACCGTGAACCCGGAGCGGTTCAGCGGGCTTTCGGCGTTCTACTCGGAACTGAATGCGTCTTTCGACGCGGATCAGGTCCTGGTGAACCCCAGCTCGACGAAGCCCGACTCCGGCTTCAACGTGATCGACGCCTCCAACGGCGGCGAGTACGGAACGCCCGCCAACGGGGACAATACCAGCCTTTGGCTGGTGGCGTGGGGCGACCGGAGCATCAAGGGCTTTTATCCCAAGGGGATGACGGCCGGCATTCAGCACCGCGACGAGGGACGGCGCTACATCGACGACGGCAGCGGCACGGGGGCGAGCTATTGGGCTTGGCTCGACACCTACCGCTGCGCGCTGGGTCTTTCCGTCTCCGATTGGCGGCAGGCCGTGCGCATCGCCAACATCGACGTGACGACCTTGACGGACATCGGCGGTCCCAGCGACAGCGCCCCGCTGCTGCTCAACCATGCGTCCACGGCCTTGAACAAGCTCTGGAACATGGCGGGCAACCGGGTGGCCTTCTACTGCAACCGCACCGTGAAGTCCGCGCTGGATAAGCTGGCGCTCAACAAGGCGAACGCCATCATCAAGATCGGCGACGAAATCCTGGACGGAGAGCCCGTGACCAAGCTCCTGGGCGTTCCCGTCCGCCGGGTGGACGCGCTGCTCAACACCGAAGCGCAGGTCAGCTAGCCCATGGCTCTTGTATTGGGCGAGAAGAACCTGAACTTCCGGGACGAAAGCCGCGACGTGAGGCTCTACCTCCAAGCGGTTTTCGGCCAGTGCGTCGCCGTCCCGCGAAAAATAGGCCAAGCCACCGTGCTCGCCGCAGGCACGAGCATCGACGTGGCGGACGCCGGAATCGCAGCGGGCGACATCGTGCTTTGCACGATGGCGACGCAGGGAGCCACCGCCGGCACATTCGTAGCCGGCGTGGCCATCACCGCGGGCGCTAAATTCACCATTTCGGTGAACCAAGCGCCCGGAACCGGCGGCGGGGTCATCAACTACTCCGTCTTCCGGCCGGTGCCTTAACGAGCAAAACCCAAGGAGAACATAACGCCATGATCTTGGACAACCAGTGCAAACTCAGCGACGGACAGGTTTTGACCGCGTCCGCCGTTTCAGCAAACACGTACGACAAGGGAGCGCGCGGGGACAACCCCACCAACGAGCTCTACCTGTTCGTGCGCGCGAACGCCGCCCTCGACTCCGCCAATCACACCGCGACCCTTCAGGTCAAGGTGCAGACCGCGGACGCCGTGGACGGAAACAACGCCCTCAGCGGCGCGCAGGACCTGGCGCTGTCGCCGGTCATCGACGCGCCCATCGCGGCCGGGACCGTCATCTTCCTGGCGCGCTTGCCCGTCGGCTTGAAGCGCTATTTCGCCCTCGATTACATCGTCGGGACCGAGAGCTTCAACGCGGGCAGCGTGGACGCGTTCCTCGTGAGCGACCCGGAGATCGTCGGCCAGATGCTCAGGGGCGTCTAGCCTTAGCTGAAAACAGATGAGACGTGGGGAGGCGGTTTGACCGCCTCGGCCGCCTCCCCTTTCGTTTTAACGCCGCACACAGGAGAATAAGCATGAGCATGCACCAAATCGTCGCTCTCCAGGAGAACTACGGCTTTCACAAGCGGCATTTCGAAAGGGGCGCAAAAATCAGCGCGTCGAGCGAAGAACTCGCGGCGCTGGCCTCCCAGCGGGGACTGCCCGCGGACATCATGTTCCCGCCCCCGCATTTCCGCTTCGTGGACGAAAAGCTCAACGAGAAGGCCGTCGCCTTCATTCGCCAACGCTTGACCGCCAAGCGCGGTTTGAAAGGGCCGCAAGCCGCCGAGATCGGAACGGACGCTCCTAGAAAATCCAGAGGCACCCAGAAAGCGGAAAGCCCCAAAGAATAGGGACAAAAAACCCGGGAACGGCCGTTTAGGATCGCGGCCGTTCCCGGAAACGGGGAGGGTTAAATGTCATCCCAGGTCGACATCGTCAACGGCGCCATGACCGAACTCGGCGCGGCTTTTATCGCCACCATGTCCGAGAATTCGGAGGCGGCGCGCCGCGCGTCCGCGTGGTGGCCCAAGGGCATCCGCACCGTTCTAAAGGATGCTCCCTGGAATTGTTCGACGATGATTCAACCGCTTGTCCTTTCCGGCCAAGACACCGTCATCGGCTGGAGCTACGTCTACCAGTATCCTCAGAATTGCCTCAAGGTGAGGCGCGTTTTCAATGCCGTGGTTCCATTCGCCGCCGATCCGCTGGCGAACATCCCGGAATGGTACGGAGGCTTGCCGAACCAGCAGCGCCTCATTCAAAGCAAATTCCGGCGCATGATCGGGCCCACGTCTTCGCTCCCCGTCATCGTGACGCAGCTGAAGGGCGCCTACGCCGAATACACCTACGACTTGCAGGATCCCACCCTATTCGATGAGGACCTGGCGAACGCCATTTCCATCAAGATGGCCGCGGACTTATGCCACCACCTGGTCGGGAACCCCGACAACTTGGCGCAGACGCTTTTCCAGAAGTATTTAATGACCATCAGCGAAGCCAAGCGCGTGGACCGGTCGGAAGGCCAAGACCGGGCGCAAAACGGCGATGGACTCGTTGACACGCGAGGGTCTTAATGCCGCCGCTCCACGCGATTCAGGCCAGCTTCGCCGGCGGCGAACTTTCGCCCAAGGTGCAGGCGCGCGTGGACTTGCAGAAATACGCATCAGGCGCCAAGCAACTCCGCAACTTCATCGTGGCGCCGCAAGGCAGCGCGTGCAAGCGTCCCGGACTGCAATATATCGCCACGGCCAAGGATTCCACCCATCCAGTCCGCGTGATCACCTTTGAGGCGGCTTCAAACAAAGTCTACCGCATCGAATTGGGTCATCAATATGCCCGCTTCTATAAGAGCGGCGCGCAGATAAACACGTCCGGCGTGAGCGCGTGGGCAACGAGCACGCATTACGTGATAGGCGACCTCGTCACTAATGGGGGCGCCACTTACTATTGCCTCGCGGCGCACACGTCCGGCACATTCGCCGCCGATTTGGCGGCTGGGGATTGGTACGCCCAAACCGGCACGATTTACGAGATTCCGACGCCTTGGAGCGGTTCGGACCTGTGGCTGTTGCGCTTCTGCCAGTCGGCCGACGTCATGTACATCTTTCACCCCACCTACGCGCCGCGGACGTTGACTTACTACACCGACACGGATTGGGAAATCGACCTTTACCCATTCGTCAATGGCCCGTGGATGCTGGAGAACGAGGATACGACCCAGACGCTGACGCTTGGCGCCGTTTCAGGGACCGGAGTTTCACTCGTGAGCACGCTGGCGCAATTCGTCGCGGGGCACGTTGGTTCTCTTTGGCAGATCATCCATACCATCATCGGCCAGAGCGCATCGGACGTTTTGGGGGCCGGCGGCGATAGCGGGACGTCCCTTCAATGCGGCGGAACGTGGAACTTGACTACCAACGGCTCATGGACCGGAACAATTGTCCTCCAGATGTCAACCGATAACGGGGTGACGTGGCACGCTTTGCAAAGCTGGACCTCCGCCAATAACGCCAATTATCAGACCTCCGGGCAAACCGGCCAAGCGCAGTGTATTATCCGCGTGGCGGCCGTTGGTGGCGGGATTGGCCTTGACGGCGTTGGCGCAGGCGGCTTGGTCTCATGGAGCGGGAGCGCCACCTGCAATCTTAACGCCGATTCTTTCGACTGGAATGGCGTCGTGCAAATAACCGCCGTCGCCGATTCGACGCACGCGACCGTCAACGTCTTGACCATCGCCGGCGGCACGACCGCGACCAGCCAATGGTCCGAAGGCGCATGGTCCACCTATCGCGGCTGGCCTTCGGGCGGCACATTCTTCCAGGACCGCCTCTGGACATGGCGCACGCCGAGTCAACCCAACACTTATTGGGCCTCAAAATCATCGAGCTACGCCGACTATGGCGTGAGCGACCCGGTCCTTGATTCCGATGCGCTCAACAGCAATTTGCCTTCCCAGCGGCTCAATGCCATCCAGAGCATGGCGCCCCTGCGGGATTTAATCGCGCTCACGACCGAATCGGATTACGCTCTGGAATCATCGACCGGAGTCATCACGCCCACGACCCTTCAGGCCGTTCCGCAAGGTAATCGCGGGGCCGCGGCCGTGGATCCCGTCATTTCCGGTTTGGCGCTCATCATCGTGCAGCCCATGGGCACCGTGGTCCGTGATTTGCGCTTCTCCATCTACACCAATTCCTATTCCGGAAACAATTTGAGCCTCAATTCAAATCATCTTTTGCTGGGCTATTCCATCGTGTCCCTGGCCTACGCGCAGGAACCAGACTCGGTGATTTGGTTCGTGCGCTCCGATGGCGCGCTTTTGTCGCTCACCTATTTGCCGGAACAGGAAATGGTTTGCTGGACGCGCCACGACACGGAGGGCCTCTTTGAATTCGTTTGCACGGGCCCATCGGACGACGGCACCTACAACGAGTTGTGGTTCGTGGTCAACCGCGACGGCACGCGCTTCATCGAGCGCATGAGCAACCCGATTGCTTCCGATGAACCGGAAGATCAGTTTTACGTCGATTCCGGCCTCACCTTCGATAATCCCATCGCCATTACCGCGGTCAGCACCGCGAAAGCGGCCGTCGTGACGGCCCCCGCTCACGGATTTTCAAACGGCGACGTGGTGGACATCGACGGAAGCATCGTGGGAATGGATGTCTGGAAAGACGAGAACGGCAATGTCGTCCCGACGCCCGGCACCGATGACGACGTCACGAAATTGACGCGAGGCACCCTCCAGGCCAACGGATACGTGGTCGCGGCCGCGATGACGGACACCTTCCAACTCAACGATTCGCTCGGCAATCCGGTCGACAGTTCCGGCATGAACGCGTACCAATCGGGAGGAAATTGCCGCAAGCAAGTCACCTCAGTTTCGGGACTCGACCACCTCAACGGCCAAACGGTGAGCGTCTTGGCCAACGGGTTTGTCCAGACGCAGAAGGTGGTCGCCAATGGCTCCATCGCTCTGGACGCGGGCGCCTCGCGCGTGCAGGCCGGCTTGCCTTACATATCCGACCTGGAAACGCTCAATATGGAAATGCCCCAGCAGGACGGCACCGTGCAGGGCCGCAAGGTCAAGATTTCGGAAGTCACGCTGCGGGTGGAGAAGACCACGGGCGCACTCATCATGCAGGGCGAACAAACGGCCAATTTCAAGCCCATCCGGGCGCCGCAAACGCCGCTCAAGGCGTCCCTGGCGCAACCGCTTTTCACGGGCGAATTGCCGCGCATCCAGCTCGGAGGAAATTACGACTACGGTGCGCGAATCTGGATTCGGCAATCCGACCCCCTCCCGCTGACCATTTTGTCCATCATGCCGAACGCGACGGTGGGCGCATGAACCGCTGGCAGACGGGCGACATCATCGTGAGGGATGCCGTGGAGGCGGACGTCCATGCGCTCAAGGACCGCTTGCGTGAAAAGGATAAGCAGGAGATCCTCGCCACCTTCGCGCCGTCCGTGGAATGCGCCTTGGCGGACGCTTTCGAGCGCTCGGCCATGGTCTACACCATCGAGCGCGCGGGCGTTCCCGTGGCGATGTTCGGAGTCGAGCCGGAAACGATTTTGAGCCCCGCCGCCGTCGTTTGGTTTTTGGGCGCCGATGAAATGAAGAGCATCAAGAAGGCGTTTCTGCGCGGAACGCGGTTTTTCCTGGATAAATTCCTGGACCGTTATCCCCTCCTTTTCAACATCGTGGACGCCCGGTATACCGAGACAATCCGGTGGCTCAAGGCCTTTGGGGCAAAATTCGAGGAACCAAAGCCCTTTGGGCCCCAGGGGCAGCCGTTCGCATTTTTCACGTTAAGGAGAGCTTGATATGGGCGCGGGAGCGGCGACTGGCGTCGGGATGGGGATGCAGGCCGCCGGGGGCATCTACGGGGCTTACGGCTCCGTTCTGGGCGGCCAGATGCAATCGCAGTATTATTCCTATCTGGCCAATCAATCCAAGATGGAAGCCGCTTTGGCCGCTTCCGCGGGCAATGAGGCGGCCAAGGAAACAGAAACGTCCGCAGGGTTCGAGGAAAAAATCATGCAGCGCAACGAGGCCCGGGCCCTCGGCGCGCAGACGGCGACTTTGGCAGCCAACGGAAACGGCGGCTCCGTGACGGCCCAGAACGTGGAAAAATCCGCGATGAACACGTCCGCCCTGAACCTTGAGGCCGTGCGCTACAACGCCGATACGAAAGCCAAATCCCAGGTCGAGGCCGGAGAGCTTGGCGCTCTCAACTACAGCATGAACGCGTCCATGGACGAGCTCGCCGGCGCGAACGCCAAGATCGCCGGGAACATGAACGCCGTCGGAACCATCCTTGGCAGCGGCGGAAGCATGGCCAGCCAGTGGTACAGATACACGCAAGGTTAAAGCAATGAAAGTCCCCGAACCCGAAGAAAGCGTAGGCCTCAATCCAGCGCCCATTCCGCACGTCGAATTTTCCGCGCCGCCCCCGCAGGCATTCGGCACGCCCATCGCGGAAGCCGCGCAGCGCATCGGCGCCGAGGCGTCCCAGGGCGGCGCGCAACTCATGGACCGCGTCATCGAGCACAAACAGATGGCCGACGAGCAGAAGGCTTATTCCGCTTCGACGGACTACGCCCAGGGTTTGCAGGGACTTCTTCATAACACGGACCCCGCGACCGGGCAACCCGTCGTCAATCCAAAAACAGGCGTTCCACAGGGCATCCTCGACCGCGAAGGCGCGCAAGCCGCCGGCGGGGTCGTTGATTTCGACACGCAAGCGCAACAACTCCAGCAGAAGTACCTGAACACGCTCCAAACGCCCCGGGAACGGGCTCTATTCATGCGCATGGCCTCCTGGCATGCCGGAGCGGCCCGCGAAGCCGCAATCTCGCACGTGGCGCAGCAGGGGCAAATTGCCTACAACGAATCCGTCCGCGGGAGTCTGGATAGCCTGGCGCAGAGCGCGACCGACATCACGGACCCGAAGATGATCTCCGGAATGGTCGACACGGCCTACGGCATCAGCACGACCGCCGCGGTCCACAATGGCATCACGGACGCGAATTTCGCCAACATCCAGCGCCAAGGCGCCGCGGCCTCAATCGTCCAGAAGCCAATTGAGGCCCAACTGGCCAACGGCTCCTGGAAAGCCGCCAATGCCATCCTGGACGCGACCAAGGACCGCTTACCCCCCCAATTCGTCCAACGGATGCAGTCCGCCATTTCGGGCCGCGCCCTGGACGACACCCAACAGAGCGTGTGGGAAACATTGAACGAAGCGCCCTCCCTGCGCATGCAGGACGGCCGCACCTTCGATTTGCAGAAGGCCGGGAATCTCATCCTGGACCCGGGCCAGATGAAGCTCACCAACCCCGCGACTGGCCAACCGCTCAATGAACAGGAGCGGCGTCAGGTCTATACCTTCGTCAAAGGGATGGCCGGCCAGCAGGCGCACGCCATGCAACAGGCGCAGAACGTCGGAAACGCCAAGTATCTCAATGACATCGTGAACATGCGCGCCCAGGGCGGCGGTTTGCAGGATGCCCTCAAACTCGCGGCCAATCCGGTCTACGCCCTCGACGGCGCAGGCGTTCTCAAGGCCCAGGAATCGGCCTACAAACTTTTCAGCGCGCAGAATGTCAAGAGCGACCCGGGGACCCTTTTGGAGCTGCATGACGGCCTGAATGACGGCTCCATCACCAACGTGGCGCCTATCCAGGACGCCTTCACCAAAGGCCTCATCTCGAAATCGGATTACGTTTCGATGACTAATCTGATCCAGAAAGGCGAAACGGCGCCGATTAAGGACGAGTGGAAACAGATTGCGGCGGATGTCTCAACAAAAATATCCGACAAGAAACAGCAGTCCGCCTTCATGGCGTCTCTCCTACAGCAGCAAATGGAGCAGCACATCACCGACCGGGCGTCGCTTCAGAGCCTGTATTTGCAGAACATGAAGACCGTCCCGACGGGAACGCCGGGATTTTTCCGCGTCTTCGGACAGAAAACGGCACCTTATCGGGAGATAGCTGAACAGCTCCAACAGAACCAGCCCTTCATCGCGGCCTTGGGCGGCACGAAAGAAGCCGTCCAATTCGCGCAACGATTCGGCGGTCCGGAAGTTTTTACGCCAGGATCACAGCAATCCTTGGCCGTCATGGCCCTCTTGAAGCGCGGCGTGAGTCCAGACCGCATCCTGCCGGAGTCTCTCACGGCCGTCATCGAGAAGCATCCCGATTGGCTCACCGAGGGAAACAAATAAAATGGCCGACTCGTCCGCCGAAGCCGACCTCGCCGGAATTCCTCTGGGCGCGCCGCAGCCGGCGCAAGAGGCGCAAGCTACCCCCCCGTCGACTGCAATAGAGGACCAATCGCTGGCCGGGATTCCATTGGCGGATGCTCCGCTAAAGCCGGAAAGCCTCGAAGTTGGCTCCATGGCCGCGGAGGCGTCCAATTCCCAGCGTCTGACCGATTCATTCCAGTACGCCAAGCAAATCACTCCCGAGGACGCCGGCCGCATCGTGAGCCTGTCCAAAAAGACCGGGCTTGACCCGGCCTACGTCGCGGCGAACCAAACTTCAGCCAAAGCCGAAGGCAGCATCCCCAGCCAGGACGAATTGGATGATACGGCTAATTATTACCCGAAGACGGCCGACTTCCTGGCTAATCCGGTCAATGCGGCGATGGCCAAGGATGATTTGGACAATCTGCGTCTCCACGAGGGGCTTCTTGGCCGCTTCGACGACGCTTGGCGGACGCTCAAGGCCAATATGGCCGTAGGCGTTTTGCAGGCCCGGAAATCCATGCTCTACGCCGGCAGCATCATCGGCAAAGACAATTCCGCCCGGATTGCTGACGTAGAAAGCCAAATCAGCCAATATCCACCGTCCCTGGTCCAACAAAAAGGCGTGCGCGGCCTTCTGGGAGGCGCGGCGCAATTCGTTCCGCAAGTGGCGGAATCGGCCGGAGCGGGCGCAGCCGGCGCATTGACGGGGGCGGGAATCGCGGCCGTGACGTTTCCTCCGGCCATTCCACTGGCTTCCGAATTCGGGTACATGGGCGGCGAAGGCGTTTACTGGGGCGCACAGATCGCGGGGCAGGCGAAGGAACAGCTTGCCAAAATCAGGGATAAAAACGGGCAACCGCTTTCGGAGGGAATCCAGCGCGTAGTGGCTGCCGCCATCGGCATCGCCGGCGCGGCACCCAGCATTTTAACCGCCAACAACGTGCTCAATAGCACGCCAGCGGGGCGCGAAGTGATGAGCGCCATCACTCGGACCGTCGGCAAGGATGTCCTTGAGTCGGAAGGCTGGCGCGAGGCGTTGATTAAATTCGCCAAAGGAACGCTGGAGCAAGCCGGAGTGATGGGCGCGAACATGGCCGCTTTAACCGGACTTCAGGGCGAAGGCAATATCCTCGCGAAGCACCTCTCGGGCCAACCCTTCGCGCCGTCAAATCCTGTCGACCTCATCAAACAGATGGGCGAAGCCGGAGCCGCCGGCGCGGGAACCGGACTTATCCTGGGGTTGCCGGGCCTCAGTTACGACTTGACAAGCGAAGGCATGCGCATGGCGCGGGATGAAAAGCTCGCCGACCAATCCCGGCAATTCATGCAGCAGCTGAGCAACGCGTCCGTCAAATCAAAACTTCGCGCCCGGGACGAAGACGGCTACGAGGAACACGTGGACAATATGGCGGACGGAACCGCCGCGAAGAACGTGTACATCCCCGCTGAAGCGTTTAACGGCTATTTCCAAAGCGCGAACATCAACCCAGAGTCCGCGGCGCAAGAACTGGGCGCGTCCGATTCCTACGCCGAGGCGCAGAAGACCGGCGGCAGCGTCGCAGTTCCATTGGGCGCGTTCCAGTCCGAGGCGATGGACGGCCACCGGCCTAATCTGCTCAATGACATTTCTTTCGACCCAGAAATCCCTACCCGCAATCAAATCCAGGAAGCGCGTCAAGAAAGCGCGGCCGCGATGGAAAACGAAGTCGGCAAAGCCCAGGACGCCGTCGCCAAGGACAAGCAGGTCAAGACGAACTATGACGCGATTTACAACGACGTTTTGACGCGGATGGGCGCACTTGAGCGTCCGGCGGCTTTTAAAACCAACGCCTCATGGCAGGAAGCCATGGAAGCCTACGCGAAACTGACCGCCTCGCATGCGGTGGCCGAATCCGGGCGCCGCGGCCAAGACGTGATGGATTACTACAACGTGGCGCGCACGCGGTTTGTTGGGCCCGACGATGCTACTGCGCCGGCGGCTTCGGCGTCTGGGACGTCCGAGGCATCGGGTAGAGCTTTTCCAGAGCGGCCAGCTTCTGGCGCAACTCCAGGTTCGGAAAATCCGTCCGAAGCCGGGCAAACTCTTTTTCAGTCTCCAATGGGTCCATTCGAGCCCAGTATAACAGAGAACCCCCTATTCGTCAAGGCTCTCGACGAGGCGCGGCCCTTCGTGGGCGACAATCCCACTAAAGAGCAGGCCATCGGCGCGTACAAGGACGCGCTCAAGCAGCTTCATGACATCCACAACGAAGCGCAGAAAGGGCTGCTTAAGAATTTGCCGCCGGAGGAAGAAGAAACCCTCAGCGGGCGCGTCAACGAGGCCTTCCAGAAAACCAACGCCTTGCGGCGACTTGCGTTCATCGCCCATAACGGCGACAAGGCTTTGGCCCACTTTAAAATGACGGACGCGGACCAAACGCCCGAGAAAGCGCTCGAAGACCCCTATGATGTCAAGCCGCGGCGATTGGAGCAGGGCGAAGGAAACCCGCGCGGCTTCTACGACCCTGCACAGAGGGTCATCGGCTTCATGAAATCGGCCGACGCGTCCACGTTCCTGCACGAATCGGCGCACGCATGGCTGGAGGACGATTTCCGCTACTTTAAGAGCGGCGCCGCGTCGGCGCAATACAAAGCCGATTGGAAAGCGTTGAGCGACTGGCTGGATTTAAACGACAAGCAGACGGAACTCACCAGGGACCAGCACGAGAAATTCGCCGCGGGCTTCGAGAAGTATCTTTCCGATGGCCGCGCGCCGTCCAGCGGATTGCGGCGCATCTTTGGAGCTTTCCGCCGATGGCTGACCAAGATTTACGGCAGCGCGGGCCTAAGCGCGGAAGTGAGCGCGCCCGTGCGCGCCGTCATGGACCGGATGCTGGCCTCGGAACACGAAATCACGTCCGCGTCCAAACGCATGGGGTTTTTGGACGAGGACACGCTTTCCAAACTCGATCCGGAGGAAGCGGATTGGATTCGCGCGGCGCAGCAGTCGGCGCACGAGGAGGCCGTTTCCAAGGTGATGAAAGAACAGATGTCCGAAATCACCGCTAAAAATATCGAATTTCTCAACAACGAGCGCGCCAAGGCCACCACGGAGGCCATTGAAGCCGTGCACGCAGCCCCCAGTTCGCTGGCGGAAGCCGACATCGCCAGATGGTACGGCCAAAAGCAGGATCCCCGCGAACTGGCGGCTAAGTACCGCGCCGGCGAATTAGACGACAAGGCTACGCGCAAATTCGACGACATCGCGGAGGAGCGCGGCTTCCAGAACGGCGACGAGATGGCTCAAACGCTCCAGAACCTTCCCCCACAGGAAGAACAAATCCAGCAGCGCGTGGATCAGCACATGTCGCAATTCAAGGCGCTCAAGGACACCGAGAAAATCCGGGAACGGGCCGAGGAAGCCGTCCACAACGAACATCGCCTGGAAATCCTGGCGGCCGAACATGCCATGCTTGAGGACGCCGGCAAAAAAGCCCTCATTTCCCAGAACACCGCCGAACGCCGCGCCCAGCGCGCCGCGGCCGCGCAAGCCGCCAAGGAAACGGCCCGCGAAATCCTGGCCAATAAGCCGGCTGACGAAGCTACGGCCTACAAGCCCTATGCCACGGCCGAGAAAAACGCGGCCGTCAAAGCGGCCCTCGCCGCCAAGCGCGACGACATGGAACGCGCCGCCAAATACAAGAGCGAGCAAATGCTCAACCACGCGCTCTATCTAGAAGCCATGCGCAACAAGGCCAAGGGCGATAAATCCCTGCGCTTCCTTGACAAGTTCACCAAACAGCCGCAAGACTTCAAGAATATGCCCTACGGCTTTATCCGCCAGATTTATTCGCTCCTAAGCCGCGCGGGCCTCATGGAGAACCGGCCCGAGGATTTGGCGATCAACACCCAAATCGCGTCCAAGATGGCCAAGGAGGGCAAGGACGGGGGCCAAATCGCGGATGCCACCGGTCTTGTCGCGGACGACGGTGGCCGCTGGCATCCCGAGACGCTCCCCCAATTCATCGAGCGCATGCAGGACGACTACCGCGTGATGCCGATTTCCCCCAACATCGCGGCGCAGAACTTCAAGCCCTACCCGGCCATGAACTTCTCGGACCTCAACGATTTGACCATGGCGTCCCGCGTCATCAGCGAAATGGGCCGCGCCGAAGACCGCTTTTTGAGCCTGCAAGGGAAAATCGGCATCCGCGACGCCGCCGCGGCGATCCGGGAGAGCATCGAGAAGAACATCGGGAAGCCTTACGAGGCGCAACTTGAACCGGGCCATCAACGAGACGCGCAGTGGAAGGATAAACTCGCCGCGATTGGGAGCGTGCCGGATGCCATTATTCCGAGCCTTGTTACCCTCCGGTCGCTCGCCTACTATCTCGACCGCGGCCCCGAAGGTCCTGTACATGATTACATTTTCAACCCGCTGGCGGACGCGCAAAGCTGGAAGATGAAGCGCCAAGCCGAAATGACCGAAGCGCTCGATAAACTCATCGCCGAGCACTACACGCCAAAGGAATTCGCATCCTTCAAGACGGAGCGCACCTATTCTTTCGAGGGACGCAAATGGACCAAAGAGGAACTCCTGGCCATCGGCCTCAACTGGGGCGCGCAAAGCAACCGCGACCGCATCATGGCCGGTTTCGGCATGGACCAGGGCCGCGTGGAGAACATGCTTTCGGCTTTGAACGGCAAGGATTGGAATTTCATCCAGTCCGTCTGGGACCATCTGGAAACCTACTGGCCCGAAATCAAGGCGCAAGAAATGGATGTCAACGGCTTCGAGCCCCAGAAGATTCAGCCGGTTCCGCTCCAGACGGCGCATGGCACTTTTCGCGGCGGCTATTACCCGTTGGCTTATGACTTCGAGAAGTCGGCCGACGCCTATCGCACCGAGGAACAAAAGAACGCGCTCTACAAACAGTATTCCGCCGTGGCCGCGCACACGGATCACGGCTTCACGATGGCACGCGTCAAGAAGTTGAACCGCCCCGTGCGGCTTTCCTTGGACGTGCTTTTCAACCATCTGGACAACGTCGTCCACGACCTGGCTTATCGAAAGCCCGTCATCGACGTGGCGCGGATGCTGCGCACGGACGATATCAAGGAATCTTTGGCCAACGCGCTCAACATGGGCGGACTCAAGACATTCAACGACACGCTCAAGGCCGTGGCCTCCGACCAAGGCGAGTTTTTGACCGGCGCGGACCGCGCGTTGCGCTGGTTCAGGTTCGGCAGCACATTCGCCACGCTGGGCTATCGGCTCTACACGTTCCCCCTGCGTTTGGCCGGGGACGTGGTCAACTCAGCCTGGGAATTGGGGCCGACCAAGATGCTGGGCGCGATGAAGGATTACTACATGAACCCGGACACGACCAAATCCTGGGTGGACGGAAAATCAGAGCTCATGAAGGGCCGCGCGATGACGCGCGACGCCACGCTTTTGGATATCGCCAGGAAATGGAAGGGCGACGGCGCCGGATGGCGGCGGCACGCCTTTATCGTTGACACCTTGGCCGACCAGCTGACGGCTTATCCGATGTGGGCGCAAGTTTACCGCGATGCGCTAGGCGCTCATGACGAAAAAACGGCCGTGCGCCTGGCGGACGACTCCGTGGCCCGGTCCTTCGGCTCCGGCACGACGCTTGACCAAGTGGGCATGCAGCGCGGCACGGAGTTCAACAAGCTCATGACCATGTACTATTCCTGGATGTCCATGATGTTCAATCGGGCGTGGGTAGACGGGAAAATTGCCGGGCTCGAATACAACAAGGGCAACACGTGGAAGGCGGCCAGCGTCGTTGGACGCGCGTCTCTTTATTCCTTCGTGCTGCCGGCTGTCTATGAAAACGTGGTGCGCGAATTCACGCGCAACGCGCAGAACAACGATCCGAACGCGCGCCACAAGCGCGAACTGGCCCGCGTTCTGGAATTGCCTTTCGGCTATTTGCCGATCTTGCGCGACATCGCGGCGCCTGTCATCAACACGGCGATGGGGCAATACGGCGGCGACTACAAGCTCACGCCCATGGAAGACGACCTCAACACCGTTTTGCGCGTCGTCGGCAAGACCGCCGAAATCGCCATGTCCGACAACCGCCATTTCGACGAACCCTGGAGCGAGGACGCGGCGCGCGCGGCCGCCGTTCTGTTCCGCTATCCGCAGCAGCTCAACGCCATGGTTTTTAACTTCCTTGATTGGATGCACTCGGATGGCGCGTACACCTGGCGCGACTTAGTGACCAAACGCACTAAAAATTAATCAAATCCGGTCAAATCTAATTAAATCCCCGCGCGGGCTAACGCTGTTAAACTATGAGCGTGATCCCAACCCAGACCAACAAGGTCATCTACGACGGCGACGGCCAGACGACCGTTTTCCCCATTCCATTTTCAATCATAGACAAGGTTCTCGGCGCCGACGTTCAGGTGTATATAATCGACGATTCGGGGGATCCGCCCAAGTTGCTGACTTCCGGCTACACGGTCAATCCGTCGGCGATGACCGTCACCTACCCAAACGTCGGCGCGGCGCTCGCCGTTGGCTGGCAGTTGGCGCTTTTGCGCGTCGAGCCGCTGACTCAAGGCACGTCCCTGTCCGAAAGCGGACCATTCTCCCCCACCGCCGTCATGGCCGCGCTCGACAAACTGACCGCAATTGTCCAGCAACAGCAGGAGCAAATAAATCGCGCGGTCAAATATCCGCTTAATTCATCTCCGACATCGGACGATGTCAACGCCTTCATCGCGGCCGTTGGGTCTGCCATCATGCCGCCGGCGCTGAATGGAACCTACGCCTATCTCAAGAGCGTCTCGGATAAAAACCCGGATACGTTCCAATGGGGCATCGCCACCGATTTGGGCAGCGGAAACGCGCTCATGGTCTATCTCGGGAATTCCGCCGTCGGCGACCAGGGATGGTTCGGGCCGCTGGCGGGAGCATAAAACAGGAGGATATCGTGAAAAAGATTCTCGCCGCCTTCCTTTTCGGACTCATCTTCTGCTTCTGGACGCGCTCCGCCGCCGCGCAGTTGCGCAAACTCTCGCCGGGATCCTACGGCGGCTATTTGGTCGATAATCCAGGGTTGGCTTTCAACGATACCTACACCCTGGATTTGTCCCAATACGACGCCGCGCGCGTCTCGGCCCAGGTGCTTTATTCATCCGCCACCTTCGCGGCCGTGACGTTTTCCAGCTCCGACTACCAACTGGGCGGCTCCGAAATTCTGGCGCCCAATCACGGACTCCCCTTGGCGTTGCCGGTCCTCTACGCCGTCGGGAGCGGAGCCGCCATCAACGGACTGACGGGCGGCACGACCTACTACATCATCCCCGCCGCAAAAAACTACATTGAGCTTTCGACCACGTCGGCCCTGGCCCAGGCCGGCGATTTCGTGACGCTTAATTCCTCGTCGACCTCCAGCCAGAGCTATTCCTTGACGCCGCTGGCCATCGCGGGGACGCCGTCTTTTGAATTTCAGGTATCCAACGATGGAAGCGATTTCCTGGCCGCGCCATCCACCGGGACCGTCAGC
>Ga0307374_10007779_pt1 | contig 16210 bp, 13 predicted proteins | sample OX3MG_FD_202532 | JGI IMG/M metagenome (GOLD analysis project Ga0307374, IMG submission 202532) | Soil microbial communities from Risofladan, Vaasa, Finland - OX-3 | ecosystem: Environmental > Terrestrial > Soil > Coastal area > Acid sulfate soil | place: Finland: Risofladan, Vaasa | collected... | reverse complement strand
AGGGATGACGCTGGCCACAGTGCTTGCCTTCGCAATTCCAAAGCGCTACCAATCCACGGCCGAGCTGATGCCACCCGATAATCAATCGGGTTCAGGGATGGCAATGGTGGCCGCGCTTTCCGGGCGCGCTGGCTCTGGCTCGGGCCTCGGCGCGATGGCAGGCGATTTATTCGGCCTGCAAAGTACAGGCGCGCTTTTCGTGGGCATTCTTGGAAGCCGGACCGTACATACGCGCTTGGTTGACGAGTTCAATCTGAAGCAGGTGTACAGGGTTTCGGACGAGGCGGAGGCTCGGCGGCAGCTCGCGGAAAACACGAGCATCTCCGAAGATCGGAAGAGCGGCATCATCAGCCTCTCGGTTACGGACCGAAGCCCCCAACGCGCTGCCATGTTAGCGAATGCTTACATTGATGCGCTGAATGAACTTGTGGCGAAGTTGACTACGTCTTCTGCGCATCGAGAGCGAGTCTTTCTCGAACAACGTCTTCAGGTCGTGAGCCAGGATCTGGAGAACGCGGAAAAGAGATTTGGCCAGTTTGCCAGTAAGAATACGGCGATCAATATTCCGGAACAGGGAAAGGCGATGGTCGATGCGGCGGCAACCCTGCAGGGCGAGCTCATCGCCGCCCAGTCGGAACTGGAAGGGCTGCGGCAAATCTATACCGGCAACAATGTTCGCGTCCGCTCACTCCAGGCGCGTGTAGCTGAGCTGCGGCACGAGCTCGACAGACTCGGAGGAAAGCCGGGGTCCGGAAGCGAGTCTTTATATCCGTCCATACGGGAGCTCCCCCTTTTGGGGGTGTCCTATGCCGACCTTTACCGAAACGCAAAAGTGGAAGAGACCGTATTCGAAACTCTGACACAAGAATACGAACTGGCAAAAGTGGAAGAGGCCAAGGAAATCCCGAGCGTCAAGGTCCTCGATCCGGGCAATGTGCCGGAGAAAAAGTTTTCTCCGCCGCGGCTGCTCATCATGTTTCTCGGGACGCTGCTGTCGTTCGGATTTGGTGTGACTTGGGTGTTCGGTCGCGCGCGCTGGGAAGAAGTTGACCCGAAAGATCCGGTCAAGGTCCTGGCGAAGGAAGTTATTGCCGAGGTCAGATCCAAGATTCCGTGGGGCGCACAGAACGGTCATCAGTCTCAGCCGCACTGAAACGACGATTCAGAGCCCGTCCGGGCTAAGGACGACGACCGGCAAGAATGCTTTTGGTTTGCTTGTAACGAATACATAAATAATAGGTTAGGTCACATGCGCCTCTGTAAGTGACGGGGCGAAGCTGTATGAAACGGATTTAGGATCAGACGAGAATGGCAGCAATGCGCACTGGTCGTGAAAATCTCGCAGAATACGCTCCGATGTCGCTCGACTGGCTGCAGCCGCACTGGTACGCGGCCTACACCTGCGCCCAACACGAAAAGCGGGTGCGGGAGCATCTCGAGCAGCGCTCGATTGAAGCGTTCCTTCCGCTCTACGAAACTGTTCACCACTGGAAGGACCGCCGCATGCGGCTGAGTTTGGCGCTTTTTCCTGGTTACGTATTTGTGCGCCTTGCGCTCCGCGACCGCTTGCAAGTTTTGCAGGTCCCCGGCGTAGCACGCCTGGTGGGGTTCAACGGCCAGCCCGCTGCCCTGCGGGACGAGGAAATCGAAGGAATGCGGTCGTGCCTGGTCCATGGACTTCGCCTTGCGCCGCATCCTTACCTGGCGGTTGGCCGGCGCGTGCGCATCACCAGCGGCCCATTTCAGGGCCTCGAAGGGATCGTGCAACGCAAAAAGGGCCGCGTGCGCTTCATCATCTCTCTGAATTTTATTTTGCGTTCTGTGGCCGTGGAAATCAACGAAGCGGATCTCGAGTCGTCCAGCCACCGTTCCTTTCCATCCTGCTAGCATGAATCTATCCGCCGCAAATCCGAACGCGCACCTGACCAGCGGACGTTTGCTGGCCCGCAATACGATCTGGAACCTGATCGGCGGCGGCGCGCCCATGTTGGTGGCCATCGTCTGCATTCCAATCTTGATCGCAGGGTTGGGCAAGGATCGCTTCGGCATACTGGCGTTGGCGTGGGTGATCATCGGATATGCGGGTTTTTTCGATTTGGGTGTGGGACGCGCACTCACTCAATTTGTCGCGAAAAAACTCGGCGCCGGAGAGGATCGCGACGTTCCGCCGCTGGTCTGGACATCGCTTGCACTGATGCTCCTGCTGGGGATCGTGGGCGGGGCCGTCGTCGCGCTGATTTCGCCCTGGCTGGTCCACCGAGCGCTGCACATACCCGCGGCGCTGCAGCGCGAAACGCTATACTCCTTTTATCTGCTCGGAGCTTCATTACCCATCGTGATCACCACGGCGGGGCTGCGCGGCTTTCTGGAAGCGCATCAGCGCTTCGACCTCGTCAACGCTCTGCGAATTCCATTGAGCGTGTTCGTTTTTGCCGGACCTTTGCTGGTGCTGCCGTTTTCGCACAGCTTGTTTCCCGTGGTGGCCGTGCTCGTGGGCGGACGAGTCGTCGGCTGGGCTGCGCATTTGCTGCTTTGCCTGCGCGTGATGCCCGCTCTGCGTCATCATATCGTCTGGCATCGCCCCTCGGTAGGCCCGTTGCTCAGCTTCGGCGGCTGGCTCACTGTGACCAACATCGTTTCACCGCTCATGGTTGCGCTCGACCGTTTCCTGATCAGCGCGCTGCTTTCCGTGACCGCAGTCGCTTACTACGCCACGCCCTTCGAGGTAGTCACGCGGCTTCTGCTAATCCCGGGCGCCGTGGTGGGTGTGATGTTTCCAGCCTTTTCCGCGAGCTTTGTGCAAGATCGCAATCGAACAGCCTTTCTGTACGGCCGGTGCGTGAAATACGTTCTTCTCGCCCTGTTTCCGATCATCCTGCTGATTTTTGTCTTTGCGGGGGACGGTTTGAAGCTCTGGCTTGGCGCGGACTTCGCGCAGCACAGCACTCGCGTACTCCAATGGCTCGCTGTGGGCGTGTTTATTAACGGCTTGGCCCAGATTCCCTATTCTCTTCTGCAGGGCGTCGGCAGGCCTGACCTTACTGCCAAGTTGCATCTCGCCGAACTGCCCGCGTACTTGCTGGTTCTTTGGTGGCTCATTCATGCGGACGGCATCGAGGGCGCAGCAATGGCTTGGACGGCGCGCGTGTTCGTTGACGCCCTTGTCTTATTTGGAATGGCAAGGTGGTTCTTGCCAAATAGCGCTCCAGTGGTCGGCCGAACCGAGCTTGTGTAGATTTTAAGGTGTTTGCGGAACGGCACTTTATGTGCCGACCCGTCGCGACGAGTAAATGACGACAATTTGCTCCTTTTGCTGACCTGGGATTGGTATATGGCGCCTACAATCGTTCTCACTGGCTTAGGGATACTCACCTTCATTAACTATAAGGCTTGTCATGACCTGCGATATCCACCGTTCATTATGAGCGCCCTGTGGCTCGCGACCCTAATCGCATACTATTTTGCGCCCTTCTCGATTGACAGGATTAGCGTAGCTACAGCGATTATTTTTGTGGTTACTGTGGCGTCCTTTACTCTCGGCGGGCTGTTTTCTTTGCGCGGTTTGCGCCCCACCATGAAGGCTTTAGCGAAGCGGCCACATTTAACAAAACCGGGTTCAGCCCATCCGAGGTTTAGAATATTTTTGCTATGGCTATCCGCGTTTTTGCTGCCCGTCTATATTTGGAAAGCCATATGGTTGGTCGGTCAATCAGATGTCTATAGCTTCTTCGGTGCCCTGCGGGCCGAATCTTCCCTTCCCGATTCTCCGGGATACGGATTCATCGCCAATGCCATGGTCGTCAGTTTCTTCACGACATTCGTTTATGCTCTTGAAGGGGTGAGCAACAAGCGAGAGAAAATGCAATATACCGTTTCCCTGTTGTTCTCTTTTGTTTTTGCAGTTTTTAGCACGGGGCGGACCGCCATCCTACTCCTTTTGGCTGCGCTCACGGGAATTGCCATGATGAAGCGCCAAATGAATGCTAGAAAACTCGTGCTTGTTGTGCTGGCATTCCTCATGTGTTTTGGAGCTTTCGCGACCATACTTGGCAAGGGTGCCGACCCAGACGCGTCCTGGTCCGAGAATCTCCCGGCGATCGGAGAATCTCTGCTTCAATATTCCTTTGGCGCCCTTCCGGCGTTCGATGAAGTGGTGCAGGACCATGCTCCGTTGACATATGGACGAAGTACGTTCATCAGTTTCCGGAGACTCCTGGATATATTCGCAGGGCGCGAGCCTCCTTCGGCGATCGAGGAGTTTACGACGGTACCTTTTCCTACTAACGTTTACACTGCGATTCGGCCGGTTTACGAGGACTATGGCATTCTCGGGGTCATTGTAACCTTCATTATCATTGGTGCAGCCTCGGCCAATTCCTATGCTAAGGCCATGGCCGGGAGTCGAATGCATATTTACTTTTACTCTATACTGTTGTTTCCGCTCCTCCTGAGTGCGTTCTCGGACGCGTACTTTGCGTCCATACTTCTTTGGCTGAGGTATTTTCTGGCTGGATATCTTTACTTTCACGCCCAGAGGATAGTAGTGGGTTCTCCAAAGATCATCCCGGCGAGAAGAGCATCGCCCATTTGAAACTACGTCGCAAATTTTTGTGAATTGCAAAAAACGGCCTGCTCGATTCTTAGACGGCTCATGAGTCCCTCTCTCGACATTATAATCGTCAACTGGAATTCCGGAGGGCAGCTTCGTGCGTGTCTGGCATCCATCCAAGCCGCAAACCGCCAGAACTTTGACTTTACGCGGGTTGTGGTTGTGGACAACGCTTCGTGCGACGGATCAGCTGATGACTTGCACGACGGAGCCTTGCCGCTCACTCTGATTCGGAATACGGAGAATCACGGTTTTGCGGCCGCGTGCAATTGCGGAGCAAAGACGAGCCAGGCAGACTATCTCTTGTTTCTCAACCCGGATGTTCGCCTGATTTCGAATTCTCTTAGCGAGCCTGTAGCCTTCATGGAGAAACCGGAAAACGCGAAAGTGGGCATTTGCGGAATACAGCTCCTCGATGAACAGGGGCAAGTCAGTCGCACTTGTTCCCGGTTTCCCACGGCCTTCACGTACTTTTCTCGAATGCTCGGCCTCGACCGATTGTTTCCCAATCTATTTCCAGGGCACTTTCTTGAAACATCAGATCACGGTCAGTCAAGGGAAGTAGATCAGGTGATGGGTGCTTTCTTGTTAATACGCCGCACGCTTTTCGATCGCTTAGGTGGTTTTGACGAGCGTTTTTTCGTTTACTTCGAGGACTTGGACCTTTCCTACCGCGCCTTCGAAGCTGGCTGGCAATCCCACTACCTCGCCACTGCGCAGGCGTATCACAAGGGAGGCGGCTGTTCCGAAGGGGCAAAAGCGGCTCGGCTTTTTTATTCGCTCCGCAGCCGAATTCTCTATAGCTATAAGCATTTCGGGTGGGCATCCGCGACGGGCCTGCTTGCGGGCACTCTGCTCGTCGAGCCATTTGCCCGGCTGGCTTGGGCGGCATGGCGAGGATCGATGCAAGAGATGCGAGCAACGCTTGGAGCCTACGCGATGCTTTGGCGGGCGCTGCCAGCGTTGTTCTCCGAAGATGGGTTGGCCAGTGGGCGAGAGGGCAACACTTCGACTTCGCTGCCTGCGAAAGCTCAGAAGGAGATGAAGGCCTGATGAAAGCGGTGATACTGGCTGGCGGCGTGGGGACTCGCATCAGCGAGGAAAGCAGCCTAAAGCCCAAGCCGATGATTGAGATCGGCGGAAAACCCATTCTCTGGCACATCATGAAGATCTATTCCACGCATGGAATTCGGGACTTCGTAATCTGTTGCGGTTACAAAGGGTATGTCATCAAGGATTACTTCGCGAACTACTTCTTGCACGTTTCGGACGTTGCATTTGACATCGCCAACAATAAAATGCAATTGCTTCAGAATGGCGCCGAACCGTGGAAGGTCACGGTAGTGGATACGGGATTGGAAACGATGACCGGAGGACGCCTCAAACGCGCGCGGCGATACCTCGATGAAGAGAATTTCTGTCTTACGTATGGCGACGGGGTCGCCGACATCAATCTGACCCAGCTAATTGAGTTCCATCGGCAGCAGAAAACTTTGGCGACCGTAACCGCGGTCCGCCCCGCGGGACGATTTGGCGCGCTAGTTACCGCCGGAACCAAGGTGCTCAGCTTCCGCGAAAAACCGGAAGGCAGTGGCTGGATTAATGGGGGCTTTTTCGTGCTCTCGCCGCGTGTGATTGATTACATCGAGGGAGATCAGACTATTTGGGAGAGTGATCCGCTGGAACGGTTAGCCCGAGAGGGACAATTGGCCGCCTATCCCCACGAAGGCTTTTGGCATCCCATGGACACGTTGCGCGACAAAAATCAGCTCGAGTCTCTCTGGAGCGAAGGGAAGGCTCCGTGGAAGGTTTGGAAGTGAATCCCGAATTCTGGTTACACAAGAGAATTTTGCTCACGGGACACACCGGCTTCAAAGGAAGCTGGCTGGCCTTGTGGCTCCACAACCTCGGAGCTGAAGTGACCGGATACTCGCTGGCTCCTCCAACTCAGCCGAATCTTTTTGAGCTTGCGCGAGTCAGCGAGCACATGCAATCGGTGGCGGGAGACATCCGCGAGTTCGCGCATCTCGAACGCGTGATTCAAACTCAACGGCCCAGCATCGTGATTCATTTGGCCGCGCAAGCGCTGGTCCGGCAGTCGTACCACGATCCGCTGGGCACGTACGCGACGAATGTCCTGGGAACCGCCCACTTGCTGGAAGCGGTTCGGCGCACCGACGGCGTGCGCGCCGTGGTCATTGTGACCAGCGACAAATGCTACGAAAACCGCGAAGTGCTCCGGCCGTATCGCGAATCCGATCCCTTGGGTGGTTTCGATCCGTACTCGAGCAGTAAAGGTTGCGCCGAGTTGGTGACGGCCGCGTATCGAAACTCATTTTTCTCCCACGCGAACGAACGATCTGGAGTGGCCGTCGCCACGGCGCGATCGGGCAACGTGATCGGCGGAGGCGATTGGGCCCACGACCGGCTTATTCCCGATCTGATGCGGGCAGCGCTTGACCATCGGGAAGCAACGATTCGTAACCCAGAAGCTGTTCGTCCCTGGCAGCATGTGCTCGAACCGCTGGGAGGCTATCTGCTCCTTGCCCAAAAACTCTACGAACACGGCGTGCTCTACGCGCAGAGCTGGAATTTCGGCCCCAACGAGGAGGAAGCCAGGCCAGTCTCGTGGGTGGTAGAGCGCCTCGCGCAATTGTGGGGCGCTGACGTCCGATGGAACGTGGATCGCGGGGAACACCCCCACGAAGCCCGCTATTTGCGACTCGATTCTGCGAAAGCCAGGGAGCAACTCCGATGGCAGCCTCGCTGGAATCTGGATCGCGCTTTGGAGGCAACGGTAACGTGGTACAAAGCCTATCAAATGGGCCAAGAGACGCGGCCACTTGTTCTGGAACAGATTCATTCGTACCAGAAGATGCTCGAGCTTCTGACGGTTTGAGTCCGATGGCCCCCTCCTGCCGCTTCTGCGGGAAGAAGCTGCGGCACACGTTGGTCGATCTGGGCATGTCGCCGCTTTCGAACGCGTATCTTACCGCCCAACAGCTCGACCAGATGGAACCGTTCTACCCGCTCCACGTGCGTATCTGCGATGGCTGCTTTCTTGTCCAGCTTGAACAGTACGAATGCCCAGAGACGATATTCGGGAATTACGCCTATTTTTCATCCTATTCAGAATCTTGGCTGAACCATGCACGCCAGTACGCTGAGCGTATGATTCACGAATTCGCGCTGGACAGTAACAGTCTGGTGGTGGAGATTGCGAGCAATGACGGCTACCTGCTCCAGTTCTTCCAGGCGCGGGGCATTCGGGTGCTGGGCGTGGAGCCAGCTTCAAACGTGGCGGTAGCAGCCGAGCGGAAAGGCATTCCCACTCTCGTTAAATTCTTCGGGAGCGCGACAGCGCGCGAATTGGCAGAAGCAGGCAAACAGGCGGATCTGCTGATTGGCAACAATGTTCTCGCGCACGTGCCCGACCTAAACGATTTCATTGCGGGCTTGAAGCTGCTGCTCAAGCCGCACGGAGCCATTACCGTGGAGTTTCCTCACCTGTTGCGGCTAATCGAAGGGAACCAATTCGACACCATTTATCACGAACATTTCTCGTACTTTTCTCTTTGCACCGCCGAGCGGATTTTTCGAACGCATCTCTTCACTGTGTTCGATGTCGAAGAACTGACTACCCATGGCGGGTCATTGCGCCTGCATATTCGACACACCGAGGACGATCGATTCCCCATCGCTGCACGTGTAGAGGAACTTAAGAATCGCGAACTTGCCGCCGGCATGCAGGATCTGTCTCGCTTTTGTCTCTTCGCTGAAAAAGTCCAAGAAACGAAGTGCTGCTTGCTGGAATTTCTCATTAGAGTCAAACGACAGGACAAATCCGTTGCAGGGTACGGCGCGCCCGCAAAGGCGAATACGCTTCTCAATTTTTGCGGAATCGGCACTGATTTTATTGACTATACTGTGGACATGAGCCCTCACAAACAGAACCGCTTTCTCCCCGGAACGCACATCCCGGTTTTTTCTCCTGAGCGAATTCGAGAGACTCGTCCTGACTACGTATTGATCCTGCCGTGGAACTTGCGTGACGAAGTTGTTTCGCAGATGGCGCACATCCGCGAATGGGGCGGCCGCTTTGTTATCCCTATCCCGCGCGCCGAGGTCTTAAGCTGAGGTTCACCCCAACGCTCCTGAATGGTGCATACATCGTCGACGTTGAACCGATCGCCGATGAACGAGGGTTCTTCGCGCGAAGCTGGTGCCAGCAGGAGTTTTCCCGCCAGGGCTTGAACTCACAACTCATGCAATGCAACATCTCCTTCAACAAGGCGAGAGGCACGCTCCGGGGCTTGCATTACCAAGAAACGCCGTACGGAGAAGCAAAACTCATTCGGTGTTCAGCCGGCGCTATCTATGATGTTATCGTCGACCTTCGCAGAATCTCTCCGAGTTACGGTCAATGGTTCTCTGCCGAACTGACAGCGGCGAACTACCGAATGCTGTACGTGCCCGAAGGTATTGCTCACGGCTTTCAAGCGCTGGAAGAGGGCACAGAAGTCTTCTATCAGATGTCGCAAGCGTATCACGAAGAATACGCCCGAGGCATCCGGTGGAATGATCCCGCGCTCAAGATTTCGTGGCCCTTGCCCAATCCTATTCTTTGCAAAAGAGACGAAAGTTATCCGGACTTCCGGCCGTGAAAAAAGTCTTGCTTACTGGTGCAACTGGCTTCATCGGCCGCTACTGTCTGCCCTTGCTGGTGAGCGGAGGATTCGAGGTTCACGCAGTCACTTCGCGCGGACCGGGCAAGCCAGCGCGGCAGGTGTTTTGGCACCAGATTGACTTGCTGGTTCCCGGGCAAGCCAGCGAGCTTGTAGCGCAGGTTACGCCCGACGCCCTGCTGCATTTGGCGTGGTATGCAGCACCCGGAAAGTTCTGGAATTCCCTTGAAAATTTTCGCTGGGTACAAGCCAGCCTTGAACTTCTCACGGCGCTCGCAAAGCAACCGGGAAGGCGCGTTGTCATGGCCGGCACTTGCGCGGAGTACGATTGGAAAAACGGCGAGTGCTCTGAAAACAGCACTCCTCTTTTGCCGGTCAGTCTCTATGGAACTTGTAAACACAGCCTGCAGGCGATGTTGGATCAGTGGAGTAAGCAAACTGGATCGAGCTCGGCCTGGGGGCGCATCTTCCATCTGTATGGCCCTGAGGAGCATCCTTCCCGCCTGGTTGCTTCTGTTGTGCGCGCCCTCTTGGGCGGCGAGCCGGCGCTCTGCTCGGACGGTCGTCAAGTCCTGGATTTCCTCTATGTGGAAGACGTGGCGTCGGCGTTTGTGGCGCTCCTCGAAAGCGCCGTACATGGTCCTGTCAATATCGCCTCGGGGATTCCCATTTCGGTGAAAACGATCATTGAGCGAATCGCCAAAAAGATCGGACGACCGGACCTGATTCGCCTAGGTTCCTCCACATCCGCGCAAGGCCCTCGTCGAATCCTCGCCAGCACGCGGAGACTTCGTGAAGAAGTCGGCTGGCGACCGCAATACGACCTGGATGAGGGCCTCGATCGGACAATCGACTGGTGGCGAAACACTGGTCTGCAACAATGCAATGTGCGCCGGGAGGCGCACGCAGTATGAGCGGCCTGCGAGATCTGCGGATTGGATACGTTCCCTGCAGCAAGAGTTTCAACCGCCCAGGCGACCGGCGCCGTTTCTGCTCCTACGCGAAGAAAAGGAACATCCGATTTGAAACTGCTCGTTGCTCTGAAGCCTACGATGTTGTCGTAGTGACGGCCATCGGCGATATAAGCGTCTGGAGCGAGTACAGCCGAGGCAAAGCAAAGATCATTTACGATTTGGTTGATTCTTATCTGGCCGTCCCAAAGTTCGATCCGAAAGCGCTCTTCCGGGGTTTGGCCAAGTACGCTGCAGGGCAAAATAAACATTTACTTTGGAATTATCATGCAGGGATCGAGCGCATGTGCCAGCGTGCCGACGCTGTGATCTGTGCCACGATCGAGCAGCGAGAGCAGATCTATCCTCACTGCCAGAATGTACACATTATTCTGGATTTTCATGACACTGTCGTTCGAACGAGCAAGAAAGATTATTCCGCGGGGGACATTTTCAATTTTGTTTGGGAAGGTTTGCCCGGGAACCTCGCCTTCTTGTCTGAGATTCGGGATGTGCTTCTGGATCTGCGTAAGCAATACTCGATCGCCATCCACGCAATCACGGATCTTCATTACGGGAAGTACCTCGGTGGCCGGTTTGGGCAGCGTAGGACCGAAGATGACGCCCGCAAAATCTTTGAGCCGCTCTATCTCTACGAGTGGAATGAAGCTACGTGCTCGCAGATCATCTGCGCTTGCGATCTAGCGCTGATTCCCGTTCCTGTGCAAGATCCTCTGTGCAGCGGGAAGCCGGAGAACAAGCTTTTATTATTCTGGCGAATGGGCATGCCCGTTGTCGTCTCTGCAACGCCAGCGTATGCACGAGCCATGCAACAGTGCGGCCTCTCGATGACTTGCCAGAGTCCTGCGGATTGGCAAGAGACGTTAGAAAGATACATTTTGGAAGAATCCGCCCGGCACGATGCGGGGCAAAAGGGTAGGGCATTCGCCGAGCAGTGCTATGGCGAGGGGAGAATGGTCGAACAATGGGATGCTGTCTTCGACTCTGTTCTGGCGAAGCCAAAAGGGTTACAGGGCTCGTCCTCGTCGCAGCCCTGCAATGCCGGACCGTATTTCAGCCGAGCCAGTCCAGCACTTGAACGTCGCGATAGGGAATTCACCTCTGCCGAGTCGCGTGTAAAGCAAATGTATTCGTTACGTAGATTATCAGTTGGTTCTTCATTCCTCGCGTGATCAACAAAGGTTCGACGAGGAAACCCTAGCTCAATGTGTGGAATGCTGGATTTCGGCATTGCTCGTTACCAAAGGACGAGACGACAGAAAGCCGATGGATCGAGGTCTGTTGCGAACTTCAAAACGAAGGTTACGCGGTCCATCCAAATCCCATTGGAAGGAAACGCTGATGCGGGTAATGATATCAAGTATATTACTACTCTAAAGAGTACAACAATGCCGGCAAATATTGACGTTGAAACTGTCAGAGGGTTTGGTCGGGAATGGTCCACATTTAACCAGGAAGGCTTGGGCCATGCCGAACGCGTAGAACTCTTCCGGAAGTACTTCTCGCTAATTGATTGGAGCAAGAGGCCGAAGAGAGCGTTGGATATGGGGTGTGGTAGTGGGCGATGGGACGCACTTGTTGCCCCGTTGGTCGACGAACTAGTGGCTGCCGATGCTAGTTCTGAAGCTCTACTGGTTGCCAGGCGCAATATCAAGGCACTTAACGTGTCATTTGTAGAATGTACTCCCGATGGCCTGCCGTTTCCCAACGGGTACTTTGATCTTATCTTTTCCCTTGGCGTTCTACACCACGTACCAGACACGACCGGCGCAATACGATCCCTGGCCGATGAACTCTGTCCTGGTGGCACCCTGCTACTGTATCTCTACTATGCGCTTGACAATCGACCAACTTGGTTCCGCGTAATTTGGAAAGTCACTGATTTAGTGCGCCGATTTATTAGCAGACTGCCGTTTTCCGTGCGATACGTTCTGTCCCAAGTTATTGCCTTCTGTGTATATTGGCCTTTAGCCCGGGCTGCAAAATACTTTCCAGTTTCCGGTTCTTGGCCACTGAAGTCTTATGCAGATCGCAGTTTCTATGTCATGCGCACCGATGCACTTGACAGGTTCGGGACAAGATTAGAGAAGCGGTTCACAAAGCAACAGATTATTGAAATGCTGGATTCTGCCGGTTTGGAACGTATTCACTTCTCGGATTCAGCACCTTATTGGCTGTGTAGGGCAATTAAACCTAGCCCCGTTCTTAAGCACGAGATGAAGGGAACTGATTAGATGTGCGGGATCGCGGGATTTCTAAACGTAGACGGCACGCAAACAGCTGAGGCGCTGAGCGCTGCGGCTCAGGGCATGGCTCGCACGCTCAGGCATCGAGGCCCTGACGACGAGGGTGTCTGGGTCGATTCCGCGTCGGGAATCGCACTGGCGCATCGGCGGCTCTCCATTCTTGACCTGTCGCCTGCCGGGCATCAGCCAATGATTTCCGAAAACGGCCGCTACGTCATCAGCTACAACGGAGAGATCTACAACTTCGCCGAGCTGCGTCGAAAACTGCAGCATGAAATCGGGACGAAGCTGCGACTGCGTGGAGGTTCGGATACGGAGGTGATGCTCGCAGGCTTCGAGCGCTGGGGCATTGAAGAATCCCTCAAGCAGTGGAATGGCATGTTCGCGTTCGCTGCGTGGGACCGGAAAGAGAGAGCGCTGTTTCTGGCTCGGGATCGCTTCGGCGAGAAGCCGCTTTATTATGCACGCATGGGACGCTCGTTTCTTTTTGCCTCTGAGTTGAAATCGCTGCGCGCTCATCCCGATTTTTCCGGAGAAATTGATCGGGACGCGCTCGCGCTGTATCTTCGTTACAACTGTATACCCGCACCGCGGACAATCTTTCGCGGAGTTTGGAAGCTCCCTCCCGGGACATGGATGCGCGTCACGCGCGATGCGCATGAAGATCCGCAAGCCATTCCGTACTGGTCGCTTCACGATACCGTCGAGCGCAGCATGGCAAATCCGTTTCGAGGCACCGAAGAGGAAGCAGCGACCGAACTGGAATCTCTACTGCGCGATGCTGTAAAGATCCGCATGCTTGCGGACGTGCCTGTGGGCGTTTTCCTCTCTGGCGGAATCGACTCTTCGGTCGTAGCGGCTCTGATGCAGGCGGAAGGCCCGCGCCCGGTCCGCTCGTTTTCCATCGGCATCTCTGAATCGGCATACGATGAGTCGCGGAATGCAAGCGATGTCGCGCGTCATCTCGGCACTAAACACTGCGAATTTCAAGTAACGCCGGCGGAAGCGCTCGAGACGATTCCTCAATTGGCGTCCGTGTACGATGAACCCTTTGCCGATTCCTCCCAGATTCCAACGATGTTACTGGCGAAACTAACGCGGCGGTTCGTCACAGTAGGACTTTCGGGCGATGGCGGAGACGAAATGTTCGGCGGGTATAACCGCCACGTATGGAGCGGCCGCCTCGCGACGACGATCCGCATGACGCCTGGCTTTTCCCGCAGGCTCACTGGCGCGGCGATTCGTTGCGTCTCGACAAAAAGTTGGGATCGGTCGTTCGGATGGCTGCGGCCCGTCCTGCCGCCCAAGCTGCGCCATCGGGTTCCTGGATGCAAATTGCACAAACTGGCGGACGTTCTGGCGGCGCCCGATCCTGCTTCCGCGTATCAGCGGCTGGTTTCGCACTGGCGCAATCCTTCTGAAGTCGTCCTGGGAGCCTGCGAAACTCCCCGGAATTGTTCCGAATCGCCTCAAGGGCTAAATTACGCCGAGAAAATGATGTTCTATGACGCGAAGACATACCTGCCCGATGACATTCTTGTGAAAGTCGACCGCGCAACGATGGCCGCGAGCCTGGAGGCACGTGTGCCCTATCTTGATCCTCGCGTCGTCGAATTTGCTTGGCGCTTGGGCTTCGCATCGAAGGTTCGAGACGGCCAAGGGAAAATTCCGCTGCGCCAAGTTCTCTATCGTCACGTCCCACGTGATCTGGTGGACCGCCCGAAGTTCGGCTTCGGGATTCCCCTGGATTCATGGCTGCGCGGCCCGCTTCGCGAATGGGCCGAAGCCCTGCTCGATGAGAAGAGGCTGCGAAACGAAGGGTACTTTGACCCGCTGCCCATCCGTCGTATTTGGACCGACCACTTGGCCGGGCAAGGTGCGTGGCAATACCACTTGTGGGACATACTGATGTTCGAGGAGTGGCTCGAGAAAAACGGCACCGCCGCGGACTCGAGCGTGCGCATGGCATCGGCCTATGCTGGGTAGTTCGTCTATCGAATCAAATGCAAACTAAATGGAATGTCCCTCCAACTGACGCGGGCGAGCCTCGCCTGCTGGTTCTGGTCACTTCAGCGCTAAGCCTCAATTTGCTGCGGGGTCAGTTGCGATTTTTTCGGGAGGCTGGTTTCGATGTCACCGTGGCATGTTCTCCGGATCCATTTCTGGACTCCGTCGCGTGCGAGGAGCGCGTTCGCGCCGAAGGCATTCCTATGTCACGAGAAATCGACCCGCTGCGCGACGTACTCTCTTTCTGGCGAATTTGGAAATGCTTCCGGCGACTCCGGCCCACTTTAACGAGTGTCAGCACGCCAAAAGCAGGCCTCCTCGGAGGACTAGCGGCATGGCTCAGCCGGGTTCCTTGCAGAGTTTATGTTTTGCGCGGGCTGCGGGGCGAAACGAGCCGGGGAGCACGCCGGTTTTTTTTGTTTTTCTTCGAGCGTCTGGCTTGCCGGATGGCGCATCGCGTCATTTGCGTTAGCGAGAGCCTGAGGCAAGAAGCGATTGCCTCTGGCGTCGTCGCATCCGATCAGGCAATCGTACTCGGCGCAGGAAGTAGCAATGGTGTTGATGTATCGCGCTTCGCGCCAACTCCAGAGCGGCTGCGCCAGGCTTCAGCGCTCCGCACCAGCTTGGGCATCGCGCGCGACGCTGCGGTCGCCGGCTTTGTCGGACGGTTCACACGCGACAAAGGCATTCAAGATTTGCTCCAGGCTTTTTCTCGCCTTCGTGAGTCGTTTCCCGAACTGCGCCTGCTATTGGTCGGCGAGTTCGAAAAAGGAGACGCCGTGCCAGCAGGTATCCACAATCGGATTTTCGCGGATCCTCAAATAATTTGCACGGGATTCGTCTCCGATCCGGTCCCCTACTATCATGTCATGGACATTCTTGCTTTGCCCTCTCACCGCGAAGGCTTTCCCAACGCGGTGCTGGAGGCCCATGCGGCAGGCAAGCCTGTGGTGGGCGCTCGCGCAACCGGCATAGTCGACGCAGTCAGCGACGGGCTCGATGGAATTCTGGTTCCCGTGGGAGATGCACCGGCTCTTGCTGAAGCGATCGCGGATTTGCTTCGTCATCCGCAGTTGGCTGGACAAATGGGGCGCGCGGGGCGGGAGCGGGTCGAGCGCGAATTCCATCCTCAGCGGATCTGGGCCGCACTGTTGGAAGACTACTCCCGGCTTCTGCACGAGCGAGGATTGCCTGCTCCCAGGAAAACGATCAGCGCCTCAAGCATTGTCTCTGGCGACGCCACAGCGCCCTCATCATGAACAGTCTTACTAAACGCAGTATCGATTTGGTCGCGTCCGTCTTGGGCTTGGCGCTGTTGTCGCCACTGATGCTGGCCATCGCGCTCACGATCCTTTGCACCATGGGCCGCCCGGCTTTTTTCCGTCAGCGCCGCCCGGGCTATCGGGGGCGCCCTTTCTGGCTGGTGAAATTCCGCACCATGAGCAATACGCGTGATCCGGATGTAGGACTATTGTCCGATGATTTGCGGCTGACGCGTCTCGGTCGAATTCTCCGCCGCACAAGCCTCGACGAATTGCCCGAGTTGTGGAACGTCGCGAAGGGTCAGATGAGCCTGGTCGGTCCGCGGCCGCTGCTGATGGAATATATGGATCGTTACACGCCGGAGCAAGAGCGTCGTCACCATGTCAAGCCGGGAATTACCGGATGGGCTCAAATAAACGGCCGAAATGC
>Ga0307374_10007778_pt1 | contig 16213 bp, 9 predicted proteins | sample OX3MG_FD_202532 | JGI IMG/M metagenome (GOLD analysis project Ga0307374, IMG submission 202532) | Soil microbial communities from Risofladan, Vaasa, Finland - OX-3 | ecosystem: Environmental > Terrestrial > Soil > Coastal area > Acid sulfate soil | place: Finland: Risofladan, Vaasa | collected... | reverse complement strand
GCCACCGTCCGGCGTGGCGGCCATGCCCACGACCGGCTTGTTGAGGGCGATCGCCCCGGTGGAGCCGTGGAAGGCGGCATCGCCGAAGGAGAAGATGCCCCCGTCGGAGGCGACCAGCCAGTAGCCGCCACCGTCCGGCGTGGCGGCCATGCCCACGACCGGCTTGTTGAGGGCGATCGCCCCGGTGGAGCCGTGGAAGGCGGCATCGCCGAAGGAGAAGATGCCCCCGTCGGAGGCGACCAGCCAGTAGCCGGACGGGTTGATGGCCGCTTGTACAAGGGTCTGGTCAACACCTGCGCCCGGTGACCAGTCACCCGCTGCCATGCACATCTGGCTGTCGATACAGGACACGCCGGACAGCTGGGCGAAGTCGTTTCCGATCGGAGTGACCGCGGGGTTCACCGGAGGCTGGAGCGTCCAGGCCGTACCGTTCCAACCCATTGCATCGGTCACATAGTTGCTGCTGTTCGTATGGGCGCGACCGACGGCGACGCACAAGGTCGGACTGACACACGAGACGCCGTAGAGGTGATTGTTGGTGGTGCGGGGCATGCTCGGGGTGGACGGGATCGACCAGGCAGAACCGTCAAACTGCTCGACCAGAGGCGCGTCGTACCCGGTGGTCTGCCTGAATCCGACGGCGGAGCAGAAGGACGTGCCCGCACAAGAAACCGACTGGAGCGCGGCACTCTCGGTGGGCGACGGGCTCGAGCTCGCAGCGACCGTCCATGAGGTGCCGTTCCACTGCTCGACCAGGGGTTGCGTTGTCGTAAGGTAGCTGCCGGAAAAACCTGCGGCCACACAGAACGATGCGTTCGCACAACTCACGCCGTTCAGGACGTTCCCGCCCGTTGAAGGGCCGGGATCGATCGCCGCCCAGGACGAACCGTTGAAGCTCCAGGCGAAGGCCTGGTTGGGAGTCCCCCAGTCGGCCCCGACGGCGACACACGACGTCGTGCTGGTGCAGCTCACTCCGTTGAAAGCTGCAGTTCCGTGGGAGGTGGGGGTGGACGCTGTCCATGAAGGACCGCCGGTCCACTGCTCGACCAGCGGCACCTGGTCGTTGGGCAGATTGTCCACGCCGTCATAGCCCACGGCGACGCAGAACGAGGTGGTGACACACGAGACACCCTGCAACCTATTTGCGGGCGCGGGACTGGCACTCGGGACAACCGACCAGGACGAGCCGTTCCACTCCTGAATCAGGGTATGGGCATTCGAGGGCGAGTCGGCACCAATCGCCATGCAGAACGTGGAGGAGACACATGAGATGCTGTCGAGATAGTTGTCTGTCGTCACGTTGGGCGACGGGACGACCGACCATTTGCCCGGTACCACGGTCCGTGGCGACGACGCCCCGGTGGGGATCGCCGACGCTCCTGCAGCGGCGAAGGCCAAGCCTGCCAAAGCCATGATCGAAACCACCAAGAGCCCCACAGTTCGCTTCGGCACAACATCCGCCTTTCCAGGCATCGGCCCCCTGCATCGTTACGTCCTGACGCTTGGCCACTCGCTGATGGGGGGAATGGCGGTCTCATCCTATCGGTGAACCGGACTGGAATCCCCCGGGGCGGAGGTTGTTGGCGACCATGCGCCAGTTCGCTTGGAAATGGCGTCGGTGACGTGCTCCACCCTTCGCACAGTGACATGCAGCGGGTCGCCCGACGAGCAGGTTGCGAGCCGTCTCGTGAGGTCCGACCCTTGGGTCCGGATCTGCACCGGTCCGGATCGCCGCTGAATGCCCACTCTCCGGCGTGCGGCACCAACCCGAGCCTCACCGTCCCCGCGGATTCCTATTGTTCCGCGCGATCCAATTGAGATAGTTTGTCGGGAGGGCAGGCGTCGTTACGGGTTCGGCTTCGCCATTTTCGGCCGTTCCGGCGGCCAATGGGGAGAGGCAAGATGTGGCACACAGTTGGTCCGAGTCCGCAGTTGGCCGGACCGGTGCCCGTCTTCAGGCTGGTGGCATCGCTCCTTCCGACCACAGACGGTGAGTCCGACCACGGAGAGTGGCGCAGGGCTCCGTCGTGGCTGGCGGGTTCAGGTGCCTCGATGACGAACCCACCGGGCACGGAAGGATCGGGGAAACGGTCCTCCGCGACGAGGGGGCATGGCTTTGCAAACTAACCTGCTCGAGGGTCCTGTTCCCCTGATCGAGCTGATCGTTGCCGCGGCATTCGGACTGCTCCTGCTCCTCTTCCCCTTGTGGCGCCGGTATCCCGACGACCAGGGTGACGGGCACGCACTTGTCCTGTTGCCACCACCCAAGCTACCTTCGCTCCGGCGCACGGTCGCCATGGTCAGCGTCTTCACGCTCTTCAATATCCTGTACCACTCAATTCGAGGGCCGCTTGCCCCAGACCATCTCTATGCGAATGCCGTCCAGAGGTTGGCCGGATGGGTCGTGGCGGCCCCGGCCGAGACACAGGGCTTCTTCCACAACTTCTCCCTCGGGCTCCGCATCCTGGTCGTCGGCACGATGCTGTCATTGGCCGTTTGCGCGCGTGCCTCAGTGCTCCGCCGTCTGCTGATCGCCCTCCAGGTCCTCTGGTACGTGCTGGCCATCATGCTCTTCGACGCGCTGCTCACCGTGTTCACCGTGCTCACTAGAGTCCCGGCGGCGCCGACCACTCTGGTGGGGAGTTTCCTGGCCATCGGACTGGGGTTCTTGGCCATGAGTCGCCTGCTCTTCGTGAACTTCGCCCTGCCCAGGCCGACAGAGGTGCCGTTCGCTCCCCGGCGCCGCCTGAACGATGCCGCCACATTGATCGGGTGCAGCCTGGCCGGGATTGCGGTCAGCGCCGTCGTGACCCTGATCCTCTATCGCACCCAGAACCCGAAGTACTTCGTCCTCTTCGCCGTGGTTGCGCCGCTGCCGTTCGCCTACCTCGCCTACATCGTCCGGAGCCTCCTTCTCTGGTTGGTCGGCTCGGTGTCCTCGGAACCGGAACCCGAGGTCGGTGACGAGCGACCGCCCATCGAGCTGATCATTCCCGCCTACAACGAGGAGCGGATCATCCTCGAGACCCTTGTGGCGATCGATGTGGCCGCCGGAAACTACGGCGGGCCAGTGAACGTGATCTTGGCCAACGACGGCTCCACCGACTCCACATATCAAGTGGCCTCGGCTGCCATCGACGGGTTCCGTTTCGCCACCGGCAGGATCATCAACGTGAATCATGGTGGCAAGTCTGCAACCCTGAACTCGGCGTTGGCGGAGACGACAGCAGACATCGTGATCCGTGTCGATGCCGACACGCTCATCGACGAATGGTCCTTGTACTACACCCCCCGCTGGTTTCGCGATCCCACCATCGGGCTGGTCGAGGCGATGATGTGGCCACGCTGGACGCGCTCGCCGTTTCCCCGAATGCGGCTGTTCGAGGAGCTGAAGCAGTTCGGAGCTCAGCACCGAATACTCCAGGGCGTCGACGGTGTCAACGTGGTGCCCGGCGTCTTCACGGCATTCCGCCGTCAGCCGGCGGTCGAGCTCGGCGGTTTCACGGTTGGAATGAACGGGGAAGACGGTGACTTCACGTTCCGATTCAGTCGGCTCGGGTGGCGGACCAAGCAGGACCCCAAGATCATCGTCTTCGAGGATGTGCCCCCGACGTACATGGAGATCCGGGAGCAGCGAGTTCGGTGGGATCGGGCAACGATCCACAATCAGGCGAGACACGGCCCCTACAGGGCCGGAATCGCCACACCGAAGGTCTGGTTCACCTCGTACCATCAGTTCTTCAGTCGCGCCTTCGCTCCTATTCGCTTGATGCTGCCGGTGTACCTGCTCATCACGTTCGCATTCGTTCCGGCCGATCGCACTACCGTCGAGTTCCTTGCCGCGGCCTGGTTCGTGGGATCGATCGCCTTCATCATGATCGAGACGTTTCTGGTCACCGCCTATCGCTTCGAACGGCGTTGGCCCTGGCTGATTCTGTGGCCCTTCTGGCAGGTCTGTCTGATGATCTTCTCGACCGAGAGCTGGCTCAGCCTGCCGGGCCGGCCCGTCGGATTCCGCAATGCGCCGAGCGTGCAGGTGACCGAGGCCGTCGTCCACTGATTCTCCTGATAATCGCCGATCCTGCCCGGAGCGATCGCGTCTCGCCCTGGGCTATTGATCAGTGCCCGCCTCCGGATCGCCGATTCCGTGCCCGGATGACGCCTAGAAGGAAGCGGGTCTCCGAGGTGGGGACAACAGCGCTTCGACGACAGCCATCGTCAGAACCTCGGCATCAGGGTTGGGTGAGAAGAGTTCCCGACTCTCGGTCCCCGTCGGGCCAGCGCAGGAATGGACCACGGAGCACATCGTCGGCCTCGGCGACGCCCTGGTCGCCAAGGTTGCCCGGACAGTGGCGACGAAACCTCCGAGATCAACGTCTTGGTGGGCATGGCGGATCACTGGCGCCTACGCCACCTCAGACGAGGGCCCAGCGTCAGCAGGGTCCCTCGGTCAGGAAGGACTAGTACTTCCGGACCGAAGGACTAGTAGACCGGCCTGCCCGATGCGCTGAACACGTGCAGATTGTCGTCCAGCCCGGTCAGATAGACGTTGCCGTTGTTGGTCACCGGTGCTGCGGCGAACCCGAACCCGTCAGTGTTGTACTTCCACGTCTGGTCGATCCCGGTGATCCGGGTGGCCTCGGCGCTTCCGTTGGAAAGGGTGGCCACTGCGAAGTTGACCGAACCGGCCAGGCCCACGATCGGCACGCTCCCGGACAATGAGTTCTGGACGGATCCGTTCACAGAGCTGAGGTAGTAGATGGTCCCGTCCTGGGAGCCCACTCCGATGTTCGTCCCGAAGGTGACGTTGTTGGCGGTGATGGGACCCCCGGTCTTGAAGGTCCAGGCGAGGGCACCGGTCTTTCCGTTGAAGGCGTACTCGCTACCATCCGTCGAGCCGACGAAGATCTTGTTGGCAAAATAGGTAGGTGCGGCCACCACCGCGCCGCCGGTAGTTGCCGACCACACCACCGTACCCGCGGTAGGAGCCCCGGTCCCGCCGATGGAGAGGGCGGTGACATGCCCGCTGCCATCCCCGACCACCACGGTCTGGTGGACGGCGTCTACGGCCGGAGAGGACTGGACCGGACCACCCAGGGCGGTCGTCCAGAGGACGGCACCGGTCTGTTCGTTCAGCGCGTAGAGCGCGCCGCTGTCGGATCCGATGTAGACGACACCGCCGTACACCGCCGGCGACGATTCCATCTTGCCGGCCGTGGCGGTGGTCCAGATCGGAGCCCCCGTCGACTCGCGGACGGCGACAACGGAGTTGGCATTGGTGCCGAAGATCACCATGGAGGAGTCGACCGCCGCCGAGGAGGTGATCCCGGCGGAGTAGTTGTCCTGCCAGACGGGGGCGCCGTTGGCCACGTCGATGGCGAAGAAGTCGCCTGCATCGTCACCGAAGAAGGCCGTTCCACCGTCGATTGCCACGGTGCTGTGGATCGGTGACTTGGTCGGGAAGTTGTACGCTTGATTGAGGAAGAAACGGCCTGAGGCGGCGACGTCGTTGTTCAATGCCGAGTCGTTCACCTCGAAATTCGACTTGGTGGCGCCGTTGCCGAATTGATCCCAGTTGTTGGAGATGATCACCGGCGCACTGCCCGACTTCCCTGAGGTCTGTCCGGTTGCCGTCACCGTCAAGGGGCCGAAGTTCAGGCCGACAGGGATGGTGACGGTGGTCGGTCCCAGCAGTCCGGTGGGACCGGCAACGATGGTGGCTAGGGTGATGACCGGGTTGGTCGGAACCGTGACGGCGACACTCTCACCGGCTCGATAACCGCCTCCACTGAGAACGGCCACGGCTCCCGGGGCAACCCGTGGTGCAGAGATGGCAAGCGTGGGGGCGGTGAGGCTCGGTGCCACGGTGAAGTCGATCCGGGCCGCTGTCGCCTGCGACGCGCTAGCGCTGGTGTCGGCGACGTGTCCGCCATTGACCGCCGAGGCGCGTACCTCCACGACCGTTCCTCGTGTGGGCATCGGAACTTTCAGGGACCAACCGGTCGTGGTCGCCCCCCGGGTTGCGAGGGTGGCCACATTGTTGAACGGACCGGGCTCCCATGCCTTTTTGGTGGCGCTCCACCACTGACCGCTTTCGCCGTCCTCTTGGACGGTGACCTTGACACTGCTAATGCCGGTGGGATCGCTGGCCGTCCCGGAGATCACCAGCGGCTTGCCGTTGGGGTTCGGAACGGTTGCCCCCTGGGTGGGACTGGAGATGACGGTGGACGGGGGGCTGGTGTTGGAGCCACCGATCTTGAAATCGTAGAGGAATCCATCGGCCGAGGTGACGTACACATTACCCGCCGAGTCGGCCGGCGAGGAAGCCACGTAGTAGTGCGTCTGGTAGGAGTACAGGAGGGCGCCGGTCGCCAGCGACAGGACCATGAATCTCCCGTCGATGTCGGTTGCCAACACCACCTGGTGCCCGGCGGGGCCGGTGATCGCCGGAGCGCCCAGAATCTCGTCCGCCTTGGGGATCACCGACTGCCAGATCAGAGCTCCGGTAAGGGCGTTGACGTCGAACACCCCGGTGGTGGTCCCGAACACCAATTGGGTGCCGGTGAGTGCCGCCGTCGCCCGGGATCCGTTTCCGATCGGCGGGAACAACCCCATCGCGTAGTTGTAGACCCACACCTGGACACCGGTCGTCATATCGAGTGCGTAGACATTTCCGTCCTTGGACGGCACATAGGCCATGCCGTCCTTGCCCCCGGCGGCCGTGCCGGGCAGGGCAACGGTCACTCCGGCGCCGATGTCTGCGGGGCCGTTGTTCGGATTGTAGGTCTGGAACCGCCAGACGAGGTGGCCCGTGACCGCGTCCAGGGCATACACCGCGGCGTCAGGATCCGCCGAACCGAACAGCACGAGCGGTTCACCGGTGGCGTCCACGCCGTAGGAGATCATGTCCCACAGCCCGCTGTTCAGGGTATAACCAGTGAATGCCCAGTTGACGGCGCAGGTCGACTCGTTGATCGAATAGAGCGGGCCCGGACTGGCCGTGTCGTTGGACCCCATGTAGACCGTCGGGGTGCCGCCCGGAGGGGTGACGACGATGGGGCTGGCCTCGGCCACGGAGAAGATCGGCGTCTGACACAGCTGGGCACCCGTGGCCGCATTCAGCTTGAAGAGCTCGGGAGCGTAGGTGGAGGCGACCCAGACGTACGCGCCGTCGATCAACGGTGTCACCCGGACCGCACTGCCCAGGTTCACCGACCACACGCTCGCTCCGGTCGCGGCGTTGAAGGCGGAGAACCACCCGCCCTCACTGCCCGCGTAGACGAGCGTCTCGCCGAGCGCCTGGTTGTACCCGACCACCGGCGATGTGAGCGATTGGGCCTCCAGGTTCGCCATCCAGTGCACGCCCAACTTGCCTGCCTTGGTGTCGCTGATAGCCGGGTCGGTGCTCACGCCGGTGAGCTGTGGATTCTGATGGGCCTCGGGCCAGGGCATCGGAGTTGCGCCGGCCGCCAGTGGCGCCGACAAGCTGGTCGCGCCGGCTGAGCCCGCCCTCGGGATTCCCAAGCCGACCATGGCCGCGATGACCACGACCGAAACCAACGATACGCACCGCCAACGATTCGACATGCGTGCCCCTTCTCCGACGGCCCATTTGGCCCACGTCACACGGGGCGAAGTTAACATCCACAGAACCAAAATGTCTACGGGTTCTTCCTTCGACTGGAAGGAGCGCGCCTGGCGCTGACTTCGACCATGCGAGGTGGGCGTTCCGGAACACGCCATGGTGACGCTGCGCGCGTCCCGGTGAGTGATTGGCTGCTCTCCCTCAGTGACTTTCCCGGCACAGAAGACACCAGTATCTGAACCGGCCCGACCTTCACTGAACGAGGGCATGAAGTCACGGTGTGTGCAGGCCCTCCCACCTGAGCAGATTCGGACAACTATCGCCGGACGATTCTGATCGTGCGTCCGACGGGTCTGTCATGTGCGGCTCCAGGTCACTGTCGACCGATCCCCCCCCCGGCCGGCGGAACGTTGAAGCCGGCTTTGGCCAAGGGGCGCTCGGGTCGGTGGCCGAGCCATTCCAAACCGAACATCGAGGGTGCGCTCGCACGCCGGAGGGCCCGCACCGCAGTCCCTGCGAGCGGGCGGACGACACGCCCGCCGGGCCCCGCCACCACGCCATTCGTGGCTAGAGTCCCGACGAGCGCACCTGCTGAAGGACTCAGGCCTGCAAGACGGCTTCGGCCTCGATCTGGATGTCGACCTTCTTGGCCACCACGAGCCCACCGGCCTCCATCACCGCACCGAACGAAACCCCGAAATCTTCACGGTTGATCGTGGTCGACGCGCTGAACCCCGCCCGGTGGTTGCCCATGGGATCGTTGACCACACCCTCGAGGGTGGCGTCGAGGACCACCGGCCGGGTCACGCCGCGGATGGTCAGTTCGCCCTCGACCTTGAACTCCGTCGGCCCCTCCGGCTTGATGGCGGTGCTGACGAACGTCCAGGTCGGGTGGTTCTCCACGTCGAAGAAGTCGGCAGTCCTCAGGTGGTTGTCGCGGTTCTCGTCACGGGTGTCCACACTGCCGGCGTCGATGGTCACCGACACCTTCGAGTCGACCGGGTTCTCGGCGATCTCGACGGAGCCCTCGAAGCTGCTGAAGCGGCCCCGTACCCGGGACACCGCCATGTGGCGGACGGCAAAGCCCAATTCGGTATGTGAGCCGTCGATGGCGTAGGTCCCCACGGCCGGGTACTCCGCCCCGTCCACCTTCCTGCTGGTCACTGCGGTCTGTGTTGACATTGCTGCTCCTGTCGCTTGGTCCCCCAGGCCCACTGACGCGCCCGAAGTTGTTTGTACACTCAAGTATACCACCATTATTTGCTTTCGCAACTACATTCGGGAAATTCCGGTACACTGTCGGCATGGCACAGCTTCCGGTCAAGGATGACGAGCGGCTCACCACGGTCGGGCTGCTGTTCGAATCGGCCTCCGGACTGCGTCGTTTGTTCCAGACCCGGCTCGAGGCCGAGAGGTCGCTGTCCAACCAGTCGTTCGAGGTCCTGATCCGCCTGGCCCGGTCCCCCGGCTCAGAGCTGCGGATGAGCGAGCTGGCGGCCCAGGCCTCCCTCACCCCGAGCGGGCTGACCCGCTCGGTGGACCGCCTTCAGGAACAGGGCCTGGTGGCCAGACGGGTCTGCCCCGACGACCGACGGGGTGCGTTCGCCGTGCTGACCACAGACGGCCGGGCTCTGATGGACAAGGCCATACCGGCCCACGTCGCCCACGTCGATGAGGTGCTGCGGGGCCTGTACACCGCCGACGAGGAGGAGATGCTGTCCCTCCTCCTGCGCAAACTCCGTGACCATCTCTTCGCCGCCGATGCCGAGTGGGGTCTCACCGCGGAGGACGCCGACATCTGCCCGGGGGCCGAATAGCAGGCCGACTGGGGCGGGCGGCCCAATTCCCGGGACCGAGTCAGTCGAGCGCCCAAGCGGCCGCCCGGACCCGGGTGTCGTCGAGGTTGCCCTCGATGGGCCCGCCTGCCGGTGCCCCCGCCATCGGGTCGATCCACAGCCACCGGGTGAGCGGAGCCGACCGGCCCGTCCCAGGGGGCCACTGTGCCCCGGCGCCCACGGCCCGCGCCATGGCGTCCAAGGCGGAGGCGATGCCGGGGGGATACCGCACCACGCTCGCGGCCCGCTGGTCCGCTGAGAACTCACGACCCCATCCGACGAGCGAGTGCACCCGATCCGAGGCCTTCTGGCGTCCCAAAAAGGGCGCCAGAAGAGCGGCGGCAGCCACGGCGACGCCGGCCACCAGGGTGTCATAGCGCTTGATGTGCACCAGCTCGTGGGCCAACACCCCTTCCAGCTCCACGAGGGAGAGGGACTCCTCGAGCCCCGATGTCACCACCAGGGACGCCGTGCGCGGGTCCCGACCGACCGCCATGGCGTTGGGCACCGGGCTGGCGACCATCCAGACGGCCGGGCGCGGAAGACCCATGGTGGCGCACAGGCCGTCTACGAGGTTGTGGAGGCGCGGGTGCTCCCACTCGTCGCTCGGGGCAGCTCCCACCGATCGGAGGACGGCACGCGGCGCCCGCCGCCACAGCCACACGAAACCCCCCACGGCGGCAACCACGAACACGGCCGCACCGACCACCGCCAGGCCGACGATAGCCAACACCGTGCCCACGACAGCCCCGGTGATCACACCCGGCGCGAGACAGATGGTCACAGCCCGCCGCCGGTTGGCGCGGGCCGCCTCCTCCTCGTTCCGCTCACCGCTGCGGTCGGCGGTCGCCGGCCCCACTCCGGCCGAGCGCGGTGGGTCGGTGGTGAGGTCGGCACCATCCTCTGAGGCCGGGCTCCTCTTGGGGCCACCGTCACCGGGCCGCCCCCGACCTGCGGGTCGGCTCCCACCCGACCGGGCCCCCGACCGGCCGCCCCCGGCTCTCGGGTTGCCGGAGGACCCACCCCGGCCCCGGTTGTTGCCGTTGCGGTTGTTGCCGTTGCGGTTGTTGCCGTTGCGGTTGTTGCCGTTGCCGTTGTTGCCGTTGCCGTTGTTGCCGTTGCGCTTGTTTCCGCCCTCCGCCTTGCCGGCCTCCGCCTTGCCGGCGGCCCGGTTGCCCTGGCCATTCGCCGGCCCACCGGCGCGGCCCGCGGCCCGGGACCGAGCGCTGGTGTCGGAGCCGCGTGCCGACCGGCCCGGATCGGAGTCTTCTGGAGCGTCACCCATGGTCGCGGCAGTCTACGGCCGCTCAGCCCTGTGGCCCGACCACCGCGGAACGGTAGATGCCCTCGTACCACTCGGCCAGCCGGCCCATCGACCAGTGGGCGGCCCAACCCTCTGCGGCGTCCAGCCACCTCCGGCGGGATCCGTCGCCGCTGGAACCGTCCTCCCCCTCCACCCCGGCCGCCTCGGCCGCGTCGGCCGCGACGGGCCCGGCCCCGCTGAGCACGGCCGACAGGGCGCCGCCCAGGGCCCGACCGTCTCCCGGCGGCACGAGGAGGGCGTGCCCATCGGCCGCTTCCCGGTAGCCGTCGATGTCACTGGCCACCACCACGGCGCGGGCCGCCATGGCCTCGAGCAGCACCATCCCGAAGGACTCTCCGCCGAGGGAAGGCGCACACACCAGGTCGGCGGCCACCAACCGGCGGGCCTTCTCCTGGTCGGAAATCACCCCCAGCCAGTGGATGTCGGAAGATCCGGGGTAGGAGCGTCGCAGGGTCCCGGTCTGGGGCCCCTCCCCGGCGACCCAAAGCACCGGTTGGGCGACCCCCCCCGGCGCACCATCCCTCACCGTCGTCGTCGTGGCCAGGGCATCGAAGGCCTCGAGCAGGACGCCGAGACCCTTGCGCCCTTCGTGGCGGCCGACGAACAAGACCGTGGGCCGCTCCTTCGGCCAGGGTTCGACCGACCGGTACGCATCGACCTCGACCCCGTTGAACCCGATCTTGTACGTTCCACCGAGGGCAGCCACAGCGGTCGACTCGGCGGCGGCCGACACGGCGCAGCGGACTGCGAACCGACGGGCCAGCCGCGTGGTCAGCGGACGCAGGGCCGTATAGAACGGGCTCCCGCCGCTGCGGTGGAAGGTCGCCACCATGGGCGGGAGGCCCCGCGCCCCGAGCAGTCCGTAGGGGAGGCCGGGGGTGAATGGCTCGTGCACATGGATCAAATCGAACCCGCCGGATCGGAGAATTCGCAGGGCGGAGCGGGCGGCGCTGACCGAGAGCGAGATGGGGGCGACGGAGCCGTTGCCCCGGACCGGGACCGAGCGGCCGGTGGCCACCACCTCGACACCAGGGGGGAGCCGGGCCCCGTCATCGACCGGCGCCATTACCGTTGTCCGGTGGCCCCGCGCCTCGAGGGCACGGGCCAGGCCCAGCACCTGACCCTGGACCCCGCCCGGCCGCGACAGGCTGTACGGGCAGACCAGGGCAATCCGCCACGATAGTGACGGCGAGGGAGCGGCTCTCTCCTCCAAGCGCTCAGTCCGCCGCGGACCGGCGTTCCCGGCGCCGGCTCCACTTGACGCCGTACATGGCGTCGTCCGCCCTGCTCAACAGTCGTGACGGGTCGGTATCGGCGTTGTCGGCGAAGACCCCTCCGACCGAGGCCAGGGCGGTCAGGGTACGGCCGTCGATCCGATAGGGACGCGCCAGCGCCGACGAGATGCGATCGGCGATGAGGAGCATCTCCTCCTCCCCGCTCTCGATGTCGCAGACCACCACGAACTCGTCCCCACCCAGGCGGGCCACCGTGTCGGAAGGGCGCACGACGGCCGAGAGCCGACGGGCCACTGCGATGAGCATGTCATCGCCCACGTCGTGCCCGAGCGCGTCGTTGATCTCCTTGAACTCATCGAGGTCGAGCAGGAACACCGCCACGCCCCGAATGTCCCCGGGCTCGGCCGGGGCAAGGTCATCCGGTGACTGCCTGGACAACCGGTCGATGGCCTCTTGGAGGCGCTCGGCGAGCAGCGTCCGGTTGGCCAGCCCGGTGAGCGGATCGTGGAGGGCGAGCTCGGCCAGTCGCTCCTCGTTCAACTTCTGTTCGGTGACGTCGTGCATGGCCACCACCGCACCCAGCATCCAACCCTCATCGTCGACCAGCGCCTGCCCGTTGACGCTGACCTTCCGGCGGTCGCCGCTGGCCGACTCGAGGATGATCTGGACGTCACGCAGCTGTTCGCCGGACATGGCCCGGATCAACGGGTTCTCCCGCTGGGGCATGGGCGATCCGTCCGGGCGGCGGAGTCCCTGGTCGGTCGGGATCCGGCCGATCGGATCAGCGCCCTCCAACAGCCCGTGGAGCCGCCGGGCCGATGGGTTGAACACCGTGATGCGCCCTTCGGCGTCGCAGGCGACGATGCCCTCCTCCAGGGTGTCGAGCAGCACCTGGAGGAACTGCCCTTGCCGGTGGAGCTCGGAGGCGGAGTGCCGGGCCGCGGTGATGTCGGTGAAGGACGCCACCGCACCGGTGACCGCTCCCCCGGCGGCGACCATCGGCTGGGCGTTGACCCGCATCCACATCGACGGCCTTCCGGCCCGGCGCAGCCCGAGCACGACGCCCACCGACCTCCGTCCACCACGGAGGCTCACGGCGAGGGGGTGGTCGCCGGGGTCGACGGGATCGCCGCCGGCGTCGACGAGCTCGAGGTCGCCCGACCGCCCCTTGCTCAGGAGGTCCACGAGCCGCTTGCCGATCAATCGGACCCGAGGGGCCTCGAACATCACCTCGAAGGCTTCGTTGACCCGGAGGACGACGCCCTCCGCATCCACCATCATCACCCCGTCGGCCAGCGATTCGATGATGGCCGACTGTCGCCGGTCCCCGTCCCGGATGCGCTGCTCGAGACGTTTGCGCTCGGTGATGTCCCGAATGTTGACCACGATCCCGCCGATGGGGTCATCGAGATGGTTGGCAGCCACCGCGTCGACGTCGATCGGCGTCCCATCGGCTCGAAGGGTGCGCATCTCGAGCGACACCGACAGTCGCCGATGCGCCACCAGGTCGCTGAAGAGCGCACGCACCGGCTCGACACTGAGCGTGTCGAACAGCGAGAAGGCATCGCGCCCGATGGCGTTGGTGACGTCGTATCCGAACAACCGCTCCGCTGACGCGCTGACGAACTTGAACCGGCCTTCGGCGCTGATCACGACGACCACGTCGAACTCGTGCTCGGCCAACGAGTGGAACCTCGGCTCGCGCGCCGTCGGAACGGCACGGCGACCGGGTGGTCCCGCACCCGGAGGGGTGGCCGACCGGACCCGGCGCACCGGCCCCGGGAGGCCAGCCGGAGGGACGAACCCCTCGAGCGCCTCTGTGGGGAGCGGCCGGCTCTCGAATTTCGTCATGGCCCGTCCTCGGGCCGGTCAACCGGCCGGTCCGCCGGCCACAGCGGTTGGAAGAGGTGCCACTGCTCGGGAGCCTGGAGGATCATCGCCTCGAACCGGGAGGCGATCTCCTGGGTCAGCCGGTTCACGTCGGATCGGAGGGGACCGCTCCGGGTCGTGTCCAGGGGGGGGTCGATCACGGCCCGGTGGTCCGCGCCCGGGCCGCTGTAGACGACGGCGGTGAGCAGCATTGCGCCGGTTCGCAGCGCCAGCGTGGCCGGGCCCGCCGGCATGGTCGTCTTCTCCCCGAAGAAATCGACTTCGACGCCGTTGCCGACCAGGTCTCGGTCGCTCAGCAGGCCGACCAGGCCGCCCCGCTTCAGGGTCGAGATGATCGAGCTCCCCGAGGAGGGCCCGAGGGGCACGATGGTCAGACCCATTCCGGCCCGTTGCTCCACCATGAACTCGAACAACTCGGGAGGCTCGATCCGTTCGGCCACCGCGGTCATCGGCATGTCCTGGGTGGCCAGAAATGCTCCCCCGAACTCCCAGCTCCCCACGTGCGGCAGTGCCATGATGACCCCTTTGCCGGCTGCCATCCCCTCCACCAGATGGTCGAAGCCCTGAATGAGCGTCCGCTGCTCCACTTCGATCGGCGACGTGCTCCCGAGTTGCGCGCCCTCGACCCAGTAGCGAGCGTAGGCCCGAAATGACCGCCGTGCCCAGTGCTGGAGGATCTCCTCGTCCCCGGAACCGGCGTCGAGGACCCGGCGCAGGTTTTTCATCACCATCTCGCGGTGGCCGTGGCGGACCTTGAACAGGACATCGCCGACCAGATTGGCCATGCCCAGGGCGAGCGGTTCGGGGACCGCGGCCAGGCACTGGTTGAGGGTGGTGTACGTCCGGAAGACGACCTGGTCCTTGTTCACGGTCCCTGCGGGTCGAGTCGGTGCCCGGACAGATCAGGGGTGCCGGCGGCCGGCCCGCTGCCGGATGCCCTGGCGGGCATGGCGGGCACGCCAGGTCCGGCCGGACCTGCTGGCCAGCTCCCCCTGCCGACGGGCCCGCCACCGCGACGGTGAGGCGGACGGGTTGCGGCCACGGGCCCGGGCGGCGACGCGTGTGCGCCGGTGCCTCAGCGGGCCGTCGACGAGCACGGGGGCCTCGGCCAGACGCCACACCTTCACGAATCTGCCGACGGCGGTGGCCGTGGTGAGCGCCAGCATGACCCAGAGGACGGGAACCAGGAAGGCGGTGGAGATGAACGCGATCCCGAGAAGGATCATCCGCTCCGCCCGTTCCATAAGGCCGCCTTTGGCCGTGATGCCCAGGGACTCGGCCTTGGCCCGCTGGTAGGACACCAGCGAGGTGGCTCCGAGGATGGCGAAGGGCAGCAGGACCAGGTGGCCAGGATGGGCCCCCACCAGGTACCAGGCCACACCACCGAGGATGAGCCCGTCAGCCACCCGGTCGGTCACCGAGTCGAAGAAGGCACCCCGCACCGAGGAGGTCCCCGACGCCTTGGCCACCGGCCCGTCCAAAAGGTCATGGAGGCCGGTCAGGATCAGCAGACCGATGGCCAGCGTGAAGTGCCCGGTGGCCACGGCCACGGCCGTGGCGGTGGCGGAGATCAACCCGGTGGCGGTCAGCATGTCGGCGGTGACGCCGAACCGCTGCAGCTTGCGGCCTACGGGACCGGTAGTCCGGTCGACCCCGTCGCGCCATCGCCCGTCAAACATCGAATCCCTCCAGAACGGTCACCAAACCCTACCAGCTGCTAGCTGGAGTTACCGCCACGACGGCCTCCCCGTCCGGCGTCCCACCGGGCCACCCCTGGCCCCGGGGCCAGTCCGGATGGGCCCGGCAACCACGGGGACCGAGGGATCGACCGGGGCATGAGAACGTCAGTCGGCATCGTTCCGGGGCTGGCCAGCCAGCGGGTGGCCCGGGCCACAGCAGTTGTCACCCCCGGGCGACAGCAGTGGCGCTCGAGGTGATTGCGAGTGTCCGCGCCGTTGCCCCCGGTGTCGACCGTCGCCATTCCACACCAACCGGCGCCCGTTCGCCACCGCCACGGGGCACAGACCGGGTCGGTTACAGGGCCAACGGCTTGATGGGGGCCATGACCAGGCTCGGATCGTGCTTCCAGTCCACTCCGGGGACGTCGATGTAGAGCTCGACCTCGTTGCCGTCGGGGTCGAGGATGTACAGGCTGTGGGTCACGGTGTGGTCGCTGGCGCCGACGACGGGCACGCCGGCCTCCTTCAGACGGGCCACCGCCTCGCGCAACTCGTCGTCGCTGTCCCCGACTCGCAGCCCGAAGTGGTAGAGGCCGATCCGCCTGCCCGCCGGGGGTGGGGAGGCCCCCTCCCCCACCTCGATCAACAGCAGTTCGTGATGGGTC
>Ga0307374_10007777_pt1 | contig 16214 bp, 16 predicted proteins | sample OX3MG_FD_202532 | JGI IMG/M metagenome (GOLD analysis project Ga0307374, IMG submission 202532) | Soil microbial communities from Risofladan, Vaasa, Finland - OX-3 | ecosystem: Environmental > Terrestrial > Soil > Coastal area > Acid sulfate soil | place: Finland: Risofladan, Vaasa | collected... | reverse complement strand
GGAAAGACTGTGTAGCCTGGCTCGTCCCAACGTCGCCCTTTAGCGCATCCTACCAACTGTGGTTATCTCGTGCCGATGGGGCGGGGATGCGTCACGTGACGGGTGGGGTGGATCTGCTAATAAACACGGATATGTTTCAGTTCGTGGGCAAGCGTGGGGGACCAGAGATACCTTTCATAAGATGGCGACCCGGTACTGACGAGGTAGCTTACCTGGGACTGCGACACCTCTATCTGATCCGTCTGAGAGCGGGGGACCTTGCACCGGCACGCTAATGCCTGCAGCCACGTATCTGTGGGATAATGCGGGGCGGCAGGTCGGAGTGGTGAACGGGGCGGGCAAGGCGCTGACCTATACCCTGGACCCGGTGGGGAACCGGAGCGTGCTGCTCGATTCGGATGGCGGGCTGACAACCTATACGCACCGTGACCTCGGGCATATCGTCACCCTCCAGTACGACCTGCTCAACCGGGTGACCACCCAGGTACGAGCGGCGGCGGTGGGGGTGCTGCTGACCGAGAGCCAGGATTATGATTCAAGGGGCGCGGTGCTCTACCGGGTGGATGCCAGGGGGATGCGAACGACCCTCTTTTATGACCTGAACGAGCGGTTGATCGCCAGGCTGGATCCGCTGAACGCCTATACGTCATACAGCTACGATAAGACCGCCCGGCGTATCGCCGTACAGTCGCCCACCACTGCGGCCGGAATCGCTATCACCTCGTTCGGTTATGATCTGAGAGGGCTGCTGACCACCCTGACTTTTGCGGACAACAGCGCAGAGGTGTATGATCATGACGCGGTGGGCCGCCGCACGCTGATCATCCGGCCGAGCGGAAAGCTAATTTCCATCGTCTATGATAACATGGGACGACAGACCGGGTTGATACCGCCGGATAACGCTCCGCCGGAGACTCTGATATGGGACAGCCGGTCCAGGCGGACGCTGCTGATCGATGGGACCGGCAGCACCGGGTTTGGGTACTATGATGATGGCCGGCTGAAAACAGCGGCGACCCCGAAAGGGAAGATTGAGTACGGCTATGATCCCGGCGGCCGGCGAACGAGCATGGTCTACAGCGCCGGCACGGTGTTATATGGGCATGATCAGGACAATAACCTCTCGGAACTGACGAGCGCCTTCGGGGAGGTGACGGAATATCAGTGGGACCTTGCGGAGAAGCTGACCCAGGTCACCCTGCCCAACGGCAGCGTGGTGAGTCTGAGCTATGATATGGCCGACCGGCTGATCTATAAAGGCGATCCCAACCCGTTGAGCGGGATTGGGTTTAAGTATGAGCTGGACATGGGCGGAAACCGGACGACAATTACAGAGAACGACGGGTCGGTAACCACCAACGTCTTCGACAACAAGAACCGGCTTATCACCGAGATAAGGACCGGCCTCGATCCGTCTGCAACTACGCGTATGATCTGAACGACAGCCTGATCTCTCGGGACCTGCCCGGTGGGGGCAACGTGGTGTTCGATGCTGACATCATGCAGAAGATAACGGGGGACAGCACCGGGACTACCTACGATTGGGACACCGATGGCCGCCTGCTCGCACGGACCGGCGGGCTGGGAACCGTCACTTTTTCGTATGACTACGCCGACCGGGTGAGCGGAACGACGGTCGGCTCTGGCGCGAATCCCCTCACCCTCGCCTACTTCTACAACGGTGACGGTGGGCTGCAATACCTGCGAAGAAACGGTTTGAGAAGCCAGTTCCTGCTGGATGGCCGGGACGTGCTGCGGGAGTGGCTGCCGCTGACCATCACCCGAAGCACGGATACCGTGGCGCTGCGGCCGCGGGACCTCGTGCGGCTGAACCTGAACGTCCTGAACCAGTCGGTGGTGGACTATACGCACGGCGTGGGGCTGATCTCGCAGCGGGTGACCACACTTACGACCACCCGGCAGACCTACTCGACGGATTTCTTCCGGTGGGACGGCCGGGCCACGAGCCGGCGGCAAGAGGATCCCAGCAAAGCCGATACGAACGACACAGTCTTTGACGCCTATGGATTGCTGAGAAGCACGAAGACCCTGACCAGCGCATACGGCTTCGTGGGCGAGGAGGGGTGCGGCAGGAGAAGGGGCTGGCGCCCGATCTTGTCGTGCCCTACCACATGAGGGCGAGGATGTACGACCCGCTCCTCGGTCGGTTTACAAGTCGGGACCCGGTGTGGGACGTGAACCTGTACGAGTATGGGAAGGATAATCCGTGGAGCAACATTGATCCCTCGGGAATGCAGGCGCAGGGGCCGGGGGCGCGACTCCCCTGGCGGGAGGAACGGAAGCTAGCCGATTATAACCTTTCGCCGTCCAGCGACGCCCTGCATTACCGGTACGTTCGGCACCTGATGGTAATGATCAACAGGACGAACAACGGCCGGTTTGACAGGACCCCCGGCAACCTCGCTAATTACTGGGTGCGGGAGTTATGGCGCACGCTTGATCTTCTCCGCGAACCGGCGCCCGCCCGGGGGATGCCGGTCGACCCTCTCGCGGTCGGTGCAGCGGGCACCACATGGGCGCGAGACGCTAATATTCGGCTTCGGTCGTACGACGCACCTGCGCGAGCGAACGCTGCGAAGATTGAGAAACGCCTCAACGGGGCAATGCAGGATAACGAGGCAACGCAGGATCCGGAGGCGGCCCTGAAATTGGCCAGGGAGGCATCCGAGGGCCGCACGGAGCTACTGAACACGGCGAGGGGCAAGCTCACGGTGCCCGGGGCGCTCGCGTCACGCGCGATCAAGGAAGAGGGCCCGAGCTTCGAGTACTATCGGCGGCGGTACGCCGCCCGCGAACTGATGCGGGGGGACGAAACAATCCGCAATCAGCTGACAGGTAAGCTTAAATCGATCGATCCCCGCTCCCAGCGGTTCGAAGACGCGCTGAGGCGGGTGACGCGAGACCCCGCTTTCGACCGCGAGGTCGAGAAGCTGAGGGCAAGCAGTCCTGCGTTCGCCGCCAAGATGGAGGAAGCTGCCGCGCAAGAAAAGGTGCTAAGGGAAATCATACATGGCGCCGGGCGGACGAACAGGCCAATGACGCGGCTTGCTAACATCGGTCGCTTCGCGGGCCCGGTGCTTTTGATCGGCGGCGTGGCGGTGACCTGCTACGAGGTATACAACACGTCACCTCGCGAACGGGCGTACGTGTTGGGCCGAGATATCGCGGGCGCGGTTGGCAGCTACGCGGGTGATGTTACTGCGCTGTGCGCACTGACGCTCCTCGGGGGAGCACCCATCTGGGCGGTCTTCGTCGTCGGCCTGGCCGGAAGCGTCATTGGCACCTCGGTTGCGGAAGCGCTTTACCGCTGGGCGCTTACGACCAACTTCGGGAGGCCGCTCGCGATTTATCCCAATCCCTCAGACGATCCGTATCACACCACGCTGCCCGGTAATGTGCCCGATCCTCCTGATCCGACCGGGTTTAGTTTCCCCCATGTCCAGTCCCTTTCGCCGATACGGCCGTAACGCTCTGAAGGCACGCTGCTATGGAACCTCAGGAACGCGTAGAGGCACATCCCACGCTCGTGAAAATGTCCGAGGAGGAGACTGGGGGTGGCTCATTGCGAATTCCCCGCTTCCTGGCTCAACAGATGTTTCGGGGGTCGGGTGTGATTTCGGCACGGCTCGCCCTCGCGGCTCTCGCCCGGCTTGCGCGGGACGAGTCAGAATCCTCTGTCTCCCTGATAGCAGACGCGGCCGGATTAAGTCCGTCCGGGGTGGTGCGCGCGCGGGCGCTTGATATTCTCGCGACGCTCGCACGCGGTGGGAATTCAACGGCCCAGGAGGCCGTCTGCGAATTGTTCCTACAGTTTGGTGACCCACGTGCCGCCGAGCTTGCGCTTGTCGATGGCTACGGGCTGGTCGACGCGGGCCGGCGCGCGATCTTTCTGTTCCTCACTGAATGCTGGGACGAACTAAAATGCGTCGCCCCTGGCGGGATCGTGCCCGCCCAGAGGCCTGAGCCACCGATACCTCTCCTGGATGAGCGGATAGCCGCGACCGCGCTCGCTGCGAAACGCCTGGATTGGGCGTTCGCGCTGGCACGGGATGTTAGGCGAGAGCCTTTGCCTGATTCCAGTTCTTCGCCGCCGGTGCAGGGAGAGTGGACGTACTCTATGGCGCAGTGGGATGCCGCGGCGGCGCTCTTCGCGGACGCCGGGGAATGGGATCTGATGTGGCGCATCCTTCCGCGGGTCAATGCCCAGGTTGCTCGCTCTATAGTTCTCCGGCTGACGCAGGCGGGCTGGGCGCCCTCTGGAGCTCGGGATCGAACGCTCCTGCAGTCTCTCGCTCGCCTGGCGGATCGACTCGATGGGGCGCTGCCGGAGGACCCGGAACAGTCTAGCGTTGAGACCGGGCATGAGGGCTTCATCAGAACAGTTACTTTCGATTCGATCCAGAGTCAGATAGTGACTTCTGGCGACGACGGGACGATCCGCCTATGCCGAGCGCCGGATGGGACGCTGACGGCCGTACTGGCCGGCCATGAGGGAGCCGTTCGGCATGTCGCCGTGCTGCCCCCAGGGCAATTACTTATTAGCGCCGGCCATGACGGAACAGTGCGGCTGTGGGATTTAAAAGACGGGTACCAGGTTTGCATGATACAGGCGCACAAGGGACAGATTACTGCGCTTGCCTGCAGTGGCGATGGGAGGATCGCAGCCACGGCAGGGGTGGACGGATATGTGTGCGCCTGGAAAATGCCGGGGGGCGAGTTAATCCAGCGGATCGGGGCATCGGGCCTATCCCGCGGGGTATGCGCCTGTCTTGCCATTGCGCCTGACACGGGTTCGCTGGTCGGGTGTATCACGGATGAACCGCCGCTCGTTATAGACGGGAGGGCCGTCCTGAGTGAGCCCCGTGCGCTCTGCGTCTGGCGGCTCGGCGGCGGAGAAATGCTCGAGCGGATCGAACTGCGCCCCCCGGGCTTCTTCGATTGCCCGGTCTTCCACCCATCTGGCAGGTACCTTTTTACGGGTGGGGATGACGTCCGCCTTTGGCGGATGTCGGGCGGAATACTTTTGCGGACGCTGCAGGGGCATTCCGTTGAGGCCCGTCGCAGGTTCGCCTATGATATTCTCGATCAAAGGCTTCCTCCGGATTTCGTTTATTACGGCGCACGACAGCTGTTACTGAGTCCCGACGGAAGCCGGCTCTGCACTGCGGCGCGAAGTGGAACGATTCGACTGTGGGGGCTGCCCGGGGCGTCCGAAGCGTTCTGGACGAGGAATACTGGGGTGGCCTATGGGGTCGCCGCCGATGATGGGGTCCGAGTCCTGGCGAGCACTGGCGACGGAATAGCCTACGTTTGGAGACCTCCGGACCCATCGCCCGCCCGGGAGTTTAGTGTGGATGGTCTCCGGCTCTGCTTGAGCCCTGATGGCCACACCCTGGCAGTGGCCGACACCGATGGAAGGATCTGGATCTGGAACTGGGGCGCTCGCCGGATCCTGGAGACCGCGATCGGGAAGCTGGCGCCGGCCGACCTGTCGTTGGCGGAAGAGCGCTGTGGGGCCCTTGAACATGGCTGCCAGGAGCGTCTCTGGCTGGAGTTCGTGCTCGCTGCACGGCGGACGACAGGACATTAAGGTCCTGAAGTGGAAAGATCGATTACGCGGATCGAAGACGCCCCGAGCATCGGGTCAATTCACACTCGATGAGTGGCCGGCATATCAGTGCCCTGAGCTAACAGAGTATGGAGTGGACTTTTGTAACCTTTACTGCCGATCTCAGCGAACCCGGAAGATTCGCTGTGACCAACCGGAGCTATACTCCGCGGGATGAGCTGCTGGTGAGCGCCGACCCCACCCATCTTAGAACCTCGCTCTCGTACTTTGGGACCGGGAGAATGAAGACGAACGCCGTCACCGGGCAGTCGGGCGGGGCGACCACGCAGCTCGCCTACGTCTCGACCGGGGCGCTGAAGAGCTATACTCCCGCCCGGGGCGGCGCCACGCAGCATAATTACGACGAATCGGCGCGACGCTACTCCACCGTGGACGCGCTCGGGTTTATCACGACCTACCTCTATACCCCGGCCGGTGACCTGCAGACTATCATCAACGCCAGGGGCGCGATTACCACCATGCTCTATGACGTTCTCCACCGGCCCGTCACCTCCCGGGGCGGGCGGCGGGCATTCCGACGACATCAAATCGGTAGCGCGTTCGCATCGGAACGGGTAAGCCCTGTTGCGGCCGTCCCGGGTCCGGATCCACTCGAGCGTCCTTCCGGCGACGGCGCCGCCGGTGCAATAGAACACCCAGAGGCAGATTTGCTGCTTGGTTAACGGGATAGACCTCGGCTCCGCTCCCGGGACCTGAGACCGGGGCCCGCGGACGTCCAGCCAGGGAACGCGGCCGCCGGCGGTCCCTACCGCGTCGTGGGGCGGCGCGGCCTCACTGCCGATGTTTGCCCTTTTCCTCTTCGGATCCCTTCGCGCCCTTCGCGGGACCTTCGTGCCCTTCGTGTTCGCGTTTGGCCGGAGTCTTTTTTTCTTCCTCTTCTCTTCGCGCCCTTCGCGGGACCTTCGTGCCCTTCGTGTTCGTTTTTAGTCGGTTACGATCTGAGAGCGCTGCTGACCACGCTCACTTTTGCGGACAACAGCCTGGAGGTGTATGATCATGATCCGGTGGGACGGCGGATACTGATCACCCGGCCGAGCGGAAAACTGATTTCCATCGTCTATGATAACATGGGACGACAGACAGGGTTGATGCACCTGCCGGGTGGCGGGAGCGTCGGCGTCATCCGGCAGTCGGGCCGTCGCCCTTGCCATATCCGCCGGGAGAGCCGCAGATGAGCCCGGAGGGATTGCAATGCTCAAGACAATTAAAGGATTCTATACGATGGGTCGCATCGAGCCGGCTGAACCCTTGCCGCTCGAAGAGGGCGCTGAGGTCGAGGTCACTATCGCGCTCCCGGAGGCGCCTTCGTTGTCCGCTGACCCCACTGGCTCAACCTCAGGGGCGTGGGGTTCACTGCTCGACTGCGGGACGTTCGAGGAAGATGTTTACCGGAGCCGACTTCTGAACACCCGGCCCGAGGTTACGCTGTGACCCTAACGCATCTGCTAGACACCGGCTGGATCATCCGTCACCTGCGCGCATCTCGGGACTTCACCGCCGCGATTTCCCGCATCGGCGCCGGGCGCCTCGCTGTCTCCATCGTGGCGCTGGCGGAGCTCGCCGAGGGGATTTACCGGGCGAGCGACCCTGCGGCCGCTCGCAGCGCAGTTGAGGCCTTCCTGTCCGATAAGGCGGTCCTCCGCCTCACCCCGCAAATCTGCGACCTGTTCGGCTCGCTGCGGGCAGAGCTGCGGGGCCAGAACCTGTTAATCGGTGACATAGACCTCTTCATCGCGAGCACCAGCCTGGAGAGTTTACTCACCCTCCTTACGACAAATCGCAAACACTTTGAGCGAATCACCGGCCTGCGAATCGTCTCTGATCCGGCGGAGGTGTAGGAGTGCGGTGCGCTTCGCGTTCGCGACGGTGATCCGAGCTGGCGGGAGGGTTCCGAGGTTTGGATAGATGGGTGACCGCTGCGATTCCGATGGCCGGCTGAAGACCGCCGCGACCCCGAAAGGGAAAACTGAGTACGGCTATGATCCCGGCGGCCGGCGAGCCAGCATGGTATATAGCGCCGGCACGGTGTTATATGGGTATGATCGAGACAATAACCTCTCGGAACTGACCAGTGTCTTTAACGAGGTTACGGAATACCAGTGGGATCTGGCGGAGAGGCTGACGCAGGTTACACTGCCGAACGGGAGCGTGGTGAGCCTGAGCTACGATATGGCCGACCGGCTGGTGTATAAAGGCGATCCCAATCAGAGCGCCGGCATCGGGTTCAAGTATGAGCTGGACATGAGCGGCAACCGGACGACAATTACCGAGAATGACGGGTCGGTGACCACGAACGTGTTTGACAATAAGAACCGGCTCACCAGAGAGTTAAGAACCGGTCTCGATCCGTACGTCTGCAACTACGCGTATGACCTGAACGACAGCCTCATCTCACGGGACCTGCCGGGCGGTGGGAACGTCACATTCTACGTCGACATAATGCAGAAAATCACCGGAGGCGGGTATAGTTGGGACACTGATGGCCGATTACTTTCAAGAATCGGTGGCCTGGGGACGGTCACTTTCTCGTACGATTACGCGGACCGGGTGAGCGGGATGACCGTCGGCTCCGGGGCGACCGCCCTCACGCTTGCGTATCATTACGACGGGGATGGAGGCCTGCAGTGGCTGCAAAGAAATGGCCTCCGCTCCCAATTCCTGCTGGACGGCCGGGACGTGCTGCGGGAATGGCTCCCTCTAACCATCACGAGGAGCACGGACACCGTGGCGCTCAGGCCCCGCGATCTGGTGCGGCTGGACCTGAACGTCCTGAGCCAGCAGGTGGTGGATTACACCCACGGCGTCGGTCTCATCTCCCAGCGGATCACCACGCTCACCACCGACCCGCAGACCTGGTCCACCGACTTCTTCCGGTGGGACGGCCGGGCCACATCGAGAAGGCAGGAAGACCCGAGCAAAGCCGATACCAATGACACCATCTTCGACGCGTATGGGCTTTTGAGGAGCACGAAGACGCTTACGAGCGCCTACGGGTTTGTGGGCGAGGAGGGAGTGAGGCAGGAGAAGGGTTTAGCGCCGGACCTCGTGGTTCCGCATCACATGCGGGCGAGGATGTACGACCCGCTGCTGGGCCGGTTCACGAGCCAGGACCCGGTGTGGGATGTGAACCTGTACGAGTACGGCAGGGACAATCCGTGGAGCAACATCGATCCTGGTGGTATGCAGACGGAGGGAACGTCACCCGGCCAGGTTTTCGACCGGCTGTGGGGGATTATCAGCCGGGAGTATCCCGATTTCGGTCAGCAGCGGCAGCGGTATATCAAGCACTTGCTGCGGGACATAATCCATAAGCACGGTGGACGGTGGGAGGACGTGAGCTACGGGCCGGCGCGGGAGTTGTGGGATATCCTCAATTCCGAGCATCACCAGTACGTGCTGCAGCAGCGGGGAGTGGCGCCGTGGCATCCGCCTCAGCCGGCGTGGCCGCAGGAAATTGAGGTGTAGATTGGGCGCAGCGGTATTAGCCGGCAGAATCCCTATTGGCCGGAACTAGCCGCCGATGTCGGGAGCCTTACGCGGCTGAGAAACCGGTACCCGTCTGGCTCTCGACACGGATGGTTGAAGAGCATAGGGTCCCACGCAGAGATGGGCAACAGTATCGCAGGCAAGTTGCTGAGAGATTGGCAAGAAGCGTTGTCTGAAACCGCTCACCCGGATCTCGACCGCAGTCCCAACCCGGCGCTCGTTCGTCGCCTTATGCGCCGGCCGATACAAGGTCCTGGGGTTCTCGAGCCGGTGCCTGAACTCGCGAGTTTAAGTAGCGCAGTCTCAGCGTCCTTTGCGTGGTCTGTCGTTCACGAACATCGTACACAGATCATACAGGTTGCGGCAAAGCACCATATCCAACCAGAACTTCTCGCCGGCGTCGTGTGGGTGGAGATGTTTGGCGGGGGGCTTGTGGGATGGAGCAGCGAGAGTCAGCAGTTAAGCATGTTTAAGTATAAGTTCGCGGGCAAGGGGGATTTCGGAATAACGAAGTTCAATCAGCGGGGATCGGTTCTCCCGAAGCTACCAAAGGGCCCTCTGAGGACCGGGCTGTCGGCGGTGGGGTTAGGATGGGCTGGAAGCTACCTTGCCGGCGTGCATCAGCGAGCGCTCCACGCGACGAGTTACGAAGCGGACATTCACGCGCAGCTAGAAAACTCAGCCGGCTTGCTGACCACGCTGGCGCGCAAGTGGTACCCGGGCCGGTGGGATCATCTGGGGCCTGGCGAGATGTCTATCGTGCTCACTGAGTACAACAGAGCCGAAACGGCGCCGCATCCTCACCCGGCGCCTTCGCCCTACGGCGAGCGGTTCTTGGAAGCGTACCGCTCGATTCGGACAGCCCTTTATGGAACACCAGCGCGGGGAGGTTGAGGTGTGATTTGGATGGCCTTATATTTTGTTGTCTGCTACGCCGCTATCGCTGCCATGTACATCACCATTTGGGTCTCTCAGTGTCTATGGCGCGGGTTCATGGCCATTATCCGGCGCGGCGGTCGTTCAAGGGCCGATGGGAAGGTCTCGCCGCGACCGGCGCAATGTCGCCGGTCACGCTTTAGGACTTGGCATGCTGTCTGGATTGTCGTACTTCTCATCCCCGTCATGCCCTACGTTTACGACCAGATTGTTAGCTTGGTGTACCTTCCTCACATGCAGAACGCGATACGGGCGGGGGTGAGGGCCATCGGACTACAGCAACCCATTAGATTTCAAAAAGTGATTTGGGTGCTCGGGAACCGGGCGAGGGTCTACGTTGTTGCCGGAGCAAGAAATGACATCGAAGGGGACAGGGTCGAGTTACGCCGGAGCCACGGGGTCTGGAACTTCGACGGATTATACGGAGTGGCATTTTCCGAGCGCTGGTGCGTAGACGACGATGTAATTCCACCTTATCCGGCACTGGGCGACTTTTAACAAAACGTCTTTCTGCGTTCGGCTCGGACATGAACAGGAACCGCGTGACAATCACCGAGAACGATGCATCGCAAACCGTGAACGTCTTCGATGATGAAGGGAGGCTCATCAGCGAGATAAGGACCCGCCTCGATCCCTATACCTGCGAATATCAATACTACCTGAACGACAGCCTCATTTCGCGGGACCTGCCCGGCGGGGGAAACGCCACGTTCGACATCGACAACATGCAGAAGATCACCGGCAGCGGATACGTATGGGACACCGATGGCCGGCTGTTGTCACGGACCGTCGGGACGGCGGTGGTAACCTTCTCGTACGACTACGCCGACCGGGTGAGCGGCATGACGGTCGGCCCGGCAACAGTTTGACGCGACCTGAGTGCACACAGCCGCCGGATTCCCGGGCAGGGGCTGCACCGGCGTTCAGTGCGCGAGATTGGAATTGCCTGAATCTGTCTCCCCAGGCGCCAGTTCGTGCGCCGCGTCTCCGGCGAGAGGCGCCCGGTCCGGCGACGTGCGTCGGTTGAGGGCGAACCGGGCCGCGCTTTCGAGGGCGCCGGCGAGTTGGACGAACATCGGCTCTGGCATCCGTTCCAGCGCCGCCACCATCATCTCGGCGGGTGGATGGCTCGATATCAGCGAAACGAAGAATGCCCAGGCGTAGATTGTCGCGGCGGCGTACGGCGGGGGCGCGAGCGCGAATAGCGGTCCGAAGAGCGTACGCGTCGCCACGGCCGCGGCGCGCAGCCGGTCCGGGTCTTCGCTCTCCAGCTTCTCTAAGATTTGCCGGGGGTCGATTACCCGGGCGAACTGCGCCAGGCTGTCCGCTCCGACGTATCCCTGGAGGCCCGGTGGAACAAACGAGGCGATCTCGTCTCGAAGCGTGTATTTCTCCTCGCGGATCACGTCCACGGCCGCTCCGTCGATCACCTCGCGGGCCACGATCGTGTGAGAATCGGCGATTTCGTAAATACCTGGCTGCTGATACGCCTGGCATCCCACAAATATGAAGCCCATCGCGGGAAAAAACGCGTTCTCAATCTGCTGAAGTAGTCCCCTGCCAAGCCGCTTCCGCTCCCGCTCGAGATACTCGACCGCGGCGCGACGCGCCTCCTCAACGTCGATTCCGTAAACGCCCAGAATATAGGTCAGCGCTGTGAGGGCTTCCGGCTCAATCGGGTTTTCGTTGACAGCGCCGAGCCAGGACCGGAGTTTTTCGAACCGGTTGACGTCGAGGCCGTGCGGCAGGGGCCGGCGCAGCCCAAGTATCGCCAGGAGACGGAGCCGGTCGGCCTCGTCATGGATGATGATCTTGCGGCCTTTACCCTCCCGGCGCATGACCTTCAGCAGTCGCTCGCGGGTGAGATCCCGGATCTCCCGGTCGCTGCAGGAGAATCCGGCAGACTCCGCGGCGCGAATCAATTCTTCTCGTTCCATGCCGGCGCTATCCTCTCAAGCGGAAAAAGCGTCCCATCACTGTTAATCAACAGGCTCCGGTCGACCGAGCTCTCGATTTGGAGCTTCGTCAAAGGCTCCTGCCATCATGATAGACCGCTCTCTGTGCGGCGACACACGCATGGCGTCACTAATCGGCCATGGGCTGATCTTAGTCTTCAAAAAAAAATTGTGATTCAGTGAGAGGATTCGCCCTTTTTTGTCGTCTTATAAATAGGTGTTGATTCCACCCGAGTGAATCGTTGCCGCGCCGGAGAGAACGAAGATGGGCCAGACATGGACCGTGCTGATTATCGATATGAATCGTTACCGCGATCCCGAGGGTGGGGAGCGGCTCGTCGGCGGGTTCCCGGACAGGGATCTCGCCATTGAGTTCGCACGCCGGCGTGTCCGATCATCCGTGGAGGAACTTCGTGCCCCGCAGCAGACGGATCAGGAGCTGCGGGAGCACTGGTTTGCGTTTGGCGAGGATAGCGTTGCCATCGACGCCGATTACGCAGGTTCCCATCAGCTCGACTACTTCATCCGGCATCCGGCGACTTCCGACGAGATCGACTGGCTGGAGATCTTGCGCCGCGCCGGCATTGATGAAACACCGGCCTCGGAGCTCTGCGCCGCCTGCTAGAAATAATCCTGCTCTACGCCGAATCGATGGGCGATCTGCCGGAGCTCTTCGCCGGTGAGGCCTTCCGAGGGAGACCCCGCGCTCAGATTCAGGTATTCGTAGTGGGCGCCGGTCTCGGCGTACTCAATACGATCGGCCGCACGCTTCACCGATAGATCCGAACGGGCCATAACGCCATGTTTCGCCCAGAGCGCTACCCGGTACTCCTGCTCCATCGCCGCAACGGTTGCCCTCATCAGCTCCGGCGAACCGGGCAGGGCAAACGGAAGATAGGCGACCCCCCGCGGCAGGTGCACAATGGTTTCCGGCTGCCAGCGCAAGATCCGGGTGTTCAGGGCGCGAGTCTCCTGGTACGCTGAAATATGGCTCAGATAGGTGAGATAGAGCGGCTGGGCGTGAATAATGGCGTGGAAGTTGAGGCTGTCGCGCCGGATCATGGCGTCGTGAACGGCGAGATGCGAATTCAACTCGCTGGTTGGCTGCTCGAAAAGACGGCGCGGCGAAGTATACATGGTCGCGCTGGCGCCGCCGCCATCAATTCGAATGGCGCTTAGATTGGCCTCCGGGTCGTGTTCAATTTCCCGCAGCCTCCGCCCCGAACCGGTTACCAGAAACAGCTTGCCTGCGAGGCCGGGCGCCGGTTCCGGGAGCGTGAGCCGTTCCGCATTGGGAAAATGATGGGTGAGATCGACGTCCCAGCCGAGGAACACCGATATATTCCCCGCGGCGCCTTCCGACGCGCCAATGTCTACCAGCCGGACGCCGGCCTCTCCAATGAGGCGCATGATCTGCTGCAGCGATGGAAATGGCTCGACAAGTGGCACGTAATTCTCCGATATGGGCATGGGTAATCGCCCGGCCCGGCGTCATCCGGGATGCTCTAGAGTTTACCCGGCGATGTATTACGGCGCAACTCACACGGCACGGGCAGGGACGCCCGCGCCACCATTAGCGGTGGCACAGGCCGCCCCGCGCCCCGCGCGGACCCTGAAAATCTCGGCAGGAACTGCCGCTCGAGGCGAGAAACGCGTATGCGGAGATTTTAACAACGTGAAGAGATACTCGATTCTGTTCCCGATGCTGGTTGTTCTTGCGCGATCGCCTTAACATCGAGTCGGTGGCAGTCGATCAGAATGGCGGAATCTATACCGCGAACGGATGGGACGAAACGGGCGCGGATTTCAAGAAATGGAACAGCAGCGGCGCTCCAGTCTATGACGCGCACTATCAGTTACGGAACGGCCAGCCGAACGGCGCTCCGTACGCCGCTGCCGCTGATGGGACCTATCTTTGCTGCGCGGTGGGTGGTTGGACGCATGCGCCCTGGAATGGCGAACAGCAGATAACGCGCCGCTGCTGATATAATCTCTTCATGGCGCGCTGCGGGCTTCGGTCGACTCCATCAGAGTCCCGCGTCGGCGAGCGCTATGACAGGGGGGAGTATCATCGTTAAGAGACGTGCGGGAATCAAGATAGGGATCGCATGAGAGAAGCCATTCGAAAACTGGTGGAAGGGCAGCATCTGACGAAGGCTGAGGCTGCGCAGGCGATGGAGCAGATCATGGAGGGATCGGCGACTCCGGCGCAGATCGCCGGGCTGCTGATCGCGCTCCGCCTTCGAGGCGAGACCGCCGACGAGATTACCGGTTTCGCCGAAGTCATGCGCGAACGCGCCCACACGATACAATGCGCCCGTCCCGACCTCGTCGACACCTGTGGAACCGGCGGCGACCGGCTCAACACTTTCAATATCTCCACTGCCGCGGCCTTTGTGGCGGCGGGCGCGGGCGTTCCAATCGCCAAGCACGGGAACCGGGCCATGTCGAGCCGGTGCGGGAGCGCCGACGTCCTGGAGTCGCTCGGAATAGACGTCGAGATGACGCCGGACGCGGTCACCGAATGCGTGGACGCCATTGGAATTGGATTTCTCTTTGCGCAGCGATTCCATCCTTCGATGAAATATGCGGCCGGACCGCGGTCCGAGCTTGGCGTACGGACCGTTTTCAATCTCCTCGGCCCACTGACCAACCCGGCGGGCGCGTGCCGGCAGGTGATGGGTGTTTATGATGGCGACCTCACCGAAACCCTGGCAGAGGTGCTGCAAAACCTCGGCGCGGTTCATGCCTTCGTCGTTCACGGCTCTTCGGGGATCGACGAGATCTCGTTGATCGGACAAACGAAAATCACCGAGTTGAAGGGCGGACAGATCGCCACCAGGCTCGTTTCGTCTGAGGATTTTGGACTGGAACCGGCGAGGATTGAGGATATTCGGGGTGGGACCATAGAGGAGAATCGGGATATTCTACTGCGGGTACTGCAGGGCGAAGCGGGCCACCGGCGGAACGTGGCGCTTGTGAACGCGGCGGCGGCGATCATCGTGAGCGATCGCGCGCATACCTTCAAAGAGGGCATTCAGTTAGCGGCGGAGTCCATCGATTCGGGCGCCGCGATGGGCCGGCTGGAGACGCTCCGTGAATTCTGCGCTGGCGATCGATGACAGGCAAGACCCGGGTAGGGGAGGGCTTCAAACCCGCCCCTATGCCACCTGGATGCCTGATATTGGCGACAGCCAACCCTGGGAGAACTTCGCCGCACGGCGCCAGGCATCGACACCCGGCGGGCGTTTTCGACGTTCAGCGAGGTTACGGGATTGTGTAACATCCTCGATCGTATTGTTGCCACGAAGTGGAGTGAGATAGAAGCCGCTATTCGGACATGCCCGCGCGAGGAAATGGCCCGGCGATGCCGATCTCAGTCCGCCCCGCGCGGCTTCCGCGCGGCGTTAGACGGTACCGATGTCGCGCTGATCGCGGAGATCAAGAAGGCTTCACCCTCGAAGGGGGTGATTCGAGAGGATTTTGACCCGGTTTCGATTGCGCAGAGTTACCAGTCCGGCGGCGCCGCGGCGCTCTCAGTTCTCACTGACGCGACCTACTTTCGGGGGAGCCTGTCGATTCTCAGGGCAGTTCGAGAATCGGTCCGGCTGCCCGTGCTTCGCAAGGAGTTTATCCTAGACCCGTACCAGATTCATGAGTCTCGCGCGGCGGGCGCCGACGCGGTGCTGTTGATCGCCTCGATCGTTGATGAGTTGACGCTTTGCAGGCTCTATGTCGCAGCGAAAGAATTGGGGATGGACGCCCTTGTGGAAGTTCACACGGCAGAAGAGATGGCAGTGGCGACCGAGATTGGCGCCGACCTGATCGGGATCAATAACCGGGACCTCCGGACGTTTGAGACTCGTCTCGAAACCACCGAAGAGTTGATGTCTCTCGCGCCAGCCGGCGCCCTGGTCGCCGCGTTGAGCGGAATCTCTGGCCGCGACGACGTGGAAGCGATGGCACGGTGCGGCGCCCGGGCTGTTCTCGTCGGCGAGACGCTGATGCGAAGCGAAGATATCGAAGCGGCGACGCGGGAACTCGCTGGAGGATGATAGACGGAGGACGGAACGGGAAAGCAAGCCGATGCGACGACCATTCTGGAAAATCCACACTCGAACTGATTCATTCACACATTCCTTCGCATTCGACCCAACGTACGGCTATGATCTGGCGGCGCTTCTTCA
>Ga0307374_10007776_pt1 | contig 16215 bp, 13 predicted proteins | sample OX3MG_FD_202532 | JGI IMG/M metagenome (GOLD analysis project Ga0307374, IMG submission 202532) | Soil microbial communities from Risofladan, Vaasa, Finland - OX-3 | ecosystem: Environmental > Terrestrial > Soil > Coastal area > Acid sulfate soil | place: Finland: Risofladan, Vaasa | collected... | reverse complement strand
TTTGGGAATGCAAACTGAAGAATCCGGACGCCTTTCTAAGTAAGGTCGCAAAACGCACGCTTTGATCGGTTGAAGCATAGCGTGTCCGTGTGCTAGCATCCGGCTTTTCCGCAGGGTTCATCGCGCGTAACCGCCGGGGCGGCGTTTCGTGATGCTGATCCCAACGCACAGCACGGAATGGTTGTCCGCAGTATCCCCACACGAAATGCCTATTCGCACGGCGGCATGTCCATTGCCGCGGGATTCCCCGCGCGAACCGAACACGCGCCGATACCGCCGGTTTGAAACCGAACGTTTTTCACCGAGGTGAAATATGAAATCCTACAACACCGAATGGATTCGCAACGTGGGCATTGCCGGCCACGGCGACACGGGGAAGACCCAGCTTGTGTCGTCGTTGCTCTACACGGCGGGCATGACGCCGCGCCTGGGCAAGGTCACGGAAGGTTCCACCGTGACCGACTGGGACGAAGAGGAAATCGCCCGAAAAATCTCCATCAACACCGGCCTGGCCTACGCCGAATGGCAGGCGCCGGGACAGGCGGAAAAAACAAAGATCAATTTGCTCGACACGCCGGGCTACTCGACCTTCATCAACGAGACAAAATCCTCGCTCATCGCCGCCGACGCGTCGTTGATTGTCGTCGATGCGGCGGCGGGCGTACAGGTGGTGACCGAGAAGGTCTGGGATTACGCCACCGAATACGACCAGCCGCGGGCCTTCGTGCTGAACTGGATGGATCGCGAACTGGCGAGCTTCGAGCGCTCGTTCGCTTCGCTGCAGCGCGTCTTCGGGCGCGGCGTGGCGCCCATCGAGTTGCCCATCGGCGAGGAAAAGAATTTCAGAGGCGTGGTGGATTTAGTGGCCATGAAAGCGCTGCTCTATGCGCCCGACGGCGACGGCAAGGCCAAGATCGAGGACATTCCCCCGGACCTCGCCGAAGCGGCCAAATCGGCCCACGAGGCGCTGGTGGAAATGGTGGCCGAGGGCGACGATGAGTTGATGCAGGAGTTTTTCGACAAGGGCACCTTGCCGATCGAGGATCTAAAGAAGGGTTTGCGCGAGGCGGTCCTGGCCAAGCGGGTGTTCCCGGTGCAGCTCGCCTCGGCGCTGCACAACATCGGCAGCGATGCGATCCTGAACTTCCTGGTGGAGATTTTCCCGTCACCCGCGTCCTGCGGGAAGGTGGCCGGCCACAAGACGCCGGATCGCAAGGGCGAGACGATCGAGAGGACGGTGGCCGATTCCGAGCCGGTCTCGGCCTTCGTTTTCAAGACGGTGGCCGATCCCTTCGCCGGGCGCATCACGTATTTCAAAGTGATGTCGGGCGTGCTGAAGACCGACGCCACGCTCACCAACTTCCAGCGCGGCTCCCAGGAACGCCTGCAGCACGTGCAGGCCATGCAAGGCAAGACGTCCGTCGCCGTGAACGATCTGCACGCAGGCGACGTGGGCGCGGTGGCCAAGCTGAAGGAAACCACCACGGGCGAAACCCTGGGCGACAAGAACGCGACCATTTTTTATCCTCCCGCGCGCATTCCGGAACCTTCCATCACGTTCGCCATCGAGCCGAAAACGCGCGCCGACGAGGACCGCATCGGCCAAGCCATCCACAAAATCCTGGAAGAAGACCTGGCGCTGCGCTTCGCGCGCGATCCGCAGACCAAGGAATTCCTGCTGAGCGGCGCAGGCCAGCAGCACATTGAAGTGGTCGTGGCCAAACTGCGCAAGCGCTATCACGTGGAGCTGACGCTGAAGCCTCCCAAGATTCCTTACCGCGAGACCATCCGCGGCAAGGCGGACGCCGAGGGCAAGCACAAGAAGCAGACCGGCGGGCACGGGCAGTTCGGCGTGTGCCGCATTCGCATGGAGCCGCTGCCCCGGGGCGCGGGCTTCGAATTCGTGGACGATGTCTTCGGCGGAGCGATTCCGAAGAACTGGATTCCTTCGGTCGAGAAGGGCATCCGGGATTCCGCCGAGCGCGGTTTCCTGGCGGGTTTTCCGGTGGTCGATTTCCGCGTGAGCCTGTACGACGGCAAATATCACGACGTGGATTCGAGCGACATGGCCTTCAAAATCGCGGGATCGCTGGCGTTCAAAGAAGCCATGAAGCAGGCGCGGCCGGCGCTGCTCGAACCGATCATGCACGTGGAGGTGTACGCGCCGGACCAGTATTCGGGCGACCTGATGGGAGATCTCAGTTCACGGCGAGGGCGCATCAGCGGAAGCGAATCGCGCGCCGGGAGCACGGTCGTCAAGGCCCAGGTGCCGTTCGCGGAAATGCTGAGTTATGCCAACGACCTGATATCCATGACGCAAGGGCGCGGGACTTACTCGATGGAATTCTCCCACTACGATTTCGTCCCGGGAGAGATCGCCGACAAGGTGATTGCCGCGCACAAGCCGCACCATGCCGGAGAAGAAGCGGAAGAGGCCGCCACCGCGTAGGATGCTCCAAACGCCGCCGAAATTTTCCGTGCTGCGCACAGCCAATTTGGCGCTTGCGATCCGGCGAGAAATTGCGTAAACCGGATGCAGCCATGAAAAAAACTTCCAAGACGAAGCGCCGAGGCGACGCCACGCTTGCCATTCACGCCGGCGAGAATCATTTTCGCGCCGGCGAGCCGATCGGCACACCAATCGCGCGCACCTCGAATTTCACTTTTGCGAGCACCGAGGAAATGAAGCGGTGCGCCGGGGGAAACAGCTCGGCCTACATCTATACGCGCTACGGCAATCCGACGCTGGCGATAGCGGAAGAGAAGATCGCCGCCCTGGAGTGCGGCGAGGCGGCCGTGGTGACGGCGTCGGGGTCGGCGGCCATTTCGGGAGCGCTGCTCGCCGTGCTGCGAGCCGGCGACGAATTGATCGCTACCCGCCAGCTTTACGGTGGAACCTACCGCTTGCTGCGCGACGTTTTTCCGCGCTACGGCATCACGGTGCGCTACGTCGAATCCGACCTCGCGGGCATCGAACGGCTGGTGACGCCGCGGACCCAAGCCCTCTACATTGAGACACCCACGAATCCGACGCTGCGGCTGGTGGATATTGCCAAGGCGGCGGCGTTCGCCCAGGAGTGGGGGCTGGTGTCGATCATCGACAACACGTTCGCCAGCCCCGTTTTGCAAAAGCCCCTCAAGGCCGGTTTCAACGTAGTGGTCCACAGCGCCACGAAATACCTGGCGGGGCATTCCGACGTCATCGCCGGGGCTGCCGTGGGGAGCCATGCGATGATTAAAAAAGTGCGCGAGTGCGTGATCCAGCTTGGCGGGTCCATGGACCCTGAGGCTGCGTTCCTGCTGATCCGCGGGCTCAAGACGCTCGGCATTCGCGTGGAACGCCAGTGCCAAAACGCGATGATTGTGGCGAAGTACCTTGCCGGCCATCCGAAGGTGGCGCGAGTCCATTATCCGGGATTGCCCTCGCACCCCGACTACCGGCTCGCGAAGCGGCAGATGCAGGGCTTCGGCGCCATGCTGGCCTTTGACCTCAAAGGAGGCTTGCCCGCCGCGCGGCGCTTTTGCGACCGCGTGCAGATATTTCTGCTCGCGGCAAGCCTGGGCGGGGTTGAATCGCTCGTGATCTTGCCGGTCTACACATCCCATCAAAATATGTCACCCGAGGAACTGCGCGGAGCGGGCATTGGGCCGGGTACTGTGCGCGTTTCGGTGGGACTGGAAGACTCGCAGGATCTTATCGAGGACCTTCGTCAAGCACTCTCATAGCGAGCGCTGTTGCGCCGGCATGCGGCACCGCGCGCGGCAGCAGTTCGTTGGGCTAAAAACGTTGGCCTAAAAAAACGCATTCTATTGGCTCATCAATCAGCACATTCTCCGGCACGCCCCGGGAAACGGCAACTTCGGATACCAGGTTGATACCAAGTGTGCCCATTCCCGAACTAGCAATTGCAGCCGAAACGGTGGTATAAGCGTGGCTCTGTGCGGCGAAATCGGGCATTTTTGTGCGGATGGAGCAGGCCGCGAGTTCGTAAACAACTGGTACTTCAAACCCATTGACCTGAATCGTAGGTACCTCGTAGTATTTTGGTTGCAGCGAAAAGCAAATGGGCCGCAAGTGGAGCATCCCTAGGGTTTTCCGAGTCCGCTGGTCGGAACTGAATGTGCAATATCGGGCAGGGAAACCCAAAGTGGAGAGTGTTATGAAGCAGCGGACGATCTGGGCAGCCATGGCGGCAAGCGCGGTGATGCTGATTGGCTGCCAGGGCACCACAATGAAGCAAGTTCAGGTGCAGCCTCCGGCGTCGACCCCTGCTCCGGCTCCCGAATCCGTAAGCGAGCCGCTTCCCCTTCCGACACATCCGCCCACGACCGTTTCCGTCAAGCTGGATCCCAGGCCAGCCATCGACATTCTGGTGCAAGGCGTTCAGACAAGCTACGCGGCCGGCCAGCAGGAATATCAGGCCGGGAATTTCGAGAAAGGACGCGCCGATTTGGATCACGCGGTGAACCTGATCCAGAAGAGCGGCTTTCGGCCCGACGCCGACCCGCGGCTTTCGAAGCTCTTCGATCAGATTGGAGAAGCCCTCCACTCCTATGAAGTGAACACGGCCCAAAATACCGACGAGGAAGAAGCGGAAACACCCGCTCAGCCCGCGCCGATCGATGAGATCGAGGACATGAACCTGCCGGCGGGCGATCCCCGGCTGGCGCTCATGGCCCAGAAAGAAATCATGACCGTGCCGCACGATCTGCCGCTCACGGTGAACGAATCGGTGCTGCAATATTTGAGCTTTTTCACCAGCAGCCACGGGCGGGCCATCGTCGAGCGCGGGCTGGCGCGCGCCGGCCGCTACGACGACATGATCCGGCGCGTGCTGAAGGAAGAAGGGGTTCCGCAGGATTTGATCTATCTAGCGCAGGCGGAGAGCGCCTTCCAGCCCGAGGCGGTATCCCGATCGGGCGCGCGCGGCATCTGGCAATTCATGCCTTACCGCGGCGAGCAATACGATTTGGAGCGCAGCTACTGGATCGATGAGCGCAGCGACCCCGAGAAAGCGACGCGCGCGGCGGCGCGGCACTTGCGCGATCTCTACGGCATGTTCGGGGATTGGTATCTGGTGATGGCGGCCTACAATTCCGGCCCCTTGAATGTGGCCAAAGCCATCGAGCGCACCGGCTACGCGGATTTCTGGCAGTTGCAAAAGCTCAATGCCCTGCCCAAAGAGACGCAGAATTACGTGCCGATCATCATCGCGCTGGCCCTGGTGGCCAAGGCCCCCGCTCTCTATGGCGTGCAGGTCGATCCGCAGAAACCGGAGCCGGTCGAAAAAGTGAGGCTCGATCATCCCGTCGATCTTCATCTCGTGGCCGATGCCACCGGCACCGATCTGGATGATTTGCGTTTGCTAAATCCGCAGCTTCTGCGCACCGTGACGCCCAGCGAGCCAGGATTCGAGTTGAAGCTCCCCGCAGGCTTGACCGCTCGCTTCGAGCAAAATCTCCAGCAGGTTCCCGAGGACAAATGGACGTCCTGGCGCCTGCACACGGTCGATGAGGGCGAAACGCTCTCTGACATCGCGCACCGCTATCACGTGACGGTTTCGTCGCTTGAGACTGCCAACCATCTCGAAGCGCACGCGGTTCTGCCATCGGGTTTCCTGCTGAGCGTGCCCACGGTTCCACGGGTCATCCACCTGGTGCGCTATCGCGTGCAGCGCGGCGACACGCTCCCGGGAATCGCAGACCGATTTGATGTGACCGTCGAAGAGCTGCTGCGCTGGAATCACATTCACGCCGGGCACGTCCGCCTGGGGACGCGGTTGCGAATCTATGCAGGCAGCGAGTCCGCCGATGTGTCTCCTCGCCGTTCGGCATCTGTTGAGCCAGGCAATCCCGCCTCGCGCCAGGCCGAAAAGATCGATGCTCGCCAGCATCGAGTCAAGGCAGGGGAAACTCTTTATTCCATTGCGCGTGAATACCGCACCACGGTTTCGGCGCTGCGAGAGTCGAATCCGTTCCTGGCCGACCGCTCGCTGCAAGCCGGAGACATGCTGACGATCGAGCGCTAAGAGCACTTTCCTGAAGTCCAGATGAAAGCTAAAGTGTTCTTTATCAATAGCCTGGGTGATTATTGGTCAGGCAAACCTTTCACGGTCCGAAATGACATTCGAAGGCCGTGTATTTGTTCCGAACCATTGCGCCTTGACAAAGCTCCAACACTCCGTTTATAAGCGGCGCAGGAGTGAAAACTGTCCGGCTTAGTCCGAAATCCACGGAGGACCGATGTTTTACGCGAAAATGAACGATGAGGAAGACGACGAACTGCCCCGCTACGATGAGGAGGACGAAGGACCGGAGCAGTTGGGTGGAGTGATTGAAGTCGAGGAGACGACGATCGAGGAGGAGCCGGTAGAGGAAGAAACCGAGGTTCCCTCGGCACGAGCTCCCCGCCAGCCAGCGCCCGCACGAAAAGCAGCCAAACCCAAAAGAGTTGCTCCCAAAAAGAGCACAAAGAGCAAACCAAAGGCGGCAGCGAAAAAAGCCAAGCTCAAGCCTAAATCCAAGTCCCAATCGAAATCCAAGAAAAAGGGTGGGAAGCGCAAGAATCGCTGAACGCGTTTTCGCCGTTTTCTCAGACTATCCGTCGCGGGATTGCGTGGCGAGTTCAATGCACGCAGTCCCGCGATGATTGCCTTGCGTCGTCGCGCAAACTTGCTTTCATCCGCTGAATGCCGCTGCCAGCGCCTTCCTCGACACACCTCCGAGAAAAGTATGCACAAAAAAGTGATCTGCATTCGTGCGTCTCGCGGCCGTCCACGTTTCGTTCTGAAACGTTTCTCTTGCCGAGGCCCTCTTCGCTGGCTAGCATACGCGGACGATGCCGCTTGCGGTCGAACAGATACGGAGAATGCGAGGAGGGGCGCAGGCGCATCTGATGCGCTGCGCGAACGGCCGGTATTATGTGGTGAAATTTCGAAATAATCCGCAGGGCTTGCGGATTCTGGCGAACGAATTGCTGGCTAGCAGGCTGGCAGCCAGGCTGGGGCTGCCGATACCGACAGCGGAAGTGGTCGAAGTCCGCGAGGAACTGATCGAGCACACGGAAGCCCTGGTGGTGGAATGGGGACGCGGGCGCACGTTGTGTCAAGCGGGCCAGCAGTTCGGTTCGCAGTACCCGGGATCGCCGGAAGAAACCGTGGTGTACGATTTCCTTCCCGATGAACAGTTGCGTCAAGTTCCCAATCTCGCGGATTTCTGCGGGATGCTCGTATTTGACAAGTGGACCTGCAACACGAATGGGAGACAGGCCATCTTCTTCCGGGCGCGCACCGAATCGCGCTATCGGGCGCAGATGATCGACCAGGGTTTCTGTTTCAACGCAGGGGAATGGAACTTCCCGGACGCCCCCCTGCGCGGCCTCTATGCCCGCCATCGCGTGTATGAATCGGTGCGCGGCATGGACGCCTTTGAGCCGTGGATCGCGCGCCTGGAAACGAACATCACGCCGGACGCTCTCGACGAGGCTTCCCGGGAGATTCCGCCCGAGTGGTACGATGGCGAGCAGGAGCTTCTCTGGAACCTGTTGGAACAGCTCCTGCGCCGCAAGAAGCGAGTGCGGGAACTTATCCTTTCGGCCTGGAAATCCTCGGCCCTGCCCTTTCCCAACTGGACGTGAACCATGCCTGACGAACCGAGAAATACCTTTCGCTATCGCATCCTGCGCTACGCTCCGAACCTGCTCCGCGACGAGTGGGTGAACATCGGCGTGGTGATCGAAGAGACCGGCGTCCCGCCCGGATCCGCCGGCCCCCGGCGGGCCGCCCGGCTAATCGAAGAAGGGCAGATCGCGCGCGTCCGGAGGCTGCACCCCGGCGCGGACGAGGAGTTGCTGCGCGCTCTTCCAGAGGAATTCGATTCGCGGTTGCGCGGGCCGGCGTCCAATGTAGCCGCGTATCTGGAAAAGCTCGATCAGACGCTTTCGAACGCCTTGCAGTTCAGCCCTCAGCGAGCCGTCCTGGCGGATGATTTCGACGCCGAACTCGACCGCCTGTTCCGGGAACAGGTGGCGCCTCCGCGCCGCATGCGCGGCGGGATCGTCGAAAGCACGCGGGCGTGGATCAAGGAACGGGTGAACGCTGTGTTTCTCCGGCGCCGCGTGCCGCAACTCCAGCGCAATATTCCCGTGGAGGAGTTTACCCAGCCGGGCGATACGCTGAAGCTGGACTACGGATTCCAGAACGGCGTGCGCGGGTATCTGCACGCAGTCACGCTGGGGCGGGATCCCTCGCAGGCCAAGGTGCTGGCTTACACCGCCGAGCGCGTCCGCCTGCGCCTGCCGGGATGCGAGTTTCACGCCATTACCGAGGCCGAGCCCGCGCCGGGCAAGCCGCGGCATCAATTTATCCAGCGGTTATTCGATGAGCAGGACATTGCCATCGTTCCGCTGAACCGCATCGAGAAGTTCGCCGAAGACCTGCGATTGCGCTTGCAATAGACGCATCCAGCGCCAAGCCAGGTCCGGCACCGGAATTCAGCGACGCCGGAAACGAGAGGCCTTGGCCGCCGGCACGCTCAGCGGGCGATTTTTCCCCAAGCCGGCAATTCCCGCCTTCCGAGAAGAACCTCCGCGGCCCAAGCCCCCAGATAACTTGAAAGCGCCACCCCATGCCCGGCGAATGCGCCGAGAACGATCCCATCGCGGCTTTGAGGGTGCCAGTCGAAGACCGGCTTCCAATCGTCGCGGAACAGGATGGGGCCGCCCCACCTGTGGGTGAACTCCAAGCCAATGAGATCCGGGTGCAGGTTGCGCAGGCGCTTCTCGAGTCTTGCAAACAGGCGTGAGGATTCTTCCGCGCCGATGTCAATCTCTTCCAGATCGCCCGATTCCGGCGGATCGACCAGACCGGCACCCCACACAATCGCATTGCCGGCCAGAATCCGCCCCCAGAGATAGGGAAAATCGACCGTATAGAACGGCTTTCTTTCGGACAGGCCGACCGCCCGGAGTTGCTCATCGCGGATCGGCGCGGTCGCAGCCGCCAGAGTGAGCTTGGGATGCGCTTGCTTGCCGAGTCCGGAGAGCGGGAGCGAAAGCCCATTGGTGGCGAACAGAATTTTCCCTGCCGAGATTTCCTCCGAGGATGAGTTGCCGCCTCGGGCCGCGCGCAGCTCCCCGCCTCGCTCGTTCCAGCGGACGCGCTCGACGCGGCACTCCTCGAAGATTGCGGTGCCCCGGCGGCAAGCCGCGCGAGCCAGCCCGCTCACGAGCTTCCCGGGATCGAGCGTGCCGCCCGGAACTTCGCCAGCCACCCGCAGGATTCCAGAGTCCTGCCATGAAATGGGAGAGTTCTCCATGCCTCCCTGGCGCCCGATTTCCCAGGCCCCTGGAAGGGAGAGGTCGCATTCGACGCCGAGCTTTTCAAGGATGTCTTGAAGTCCAGCAAGAACATCGCCGAGCCCAGGCAGATTGCCTGCCGCGGTTTCCGACAGGGCCATGCTTCCTGTGCGTCCGCTGGCGCCCGCTCCGATGCGTCCAGCCTCCAGCACAATCACCGACTGGCTGGGCGCCAGAAGGCGCAACCATGCCGCCGCCGCCAAACCTGTAAAACCAGCGCCTATTACGGCGAAGTCGGCTTGTCGAGGCAGAGGCTGCTCGGGCGGAGTGAAATCAATAATCCAGGGCGGCGTGCCCCAGGAATGGCCTGTGCTGTGGAAGGAAGCCATGGAGAGAGGCCTAAGGTTCCGACTTGAGAGAAAGGGACCTTTCCGGCCTTCCGCTTATTTTATTGCCAGCCGGCGCCGCCCATCCATCCGTCAATCCATCCATCGGCGATGGAATCTTTCTCTCGCAGTATTCGCTTCTTTTATGCGGAGGCGGCTACAGAATGCTCTCGGTCCAATTCTCGAGCGTGTGCTTCACCTTGGCCATGAACTGATGAGCCACCGCGCCATCCACAACCCGGTGATCGTAGGAGAGCGTGAGGTACACCATCGAGCGAATAGCGATGGCATCGTCGACCACCACGGGCCGCTTTTCGATCGCGCCCAGGCCGAGAATGGCCACGTTCGGCTGGTTGATGACGGGCAGTCCAAAGAGGCCGCCGAAAACACCCGGATTGGTGATCGAAAAAGTGCTCTCGGTGACTTCCTCGGGCTTGAGCTTCTTCGCCCGGGCCCGCTCGGCCAGATCGTTGATGGTGCGCGCCAAGCCCAGGAAATTTTTCTCGTCGGCGTTCTTAATCACCGGAACGATCAAGCCCCAATCGAGCGCCACGGCCACGCCGATATTGCATTCCTTGTGGAGAACAACGCTGGCGCCGTCGGCCGAAGCGTTGACAGTGGGAAATGCGTGCAAACCCTCCACTGCGGCCCGGATGAAGAAGGGCATGTAACTGAGTTTCGTGGCGGTTTCCTGCTCGAATTTCTCCTTCATCCTGGAGCGCAGGGCAACGATGCCGCTTACGTCGGCCTCTTCGACCGAATAAACGTGTGGCGAAACGCGCTTGGAGAGCACCATGTGCTCGGCGATGCGCTGCCGCATCACCGACATGGGCTTCACTTCGTAATGGCCGAAATACATCTTTTCGCGCGGAACAGCCGTTTCAAGAACGGCGGAAGCCGATGCGCCGCCAGCCGGCGCCACGGATGCGCGGGGCCCCGGCGCAGCGCTGGGAGCCGCCTGCGCGCCTGCTCCCTCGACCGCAGCCTGGATATCGCGCTTGCTGACGCGCCCACCCGCGCCGGTTCCCGCCACCTGTTCCAGATCGACATTGTGTTCGCGCGCGATGCGGCGGACTAACGGGGAGCTGCGGACTTTCGAGCCCGGCGCGTTCGGCGAGGGCATTTGCGACGGCGTTGGCGCTGCGGCGGCTGGCGGGGGGACCGGAGGCGCCGCCTTCGGAACAACAGAGGGAACGGATGCCGCGGCCGCAGGCGCCGCTTTGGGTGTTTCGATCTTGGCCGGAGCGGGCATAGGCGCAGGAACGGCAGCAACCGCACCGGCTCCATCGGCGTCAATCACGGCGACGATCGTCTGAATGGCTACCGTCTGCCCTTCGTTGACCTTGATCTCCTTGAGCACGCCGGCCGAAGGCGAGGGAATTTCCGCATCCACCTTGTCGGTCGAAATCTCAAACAAGGGCTCGTCGCGTTCGACCTTGTCGCCCGGCTTCTTCAGCCACTTGGTGATGGTACCTTCAAAAATACTCTCGCCCATTTGGGGCATGATGACGTCCACAGCCATGGTTATCTCCTAGGATCGAAACTCAAACGGCGCTCAGGCATTCTTCGTGCCACACACCCGGAATGCCTTCGAGCGAATAAATCTCATCGCCGCCATGAAAGAAGGTGACCTGCTTCACCTTCGCCACCTGGCCGGCATACTCGATCTGGTCGGGCTCGAGTTCGTTGTGATACTGCCCAGCCTCGAGGAAGCTTTCGAGGAACGCCCGGTCCGCGATGCGAACCTCGGACCCTACTTCAAACTCCACGTTGTTAAGACCTCTCGTTTTTCCCACTTTGCTCAACTCGCTTTCGTCCGCTTTAGTATTTTGCCAATTCCCGCGCGGCGGCGGCAACTTTTTCAGCGTTCGGCAAGAAACGTTCCTCGAGAGAGGGGGCGTAGGGGATCGGAGTGTCCAAGCCCGTGACGCGCATGACCGGTGCATCCAGGTTCTCGAATGCCTCCTGGCACACGATGGCTGCGATTTCACCGGCGATGCCGCCCGTGCGCGCGTCTTCGTGAACCACGAGCAGCTTGTTGGTCTTTTTCACCGAGGCCAGGATGGCGTCGCGATCGAGCGGGAGCAGCGTCCGCAGATCGATCACTTCGGCCTCGATGCCTTCCCGCGAAAGCTGTTCGGCCGCCTCGAGCGACGTATGCGCCATGGCCGCATAGCTGATGATCGTCAGATCGGTTCCCGCGCGGCGAACGACGGCTTTGCCGATCGGCACCGTGTAATCGCCCTCCGGGACTTCTTCCTTGACACGGCGGTATAGGTACTTGTGCTCGAAGAAGAGCACGGGATTGTTGTCGCGCACAGCCGATTTGAGCAGGCCCTTCGCGTCGGACGGCGTCGAAGGGCAGACCACCTTCAGCCCCGGCGTGTGCACGAAGTACATCTCGGGACTCTGCGAGTGAAAAGGCCCGCCATGCACTCCACCGCCGGAAGGTCCGCGCACGACCATGGGCACCGGAGCGCCCCAAAGATAATGGGACTTCGCGGCGAAATTGGTGATCTGGTTAAAACAGCAAGCAATGAAATCCATGAATTGCATTTCCGCGATTGGCCGCAATCCAAGATAGCTCATGCCGCACGCCGCGCCAACAATGGCCGTCTCGCTGACGGGCGTATCCATCACCCGCTCGGGTCCGAACTTCGCGAGGAGTCCTTCGGTCGCCTTGAACGCGCCGCCGTAGACGCCGATGTCTTCGCCGAGAGCCACCACGGCCGGGTCGCGCTCCATCTCTTCAAAAAGCGCTTCGCGGATGGCTTCCAGCATCGTGACTGCGGGCATGGTCAGCGCCTCCCTCGCTTGTTACGGTGATCCGGAGGCGGCGGTTGCTGCTGCCGGAAAGACTTGTCCTTGGGGCCGCGGCCGAACGGCACGCGCAAGGCGGGTGCGCTAGAGACGTCAGCTTCGGCGGCGGGGGGGGCGGCCGGTTTCTCGGCCACCTTGCCGACTGGTTTGGAAGCAGCCAGTGCTGCCGCCGCCTGCTTTGGAGGGTGGCTGGTGTGGCTGCCGCTCGCAGCAGCGGGCTTGGCGGCCCGTTGCACGGCTACCGGGGCGCCAAAGTCTTCGACCTTCCAGACGGCCTCCGTGTTCGACGCGGGCGGCATTACTTCCGCTTTCGGCCGGCGCCACTCGGCTTTAATGGTATGGCAGCCGTCACAATACACTCCCTGCTCGGCCAACTCGGGCGGCGGAAAGGGGGATGCTTCGGCGAATTTCTGGTCTTCCTCCAGCTCGCGGTCGATACGCTCATCGATTTCGGATTTCCGGTGCGCGTCCCACAACTTGTGCTCGCTGAGATATTTTTCGAACAGCGCCAGCGGGTCGCGCGGCTTCCAGTAATCGACCATCGCGCGAGGGACGTATTCGGCGGCGTCGTGCTGCGCGTGGCCTTTCATGCGCATGGTCTTCGCTTCGAGGAGAACGGGCCCGCGCCCGGCGCGGCAATCTTCGACCGCCGCTTTCGCCGCATCGTAAACGGCCACGACGTCGTTGCCGTCCACGATCTTGCTGAGAATGCCGTAAGCTTTGGCGCGATCCGCCAGGTCTCTCAGGGGAACCTGGCGCGCCACCGGCGTCGAATAAGCCCATTGGTTATTTTCGAGCACAACCACCAAGGGAGCCCGCTGAGCGGCCGCCAGGCTCATCCCCTCATGGAAGGCGCCCGTTGAGCTACCGCCGTCGCCGATCCAGGTCATGGCCACGATCTTCTGGCCGAGGTAGCGCCCGGCCAGGGCCACGCCGGTCATCACGGGAATCAGATCGCCAAGCATGGAGATGGGCGAAACGATGTGATGCGTTTTCAGGTCGCTGAAATGGCTGGTGCCGTCCTTGCCCTGCGTCGGGGAGGTGGATTTCGCCATGTGCTGGGTGAAAATGTCGCGCGGTTTGACGCCCTTCACCAGCAGCGCGCCGATGTTGCGGATCATGGGAGCCAGCCAATCGCGAGGCTCCAGCGCGTATGCCGCGCCGACCGAAACCGCTTCCTGGCCGAGGCTGGAGTAGAGGCCGCCGACGATCTTGTTCTGTCGGAACAGCCGCTCCATACGCTCCTCCAGGCGACGATTGAGCTGCATGTAGTAGTAGATTTCGAGATGCTGATCGCGCGTAAGGGCGAGGCTCATACGGGGCTCTCGTTCGCGGCGGAGGCCTCCAGCACGGTGGGAGGCATTTGGTTTGGCCCGGCGCAACCCAGCAGCGCTTCTTCCAGATCGCCGCGCGATACCGGCACCATGTCGCGCTCGAATCTTTCCGCAAAATGCGCTACGAGGCGCGCGCGCACTCCCTCAATCGCGACCGCGCGTCCCAGCAGCCGCTCGAGCGAAGTAGCGCGCTTGCCGGGAATGCCGCAGGGGACGATCAAGTCGAAGTAGCGCAAGTCCGTCGAAACATTGTAGGCAAAGCCGTGCGAGCTCACCCACCGGCTCAGGTGCACTCCGAGCGCCGCGAGCTTTTCTTCGCCTTGCGATGTGTCAATCCACACGCCGTGCCTATCTTCCACCCGTCTGCCGCGGATACCATAATCCGCGGTCGCGCGAATTATCACTTCCTCGAGCTCTCCAACGTACCATCGCACGTCGCGCCGGTGCTCGGCCAGATCGAGAATCGGATAGCCGACGATCTGGCCGGGGCCATGGTACGTGATGTCGCCGCCACGATCGGTGGGCTGAAATTCCACACGCATCTGCTCCATCAGCCGCTCTCCTGCGCGCAGGTGCTCGCGCTTCCCATTACGGCCCAGCGTGATCACGTGCGGATGTTCGCACAGCAGCAGCACGTCGGGAATGGCGCGCGCCTTACGCGCTTCGACGATTCGCCGCTGCAAATCGAACGCCGGTGCGTAGGCGAACATCCCCAGATCCACAACCCAGCAGATTTTGTCCGCTTGTTTCACGAGCCTCTCGAAATGACTGCTTCTCGCTTCACGCGCCCGGCGCCGTGGATGGCCGCTCGTTCGCGACACAAGTTAATCGTTAATAATTGATTGCCAGACCGCGCACCGAATTGAAGGCGTCGCCCATGGCTTCCCAAACCGTGGGATGCGCATGAATCGTCGCCGCCATATCGTCGAGCGTCGCTTCCAGGTTCAGCGCCGTGACTGGTTCGGCGATAATCTCGCTAGCCAGCGGCCCTATGGCGTGCACGCCCAGGATCTCGCCGTACTTTGCGTCCGCCACAACCTTGATGAATCCTTCGTGCTGCCCGAGGATGGTCGCCTTGCTGTTGGCGAGAAAGGGGAACTTGCCCGTCTTCACATCGTAACCCGCTTCGCGCGCCTGCCTCTCGGTGAGCCCTACCGAACCCACCTGGGGCTCGCAGTACGTCGCGTTAGGGCAGCGCTTGCGGTCAAACGGCTGCACGTTTTTGCCCGCCATTTGCCCAACGGCAATGATTCCCTCCATGGACGCGGCGTGCGCAAGCTGCGGCAGCCCGGCAACGATGTCGCCGATAGCGTAGAGGCGAGGCTCGTCCGTCTCCAAATACCCGCTGGCGTGCACGAAGCCGCGCTCCACTTTGGCTTTCGTTTTCTCGATCCCGATATTTTCGGTCAGCGGCCGGCGGCCCACGGCGATCAGCACCTTTTCCGCCACGATCGATTGAGGCTTTCCGGTTTTGTCCTTGTACGATACCGTCGCGCCCCCGGAACCCTTTTTCACCGATTCCACCTTCGCCTCGAGCTCGATGCGGATTCCCTTCTTCTTGAAACTTTTCTCAAGCTCCGCGGAAATTTCCTCGTCTTCGAGCGGCACCACGCGCGGCAGCGCCTCGAGCAGCGTCACCTCGCTGCCGAATGTGTGAAACACCGACGCGAATTCCACGCCCACCGCTCCGCATCCCACCACCACGAGGGATTTCGGAATGCTCTGCATCGACAGAATCTCGCGGTTCGTCAGAATCGTCGTGCCGTCGATCTCCACGCCCGGCAGCGACCGCGCTTCCGATCCCGTTGCCAGCATCGTGTAGGTTGTCTCGATCTCCGTAGTCTTGCCGTCTTTCTCCACCGAGACGCGCCCGGGCCCGGCAATGCGCCCCCAGCCGGTGATCGAGTCCACCTTGTTTTTTTTGAACAGTGCCGCGATTCCGCCGGCGTGCTTCTTGACGATCTTATCTTTGCGTGCGAGCATGGCCGGCCAGTTGACCTTCACACCGCTCACCTCGAAGCCAAACTCCGCGGCGCGCTTGAAGTTGTCGTACAAGTCCGCGTGGTATAGCAATACTTTGGTGGGTATGCATCCCACGTGCAAGCAGGTGCCGCCGAGAAACGGATCCTTTTCCACCACAGCGGTTTTTAGTCCCCACTGCGCGGCGCGAATGGCCGCGACGTAACCGCCGGGCCCACTGCCGATGATCGCAAGATCGTATTTGGCCAAACCATTCCCCCTTTGCGGTTCGTGCTTTTAGAATGCCGATGTTGCACGGAAAAGTAGTTGACGGTTGTGGCGCTTCCGGGCGCGTAGAACAAAGATTTTAACAGCCGTATTACGCGACCGCAACTTACTTGCTGCGGCTTGTTTTCGGCCG
>Ga0307374_10007773_pt1 | contig 16218 bp, 16 predicted proteins | sample OX3MG_FD_202532 | JGI IMG/M metagenome (GOLD analysis project Ga0307374, IMG submission 202532) | Soil microbial communities from Risofladan, Vaasa, Finland - OX-3 | ecosystem: Environmental > Terrestrial > Soil > Coastal area > Acid sulfate soil | place: Finland: Risofladan, Vaasa | collected... | reverse complement strand
ATAAGGGCCATCTTTATCAGCTGTTTCTGGTGACTCCCCAGTGAAGGTTGCCGAAGTCCTTGCCGCCATCGAGCAGCTGGACTTGCGCCACCAGGCGCTGCTCGCCGAGCAGGAGCTGGCGGCCCAGCGGGCCAAGACCGACCCCACCGTGCGCCAGCTGCGCCAGCGGCGCGCCGCTCTCGAGACCCAGGTCCAGCACCAGGCTTCCCAGCTCAAGCAGCTGGAGCTGGAGGTGGCCGAGCTTGCCGGTCGGGTCAAGAGCCATGAGCGGGCGATCTACGACGGCAGCGTCCGCCACCCCGCCGACCTGCAGCGGCGCCAGCACGAGCTGGAGACGCTCCGGGGCAAAATCCAGGGACTTGAGGAATCGGAACTCAGCCAGATGGAGGCCCAGGAGCGATCGGCCCAGGAGTTGGCCGGAGTCGGAGTGGAGCTGAGTGAGCGCGAGCACCTGGTGGAGCAGCTCAGGATGGCCGATCGGAGCCAGGCCCCGGAGTTGGCGGGAGAGCTCTCCGCAGGGGAGGTGGAGCGACGCCAGCTGGCCGAGTCGCTCTCGCCCTCCCAGCTGCGCACCTATGAGCGCACCGCGGCGCGGCGTCGGCCGGCGGTCGCCAAGGTGGTGGGTGGGACCTGCAGCGGTTGCCGGCTGCCACTGCCCTCGCGGCTGTTGCAAGAGGCGCGTGGGGAGCAGTTGGTGACCTGCGAGAACTGCGAACGGATCCTGCTCCTTTGAAGGATGTACCCACCGCTCCCTCGCTCTGGGTGGACGCCTACTGCGACGGGGCCTGCAGCGGCAATCCGGGTCCGGGGGGTTGGGCCTTCAGGATTGAGTGGCCGGAGGCGGCGGAGGAGGGATCGGGGGGCGAATCCCAGACCACCAACAACCGCATGGAGCTGGTCGCCGCCCGGGAGGCAATGGCCGCCTTTGGGAGCCGGCGCCGGACCGACCAGGGACTGCGCCTGCACACCGACTCCCTCAACGTGATCAACTGGCTGAGCGGGAGCTATAAGCGCAAGGCCAACATCGATCTCTTTCCGGAGATTGATAAGTTGACCGCCGCCCTGGGGCGGGCGCTGGTCTGGCGCCACGTGCGCGGACACCGCGACAACGTGGGCAACAATCGGGTCGACCAGTTGGCCGTCGAGGCCTGTAAGCGGCAGAAGCTTCTGGCCGGCTCAGCTCGGGAGGAATGACCAGGCCGTCCTGCTCGAACCCGATCGCCCTGGCGATACGATGGCTACGGATGGTGGGCAGATGACCGCGACCGGGCCGCGCTCGGCCGAGGAAAGTCCGAGCTCCACAGAGCAGGGCGCCGGGTAACGCCCGGCGAGGGAAACCTCAGGGAGAGTGCCACAGAAAGACACAGCCAGCGATCGCGCTGGCGATGGTGAAATGGTGGGGTAAGAGCCCACCGGCAGCCGGGTGACCGGCTGGCCAGGTAAACCCCGCCCGGAGCAAGACCCGGCAGGGTGCGGGGTGGCAACGCCCCTGGGCGGCTCGTCCAGCAGCACCCGGGTGGGTCGCTAGAGGCGTCGGGTAACCGCCGCCGCAGATGGATGGTCATCACCCCTCGGGGGGAGCCCGCCGTGCGGGAGGCCCGAGGGGTACAGAACTCGGCTTACCGCCCACCTTCCATCTCCCCGCAGGGGGGTTCGCCCCCCTGCGCCGCGCCCCTCCTGATCTCATCGGGTGACGCGCTGGCGTGATTTCAGGGACGATTCCCCCAGAACTGATAGGTGCTTGGAAAGGATCTGGTAAAGAACTTCGTTGAAGTGATTGACCTGCCCACCCCGTCGTGATACAGTCCTCGAGACCTCCGCTTCGGGGGAATTGTGGTGAAAAGGGAAGAGAGCCATCCAGAATGAACGTTGGGATAGGGAGGCGAGATGGCGTTCTTCGGGCGCTTTGACCACTCCCTCGATGAACGTGGCCGGGTGGCCATTCCTGCCCGCTTCCGCGAAGAGCTCAGGGGTGGCTGGGTCACTGGCCATCCCGAGGGCTTCCTTCTGATGTACCCACAGCCCGAGTGGGAGGCGATGACCGCTCAGCTCCGCTACGACCCGATCGCGCAAACCGGTTACAGCGGTTACCTGCGGCGCCTCTACGCCGCCTCGCAGGAGATCAGCTGGGACAGCCAGGGTCGGATCCTGCTGCTGCCGCAACTGCGTCAGCACGCCGGTCTCCGGGACAACGTTGTCTTCGTGGGTGTCAACAACGTGGTCGAGGTCCACTCCGAGCAGAGCTTCGGCCTCCAGGCGGCTCCCCTCAACTCCGATGAGTGGGAGGCCATGCGTCAGACAGTCGTCAATCAGAAGGCCATCAGCGGTCAGTTAGCCGGCGTCGAAGGGTCGGCGTCATGAGCGTCATGCTGGGGGTTATGCCCAGATCCACGCGCCGGACGCTGGTCGGCGCCGCCGCCCCGGTGCGGCACGTCGTCGGCACCCATCAGCCGGTGATGCTCAATGAGCTCTTGGAGCTGCTGGCTCCCGCCCCTGGCGAAGTGGTGGTCGACGCCACCCTCGGCGCCGGCGGAGTGTCCGCCGCCTTCCTCAACCGTGTCCTCCCAGGCGGGCGGGTCTTGGCATTAGATCGAGATCCGTCCGCTGTCTCCTCCGCCCGCCACCGTTTCGCCGCCTATGGCGAGGCGTTTACCGCGGAGGAGGCCAGTTTCTCGGAGCTGGAACGGATCGCCGGCAAGCACCAGGTCCTCGCCGACATCGTGGTGCTGGACCTGGGCATCAGCTCCTTGCAGCTGGACGACCCCAGGCGGGGATTCAGCTTTCTAGTTGAGGGTCCCCTCGACATGCGGATGGGCCCCTCCCGCCAAACGCTGACGGCGGCGGACATCGTGGCCAGCTACAGCGAGGCGGAGCTGGCCGACCTCTTCTTCGAGCTGGGTGAGGAACGCCAGTCACGCCCGATCGCCCGCGCCATCGTCGCGCGCCGCCAGAAGGCTCCGATCCGCACCACTACCCAGCTCGCGGAAATCTGCGCCCAGGCCGTGCCCCGGCGATTTTGGCCCAAGCGCATTCACCCGGCGACCAGGGTCTTCTTAGCCCTGCGCGTCGCCGTCAACGATGAGCTCGGTGAGCTCGAACGCGGCCTAGCCGCTGCCACACAAATTCTTCGGCCCGATGGGCGAATTGGGACGCTCTCCTTCCAACCGTCCGAGCACAGACTCACCAAGCACTCCCTCAACGTCCTAGCAAAAGACTGTGTTTGTCCGTCCCATCAAATGGTCTGCACCTGCGCCCATCGGGCCACCCTCTCCTTGGTCACGCGACGCTCCGTTAAGCCCACTTCCGAAGAGGTCACGCGCAATCCCAGAGCGCGCTCCGCCCAGCTGCGGGTCGCGGTCCGATTGCCCACCCCCGGCCCGTAGACCCTATCGCCGAGGCGACCTCCGCCCCCGTCCAAGCACCAGTCCCTTTTTACTTCCCACCCCAGAACCAATTCAGATGACCACCATCGCCGCCGAGCCTCGTCGCTGGGCTCCCTTTTTGCCATTTGACGAGCAGGACGCGGGAGGCGCCGTGGCCCGCCGACGCGGACTGCCGCGCTCGCTGGTCGCCTGGCTTTTGCTGCCTGCCTTGGCAGCCCTGGTGGCGGTCGGGGTGATGTACGCGTCCCAGACCGCCCAGGCCACCGCCCTGACCTACCAGATCGCCTCGCTCCGGGCCGCCAACGCCCAACTGCTGAGCACCCAGGGGCTGCAGTCGCAGCGGTTGCAGGAGCTGCAGAGCGCCGGCCAAGTGGCGCAGTCCGCCAGCCACCTGGGGATGGCGCCGCCTGCCAGCTGGGCGGTGGTGAATCCGCCGGCCGTGGCCACCACCACCGATCCCCTCACTCCGGTGATCATCGCCCTCCGGGGCGGCTGACCAGGTGGCGTCCCGCTCCTACCCCCAGCACCGACCGAGTCCCCAACCGCGGCGTCGCCCCGCTGACCTAGCCGGGTCGCAGGGTTCCCCGTCGTCGATCCCCCCGGTCAGCCGGCGGGTGCTCGGGTTGTCGCTCGTCCTGATCGTGGCCCTGCTGGGCATGGGCGCCCGGCTGGTCGACCTGCAGGTCAGCCAGGGCGCGCAGCTGGCCGCGGCGGCGGTGACCCAGCAGGAGCAGTCGGTGATCACTCCCGCGGCCAGGGGTCTGATCCTGGACGACGACGGCCAGGTGCTGGCGGGGAACGCCTTGGCCTATGACATCTTCGCCGATCCCAGGGAGGTCCCCTTGGAGTCCCGGGTCCGGGAGGCGACCCTGCTCGCCCCGGTGCTAGGTCTCTCGGCGGACAGCCTGGACACCTTGATCTCCAAGCCGCTGGAGTTCGTCTACCTTGCCCGGGACCAGACGCCGGCGGTGGAGTCCGAACTCCGTCAGCTGAACTTGGTCGGGATCGGCAGCCTCCCGCTCCAGGTGCGCACCTACGGGCCGGGCGCGGTGGCCGGGACCACCCTCGCATCCAACCTGCTGGGCTTCGTGAACTCCGACGGCCAGGGCCAGTACGGGCTGGAGGGCTACTACAACAACGTGCTCTCGGGCCATGCCGGCAAGGAGTCGGTGGTCCACGACCTCCAGGGAAATGCGGTGGTCCTCAATGACCAGACCCAGACCCCGGCGGTGGAGGGACGCACCCTCAACACTGCCATCGACGCCACGATTCAGACGACGGTCGAACAGGACCTGGCCAACGAGGTGACGGTGGACAAGGCGGCCTCCGGAACCATGATCGTAATGAACGTCAAAACCGGGGCGATCGTCGCCTGGGCCGACTCCCCCTCATACAACGCCAACGACTACACCAGCGAGAACGACTCGCTGTTCCAGGACGCTGGACTCGCCAACCTCTACGAACCAGGCTCGGTGATGAAGGTGGTCACCTTCGCCGGAGCCCTCCAGAACAACGTCATCACCCCGACCGCTACGTTCGATGAGACCCCTGCCGCGGCCACCGTCGATGGGGTTCAGATTCACGACTGGGATGGCGTGTATCACGGGGTGATCTCGTATCAGTACGTGCTGGACAACTCCCTCAACGTGGGAGCGCTGCACATCGAGGAGCTGGAGGGAGCCAAGACCTTCTACGACACGATGCAGGCCTTCGGGATCGGCCAGCCGACCGGGATCGACCTCGCTGGCGAGGAGAGCCAAGCGCTGCCCACACTTTCCCAGGAAACCGCACTCACGCTGGCGACCTCGAGCTTCGGCCAGGGAGTGGTCGGCACTCCCATCGAGATGCTGGCTGCGGTCAATGCCATCGCCAATGGCGGGGTCTGGGTGCAGCCCCACGTGGTGACCTCGATCAGCGGCGGCGGTCAGCCCACCACGGTGATCAAGCCCAAGACCCGCCGGGTGGTCTCAGCCCAAACCGCTTCCACCCTGGCCAAGATGATGATCGGGGTGATCGACGACCCGGGCGCGGATGCCTCCGAGGCCCGCATCTGGCCGACCTGGAAGGGAGAACTGGCCGGTAAGACCGGCACCGCCGAGGTCGCCCAGAACGGTGTCTACACCAACAACACCATCGACTCCTTCGCGGAGTTCCTGCCCGAGAGCGATCCCCAGTACTCCATGATCTGCATCCTCCGCGAGCCCCAGGTGGTCCCCAGTCTGCGGTACTCCTTCTACGACGCAGTGCCCACCGTCAAGAAGGTCACCCAGGTGCTCATCGACCGCTTCAAGCTCCAACCATAAGATGCCTCGGGTGAATTGGCTGGCGGCGGCGGGGACGTTCTTGGGGGCGCTCGCGGTCTATCCGCTGGCGATCGCCGGGTTGGACCGAGCGGGGCTGCGCCAGGTGGCGCGGGCCGACGTGCCCCGGTCTCACCTGGAGAAGACCGGGACTCCCACCGCCGGAGGGGTCGTCTTCGTGGTGGCGGCGCTGGTGGCCTGGGCGGTCGTGGCCCACGACCCGGCTGGGGGTCTGGTGGTCGGGGCGGCAGCCCTCGGCTGCGGCGCCGGGCTGGTCGACGACCTGACCAAAGTGCGCCGGGGCGAAGGAGTGCACTTCCGGCCCAAGCTGCTGTTGCTGACGGGCTGTGCCGTCCTGCTGGCAGTGGGTGTTTTCGCGACCTCCGCCTCAAACCAGACCATCCCCGGTCTGGGACCCCGAGACTTGGGGTTGTTCGGTCTTGCCTTGGCCGGTTTCGCCATCCTGGCGACGGCCAACGCTGCCAACCTGACCGACGGCATCGACGGCTTGGCGGCCGGCTGCGCAATCCCGGGCTTCGGGGCCTGCACCGCCCTGGCCCTGGTGGAGCACCGGCCCCAGCTGGCGGTGACCTGCGCCTGTCTGGGAGCGGCTCTCCTGGCCTTCCTGGTCTTCAATCGACCCCGGGCCGCCGTCTTCATGGGCGACGCCGGCTCCCTGGCGGTGGGACTGGCCCTAGCCGTCGCCGCCATCGAGGTCGGCGCCTTGGTGCTGCTGCCGCTGCTGGCCCTAATCTTCGTGGCCGAGGCTGGCTCAGTAATCGTTCAGCTGACTCACGTCCGGCTCACTCACGGCCGCCGGCTATTCCGGGCCAGCCCGATTCACCACCACTTCGAGGGGGGCGGGATGAGTGAGTGGGGGATAGACTTCAGGTTCTGGGCCATAGCGGCCCTGGCGGCCGCGTTGGCCGCGTACTGGGCGGCCTCGGCGGGACTGCCAGGCGGCGCCCATTGATCGCCCACGTTGAGCGGTGGCTGCCGGTTGGCCAGACCCGCCGCAGCGGCAGCGCGATCCATCGTCTTCCCCTTCCCGAGCTGGATGTCTGGCTCCTGCTCTTGACCCTGGCGCTCTGCGGCCTGGGGCTGATCATGGTCTACTCCGCGAGCCAGGCTCTGGCCTACACGGACTACGGCAATCCCGCCTATTTCTTCGACCGCCAGCTACTCTGGCTGGCGCTGGGGCTGGTCGGTCTGACGATCTGTGCCAAGATCGACTACCACCGCTGGGTCCAGCTGACGCCCGCTCTTGCGGTGGTGGCGGTGGGGCTCCTAGTCGCGGTCCTGGTGCCCCACATCGGCTACGAGGTGCAGGGTGCCCGCCGCTGGATCTACTTCGGTCCCTTTGACCTCCAGCCGAGTGTCCTGGCGCAGTTCCTGGTGGTGGTGGCTGGGGCCGTCTGGCTGGACCGCCTAGGCCCCCGGGTCACCGACCTGCGCGATGGAGTCCTCAACTACAGCTGGAAAATCGCGGTGGTGGCCCTCTTGGTGGTGATGGAGAAGGACCTGGGATCGGCGGTCGTTCTATCCGTGACCGCGCTGGGACTGCTCTGGCTAGCCGGCATCAGGATTCGACATCTGGCTGGCGTGGCCGCAGTCAGCTTCATTGGTGGGCTGCTGCTGGTTCGGGCCGAGCCCTACCGTACCGCCCGCCTGCTCAGCTATCTGAACCCCTTCGCCCACAAGTTGGGCAGTGGCTTCCAGGCGGTCCAGGCCCTCTACTCGCTGGGTGCGGGCGGGATATTCGGCACCGGCCTGAACGGGGCGATTTCTCCCTCCCAGCTGCTCCCGGAGGCCCACACCGACTTCATATTCGCGATCATCGGTGAGGAGCTGGGGCTGATCGGGACATTGCTGGTGCTCCTTCTCTTCATGGGCTTCGCCTGGCGCGGGATCAGGGCCGCCCGAAACGCGCCGGACCGCTTGGGCGTTCTCCTGGCCGGCGGGGTGACGATCTGGATCGTCGGCCAGGCGCTCATCAACATCGGTGGGGTGACCGACACTATCCCCTCCACGGGGGTACCCCTTACCTTCATCAGCTACGGCGGGACGTCGCTGGCGCTCTCTTTGGCAGCCACCGGCATCCTGCTCAACATCTCGGCCCGGCAGCGTCGAGTGGGGATCGGTAATGCGCGTGCTAATCACCGGGGGCGGAACGGGCGGACACTGCACCCCGGGCGTCGCGGTGGCGGAGGCGTTGAGGCAGACTGATCCCGGAGTCGTGATCACCTACGTCGGCCGCACCGACGGTCCAGAAGCCCAACTAGTCCCGCTGGCAGGGCTCGACTTCTCCGGGTTGCGTCTCGGGAGCATGGGCTCGAGCGCCATCAGCTCGGCGCCGCGGCTGGCCCTGCGGCTTCCGCTCGTCTACCGCGAGGCGTCGCGGCTGGTCCGCCGCTTCCGGCCCCAGGTGGTGCTGGCAACCGGTGGCTACGTCTGCGTGCCGGTCGCGCTGGCGGCCAGGCGCCACCGGATTCCGGTGCTGCTCCTGGAGCAGAACATGCTGCCCGGGAGAGCGGTCAAGTGGCTGGCCTCACGGGTGCAGGAAGTGGCCAGCTCCTTTGCGGGAACCGCCTCCCACCTACCTCGGGCCAAGGTCGTTTGTACAGGCAACCCGGTGCGCATGTCGTTCGCACGGCTAGCCGACCGACCCCAGCTACCGGAGGCACCTCCCACACTCCTGCTGATGGGCGGTTCGCAGGGCGCCCGGCATCTCAACGAGGTGCTGCTGGAGGTGCTCCCCAGATTGTTGCAACGTCTGCCTCAGCTGACCGTGGTGCACCTGACCGGACCCATGGACCACGTCCCAGTGGTGACGGCCGCCCGGGAGGCGGGACTTCCTGTCGGGGAGCGCTACCAGCCCCAGCCATTCGTGGCTGACGTGGCCGAGCGGCTGGCGGCCGCCAGCCTGGTGGTGATGCGGGCGGGTGGCAGCTCGCTGGCGGAGGTAGCCTGCCTGGGCCGTCCCATGGTGCTGGTGCCCTATCCGCACGCTGGTGAGCACCAGAGCGCCAATGCCCTCCCCTTTGAGGCGGCGGGAGCAGCTCTAGTGATCCCTGATCACGAACTGACCGCCGAACTGCTTGAGGGGGCCGTGCTCCAGGTCCTGGGCGATCCCGGGCGCTGGCGCGCGATGGCCAGCGCCAGTGCATCGATGGCCCGTCCTCGAGCTGCCTTCGACGTGGCGGCGCTACTCCACGAGCTGGCCGGACCGAGCAGCTGAGCTTGACTGACACCGCGCCCCCGGGCTGGCCTGAGCCGCCGGCCCACCTGCATTTCCTCGGCATCTGCGGCTACGCAGTCTCGGGTCTGGCGCTCTGCTGCCTCCACCTGGGCTTCAAGGTCACGGGGTCGGACGAGGACGCCTATCCGCCGACCACCGAGACGCTGGACGCGGCGGGAATTCTATTCAGTCCTCACCACGATCCGGCCAACCTCGACCGCTGGGGAGTGCCTCAGCTGGTGGTGCTTGGCAACCAGGTTCAGGCGGACAATCAGGAGCTGGCTGCCGCCCGGGTGCGAGGACTTCCGCTGCTCAGCGAGGCGGAGGCCTACCGGGGCCTCACCAATGGCCGGCAGCGTGCCGTGGTCTGTGGGACCCACGGCAAGACCACTACCTCCGCGCTGGCCGCATTCATGCTCGAGGCCTCCGGCTGCGACCCCGGCTTCCGGCTGGGCGCGACCTCGCGGGACTTCACGAGCACCGCCCGACTGGGTGACCCGAGACCCGGAGGGCCGTTTGTCTTCGAGGGCGACGAGTACACGACCTCTGCCCTCGACCAGCGGGCCAAGTTCCTCCACTGGCAACCTCACGTAGTCACCGTGCTCAACTTGGAACTCGACCATCCCGACCTCTACCCTGATCTGGCGGCCTACGTCGCTCCGTACCGCGAACTGGTGGCGGGGCTGGGGACTGAAGGCCACCTGATCTACAACTCGGCCGACCCCCGGGCCCAGGAGCTGGCCGCTGCCAGCTCGGCTGAAGTGCAGAGCTTTGGGCTCGCCAGCGGAGACTGGAGGCTGACCCGGCCTCCTGCCAATGTCGCACGCCGCCTCCAGCTCCTGGTCAGAACTCCCCTGGGGGGCGATCTCCAGATGGACCTGCCTGGATTCGGGGCCCACAACGCGGCCAACGGCCTGGCGGCGCTGGCGACCGCGGTGCAGCTGGGGGCTGATCCTGGCCAGGCCGCCCAGTCCGCCGCCCGCTACCGCGGCCCGGCCCGGCGCTTCGAGGTGCTGGGAGTCGTGGCCGGGGTGACGGTCGTCGACGACTACGCGCATCACCCGACCAAGATCCGAGCCACCATCGCGGGAGCGCGCCAACAGTTCGGCGACCAAGTGCAATTGGTCATGGTCCACGTGCCCCACACCTACTCCCGCACCAAGGCGCTACTCCAGGAGTACCGCGGCGCGTTCGAGGGCCTCGACGTACTGGTGCTCGGTCAGATTGAGCCGGCTCGCGAGCGGCATCTGGCCGGAACCGTCAGCTCCCGCGACGTGGCGGCATTGGTCTCCGGTCCCGAATTGGTGGTGGTGGAATCGGCGGACGCCGCCATCGGGGAGGTGCTGGCGCGGTTGGAGGCTCCCGCGGTTGTCGTCTGCAGCTCGGTGCGCGGCTTCGACGACGTCGCGAACCGGCTGCTTCGCACCCTGTCCGAGCGAGAGGGGTGATGCCCCAGAACCTCCCCGGGCCGCTCCGGCAGCTGCTTGCCGAGCCGCTCGCCAGAGGCGAACTGACGGCTGACGAGCTGCTCGCCAAGCACAGTCAGTTTGGGGTGGGCGGGCCTGCCGACTGGTACTGGGAGCCCGTCTCCACCGTCCTGCTGCCCGACGTTCTCCGCCTGGGCCAGGAGTTGGATTTTCCGTGCACGGTGCTGGGGGCCGGCAGCAACTGCCTAATCCTCGATGGTGGCATCCGCGGTCTGGTGCTCAAGTTTCCCGCCACCAGAGCCATACATGAGGGGGAGGGGATTGTCCGCCTCCAGGCTGGGGCCATGTTGCCCAGAGCCGCCTTCGACACGGCCTATCAGGGGCTGCTCGGGCTGGCCTTCGGGGTCGGGATCCCCGGTACCGCGGGGGCGGCCGCGGCCGGTAACGCCGGTGCCTTCGGCGGCGAAGTCGGGGAGATCCTGGACAGTGTCGAGGCGGTGCTGCCCGGCGGGGACGTGATGCGCCTGGCCCCCGAGGATCTGCGGTCCCGCTACCGGAGGACCTCGCTGCAGGAAGGTCCGCTCGAGGGAGCGGTGGTCACTCAGGTCTGGCTGCGGCTCCGCGAAGGCGACGCGGCGGCGGCGCGCCAGGACGTTCGGCGGGTGATGGTGGAGCGAAAGGTCAGCCAGCCGACCGGAGTGCGCAGCCTGGGCAGCACCTTCAAGAATCCCGGTGAGGAGACGGCCGGCCGTCTCATCGACAGCTGCGGGCTCAAGGGGCTGCAGATCGGCGCGGCCCAGGTATCACCTCAGCACGCCAACTTCATTTGCAACCTGGGCGGGGCCCGGGCCACCGAGGTGCTTGCATTGACGGACTTAATCCGTCAACGTGTACGAGAGCGCTTCGGGGTTGAGCTTGAATTGGAGATCATTCCCGTCGGCAGTCCCGATTTTCACTAACGTTCCAGCTGAGGGGCAGCCATGAGTCCGCCTGCGCGTCAAGAGTCCCCGGGACGGTCCTTTGGCGCCGTGGTGCCCGACGAGTTCGAGGCCTGGAGGCCCCGGGAGAGCGCCCGTGGCCGTCAGCCCACCGCCCGGCGGCGGCGACCGGAGGAGGCGCGGGCCACCCCTCGGCCGATCTGGGGCCGAATCCCCGACACCGAGATTGAGGAGGTTGCGCGCCAGGCGGCGGAGCGCCGGTCAGCGCGCTTCGCCGCCCGGCAGCGCTTCCTGGGGCGGCACCGGGTTTCTGCGCCGCGCAAGCCGGAGGCTCTCTCCCTCCTCCGGGAAATGGGCCGAGTGCCCAAGGTGCTGGCCGTGGCCCTGGTGGCGGCGACATTGGCGGTGGTGGTGATGTTCGCCCTCCCCTGGCTCAAGGTGCAGCGAGTCGAGGTGGAGGGGTCGTCGGTGGTCTCCCAGCAGCAGCTGCTGGCGGACGCGGGAGCGCGCTTCGGCGAGAGCACGATTCTGCTCAACGCCCCCGCCATATCGCGCAGTCTCTTGGCCCAGCCGTGGGTCAGAGACGCCGCCGTCCACATCCGCTGGCCCGGGACCCTGGTCCTGGCGGTCACGCCACTGCCTGCCGTTTTGGTCTACCAGCAAGGGTCACAGCAACAGTCGCTGGCCGCCAGCGGGGCGTCCCTGGGACCGGTTCACGGGCTCTCCACTGGTAGGCTGCCGCTCCTCCTGGACCGGCGCGCGCTCGGACTGGCCAGGGCAGGCTCGGTCGTTCTCCCGGCTCGGCTGACCCAGGCCCTGGTGGCCCTCGACAAGGTCTTCCCCGCCAGCTATGACGGGGTGGCGGTGAGCCGCTATGTGATGACCGCTTCCGGCGCCCTGGAGATCGAGAGCAGCGCGGGCTGGACCGCCGACCTCGGGTTGGCTCTGACCAATTCGCAGATCACCTCGATCGGCCAGAAGTTGGAGGCGCTCCGGGCCCTTGGCGGACAAGTGAACCTGCTGACCGCGGGCATTAAGGACATCTACCTGGAGGACCCCGCGCAGGTGGCGGTCACCTACTGAGTCCTGGGTCGGTAGGCGGCAGGGGTCAGACGCAAAATTGAGGGTCTCGAAGGCACCTCAGCCACAACATGATGTGGTTTTGACCGAGTTTGGGGCTTGTGTTGCTCTGCGTTTGCGGCTACACTGCGAGATGGCCTCGGCAGAGTCGCGCAGCGGGGCCGACGGTGCCCCATATCCCGATTTTGACCACAACCACACGTTGCAAAAAATCTCAGTACCACACTTGGGGATTCTCCTGATGACCGAGCGTGCTGGCGCCCGTTGGGCACCACCACCCCGCCCCCTCTCGACGGCGCCGAGTTGAGCAGTCGCCGCCTGGTCGCTCTGGACCTGGGCAGCGCCAAGGTTTGCTGCGCGGTCGCGGATGACGACGGCTCCAAGCTTCGAGTAATCGGGGTGGGGGAGGCTCTCTCAGCGGGGGTTCGAAAGGGTGTGATCACCGACCCGGACGCGGCCACCCAGGCGATCTCCCAGGCGCTGGATGCCGCCGAACGCTCCAGCGGCGTGGAGATCGACTCCGCGCTCATGACTCTGAGCGGCCGGCATGTGCAGAGCCAGGCCAGCCAGGCGGTGGTGTCGGTCACCTCCCGGGGCGGCGTGGTCGGTTCCAGCGATCTCAATCGAGTGCTCGAGGGGGCTCGCTCGGTGTCGGGTCTCGCGGGGCAGGAGGTGGTCCACCTCATCCCCCGCGAATACCAGGTGGACGCCAAAGCTGGACTCCGTGACCCCCGGGGCAGTCAAGGCGCCCGCCTCTCCGTCGACGCAGAGTTGGTGCTGGCGTCCAGTGCTCACCTGGCCGCTCTGGTGAATTGCGTCCACGCAGCTGGGCTCCGCATCGACGACGTGGTGGTCCAGCCGCTGGCTTCAGCAGAGGGGGTCCTGCGCGACCAGGAGTTGGAGGACGGGGTGGCAGTGATCGACATCGGCGCCGGGACTACCAACATCGCCATCTTTCAGGGCGGCACCATCCGCCGGGTCCTGGTGCTTCCAATCGGAGGCCAGAACGTCACCAACGACCTGGCCACCGGCTTGCGCTGCGACCAGGACGAGGCCGAGACGCTGAAGTGCCGCCACGGGCACTGCGACCCCGCCCAAGTTCTCCCAGAAGAGATGGTCACGCTGGTGGGCAGCTCGCACGTCGGGGCGGAGGAGGTGCCGCGACGCTGGCTGGCCGAGATCATCGAGCCGCGAGCTCGGGAGATGGCTCGTCTCATCGGGCAGGCCCTGGACGAGGAAAGCCAGGGGCTGTCGAAGTTGGTAGTCACAGGCGGCGGCTTCCGGCTGAGGGGCTTCGCCGCCGCGGTTCACCAGATCTTGGAAATGCCGGTCCGGCTCGCCGTCCCCGAGGGACTGAGCGGGCTGGCCGACCAGCTCGGGATGCCCGAGCATGCGGCGGCCGCCGGACTACTTCGTTGGGGCCAGCGCTCTGGCGCCCGGAGGGACGGCGGCAACCTGAGAACCATCCGCAGTGCGGGCCGGCTGAACCGCTGGCTCCACGAGCTGTTCTGACCCTGAAGGAGACGCGATGCCTCAAGACGATCTAGACCGCACCAGCCAGGGCAACGCTCGGATCAAGGTCATCGGGGTGGGCGGGGGCGGCAGCAATGCCGTCAATCGGATGATCCGCGCCAAGCTTCGGGGAGTGGACTTCATCGCCGTCAACACCGACCAGCAGGCGCTGGAGACCTCCGAGGCGCCGTCCAAGATTCATATCGGTCGGAAGGTGACCAGGGGACTGGGCTGCGGTGGCGACCCCGAGGTGGGGGAGCTGGCCGCGGAGGAGTCGCGCGAGGAGCTCTCCAGCGTCCTTCACGACGCTGACATGGTCTTCGTGACCTCGGGGATGGGGGGTGGCACCGGAACCGGGGCGGCTCCCATCATTGCCGAGATTGCCCGCACCAGCGGCGCGCTCACCATTGGGGTGGTCACCAAGCCCTTCACCTTCGAGGGTCGCAAGCGGATGGAGGCGGCTGAGCGAGGAGTGGAGCAGCTCTCCGGCAGGGTGGATACCCTGATCACCATCCCCAACGACCGGCTGATCGCGGTGACCGACAAGAAGACCACCATGATCGAGGCCTTCAAGAAGGCGGATGACGTGCTTCGCCAGGGGGTTCAGGGGATCAGTGACCTGATCGTCTTCCCGGGGCTAATTAACCTCGACTTCGCCGACGTCAAGGCAATCATGATGGGCCAGGGCCCGGCGCTGATGGGGATCGGCTACGGAAGCGGTGACAACCGGGCCCAGGACGCTGCCCGCGACGCCGTGTCGAGCCAGCTGTTGGAGACCTCGATCGCTGGGGCCCACGGCATCTTGCTGAACGTCACCGCCAGTCCCGACCTGACTCTCTTCGAGGTCAATGAGGCCTGCGACCTGATCCGTCAGAGTGCCGATCCCAACGTGAACATCATCTTTGGGGCGGTGGTGGACGACCGGATGGGGGGCGACGTGAAGATCACCGTGATTGCCACCGGCTTCAGCTCTGACGCCCAGCTCAATCCGTCCCTCGCCGAGAAATACAAGGCGACCAGGCCCCAGGACCTTCAGGAGCCGCTGCCGGAACGGACCCGGCAACCCCAGCGGGACAATCCCGACGTCTACGAGGACGTTGACATTCCGGCCTTCCTGCGGGAGCCTCGCTGACCTAAAGACGGTCGTGGCGAGAACTCGGGGCCGGCGATCCGTTCCGGGCTTTGGCGAATTGTCCTGACCTAGCGGCGTCTGGCAGTTGTGGTATTGGGGCCCTCCCGACGCCGGCAAAGATAGCTCGGAGTTGCCCTAGGGGTCCCTTGCTCTCCGTCGGCCCGGAATTGACTGGAGAGGGGCGTTCTCCTTCGTTCCTGCGCTTCGCCGCGATTTGGTGAGCGGCCAACCTGGCTTTGACATGTGTGTATAGTGTGTGTATGCCGCGTGTGAATGTGTATCTCCCGGATGAACTGGCGTCCGCAGCAAGGCCGTTGGAGCTCAACCTCTCCCAGCTACTGCAAGCAGCCGTGGCGGAGCGGCTTGACTCGGTGCGCCTCGACGCTTGGCTGCGCCGGTTGGATGCCGCCGGGGAGCCGACGCTGAGCCATGCGGAGACCCGGAAGGGACTCGATGCGATCGATGCAGAACGGCCTCGTGGCTGAGGTCCTGGTGTTGGAGACCGCCGGGTTTCTCGACGTGATGCTGGGAACTCGGGAAGGGCAGGCGGTGCGGAATGCTCTCGTCGATCGCCAGATTCACGTCGTGGACCATGAGGGGATTAGGGTGGCGATCGCCCTGCGTGAGCTACGCCGGATTGGGTCGCTCTCCGAGGTCGACTTAATGCGCAAGCTTCGCCTCCTCGCCGAGGCTCCTTTTCGAGCACATCCAGCACGAGACCTCCTGGTGGCGTCTGCGGCCCGAGAGGACCTACGGCTGGGTGATGCGCTTTGCGTCGAATTGAGCTATCGGTTGGCCGCTCCCCTGGTCACGACTGACTCGCGGCTGGCCGCCGTGTGGTCGCATTCCTGGCTGGTAACCGCGTCCCCCAGCCGCTGACGCATGGCGGGGCCGTGGTGGTCCGACTGCCGATACGCCACTCCGGGGTGACCGGTCGGCGGACGCCGCGCATTTCCATGTTGTCCCGTAGCAGTTGCCAGTGTCGCTAACCGACCGGCGTTTGCCACCTCGACAAAAGTGGTCCGATTGCCCTCGGGATCAGTGACCGACGCCTTGCGTCTGATGTTTCCCAGGACGGCGACGGGGGTTGCGCTAAAGCCCCGAGTCGCCATGTTTGCAAGGGTTTTATCGAAATCAGGGCCCGCCACCGTCACCAGCGCCTGTCCTGCGCGAGCCGGGTCGCGCACCAAGTAGGTCCAGCCTGCGTC